>Ga0194116_10000239_pt1 | contig 108527 bp, 122 predicted proteins | sample TA2MahsurfametaG_4_FD_148617 | JGI IMG/M metagenome (GOLD analysis project Ga0194116, IMG submission 148617) | Freshwater microbial communities from Lake Tanganyika, Tanzania - TA2015008 Mahale S9 surface | ecosystem: Environmental > Aquatic > Freshwater > Lake | place: Tanzania: Lake...
AACCCACCTATGAGTTAACTGAACTATCCGAAAAGTCTGCTCAAGATGTGGCTTATTGGATAAAGTCGCAGGCGGGATTATCTTTTGTCGTTAAATATCAGGGCAGGGATATATCCGCCCTTTTCATTCCTAGCTAAACCTTCTCCCCAAAGGGGGGAAAGGATAATCCCCCCTCTATGAAAAAAGACCTCTTCTCCGCTTGTTTTGAAGACGCTAAAAAAGCTGATCCCTCTGTCACAAACACTCAGGTACAGGAAATCTTCTGCCGTGTGTGCAAAAATAGAGAGTGCGGTAGGGCATCTTGGGCTACTTCAACTTGGGATACACGCATCTCCACTCAGGTAGACCGACTTATCCTAAACCCTAATATCACTTCAGCCACGGATAGCTCTCGATGGCAAGGACTATCCAATTTCGAGAACTTCGTAGAGCCCAATAAGATAGAAGTGTGGGGGAACACGCCCAAAGAAACACCCCCCTTAATTATAATAGACCCTAGCCCAATTCCTCCTCAGGTCCAACCGAATACTTCGCAGGTACAATCGCCTAAGGCGAGTGCTTTTAATACGCCACCACCTAATGGAAGCCTTCTGCTAGGTGGAAACACACAACCTAAACCCGATCCTTGGGCTGCCCCTACACCTAAACTAAAGGTGGGGGGGACTTTCAAGATGGGAGGATAATATGATAGAACTAGTTATTACTCAGATGTATCGAGACGGATATAAAGTAGTAGTCCCAACCCAACTGAAGCCTAAACTACGCTTACTGCCTTATGTAGATAAGTGCGTCTACACAGACCCCGAAGAAATTAAAACAGGTGATCGCTTGGTCTTTGTTGATTGGGTCAACTCGACCGATACCGACAAGGCGAAGTGGATGAAGCACTTTGTATCTTGAGTGGAAAGTGTCCCCGCAGGGCTTGATACCCACCGACATACTCTTAGACTTCTTAGCTAAGAAACCCGAAGCTATCCAAGAAGCCAAAGATTGGGTCAACAGGAACGGACGGATTATCCTATTTACCAAGAGCAAAATAAATGGGGATGAGGATATTTGGGTCACAGATCAGGGTGAGATAATCCTGCGTACCAAGAACCATTGTAAAATCCCTCAACTCAGAATCCTCGCCTTTCATACCAACATGGATGTCTACCGACAAGTCTTAGCTCTCGGACAAGACCTGAACGAAGTCATAAATTTGTTAAAAAAACATGAACCCTTGTTTTAAGGGTATTATAAGGGTACTTGAGGGGTTATCAACCCACCCCCCCTCTTTGGAGTTAGTCATGAGTGCAACCATGTCTCAGCGTATCGCGTCCCTTAAGAACCTAATCATCGAGATCGAGAGCGATGCTCAGAAGTCCGACAACGGCAACAAGGCAGCAGGTGTCCGTGTCCGTAAGGCTCTTCTTGAGGCTGTTAATCAGATCAAGGATGCTCGCAAGGCTTCTCTTGAGGGTCGTACAGAGAACGAGTAATACCCAACAAGATTAAGTGCCGAGACAAACCCCCCTTGAGGTTATAAGTCCTCAAGGGGGGTTTGTCTTTATAAGACACCCCAAGAGCCATCCCATAAGGTGTACTTCACTCGACTAAGCTGGCTAGCCCTTATGTGTTTAAGACAATGAACACAAGGTCTAGCCATCGTTGTGGAACCATCCTTTAAAAACCTCAAGACCTCAAGGGTATCCCCAGGTTGGGAGAACCTCAAAGCGGACATCTCAGCATGAAGTGTACAAACTACCGTACCATCAGCCGCTATTCTCCTGAACCTAGGGTGTGTCTTATCTGTGTTCACTCCAATATAGACAGGCTTACCCCTTCTGTATAGCACACAGGCTACATGATACTTCCCCCCATTCGACAGGGCTAATTCCATAGCTTGTTTATGTATGGGTTTCATCTGTCTCACACTAAGGTTGCCATATGGATATCTCTCGGGTCATCCAAGATTGTCTTGACCTCACTTGGACTCCACAACAAGCCCGCGTTAGAGTTATAGAGTACAACCCCGCAAAGGAATCCCTGTCCTTATCTTTTGAAGCACAACTCACAATCATCCACACCCACCACACAATATCCATTTCAGCCCACAACGCATACTACACCTACATCTATACCTTCTTCCCCAAAGGTAAACCAAGAAATATAAAAGGTAACGGACTAGTCCACCACCAACACGACTTGGACACACAACTAGACGCTTTATTGTTGGAAGTTATCCGTGAGGCAGCGGAACACGCTACAAACTCTACGAATATCAAAATCCTAAAAGCACTTATCCAAGCTCAACCCAACAAGTCCTTCCTGCGGAGGATATATGATAGGCTCTGTCACCGATAGTCTGATCTCCCTTTTTCCCCTCATCTATCAGAAAGTATCGAGGTTTAAAATGTGGGACTGTTTCTATAGTGAAGAACTGCTAATGTGTGTCTGCATTTTGATTGATACACTCACTCTCGCTTAGAATTCAAAGAACATGAAAACATACGCTTTCTTATCCAATAAGTCGCAGCTCTCCGAAAAAGATGTTAGACGGATACCCAAACTAGCCCTATTTTTATCCAATAAGGGTTTCACGCTGTGTACTCGAAATGAGCATCCCGCTGAAATGCTCATACAGGAAGCAACACCTAACAAGGTCATCCTAGAGCACGGCGTAAACTACTGCGGATACTTTTCCGATAAAACACTTAAACTAGGCTCCGAGATTTGTCCTATTACCCTCAATACGCCTAGTATTGAGATATCCAACAAGCTCAAGAACATCCTTCTCCTTGAGGGGCGAGACTTCTTTGTTTATCTAGCAGACACTCCCGATGAACATCTAGCAGTCTCACTTAGTGCCGCTTCCTCCTTCGGCATCCCCACCTATTCCATGTCTACTCAGGAAACGGAGTTGGCTCTGTTTCTCAACAGCCTATAAAATCGTAAGGGATTTGACCCTTGGTTTTACCCTTGGGTCAAATCCCTTACAACACCACGCACACCAACCTAGGGCTGGTGGCTCTGCCCACACGGAATTATGCAGGTCAGAGTACGACCAACAGGACTTGAACCTGTGACATTCACGGTGTAAGCGTGACGCTCTACCAACTGAGCTATAGTCGCATCTCCACACTTATACCAAATTTAAATTCTCTTTCAATCTTTTTCAGGTTATCCGAACTACAAATCCGAATCCTTTGGGGGTTTTATTGACTTGGAGAATAAAACCCCAAGGGAGAGTGCAGGTGAACGATCTATTTTGGGTTTGGTGGTGCGATAGACTTTGGGATAACCTAATCGTTTCGGACGAGGCTCGGTTTAAAGAAGCCCTTAATAAAGGCATTCTGCCGCTTATTGAAGACAAAGTATTTAAGATACTAAGCGAGTGTAGCGGAAACCACACTTGGAGAGCCGAGAGAGTCCTACAGAGGGCATCAGCTATTCATAATGATCCATATAGAGCCTGTGATCTGCTGTCTGCGATCTTAGACCTCTCTTGTGATAGGGCGTTTATAGCTGAATTCCACAATGATATATATCGAGAGGATCAAATCATGAGTTGCACCATATCGCCCGCCTCCGTTATTACAAGAGAAGGCAACCTTTGGGTGATTGACGGAAAGACAAAGGTCTCGGATTTAGACCAATGCAAAACACTCAAGTCTATCCCTAAATCGGATGTCGAAGCCGCTCCCTCAGAACCTTTGAGCCCTGTAGTCATTCAGCCTCCACCACAACCTATTGTTCAAACCCAACCTATTGTTCAAACCCAACCGATTGTTCAGCAACCAAGCCAAGACCCGCTAGAGCTAGACCTTGTACAAGTTATCCGCTTGGCAGGAGACAATGTATGGCTCGCCGCTTTACTTGTCATGGCTGTCCTAGCTAAGAAATACATCGACAAGCTAGAACTATCCAAAGCCACACAAGAACAGTTAAACTCTCAATGTCACGAAAGACACCAAGAAGCACTTAATCAGGTTGGCACCATCAACCAAGGCTTATCCAATGTCACTAGAGAAGCCAAGGAATTGGATAGTAAGGTACGGGGCGAATTGGGGAAGCAAATGTCCGACCTAGAGAAAAGACTTCTCGCTGTAGAGATGGAGCTAAGATATCAGAAACCCGCTGCATCTCCCGTAGGTCGTCCGAAGAAAAATCCAACCGAGGATAACACCTAAATCACAGGAAGTTTCGGGGCGAAAGAACGCCGCGTCCCGTGTGAGGTCCAAAGGCAGACCTGATGCCCACACCGTATTTGGGTTGTTGCAGTCCACGCATGAATTTTGTTGTGCGTGTTTTTGCTTCAACGGAAGATTGCCACATAGATTCGGCGGATGATTTTAGTCCTTCATATTTGGAGGATTTGTCAATACTGAGAGAGATGCCTCCTATGGAGTAATCAAACTCATCTACTATCCAATTCGCTTGTAAAGCCATAGCCGCGAATTGGATAGCTCCTTGTAAGATGGGAGTTCTCCAAGCGGGTTTTTGTAGGATGAGTTGATCGAGATTGGAAATATCTTCAGTTTCAGGGGGCTGCATATTCCACCAATCGAGCGATCTTTCTAGGTACTCTAGAAGTTCTTCATCTTCCCAAACTTGCCCGAAGACTCTGTTGTAGTTGTTGATGTGGGATTCGTTTTCAGGGGGTCTAAAGTGATAAAACTTATCGGGATTAGAATCTCTTAAAAGCATACGGAGCTTATAGACCATGGTCTTTTGACCTTCGGTCATGGAAACACCAAGAACAACAGCATCGGATACCACTTCAAACTCTTGAACTACGGTTTGAGGTGGGGAATTAACTAGTTCTTTAAGCGTCCATCTTATCCTATATCGTCCAAAAGTCGCGGTTGTGGGGATACGGACGGAGGCATAGTATTCACCTACTGACGGGTTTTCGGGTATCCGTGCGGGGTCACCTATCAACACATCTGTTTCAGGTGGTCCAATATCCACAAAGTAAAGTGCGTAAGTAATCTCTGCCGCATTGGATACATTCCCTGCGGAGTTGGTTAAAAATATATCCAAATCTCCCCGACCAAGAATTTGATCCCTTTTGAATACAACAGCCATTATTTACCTCCTGTAATTCCTAACAAAGGAGGTTTAATAAATGCTTTAACGCTCAACCCCGACCGCCAGCACTTAAAACTTAGTCATAGAGGGATCAGTAGCTCATATCTAACCCAAATTTGGCATTACCGTTCTTGTCAGTCTCCATTCTAAGGGATAAGCGGCGTGTAGTTGCACCGGCCAAGGAGTTGGTAAAAGTGACCTCAACAGCGATGGTCGGTTCCTCTTGGGACCAGCCATCATAGCTATGTCCAGGGTGGGTGGAGATACCCGTCACCGCAGCATAGATGCTATTGAGATCGCTCCAATCCTCAATCTCTAGCTCGGAGTCAAGCTTCCCATATACGAAATTCTCAAGACTCTCACCTACGGATTTCCAATAGACGGTCTTGCCGTGGCTCCTGCGGAACGCGGCTATGTACTTTTCACCCATTAACTGAGCCAGTTCTTGGAGGGTCTTGGCACCACGAGCTGAGGTCTTGGTACGACCTTCGAGGCGAGCAACGCGAGCCTCAAGGCTCTGTAAAACTTCCGATGCGGTTCTTCTGATCATGATCAAATCTCCAAAGGATTAATGGATAGGGGATTATCCATTTACGCCCTTGGCGGGTACTATAAATAAACTATAAGTTTTCCGACTATGTGTCGGTAATCTGAGACGGCAACCATTGACTGAGTGAGGTATCTTATGGTGATTGACTTGGCGGAGGGTTCATTTAACGCGAGGAAGGTAGCGTTGCAGATAGCGTTAGAGTTTGTAACGAGAACAAGACCAGCGGGTAAAATGACAGAGGTGGAAGAACTTGTAAGAGTAGCGGCTGTGATAGAGGATTATCTACAGCCTATGAGCGAGGATTGTTCAGGTGATGTGGATGGATATGAGGATGGCATCACAGACTAGTTAGTCCTTGGGCTCTTCTGTTTTGGGTATCCATTCATTAACGATGTTGGGAAGGACAACATCTTGTTCTTTCTTTGTCCTGATCGGGGGCTGTCCATTTGCGAAAATGGACAATCTTTCAATAACGGCATTTTGTAGTTCAAAGACTTGTTCCCTTAAGAGTTGCATTTGGATTTGGGCATCTCTTAGGCGAGCGATGAGAGCGGCACGATCAGCATTAGCTGTGGAGAGTTTATCTTTAAGGTCTTCGACTTCGCTTGGGTCTCTTCCGCTAGCGATGGCGAGCATACTAGAAATAGACCCTGTAAGCATTCCGATGATGCCGATCAAAATATCCCTGTTTTGTTCTACTATCTGAACATAGGATAAAAAGATGATAAGGGCGACAATAAGGAACATGAAAACTACACTTGCCCACCAGCCCCGTTTCGCCTTTTCTGTTTGTGTGAATTGCTTATTGTTCATGGTGGGTTTGTTTATTGGTGGAGCGGGGGTCTTTTGCGGCGTGTTCATTTGATACTCTTCCTGAGTAGATTGAGGACTTGTGTATACACGGCTTTGACGAAGTTGTTGACATCATCAATCCAATCGAATGACTGAAGTCCCGAAACTTCTCGAAGGAAAGGGCTTGAGAGCAGGAAGTAGATAAGACATATCCATAGAAATCCGCATATCCACAAGAGTTTGTAATAGAGAAACCAAAGTCGTTCTTTTCGTGTAAGGTTAACCCAACGGATTTTTGATTTTTTGAGCCCTTTTATTCTCTTTGCCTTTTCCGTATCGGGGGGAGGATCAAGGCTTTCAAGTGTTTCCCCTACGGCATAAATCTCTTGGGCTTGTCGAACACCCTTAAACTTGTACCTGCCTACACAAACATATCGGGTATTGGGTGGAGTGTCTTTATTGGTGCGGAAACGGATAACATTCATGGCTTCTCTTGTCAGGAGAACCTGTCCCGATACGCATAAGGACATGGTACGAGCAGCGATGTTTTTAGCCAATCCCTCTAGCTCTATCCGTTTTGCATTTGCAGCTACCCACACATCATCCTGATGGACTTCGATGATTTTATCCCAATGGATACCTACCCTAGCCCCAATCCCTGTGACAGGCGGGATTGTCTTTTGGTAGACGAGAGCGAAGTTGACTGCATCTATGACATTTTCAAAGGAGCATAAGAAACCATCGGAGCGGTCTATTTCTCTACCCCTGAAGCGATATAACAATGACCTAGTTGCTCTATCATGCTTTTGAAAGTGAAGTGCTGCGGCTTTTGCTCCATACTTTTGGACAAATGCTGTTGAACCTATTAGGTCTAGCAACAAAATCGCTAGCTTACGCTCCTCCATCCACACACCACTTTTCGGTGGTTCTACCATTTTTACACCTCCACCGCTATTAGATAAAACCATCCAATAATAGAAGCTCTATCGGGGTTGTGCGTATGTGATCATAGGGGGGCAAGAACAGATGAACCAACCTGCCTTGATAGACTTCTTAGCCGACTTGAAGACTCAAATAAGTCCTCACAATGGTCGGCTTGTTCAGACACAAGAAGAAGTGTCGCTTAAAGGAATATCTGTATCCAAAATGGATAAGTCTGCATATGGGCTTACATTATCCATAAAACTCTTGAACCCACCTCGCTTATCCATTACACATAAGAATAAGGTCTTAGTTGAGACGGATAATTGGAGGGACATAACTGATCCCACGAGAGACCCTAGATTTAAGCATCTTATAACGAGCTATCTACACAAAGCCTTTGATAAAGTATCCGATAAGGATAAATACATGGGATTGAGTTCAATAGAAGGGGAAGGAACGATGAAGAGGGCGGAAAGTATCCGCAGGGTAGTTAAGGCTTACTTAGGAGACTGATCCTTAACTCTTGGGAGGGGATGTCCCAAGATACATCTTCAACCAACTCAGGGAAGTTATCGTAGAGCTTCTTAAAATCACCAAAACTTGGTGTTACCTCCAACAAGGGAGCAAAGACAAGATATCGGTCTTGTTTATCCAAGACCTGCCACGCCTGCACCAAGTATCCATTCTGATCTGTCCAAAGCCCTCCAAACTCGTACTGCGTATATTGGATAAGTTCCTCGATATTGGCAGGTTGTGTACTCGATTGGGAGAACACTTCCCATCCCCAAGGTTTGTTATCACCTGAGACAATCAGATGAAACAAGCGGTCAAAAGATTGAGCACAGAAATCTTTTAGTTGTTCCCGCTCCTTTTCACATCCATCGAGTGCAGTTATTTGATTGGACACTATGTACTGCCCAAGACACTTCAGCACAAGATCAAGAACCTGATCCTGTTGCTCTGCGGTTAGCTTAGTCCTATGAAACATATTATCCATTCCTTCTCCATCCTTATGCGTGTGGTATGATGTGTAGTCCCCCTGTCCCCCACCCACATCTCAAAGGTTATGTTTATGTCCGAGACTGCACTTTATATTTATGCGATTCTTCTACCTAGCGGTGACATAGCTTCAACACCAAGCGGCTCTTTTTTTACTAGCAGGGAAACGGCTCGTCAAGCCAAGAAACTTCTCTCCTTCGAGAACGCTCAGGTTGTTCGAGTTCCTGTGAAGAGTTCGTCTTGGGAGCGTGTTCGATAGTATTTTTATTATTTCTCTCTCTAGGAAATCATCACTAGGAGAGATAAATTGCACGGATATTTCCGCAGGATCGCAAGTCATACGCACTTACAAGGTGTTAAAGTTAAGTATACTGATTTTGGGATAAGATACCCCGGTACATTCGATATGGGGGAAACCGTAGAGAGAGCAAAAAAGGTCTTAAATGGAGCCTCAATATCCGTTTTCAATAGCGATATTGAGGCAGTTCATAGGCTGTTCCTCTTTGTCTATACTAGAGTAGCTTTTCCATCAAATAAACTCAGCTTCATGAAGAAGTTTAGTAAGACTGAGGGTTTCGGTAAGAGGTTCAAAAAAATTACAACTGCGAAGGCTGCCGATTTTCTGGATAATCCGGACAAGAGGGAAGCGTTGAAGGCTCTATTAGAGTTGGCAACCTATCCTTTGGTAACGGATCACGAAATAACGGCAGGTCCGTTTAAAATCCAAAACCCAACGAATCTTCCTAGACAGGATGTCGAAACTGCCCAAAAGGTTATTGCCAAACTAGCCAAATACGCAACCAACGATGTTATCCCAAACTTCACAAAAGTCTTGTACGGAGATGTAATTCTTTCACCTCCGCTAGCAGCCTCAGGGGTTCTTGCCACCTATGACCCTTCTTTGGATTTCATCACTTTTTACACGCATAAAACATTATTTGGAGGGAAGATAGGTCTAAGGACCCTTTTACATGAGCTAGGACATCGCTACTATAGAACAATGGAAGCCCCAAAAAAAATGGAGTGGGCTCAATGGCACATACAGGCTTTAAAAGGTGGTTCGGGTGCCGCTAATTTTGAGGCGAACAAAACCGCCATGCTAGGCGTTCAGGTGAAGGCTTCTTTTGTTGTTAACGACGACCCTCGTCCCTCCGCCCCCCCGAGTTTTATACAGGCTCTTTCCTTTGTAGGAAAGGGAAAACTATATTATATAGTCTCTGCTTCGACAGCGGAACAAACTAACCCTGGGTGTACTCGGAGGATACTTTCATCTAGAGATTACGAAGGAAAAGGGATGGATAATACCTATGGGATAGTACAAAACAATAAGTTGGGGGGCTTTTTTCATCCCATATCCACTCGTGAGTTAGACAGGTTAACCCGCATGGCAATAGAACTAACTTTGATAGAGGGTGCAATAGACCGTGGTCTCTTGCCCACCCGATACGCGAGAACTAACTCGGAAGAACACTTTTGTGAGGCTTTGTCTTTTAGAGCAGTTGGTGACCTGCCTGAGATTATGTCTGAGAAGTTTGAGATGATATTCTTTGGTTCTCGGAAACATTTGGTTGTTCCGTCTGAAACAGAGTTAACCGTTGACATTCCAACCCCCACAGCCCCAATAGCTCCCACAGCCCCCACAGAAGTATCCGCTGCTGTAGGCTCAAAGAGCGAAATGGATAAGAAAGGGAATGGACTTGCCCAAGGGCTTGGGTTATCCTATGTGAGTGGGCGTAAGTACGGAACCTTCGTGTACACGAACAATGAGACACTAAGCACTCATGCCTATATGTTCTTGGACTATGCTTCAGGCAACCTGTTTGTACCCAAGACAAAAGCCTTCCCCAACCTTGATGTGAATATCGCTAACCTATTGGATAAGGATGTGGCAGACGCTACTTCATTTACCCGTATGAGTAAACTCCGCCCCAAGTGGAGAACACAAGCGACCATAGAAGAAGGCATCGCTCCTGCTCACGACCCTCAGACTCCTGTAGTCCCTGATCTGACACCTCAAGTCTCAGATCAGGAGATGGAGCCTGATCTACCACAACCCCCTGAGCAAGTATCCGTTGATGTGGTAACGGCTTCAACTAATGCGGCTAAGTTGTTGGGGATGTCTGCCGAAGTGTTGCGTAAATATGTACGCATCAGATATCTGAACGAACAACTAGGTGACCCTCATGCTTATTTGTTTGTAGCCAAATCCGATGGTGCCATCTATACGCCCAAAGCGGGACACCAAGCCTCTACTGAGATGATTGGGAATATCTTTGAACCCAACATCATCAGCAAGATATTGCCCACTTCTTTGTACAAAAACGATAAGTGGAAAACCAAGTTCACCATAGTGGAGACCGTCTAATGGATACCGATTTAGTCACTAAAATATCTAGTCTAGTAGCGGAAGTGAACGACCCCGAGTCTCTGCTTGAGTGGTGGGACTCTGTTCCCAACACGCCTGCTATTCCAACTTATTGGAAACGCAAAGGTGAAAGGGCTGTTCTTCTGTCCTTTGGCTCAAGGGGTTCTATTATTGACCTTCGGCAATACACCACAATATTGGGCAGGGAGAAAACGCTCATCATAAATGGATGGATCAGTACCCCCACCTTTATCGCTCTCACCATAGACCCAAATGGGCTCCCTTCACAGGCTCTCTATCCGTTTCTCATCGTAGCCACATCAAGTGATTTCTTTGACCCTGAACGGATGGACTATGATGTTAAGACTCTCAAGCGTAATCCTATAAATCACTCCGTCCAAGCCACTATTGGATATGCTGATAGGATGCGTAAGAAAGTCCGCTTTGATGTGCCTCAAGACTTGTTCTAAGGACAAGCGAGTATCCCAAACATCACTATCCAATATTAGTGAGGTGAACGACCCATCTTAACAAGGATTTTCCCATGTTGGTCAATTGCCCCCATTGTCAGTTGCCTTATGTCAAAGAGCAGTCTTATCAGCGTTCCTGCATCTATTGTTGGAGAGAAGAACAAGGACACAAGCTCGGAACCGTGGATGCGGCTTTCCGCCGCCTTCAAGAAGAAGCTAAGAAGAAGATCAATACTCCCCCTCTCCAACAGGTTGATATAAGGTCTCCTGACGCTTCGTTACAAATGAAGCTCCAAGCCACACAATTGCTGGTCAATTCTCTCGAAAAGGAGGTCAGCGAGTTAAAGCGGAAACTCGCTGAACGACCCGTTCCTCCGCCTCCTCCACCCTCTGCTGGTTCTCTCACACAAGATTCTATCCGTGAGTTAATCACACTTTGTCACCCCGATAAACACTCGAACTCTCCTCTAGCCACCAAGATAACGCAATGGTTAGTTTCTCTTAGGAGAAGATAGGATAAGAAATGATAACCTGTGATCTCTGCCAAAAGACCTGTAACGAGTACTATGTACACGAGCTAGCTCCTGATATTATGCTTTGTCCCGTCTGTAGACGGATGAGTGCGGCAGAAGTCGTGAGACACTATCTTAGTGCCTCATGGTCGAAGTGTCATAAGACAGGATTAGCCTGTAGGACGGGAACCTGTGAAACCTGTAAGGACATTGAGGTTAGCCAAGAGAAATGAGTTCTCTCAAAGCGTCGGATACTTCACGCCACTCTGCCGTAGCGGCAGAGAAGGCAATAGAATTCGTGGAGGCTCGCCTTCCTGAGATACATGACCTGTTCTCCATAGAGAAGGCTAATAATGCCATCAAGGAAGCCCGCGATGCTATCTTATCCGTAGATAGAGCAATCGCGAATGTGGTAAGGGCATCTCAAGCCTTGGACGAAGCCCGAGCCTCTTTACAAGATGCCGTTCGATCTTGTAGGATCGCGAGCGAAAGAGCTTTCAGTTCCACCCCTGTTATCCTATCTGACACAACACCTTCAGAAGACCTTGTTGTCGGGCAGAAGGTGATTGTTCAAAATAGGTACAGAACCACCATATCTGAAGGTTTTGTAACTGATGTAAATGACGACTTTGTTTGGGTAAGGGGCGAGATTTTTAGCACGGAAGATCATATCTTCGTAGCCGTGTAAATAGAGTATCCCAAGGGGGGTTATCCATTATTAGTTAGGTGTGAGAGATAGATACCTAACCCCCCCCCAACAAAGAGAGAGATAAGACATCATGCAGAACATCAGCTTCAACATCCGTCGCCCCTTCGGCCCCGTCAGCCTGACCCTCAACACCACCACGGGCGAGGTGACCCGCCAGGGTGATGGGTGGGTTCCCACCACCACCCGCACCCTGCCCCTTGAGGGGCTGGCGGAGGGGCTGAAGATGTGGGAGGGCGGCAACCTGATCCAGACCTCCCTGCCCCGCCTCCCTGCGGAGGATCGGGAGTGGCTGATGACGGGTCTGACGGACTGAGAAAGGGGGGGGGCAACCCCCCCACCAACCAACCCTAAGAAAGGAATACAGATGAAGGTTTATCCCCCCAAGGTGATTAAGGCGGCTGTAGCCGCCCATGAGGAGACTCTTCTCGGCAAGATTGTCACGCTGATGGGGCGTGAGTTAACCGAAGAGGAGTTGGACACGATCAAGGACTCGATCTACATGATCAAGATGGATTCACGCGAGTGGGGTGAGGCTCGCGTGTATAAGCGTCATAATCTTGTGACCGAGTATCACGAGGACTGATCAGCCCTCAAGGTTGGCGAGATCGGCAAGTCTAGCTCTCAAGTCCTCGCCCCAAGTAGAGGGAAGCTCGGATAAGGGAGCTATGAAGTAAACCTTGCCCTTAGAAGGCGAGAAGAAAGTGTCCGTTCCTGCGGATAGTTTTGTATCCATTGCGAAGTAGAGACTTCCGTCTTTACCCGTCATGCCATATTTGATTGGACCGATGTAGTAACGGCTAGAGAATGCCTCTACATGGTCAATAATGTCGGCAAACTCGCCCAACATCTGAGTTTTCCTTGTTCTAGCCCCAACGGAAGTACTAACAAAGTCTTTACGGATAGCGGGAGTAGGTGCAGAGCCTCCTCTCTCATATACGACCACAAATTGGGTCTGTCCCTCAAACATGGCGAGATACTTCTGATAGGAGGCAAGGTTTTTGAACCCTGATCTATAAATGCCGAGTCCGTCATGGGGAGTAAGGCTCTTTTCACGCAGTTCTCTTTTTACCTCCAAGACCTTATCCAAATCGCCCTTCTTTGTAGCCCTCTCTAAATCCTTAAGAAGTCCTGCGATGCGGGTAGGCAACGCGGCTTCAAAGTTAAAAGTCCTAGAACCAACCTTACCATCAAGTAGCGGGGAAATGACGACTGTGCATTTCTCATCCATATCCTCAGGGCAGATCACATCTTTTACAATGAAGTAAACGGGATTAGCTGGATTGAATCCAAGTGCTTCGCAGTTCTTCTTATTGGTGGGGTTCACGCACTTAGAAGCATCAACAAGCACAATCTCTCCCACACTTAAAGGACCTCTGACCGCAGAAGGAATATCTGCGGCAGGTTCCTTAATGGATACTCCGTTACTCACAAGAGCACTCTTCACATTGTTTTCTGTCATGCCGATTGGATTGGATAAAATCGCCCAACAAGCAAAAGCACCCGTGTCGGCAGGTGAAGCCGACTTATCTACAGATGCTGTGTGTCCCTCTCCCTTCAGGATGGGGATTAGAAAGGGACGGATATCAGGGTTCTCTTTCGCGAGACGGATAACGGCTTTTCTTAGGTCGTTCATCATCTACTCCAAAGTTGGGTTCAGACATATTCTGTCCCCATAAAAAAAGTATTAAACCGAGGTTATCCGTTCTAGCTCTGCCTGTAGGTGATATTCGGTATTGGATAGTTGGTTGAGTAGAAGTGCCACGAGTGCATTGTTTAGGTGTGTGGATAGGGGGAAGGCTTTTTGTACTTCCACTAGAGAGAGGGAGGGGGTTGTTGTGATTGATGTATGGGCTTGCATTTGAATTTGGCGTTGCGTGTACCAAAGGGCTTTCCTCAGGTCTTCTAGTGTGTTCTCGCCAGGTTTCTTACCTGCACGGAGGATGTATTTGACGGCTGAACCCAAAGAGAAGTTCAGCCCATACGCCTCAATCACATCAATCGCTTTTAATCCATTCCCATCGTAGTGATTAGGATTGTTTATCTTTTCATAACTCATTAGTAGGCTCTTTATCATTTGTAGTGGTGTGGACATTTCTATTACCGAGGTCAACATGGCAAATCTATCCTCATTTTATCAGCTTTTCGGTGAACTGCCCACTAGAACTCTAAAGGGACTAGACCCCACATCTTCGTCTTCGCTTTTCGCCAATGCCCGAGGACAAGATATCTCTCTCCTTGCCTCTAGCGGGATTGAACAAAGAGGTGGTGTCGTCCTCATCAGCGGAGGTCGCGGTGGTTCCACTTCAGGTAGTAATGGAGGCGGTGTTTCCCTCTATGGCGGAGACTCGATTGCTGCTTCTTCTCAAGGAGGGGGTATCCAAATTTATGGCGGTGATTCAGATGTCCAAACAGGATATGTGACAATAAGTGCTTATTATGCACAGGGAGCACCTGATGTCGCTCCCACTATCACACTCGGCAGTTTTAGTGGCACCACAGGGGGGGTGGTATCCATTACAAGCGGGAAACCTGCAAGCGGTTCTACTTCGGGCGACATATCCATAACATCTGCAAATGGTGTTGGTTCTAATAGCGGTAGTGGAGACATCTCATTCAGTACAGGGAACGCCCAAACTAATGCCTCTAGTGGAGAGATTTCTGTCTCAACAGGCACCTCAACAGGAAACCAACCCACAGGTCGGATAGTTACCAAAACGGGTAGCTCATCAGGTTCTGCCGACTCAGGCTATGTCGAGTTCTCTACAGGTCTTACCTATGGAACGGGAAACTCAGGTTTTGTTCTCCTCTCTTCGGGTGATAGCAACCAATCTTCGGGCTATATTTCACTTAACTCAGGTTATGGCATTACTGAAAGCGGATATATACTTATCCAATCAGGCTTTTCGGACACCATAAGCGGAGAAGTATCCATTATTAGTGGAGATGGTGGCTCGAATAGTGGTGATGTGTCTATTTCTACAGGGTCGGCAGAGAGCACAGGGGATTGGATAGCTACAACAGGTCAAGCTACTAGTGGTTCTTCGGGAAGCATATATCTAAATACAGGCACGGCAACGACCCAATCGGGATCGCTTGATGTATTTACGGAAGACGCTCCTATTACGGGAGACTTGACTATCCAAACAGGTACTGCTTCCTCAGGTAATGCGGGCGATATTTATCTCATAGCTGGCTCAGGTACTACCCATGCAAAAAGCGGTAGTTTGGACCTAACGGCTAAGAGTGTTATTTGGGGAACAAACAGTCCGACTAACTCTGATGTTCTACTACAGGTATCCGATGGTGGACTAAATATCTCTTCTTCCGCTACCATTAACATGACTTCTCTCAATGGACAGCTCAAGATTGAATCCTCAGATTCTATCCTATTTCAGGCTCCATACTACACTTTTGACACTCCCGAATCGACACATGACCCTGTAGAGATTGGCATAGGTGGAAATAACCAACTACTTCTCCCCGATCTCACCTCTCTCACTACTGAGAACTTATCCAATATCAACCTCACATTCACCAATGTGGACATAGACCTAGAGACAGGATTCTACCTCGGTGTCTCTGCTGATCAAACTATCCTAAATACGGATAACGCTACTATCCGTAGTAGAACACCCGACCAAGCCGTTCAACTCACAATAGGTGATGGTGTTTATACAGGGCTCGCTTTGAACGCCATTTCAAAAGGGTCACTCTCGGGGGTGGCGGAGGGGGATGTCTCGATTACATCTACTACGGGTGAAGTATCTCTTATCGCACCACAAGGTGTTAACCTTATTTCCACCTTGGGCGAAATAGATATTGCTGGGGCAAATATCAACCTGACCGGTTTCCACCCCACCAATCCCACATACATTAATGTCTCTAGCACCAATATACCCACCACAGGTCCTACCGCTGTGGATAATAGACTTCTCCAAGTAGGTGCTAGCGGCATCTTGTCCGCTCTCGGATTTAAGTTTCAAATTTTGGAAGTCGGGGTTTCAGCTACAGTAGCCTTAGGCAATATCACGGACCTCTATTTCAACATAGGTGCCGCGTACACAACACCCAAAGACAGGCTAATCTATAGTCTTGAGATAAACGGAGATGTCGCTTTAGATCATCAGTTCTACTTTAGGGGATACACCACAAATCCCGTTGGATCATCCCCTTGTATCCACCTTCATTCAGGTACTAACAACTTTGGAGGTATATATACTGTTAGGATTTATTATCTCATCTTCAACTCATAACTTTTATTCATTTATAATGCTCAATGAATGGATACAACACAAAGGATAGTGCAATGAGAAATGAGATAATCCGCCTCCACAGAAGAATAGCCCGTCTAGAGCGTATTGCAGGTACAACCAAGTCCGCAGGGGGAGTGAAAGAACTCCTTATGGATTCGGTGGCAAAGAACAAGAATAAGCTGATTAAGGCGTGGGGGGGCAATCCCAACGATATAGACCTTGAGTTATGGTTTCAAAGTCTAGACGGTGGTGATGTCTATGGAGCCCTTAGGGATGCTCCCAACAGGGAGGTTGCCAAGATCATCAAGAACGACATCATCAAACCCATCGAGGATGACTCGATGGATGAGGATGTTCCCTTTTAAGCCCCTGCGATAATCACATCGAACAACTTACCATTCCCCACCTTCCCGACACTCAAGAGTACGCCACCTGAGGCGGAGAGGTCGTTACACTCAATCTCTCCGATACAGATTTTAGCCCTTGGGTCGGAGACCTTGAAGGTCAAGCCCCCAATCGAGACGGAGCTATCCAATTTCGGGGTTTCGGTAGTAACCTGCGGGGGAGGGCTGATGGACTCCACTCGATAGGGGGTAAGAATAACAGGTTCATCGTTGACGATAGGTTCGACAGGTTCATCGTTGACCACAGGGGTAACCTTTGGGGAGATCACCCTACGACTCTTACCATCGATTTTGGTCAAATTAGAAGTTAAATTGCGAAAGTGGTCGGGAACCCGAGTGCCGAACACGCAGACAAAATGGCGATTAAAATCCGCCGCGTTTAGGAACTTGTGTGCGTTGGCTTCGATGTAGGATAAGTACAACGAATCAAAAGATTCTTTATCCTTAGTCTTAAGGGATGCCTTTAACCGCAGTTCTTTCCAAGCCTCAACATAATCCTTTAAAGGGATAGACTTATCCGTGTACTGATACATGAGGGAAGGGGGGATCGGCAACTCGGTGATCTGAGGTTTCAGATTGGGGTTTGCAGACGATAAATTTCCACGATAATCCACCCGAAAGTCAATAAAAGGGACTTGAGTGTTGGGGTTGTCGAGGAAGTGTTGGATAAACTTCGACCTAATACGCATCGGGGGGACTAACCTTATTGAAGAGAGTAAGGGAGGGTTCATTTTATCTCCAAGGTGGGAATTGTGGGTGGTTACTTACGGATAGTCACATTGTGCAAGCCGAGAGAGTCTACCTTGCCAATAGACAACTCGACTGACCCGTGAACGGATACCTCTGAAAAGTCCACCTGAACGAGTGTGAGGTGTATGGGAGCTGTAGCTGGCGTGATCTTGAATGAGCCGAGGAGTACATAATCCTTGGGAGTTGTGGTCTCCACCTTCGGGATCAAGGGCATATCTTCCACTAGGGTTTCCTTCTCAATCACAGCAGGGGTGGCAGGGAGATCATGCTCAATCTCAGCAGGGGTATCTTCCTCAGTCTTAGGGGCATCTTCCTCAGTCTTAGGGGCATCTTCCTCAACCGCAGGGGCATCCACATCAATCTCAGCAGGGGCATCCTGCTCAGTCTTAGGGAGATCATGCTCAGTCTCAGGGGTGTCCCCTTGGGTGTTTGAAACTCTACGAGATTCGAGAGCCGCGATAGAAGGGAGGTCGGAGGATTTAAGCCCAAAGATGGTATCGAGGGCAAAGTCCAAAGCCTTCTTCTTTAAGTGAACGCCGCTCGTGAATGTCCAAGACTCTGCGAGAGAGACAAGATTCTCATAGGCAAGAGAAGTGGGGTCTTTGGATACTTTCTGAAAGAGAGCGAGCATGGTGTAGTATCCGCTTCTGCCCGCATTAGAAGCCCACTCCCTTTCGAGAAAGCTAGATACAGACACAGATGGGAGCGATCCATGGTCACGATTAGGATCGTGCTTTAGGATGACCTTCTTGACGAGAGAGAAGTAAATCTTATCCCATTTAGCGACAAGTGACCTCTTTGAGCCGAGAACATATGGCAGGGACTCGGAGAGTTTGATCCCGATGCCCCACTTATGGGGGAGAGGTAAATGCCACCCGTGCTGTTGGGTGATTTCGTCCCACATCTCTTCGAGGGACTTATCATCTTCTTCGTGATTTACTTGAGAGATGGGAAGAGAGAGCATCTTACGGATGTCTTTTTCCGCCACAGCCACCTTGTGTACACACTCAATCCACAGGGTGTCTGATGTGGTGGCGTAATGGATAGCGGCATCGCGTAGGCGGTGGCTGATGTTAGACTTGAGAATAAGGATAAGATCGGTCTTGACCGATGGCAGTCCCCCCTTGTTGGGGTTAGTGTCCCAACAATGGTGTCCGACGAGGTTCATTTGAACCTCATCGCCTGCGAGTCGGGCATTCAGTTTGTTGATGAACGCTTCAGCGAACTTCAACTCTGAGCCGAATATGAATGTATTGAGTTCAAGCACGGATGATAACTCCTTGTTTAAGTGTGTCCGTCTCACCATTTATATGGAGTGGCGGCGGTTGGGATACTCTTTTTAAACCTTAAATAAGTGGGGGGGTTTTACGATAGGAGGGACGCTCTATGTATGTCCTAGAGAACACACTTACAGGCAGACTTCTTTACCCTGCGTTAATCGGAAGGGTAAAGAAGGCATATCTGTTCAAATCCGAAGCGGAGCAGGTCGCTAAGAGCCTAGCCCCCATCGTCCATCCAAAACGGATAGATGTGGTCGAGTTATCCAAGTCTGCCCAACTATGGATGGAGAACCAAAAGAGAAATGGATAACATGACGAAGGCGGATCGGATAGTATCCGAAATCCAAGCTGGAAGAAAGATGGGTTTGGATTTATTCTTGCCGATAGATACTTATCAAGGTAGGGGGGATGAAACTTCTGTGTATGAGTTATGGGTAGCCAATCCCTGTAAAGAAGTAATCATCATAACAGCAGGGTTCGTTGAACCATATTATGGGATAAGGCTATCCGAAGAATTGATGTGGAACAAAACAGAAAAGTGTTATGGGACGAATGACTTTTTTAAGGTTCTTGAAGGTGTGTCAGAGCTATTAGATTTATTTAGGTCTAGGTAAGGTTCTATTTCTTAGCTAGGGAAGCAACCCTGAGAGCGGAGGCTTTAAGAGAAGCGATTCTAGCGGGGTTCCAATTGAAAGGAGCCTGTTCAAACTTGCCCTTTTCATCGAACTCAGAATATTGGATAACCTCTAGTTTACAGATGGGTTCTTCATCGGATTCAAAGCGTTTCTCATAACCCAAGAAGTCCACATCATTAGGGATAAGGTAAACCACCATTTTCTTTTGCTGTGGGTCGAACATGATTTGAGATGTGGAGTATAGACCATTAGGGACTTTCCTAACAGGGATAAAGGGGTCGTCCATTTTATCCCAGCGGTATCCGTAAAGTGCAGGGGCTGCATCTTTAATATCGGTCACATTGGATAGTATTTCTGTGGCGAGTTCTCTTCTTCTTAGGGAGGATTGGCGATCATCTCCGCTTTGATAACCTGCATCAGGATGGTTGATGCCGTGATTTGTGCGTACATGGAGTTTGTGTCTTTGTAGAGTTTTAACAACAGGTTGGTGGATGGAAGTTTGTTCTATGATTTTTGCCCGCGTCCCATCTGATATGATGGTATGTCCATGTACGGGTACATGGAACGAGTTACCTGCGATGCACTTTAGGGCTTCTTCAATCGTTTTGCACTTGAGTGCATTTAGCAGGTAGAAGCCATCTTGAGAAATCATGGGTTCTTTCTTTTGATTACGGCTTGAACCTTCTTCTTCATCTTCGCGTACATTGAGAGCGGAGTTGACAATGGATATTCCATAGCTGTTTACGCCTTCTAGCCAACCTGTCACATTGTCGATGTAATAAAGAACCTCAACTCCGTCATACAGGTCGTGATAGATTTTGATTTCGGGGTTGTAGTTTCTATCCCTTATTTTCAGTAGGTAACGCTTGTCGTCTAGATCGAGGCAGGATATGACACAGGCGGATTTATTCATGGACGATTTCCTTTTGGATAGTTTCATTACTCTAGCTCCTGTTGAGTCGGATAGCCCTAAAGTTCTGCCCATTCTCCACCTCGCAGTTTGAGACAGCTTGCTTGGGTCTAAGACAAACTGCACAAATGTTTCGGCAAAATCTTCTTTCTCATTTGTCTTCCCGTAATCCGTGGGTATCCCCAAAGCCTGTTTCATTTCTTCGATAGTTCTCAGGTGTAGTTCTCTATCGGCTAGGGCGAACTCTTTTGTTTTATCCGATTCGAGTTGTAGTCCAACATCTTCCCACAATCCACTAAGCATAAAGATTCTGTTAATGTTTTCTGTAGCTCTTTCTAGAGCATCTTGTTCATTCCAATCTTCACGGGAGTGTCCTCTAACTTCGTAGAAGTAGTGGAGAGGGTCTTTAAAGAACTCCATGACCACCTTGCCCTCGGCGGTGAGTCTAAAGTTAGAGGGTGTCATGAGTGGTTTACGCCCTGACAACTGAGTAAACAGTCCGTGTATTTTCAGAATATCTAAGGGCGAAGCATTGCTCTTGACGATTTTGGGGTCGCCCTTGGCTTCTTGAAACATAGTGAAGTATCGAGACCTGTCCTCAGGAGTGATTGTGAACTTTTTGAGGTTCTTTTCAAAGAAGTCTTCTTTCTCTCTGTTGATATATTCCCAACCGCTATCCCAAAACTCTCTTGCCTCTCTTGTGATGTAGTTTAGATGCACCCAATGTCCTATTTCATGGAGCAGTACTTCATGGACAAAGTTAGCTAAGACTCGACCTTTTACGCCGAAGCTGTTTGTAAACATCTTTAAGGTTCGAGTAGTAGATATCCATTCACCTGCCGTACTTGAGCCCTGCTCTTGGCGGAGCAATTGGATAGAAGTAATCGAATCACGCATGATGGGGGTCATGTCGCGTTCTTTGAAGATTGCTTCTATGAAGTCGATCCCATCAAGGAAACTACGGACTTCATTATCCGAAAGGTCAAAGCTCTCAACATTGAAGCCTTTGTATTTGAATTTCTGATAGTCGATTTTCACGCTGTGTCTTTCTATGTCTAGAGAAGCCAGCTTCATTTTGTCAATGGCGGTGTTGAGGCGTGCGATGTTAGGTAAACTTACTGCATCGGGCAGTTCAAGGATTTGTGAAATAAGTTGGCGATACTTCCCAACGGCTCTATTTAGCCCAAGATACTCTATTCTAGCTTCCGTACCTACGATGTTTTGTAGTACAGAGTCTCTTAGCCGACTAGTGAATTCCATGTATAGCTCTTGGAGAGCTTGTGCATTCCTAGTTGTCCGCAGGATTTTCCAAACATCGGTTTTAAAGTTTTCGATGATGATGTGAGGGAGTTCTATGGTTGCAGAAGACTTCTTAGATGGGGTGTGTTTAATCTTCCATGCTTTCCATTTAGCGTGTTGGGGGCTAGACTTCAAAGACGGATCGTGACCCCAATTTCTGAGACTTATTTCCCACTTGGACATTCCGCTTTCGCCCACAGGATCACCAGGCTTGCCACCGAGCATCCTAGAGTTAAATCCATTTTCTTGGGCTGCATTATCGAAGTCATCATTTGTCCAATCCTTAAAGGGTTTCTCTTTCCGTCTTTTGATTCGATGAAAAGAGTCATAACCTGATTGGATATCTCCTGATTCTTTGGCCTCTTCTCTATTTATGGAAGCCAATAATCTATTGTCGTTTTCAGCCCAATCATCGAGGGCTTTTTGACTCATGTTAATAAGATCGTGCCACTTGTTGTATACTTCTTTTTTCTCTTCTTCAGACCTAGTTTTTGCGTATTTCATCATCAACCTACCTAGCGTATATTAGATACTAGGTAGGTTGATATAAATAGATTACTTCATCTCCAAGATGTATTGGTGCTGAACCTTGTAAAGCGTGGGATAACTAAGTCAACACCTGTGGTGATGGGGGCATCAGGATCGACCCCCACACCAATTTTGAGTGGATTATTTCCGTCACCAATCACTTTGGATATTTTCGCACCAAAAGATAATATCGGGGGAGTGATCGTGTCATCGGCGGATTTCACCCCCTTGTTCAAAATGGATAACACCACAAATCCAGCGGGGACAGAACCTCCACCCATATCAACGGATTTTCCGAGAGTCGCGGGTAGGAAGAGTTGGTCGCCTGTAGAGCCTTCAAAACGCACTCTAGCTTCAATAGCCGTGGTGTAGACCTTGATGAAAGGCGGGATGATATCCGACATCGTGGTCTCCTTTTAGATTTGGAACGAGGCGGAAATGTTAATGAAGCCCGCACCTGAGATAGTAACGGGGATGAGGGTATCACCTGCGGCAGAAGTTGTGGTGGTGAGTGTAGTTGTTCCGTTGGATGTGAACACAGCATGGGTAGCTGTAATCTCTAGACGGACGCTCTTGGCAACTCTATCCCCATCTGAGTCATAAGTATTGACCACAAGGTTTTTCGACAAGTTAGCCCCTGTGAACACAAAGTCTCCTGAGTCTTGCCACACGCAGGAAACTAGATTGGGTAAAGAGGAAGAAATGACATGGGTATTCACTTCAAAGGTTTTGAAAGACCCTGAGGCGAAGTTACCATCCGCAGACTGAGCAGGGATATCGGTACTGCTAACGGATACTGCCCAATATCTACCTTGATCATCAAAAGTCATACCTGTGAAGTATCCCGCTTCGTATGCAGTCTTTGTCCATCCACCTGCTGTCCAATCATAAATGGATGCTTCGTTCTCAAAGAGACACATAAGACGGGTGTTGTTTATGTTCTGAGGAGCCCAACCCAAAACAGGGAAGGTATCTGAACTATGATAGGTCAAGGAGCTAAAGTCGGAGGAGTCGATGGCAAAAGTGGTGATCTTCTTCCATGTGGCGGTTGTGTTAAGTGCCAACATGGCAGGGGAAGTGTGTGAATAAAAGACACTTAGATAATAATCCGCTCCGCTTTTGGTCAAAACGCAGTTTAAACGCATCTGTTGATTTGTGGTGTCGTTGTATTGCTTATAGGTCACATAGTCAGAAATCGTATCAATCCCTGCCATTGTCACAGAGCAAATTTCCATTGTCAGCGTATCGTTGGCTTTGTTCCAAACCAAGAGCAAGAAACTAAGGGTTGGAGTATCTGCCTTTGGTCCAAAGCAAGGCACATAGGCATAATAGATATCCGTTTCACCACCTATGGGAGAAGCCTCGAAATGAGTAGGTGTGTATGTATTTAATTGGGCATCAGCGATGTTTGTAGTTAACGCCACATTTCCAACGAAACCTTGATTGCCCCTGCGGTCAGCTAAAAGAGTTAAGATATTTGTGCCAGCGTTATACTTGTAGAACAAGTATTGTCCCAAGTTGGTCTTGGTGTAGTTGGATGCGTTATATACGGTGGTGTGACCGAATCCATTTCCATCTAAGTTGATTTGTCCATTATTCTCGATGGACATTAAGAAACAATATTCCCCTGCATTGTTTGTCCCTGCATAGAAAATCGGATTGGAGTCCATGTACCAAGCCGATCCTCCGTAAGAAAGAGAGAGTTTTGTAGGTGTACCTATGGTGATAGACCCATTGTCTCCGCTAGTGGTGTAGGTAGCCTTCCACAGACTAGTCTTTCTGAAGTTTTGGAGCGTTCTTTGAGAAGAGCCGTATGTGGCGTAATCCCTGTTGGCAAAATAGGTCTGTCTACCCGCACCTCTTAATAAAAGAGTCTTGTTTGTCGTATCCACGGCAAGGACTGCAAACTGAGAAATCCAACTTGGACTTGAGGCGTTGTATGCAGCTAGCGTAGCTCCTGATTCGGATTGAAAGTTGTACGCTCCCACATCTTCAAAGTCTGTATCGGATACTTCATGTATTGTTCCGTCATACATGAACAGCCCATTGACGGTTTCTCCTGCATTGAAGTTCATTACATTGATGTTGGCTCCCGTATTATCCGTAAATGAAATGAGTGACCCAATATCTATCCTATCCGACTTATCCATTACATGAAGTTGGCTAGCATTTATCCATTCCGACAAATTCTCGCCGTATGTAACTTCAGAGTCGGTGCCATTGGTGAAGGGGGAAAACACACTAGACTTGTTAGAGACTAGTGTTGCCCTTACAGGGTAAACCGTGCGTGTCCCCCCTATTGGATAAAAGGCTTCATTAGGTTTATCAAAGACGGGAGATAGCGTGGTGTAGTCATATGCCTGATCTCCTATCCAAATGTAGTCTTGATCAGGGGAGATAACCAAACCACAAGTGGTTTTGGAGATGTGGAAGTTAGTTCCATCATATAGACCGAATAGACTTTTGATCTTGGGCATTTCTTTACTCCTCCCCACCTATGGGTTGGGCTTCTGTGGTTGTTTGGAAATAGGATAACGCCTCTTCTTCGGAAAGAAAGGGAGCGTTATTGGGACTCGTAGGATTCCCTTTGGTCTGATACAACACCTGTCCGTCTTTGGATACCTTCAAGTCCCCCTCTTCCAAAGCCAAGGTGAAGTTGCCCTTGCCAATTACACTTACGATCATGCTCATCTCTAACTCCTAGTTCAGTTGTGGTAGTTCATAGAGAAGATCAAATCTGCACCCCCATAGTTGGCACAGACTGCACTCACTATCAGACTCATTGTATCTCCAGCTTCCAACAAGGCTTCCGTACTCGCCGTGACCACATACTCTCCCGCCTCAAAAGACACCTGATAAATCACATCAGTAGGGTCAAAATTACGGATAAGTTTTATGGTCGTAAACCCTGCCCCCTCAGGGGCTTGATCCAACGATACTCTGTATCCCTTGAGGTACATATCTCTCAAGGGCTTGTATGGCGTAGATGAAGCTAAGGGGATTATTTCCCCCACTATGTAGGCATGGACTTCTAGCTTAGTTGTCAGCCGACTCATTACACAACCTCCCATGTGTTATCCGTAGTGTTCGCCACTAGTGTGATGGAGTCATATTGCACATCTAAGGTGAAACTCGTGGCTCCATTGATCAAATCCCCACCCGATCTTTGAACCACTAAGTTATTCCCTGCCGCTCGACCCCTTAGATAAAATCGGATAGTATCGCCATCATCGACACCTGACAATAAAGGCAAGGTAGCCGTGATTGTCCCTGCCGCACTATTGACAGAGTAGTGATATCCCACAGCCGCATTAAAACTCACAGCTTGTCTTGAGAACTCTAACCCACCTGCTGTCGATAATACGCTGTCGATTGCGGATAAATGTGTACTGATACTATCCGTATTTAGTGCCACATAGTTGGTCGGACTCACATTAGCCGTTATGTCGTCCGATGTGATGACCGAGTTTATCCAATTTGTCCCATCGAATGAGAGCAAGTCCCCTTCATTTATTCCGCCCCCAATCACCACATCGGAAAGTGTGTTTATGCTCCCCAAGCTCGTGAGATTGACTCCACTTAGTGCGGGTAAAGTCTCCGCTACGGATAGTTGCAGTACTTCTCCCGCTCCCACCCCCGCATCAAGGGAGGCACTTGTTCCTGCATCCGTAATGTCGGCAAGACTAAGGGAAACACCCTCTAAGTATCCATTTGAAAACTTGAGGTGGTTCCCCCCATTTAGTTTTAGAACCCACATTGTGCTTCCCCCTTAGTGTTTGTAAGCAAACACTAAGGGAAACATAAAAGGTTTAGGGCTAGTCTTCCGTGGGCAAGTCGCCCACAAAGAAGTACCCCGTCCCACCACCCTTATTCAGCCACTCGTCAAGGAGGGCGTGGAGCATACCCCGCGTCTTGTCATCAGGGTTGACCGCCACGAACCCAAAATCCGAATGGACACCCTCGCCGTCCTCGCGGGTGTACTGAATCTCGCCGTGAACAATGGGGACTTCGATGTTCTTCATAATGTAATCTCTCTTTCTGTTTCAGGGGTCTCGCCTAACTAATAATGGAGAACCCCCTTTGGGATACTCTAAAGATTCTTTACGATTCTAAATCCAACCATCGTAGATGGAACATGAGCATAGTGTGTCCGTCTATTGCAGGGTAAACGACACATCATGCTCGGATCGCTCCAACCCCCTCCCAAGATATACTTCTTTCCATATTCATCTCCATCCCACATCCACTCAGATACATTTCCGCACATATCATATAAACCCAAGGCGTTCGGCTTTTTGAAGCCGACTTCATGTGTTGTACCCCCCGAGTTATCCCAATACCATGCCAAGTTGCCCAAATCATTCCCGCCTGAAAAAGCGTACCTCTTGTTATTAAACCTAGCGGCATGAAGCCACTCCGCCCTTGTGGGGAGGCGATACCCTTTAGATTTGGAACAGCGTGTAATCCGACCCGTCTTATGAAAATTGTAATAAGGCGTTAGCCCTTCTTTAACGCTTTTGGCATTACAGAACTCAAGAGCCTCTTTCCAAGTGACACTCTCTACAGGGAGATCATCTCCCCTGAACACGCTGTTATTGGACATGAACTCGCTGTACTCCTTCTGTGTCACCAAACAAGGCGACATGGAGATACGCTTCTTTGGCAGGTCAATCATTGAAAAACCTCGTTTCTCTAGATGGTGGGGGGGGGTTGCCCACTTCTATCCTTTATAGAAGTGATGGGCTACATACTGCATGAGAATCCCGCTAGCGGTACCCACATTGACCGACCTAACGCTTCCATATTGTTGAATGTACACACAAGCGTCACAAATGGATAAAACATCTTGAGAGATGCCCATCATTTCCTCTCCAAAGATAAATATATCATTTGGCTCAGGCTTGAAGTCCATGAGATTTATGGCTGTAGAAATCCCGTTCTCTACTGCCACTAGCCTGTGTTTATCCTTAAGGGCTTTGATCTCTTCGATCCCATCCAAATGGATAAGCTGTGTGTAGTTGTGAGTACCCACAGCTCCTCTTCTGTCCCATTTACGCTTTCCGTAGTAGTAAACGCACTCCACTCCAAACGCATTACCATTACGGATAAAGGTGGAGATATTAAAATCTCCCTGTATGTGTTGCATCATCACCCGATAAGGGAACGCCTTTCGCTCCAAGTCCTCCCTGATTTTAATCAGTTCCCAATCTTTGTATGCGTCTATAACATTTTTATCCATTTGCGGTGCCTTTTTTTACTCTATTTATGGGGCGTACCTACTTGAACCTACTATAGAAAGGTAGAGAACGATGTTTAAGACTTCTATGATCCGCAGAGCCTTTTTGATGCGTCAGGCTGCCCACAAGCATCTCATGAAGAATGCAGGGCCTTTGACGGATGTGAGTCATCTCCGCCATCAGGCTGTGTTTTTGATGGGTGCTCCCGGTTCAGGTAAGGGATTCGTCAGCAAGAGGCTGTATCTCAAGTATATGCCCGGTGGCGGTGCTGGTGGCTCTTTAGACCCCCAAATGTTTCAGCGTGAGCTTTCGGAGCAAGAGAGAGGACTCACCAACCTAAACTTTGAGAGCGTCAGAGACCGTATTGAGACTTATGGTTTTAGGTTAGAGGTGAATGAGGGGGGGAATTCCGCGACTATCCCTTTCCGCATTTATGACAACAACGAAGTCCTTATTCCGAGAGACCAATGGGAGGAGAAGGCTCCTGATATTGTCGATATGATTGAGGGACTAGAAGAAGTGGTTTTCGCAGCCCCCAAGCATGAGCTTCCCTCATATTGGAGAGTTGTAGACCCTGATATGTACAAGGAAGAGCTTGAAGGCTACTTAGAGACCAAGCCTGGTTATGTTCACGAAATGTCTTCTGAGATGTCCAAGGCGTACTTCGAGGCGGCTATTGCCACAGGTGACCCCGTTATCGTTGACGGCACGGGTGCAAAAGCTGCCAAGTATGTCGAACAAATTAAAGTCGCAAGAGATGCTGGCTACAGCATCACACTTGTTTGGATTTATGTGCCTCTTGTCGCCAACATCATCCGTAACTGCACAAGAGCTAGAGTTGTGCATATCAGCCATGTGACTCGCCTCTTTAAGCAGATGGCGATTACTTGGAAAGCCTTAAGCCCCTATCTCGATAAATCAAAGGTGATTAATACCTTTGACCCTAGCTCTTCGGGTGGTGATGCTAAGTCCTACCTCTCAAAGAAGAGCCTTGTGGACGGATATGTCCAAGAGCATATGGGATATCCTGATCTCTACACCTATATGACCCAATCGCCCGATGTCCCTCAGGATCAGAAAGACCTAGCGATGGGACTGAGATGGCTAAGTGGTGGAGCGATGAGCGATAAAGAAAGACGGATGCAGGAACTCCGCAATAAGTTTAACCGTTAATAAATCAGCCCCCTCCTCCCCGCTAATAAATCAGTCCCCCTCCGTCCAACGGACTGCCCTCATTAAAAAAGAACACAAGTTCCTTCGCAAGATAGCCGAGTAAGAACAAATCAAACGAATCGGCAAAATGACGGTGTTCTATCTTTGAGTATGTCCTCTCATATATCCGATATATCCTAGGCATATCACCTCGATAGATACGCCTAAATTCCTCGTTGAATACTTTATAAAAGTAGTTCCCCCAAGTAGGACGGACAAGCATCTTAGATGCAAACTCCTCCTCCAACATCTCAAGAACTAGGTTCTCTGTCTCCCTATAGTACTGAAAACTCTCCATCTTCGCATAAACATCCTCCCTAGTAAGAAGCGGGGTCTGCTTTTTATTCGATCTCCTGTACATTCTAGGCTCCTCTTAGTCTCACTTATAGTGAATGATCATTAAGAACCTAGCGACTTTTTATCCATTAAGAACTGCCCTAAAGATGCACGAACGGATAACCACACACTCACATCACAAGGGTCACCTAGGTTTTCTTTACCCATCTGATCTATTTCGGAACAAATACGCTGAACAGTACTCACGGCAAATTGCTCTTTGTTTTTCATGATGTATCTAGCTACATCAGAAACTACATAAGTTCGCCTTCCTAATGCGTACCTAAAAGATAGGAACAACAACTGATCTAGTTCTTGTACAGATATCAGAGCCATTTGCTCTACACTTCTATTGTCCAAGACCGCAGCCTCCCCATCGGAGTTGACGGCATTAATCTTATTACTTAAAGGCACCTGATCTTCAGTAATAAGATATGTGTGTGAACCCGACATAACCACGGTTGCTTTTCTAAGCGTCATTACTCACTCTTTCTCTTTCAGGGTATTGGATAGTGCTTTACCGATCCTAGTGCAGAGACACAATCAAATCGTAGTCGCTGATTTCCTTTATAAGGATGATTCCCTCAAAAGGGGGTCAATGCCCGATTATATAGAATCTGTTTTCGCCCATCCAACACTTAGTGCGAAAGCCTGTTCTTTCAGCTTGAAGGCTTCCCGCTCCATCTCCATTATTTCTCGCGTGTGGAAGCCATGCGGACCCGACTCAAACACGAGCAGAAATAGAGCTATGCTGTAGTTAGTTACTCTGTTTACCGCCCGAGTAGCCTTCTTGTTATCCCCACAAGCCACAGCTAGCTCGACATCTTTGAAAGCCCTTTTGGTCAGGGCGAGATAATGCTTTGCTTTTAGGTGTTCCTCGTTTGGGCTACTTAGGGAGGGCGTGGAGTTTGAGGTATCGAATGTCGAGGACACAGGATTCTCCATTTGCGTTCCTAGCGTGGATTTTATGCGACTGAGGTACTTGGTCTTCGCTTAGTGTGTAGAGATGTACATCCTCGGAGACAACCATGTCTTTCTTAAAGACAAAGTTTTTGCTGACGATGGGTAAGAGGCTCAGGAAATGATTTATGGGGAGATAAGGATATATCTCCCCATCCCATATGGGGAACCCAAAAGGCAGGTACGGAGGGCAGGTGTACTGCATATCCTTCAAACAAAAAAATAACTCAACTGAGAGATATCTCCCATCTTGGTCTTCTTCTGAGTATGATCCTTCTCCCGCATAAATAAAAAGATCATGGTCTTGATCTACTTCAATCTTATAGAGCTTGCTTATGGGTCTGATACATTCAAATCCATAATCGAGTAAAACTCGTAATTCCATTTGGAGTGCCTTTCAAGTTTATTCCCTGTTCTCAGGGATTTAACAGGTTGCGTTATCTTCCAACAGCACCACATCCCCCCCCTTCACCACATGGAGCAACATCGCCATCACACCGATGTCGGGGATGTCGCAATCCTTAACGAACACGCGATACATCCCTATACGAGAGTATAGAGAAAAGACCTTCCCTTCAGTTGTCACAAAAGTCCACCCATGTGAGTCTCCCTCAACACGATGAGGGGTGCCAAACGCCTTGAGAAAGTTCCCCTCCTCGTCTGTGAGCAAGCCACCATAACCCTGAGTCGTGGTCATAGTAGCCTTCCTCAGAAAAGGGGTCGAGGAAAAGTTTCCCATAGAGACTTCAGATAAAGCGAGCTTGAAGGCGGCGGAAGTCGCCTCGTTACGAACTGCAAGGTCAGCGTCGGAGACGACATGACCGGGCGGGATGGGGGAAACGCTTAATACAACAAACGGCTTACTCATATCTGAACTACCTTTTGACCCTTGAGGGGTCTAATGTGGTCTATTAGACGGAAGCCTTTTGAGTACAAAGGCTCGCATCATCGGGACACACGGACTAATGGAATATCTTCGCTCGTCATACACTTCATCAAAAGGGGAAAGTTCTGCAATCAGCACTTTCAGCACATTTTGGATAAGTTCACACGAACTCACAGATTGGACAATCTTCACGGATTGATCCTTATGCTGTGGGAATCTGTTTTTGCCCATCCAACACTTAGTTCGAAAGCCTGTTCTTTCAGCTTGAAGGCTCCCCGCTCCATCTCCATTATTTCTCGGATATGGAAGCCATGTGTTCTTTCAAGGAGTGTTTGATATTCTTGGCAATTTCTTGAAAGATAACAGTAGGAACCGATTCACCAAGCGATTGCCTAATCTTAAGCTCTTCTTTTTTTAAGAATTTTGTTTTATCAGCCAATGAGAGATTGTTTAGATATTCTAAATCATGAACTGCCCATTTGAAAGATGATGGAACCGTCATCATGCACATCAACTCTCGGATACTAAATACGCGGTCATCCGCAGGATGTATCGTATTTTGACTAGCGAGTTGGTCATTTCGAGTGTGAATGCAAGGGCCAATTTTATCCCAATATTGACGCTTATATTTGTCACCATTTTTTTGTTGATTAATAACAATGCTTCCGTCTTTCACTTGGTGTGGTTTTTTATGATTGTCCTTGTTTTCAAATGCAGATTGCCCCTCTTTTAAATCACAAATCCACTCCCTCATGTGTTTTGGATAGACTCTAAAAGCATGATAAATATCATTTGAGTCAATTTCTCCGAGGATTTTAAGTGGTCTTAGGTGACCGATTACCTCTCTTAAAGTATTCTCTTTTTTTAACGATGGATATAAGTCATATGGTGATATATCATCTGCTAACTCATTCAAAACGCCAATAACTAATGTTCTTTGCCTACTTGAGCACGCTCCATGATTTTTGAAATTTATTGTTTTGGATATGTAAGAGTATTGTCCACCCAAGGCGTTTTTAATTGCACTCTCAATCGTTTTGTCCACATAATCAATATCCGTACAAATGGTTTTCATAAAAGCTGGGACATTTTCAAATATAAAAATTCTCGGCTTAATTTTACTGATTAGTTTAATAGACTCTACCACCAAAGAATTTCTAATAATTTCATCACCTTTCTTATTATGATTGGCGACCGACATCCCTTGGCAAGGTGGAGTTGCGATAACAACATCAATCTGATTAACTTTCTCTTTTTTTTCCCACAGATCAATTTCTGCGATCACTTGAGATTTGATTTCATCAGTAGATATGTCCCCATAGATATATCCACTTCCATACTTACACTTAGTATTAAATCTTTGAATATCCAATCGTCTTTGAATTAATTCATTAGTAGCTACGCATTCAAAACCCTCTGATTTAAAACCATAACATCCGATGCCCGCACCGCTGAAAAGACTAATATATGTTAGTTTGTTTTTTTTCATTTGTCTGTTTCTCCGTCGTTCGGTTGTGGGGGCTTTAACAACTAGGTTCAGTATAGTCTGAACACTCATAGGTCTTTCGTTCGGGTTCTCATTTCTTATGAATGGGCAATCTGGGGCTTGAACCCAGGACCGACCGTTTATGAGACGGGTGCTCTAACCAACTGAGCTAAATGCCCTTAGATTCAATGTCCCATCTGACTGTGCCGCTTCTATACGGCTGCCACCAGATTGTACGATTTAAGCTGAGGTTCACGACCGTAGGGAACATCGAGTACACCAAGTAGGGCTCGAACCTACGACCCACGGCTTAGAAGGCCGTTGCTCTATCCAACTGAGCTATTGGTGCTTATATGAATACTATACCACGCCGGCGGGGGCGTTATAACATTTCAAATGCCCAAGGTCGGACTTGAACCGACACTCCCGAAGGAAACGGATTTTGAATCCGCCGCGTCTACCAATTCCACCACTCGGGCTAATGTCCCCATCCGTTGATGGGGAGGGGAGGTTTGAACCGCTGTTCTCCTACACTAGTATAGAAACCTGACTAGGACTTCAAGGAAAAAAGAAGCATCAGCCCCATTTTAACAGAAAAGGTTTTTTATCCTTGGGGTGTAGAGGATATCTCAGAACATCTGAGATAGGAACCCACTTCCAATCCATGTGTTCGTCATTGATGGTGGGCGTAAACTTTACATCTACTTCGGCTAGATAGAGCGTGTACCCACTACAGTAGATTTCGTCATAGATTTGATACGGCACCCCGCTGCCAATAAGTTGCCGTTCTTCATCTCCTCCTAGCTCTTCATATGTTTCTCTGAGAGCTGTGGTGTAGTGATCTTCGCCTTCTTCAGTCTTCCCCCCTGGGAAGTTCCATGTACCGCCCCACTTGTCGTGTGGAGATAAGACCCTCTTTAGGATAAGCGTATCACTTCCACATATGAACATAACTCCTGCACCCATACTAGTTCTCCTTCTTATGGTGTCGATTAGGTCTAGGTTTTACCAAGTGGGCTGAGTTTTCTTATTTCTTTTATACTAGTTGCATATGTCGGTCAAAAAACCGACCCTATGGAGTCACAATCATGATAAGAAGAACCGCTAGTGAAGTTTTAAGAAGCCTTGAGATGAGAGTCTCCCGCCTTGAGGGTAAGACAGCGACTCGCAGAACCGCTGCCAAGAAAATCCGTTTGGATAGAAATGTGGAGCAGAGGGTGATGAGAGAGATCGCTGATCGGTTTGACATAGAAATGGATGAAGACTCATATTATTGGCACAACCCTGTTTTTGAGGTTTTAGCTGAAGAAAAGGGTAGCCGCAATGTGTCCGAAGGTTCAATATTTCAGCTTCTAAAGCTAGCGAATGACGACTACTATGTGGTGCTACAGGTCATCCCTTTCGCAAATGACTCGGACATCATAGGTGTTTACGACAGCATCTCTGATGCCCTGCGTGATTTCAAGCTAGCCAACCGCTAATAAGCCTTCTATTATCTAATGTAGCTCCATACCGACAATGGAGCTACATAGATGAAGTACCTGTATCACTACGAAGCTGAGGTTTTATCCGTATATGACGGAGATACCTGCACTCTTCAAATAGCCTGTGGGTTTGATATGTTCACGCGGGTGACATTTAGGCTGACGGGGATAGACACGCCTGAGATGAAGTCCAAAGACGCGACCAAGAAAGAGGCGGCAGTATCTGCGAGAGACCACTTAAGAAGTCGTATCATGGGGAAGAAAGTAATAGTGAACACGAAGGAGAGAGAGAAGTACGGAAGGTGGCTCGGTTATTTGTGGGTGGATGAAAATGGGGATGAACTTGGGGAGTCTCTTAATGAGGAGATGATCCGTCTAGGTCACGCTTCTCCCTATGATGGTGGAAAGAAGACCCTATGATGGGGGAAAGAAGAGCGTTATTCCTTTTCAGGTGCGGTTTGGATAACCAAACCATCTAAGTCCATGAGGTCAACAGGTTCATCAAAAGACGGCTCATCGGGTACCTCAGGGATAAAGTCGAAAAGCCCCTGAGTTTCGTTCATCCAATCCTCGTACTTCTCTGCCTTGTCGGACTCGTGCCAAGAGTCCGACAACCCATCAAAGTAGTCTTGCTGTGCGTCTACCACATCTTGGATGGCGTTGATGAGGTCGTCACTCTTGGACGAGACCTGCAAGAGAAGGTTCTCCAACTTGTCCCGAGCCTCAGCGAGGGCTGTGTTGTATGCCTCGATAGAGGCGTTGAGGTCAGCGAATCCATTTTGGATATCCTTTTGCTGTGCCATATTGAACTTGATCATGCTGATCTCCCCGTTTGGTTGGGTGGTGGTTGCCCCTCTCTAATGCACCACTAGAGGGTTTGGGATACAAAATTTGTAGTCTTTAATTAGGAAGAGCTAGTTCTTTACTATAAGGATTTCGTGAGAAGCCTTCGGCGTATTTCCTATTTCCTGCTTATTTTTGCCGACGCGGGTTTCACCTTGTCCATATGAATATGCCCATTCAGGAAAGTAAAACTCGAACCCCTCATAGTAATTACGGATTTCTTCGCAGTCGTTGTATGAGAGAACGAACCGACCTTTATGGGAGTGGAGCAAGTCTCTCAGCTTCTCATGGTCGAAGGAGTTATGGTGAACCGCGAAGTTTCCATTGGGGTATAGCCCCTTGAACATCTTGTTGTCCTCAGACTCCTCTAAGAAATAAGGAGGGTCTAGGTAGAGGACATCATTTGGGTGAGCCTCGATGACTTTCTCGAAGCTGCTTTCTTCTACTATGAGGGAAGGGTTGCGGTAGTTTCTGAGCTTATAACACATATCCTCCCATTTCTTGGGGGTATATATCGAGGAGAGCCAACCGAGATATTGAGGTCCGTAGGACAGGTTATGGTTGAAGAAATAATAGGCTGCTCCGATGATAGGGTCGAGTTCGATAGGGTTTCGAGCATAGTGGTTGGTATGCCAACCCACGAAGAGAGCTTGGCTTTTGTTCCAAGAGAGGAGCTGTTCTTTGATGGTGTCGTAGTCTGACAGGCTGAGTTTAGAGGCTTCCTCGTAGAGTTTCTGAGGTTCTGTGAGAAGAACTCGCCAAAAGTTTACGAGGATTGAGAATATGTCGAAGCCTAAAACTTGAACCATTTTCTCACTTGCCCACCGAGACTCAAGGCTCCCTCCACCGAGAAAGGGAGAAACGATAGTTTTGGGATAGCTCTTGGAGAATAAGTGTGGGGTGATTAGCTCATACGCTTTTGACTTACCACCAGGGTATCTTAAGGGAGTCTTCACGGAGGTTCCTTAACGCTTTAGACTTTTTATAGTGGTTTATACCACACCCATCCATTAGGGGTATGTCCCTAGTCCATCAGTTCTGAGTGTTTTTCAGAAGACTATCCGATACGGATAAATGGATTGGATAGTTAGGGGCTGAAGTTTATCTATTGCGATAAATGCGGATTTTCCTTTGTCCCTTGCCGCGTGAGCTCGGACAAACTCACGCCTAAAGTTGTTGGGGTCTGTTAAGTCGTTTGGGCTAGAGAGACCTGCTATGTAGAACATCTCCCGATCATTAGAGGTTTCCCTGAAGACAATCACCTCAGGTGAAGAGCCTTGTCGGTTGGGGTACATTATGGGATAGTTCCCCCAGCAGACGCTCTTTACTCCGACCGCATATCCCGCTTGGCTAAGATCGGAAGAGAATTCTTGCGAGCACCTAACGGATAAGTCCAACACTTCGGTGAAGTCCAAACCCAAGAACTTGCAGACCGCAGCTTCGCCGTACAGCCCCGTCCTCCATCTTTTTTCTTCCTCGTTGGGGTCTTTCTGATGGTCTGCTTCGGTCTTCTTCTTTTTTATGATTTTAAAAATACGCTCATCGAGGTAGTCCACCTCCCCTTTATCCAATTCGACTTTTGGATATGTGTTCTTGAGTGGTGCGACACAGATTTGAAAGTGCTGTTCGGCATCACCCCACTTCACAAGTTTTTCGGGTGTAACTGCGACATCTGCATCGTCAAAGTCTTTTATCCAATTCATGTTATTCCTCCGTTGTGTGTTCTCTTACATATAGGAATTGTAATGGTTCTATGAATCCTAAAAGGTATCTCGATATTAGGTGAGAAATATGAAATACGCATACAGAACACCCAAGTTATTTAGCCTACAGCCTCTTCTTAGGCTGTTTAGATCGAAAGGTATTGGATACTCCGTCGACAGGTTCAAGGGTGAAAGGGAAGACCGTTTCTTTTCGGTTATTTCAGTTGCCTTAAACGCTGAGGATTGGATAGTTCGCCCGCAGGCTATAGGATTAAAGAGCGAAGAAGGCTTAGAGTTTATGGATATTAGATTTACTAAGGTGAACTACAAGAAGTTCCACGAGTACATGATGGAGACCAAGGCTGAGTTAGCTCTCCCCCGTTTGGAAGATAGCTACATGGAACAGCGAGTAGAACTATCCAAAGAAGTCTTGATTGTTGTAGTGCGTGAGGACAGATCAGGATATAGGGGTATTTCAAATCTAATGGAGGATTGGGGCATCCGCACGGATCGACTTCTAAAAACCAAAGCTCTTTTACTTAAAAAGGCTGAGGGTGAGTCTATTGAACAAGACTTAAGGGGAGTACCTGCCACGGATATTTCGGGTAATACTTCAGCTAAGGAAGATAAAGCCATCGACCAAAGGTTCATTCAACCGATGCTTGAAAAGCATCGGCTCTCTGCTGAGATAATGGAAAAGAAGGCAGGTATTTTCAAAACGCACAAATCGAGTTTTGGTCGTCGGATTATTGCCGCCACCCACTCTTATTCCAAAACAACGGGGCGACCCCTGTATGTAGAGTTGGACAACATACTTGGAGATACCTCCATAAACTACGCGGGCTCTTTACTAGAGAGATATGCCTGTCAGCACCTATCGGAAACTACGCTGCCCGATTTCCTTTTAAAGGCAGAGCTAGAACTGAAAGACGCTATCTATTTACCATCAGGGCGGAAAAGAAATGAGAGTGTCTATGACGAGATGGCTAAGAAGATAAAGAAAGATACCGAGGAAAGTCTAAAGGCTTGGCTCGATCTCAATGGTGTACAACTTGGTCTCTCAATGGATACTTTTATCGACAGGGGCTTCCGTTCAACTGCAACGGAATATCTCTCAAGATTGAGAGATAAGATATCCGTAGCAATCAAGCCCAAAAGGAAACTCGTAGATGGCATCCCTGATATGTACGAAACTAAGACTAAATCTGAGTACATATCAGGACTAATGGAGCTAAATGGATTACTTGGTGGACACACAGACATAGAAACAGAAATAGCAAGGGCGGAGGGACACCCACATTTAGTTTACGCCAGCCATGTACCCAAATCCATATTGGAACTGAACAAGACGGAAATGGTTAAGAGACAGGAAAAAGATGAAACCATACTTCTCGACACACTTACTTCCCTTACACCTCAAACAATAGCCCCTCAAACAATAACAAGGGATGGACATAACCTTATCGTGTGTTCGGAGTATCCGGGTTTTGGAGTTATTTATGATGAGTTAGGTGTTACGCCTGAGAAGGTTCATTTGGAGGGGATTTTTTATGCTCTGAAAATCATGAGCCACTATACGGATAAAAGGGTGATACAGCTCAAATATGAGAAGGGAGTTAGGGCAAACTATCTTGTGGCGGGATTGGGGGGGTTAGGTAGAATTGAAATGGATAGAAAAGATGACCTAAGAGTTGCTATCCATGAGGCGATGCACGCACTTGAATGGCACTCTCCGTCTATATGTTCCCTTGTGACAGCGTTTTGTGCTAGTCGCTTCAATCCTTTCGAGGAAAAGAACATAGGGAGAGGCGAAAAAGCCTTCTCAGGTCTTTGGGATATTTACGCAGGTAAAATGTATGATGGCGATACAATGAGTGAGTTTATTACAATGGGGGTTCAGGAGTTCAGAAGTGCAAAAACAATCGTAGGACTCGCTAAGAAAGACTACCCACACTTCCTCTTTACCCACGCTCTAGTCACAGGGAAGCTGAAGGAATATCTATGACCACCACCACTATCCATTTTCGGTACGGAAGTGTGAAAGCCCAAGTCTTAATCTTTTACAGCGATCCGTTTATGATTGAGGGTTATGAGTTCTCAGGGGATGGGACAATCATAAACATCTACAAAAGCAAACTAGGGGGAGAACCTTCAGGTTACTTCATCGGTTCTGCCTCTGTAGATAACATAGAATACTTCATCAATGCGGCATATGATGCCAAAAGAGATTTCGAGCGGCTAGAGTATGCCATAGTCAACCCTCCCAACCTTAGCAGGAACAACTCAGACAACCCTGATGCCGTCTACTAAGGATAGCTGATTAATAGTTTGTTTATGGGGGTACTCAAACGGATACTAACCCTCCCGACCCTTTTGAGGTACACAGAGTATGCCCCTAGTTCATCAGCACATTGTGATTCGTTCCCATGTCATGAAGCCTCCCATGAGCGAGGAACAGACGAAGAATTGGCTCAAAGAGCTTATTTCCAAGATTGACATGAAGATTCTTAATGGACCTCATGCGACATATTTGGATAAAGAGGGAAATAGGGGCGTAACAGGGGTCTGCATTATTGAGACTTCTCATATCGCCATCCATGTGTGGGACGAGGAGTCACCGGGGCTGATTCAGCTTGATGTGTACTCATGTAAGGACTTCGATAAGGAAGTGGTATTTGACCACTTCAAGTGTTTCGAGCCTGTGTCCACCGAGTGGTTCATGCTCGACCGCACGGACAAGCTGTCCATCACGGATGATATTCAGGCAAAGAAATAAGAAATGGCAGACGGAGAGTGCATAATAGGGGGTGATGTATCTCTCGTCTTTTGGAAAGATGGCGGATGGTATGCTGATGGGGAGTATCTAACGGACGATATAGGGAAGTGCAAAATCCTCCCATCGAGTGAAGACAGGAAGATTGTCTTATCGGTGGGAGAACCTCCCCGCATATTTGTCCCCAAGAAGTTACCTGAGCCTGAGCCTGAGCCTGTGAGGGCAATTGAGAAATCGTCCGTTCAAGAGGTTCAGCCCATAGCGGAAGTACTTCAGGTGGTAGAGGACACTATTTTAGAGAAAGTTTTGGATAAACTAGGCGACAATCCATTAGCTGTTGTTGTCGCGATTGGATTTGTGGTCTTTAAGAAGATGATCGAGGGTAAACAGACCAAATCTGAAAGTGAAATGGATAAAAGGTGTAGCGGTCGTCATCAGGGTTCAGATGTTCAGACCAAAGAGCTAGAGAAGCAGGTTGAAGATTTGAAACAGAGATTGGAAGAAGTGAGTTCTAACTACGAGCTAAGTAAATCTAGCTCTGTGTCCCGCAGGGATTACAACAAGCTACTTGATCGGATGGAAGCACTTGAAAATTTATTGGATAAAAAATAGTCAGCTTATAGCGTATCTGTACTAAGGCTTAGGACTACAAAATCTTCGCTTTTGACCCCTATTTGACACTCGATGAGCCAATCAATAAACATCTTTCCATCAACTAGGGCGATGGGTTTATTATCTTTACGGCTGGCTTCTTCAATTGCCTCTTTGGTGAAGCCCGAGGTGCAGATGATCATCCCGCTTTCATGCTTGAGGCTTCCTCTTAGCTCCCTAACTTCCTTTGATCCGACTTTGTTTTTCCCTGCGTATCTCTTAACCTGTATAGCAACCTCAGTATTGATTAAGCCTATATAAATGGCTCTTATGTCTATACCCTTATCTTTAGTGGGTGGTGTGACTCGAACATCACGACAGCCCTTTCGAGACAAGACACCTGCCACAAAATGTTCAAACTGAGTCCCATTATACTTACCCAATACATTATCCAAAAGTTGCTTTCTTACCTTGTCGTTGTGGGCTTTGATCTCAGATAAGAAGTTGTCTTGGTGAGGGTGAGCGGGGGACGGCTTTGGATTGGTCTTGGGAGTCTTGGTGGTGGGGGGGTGGGTAGCCTGAGCGGTTTTTATCCAATAAAGACCTGCCTTATCTAAGGTGAAGTCGCCATGCCTCTTCATGTGCTTATACAAAGCGGCTTGGATTGTAGCTTTGGGTCTCTTTCCGCCCAAGGGGGGAGACCCCTTCTTTTCTAGAATCTTATCCGTGAGGTCATCGAGAGTCAGACCTTGAGATTGTTCTTGGAGAACCTTGATGGCGAGGGAAACATAGGAGTCTTGTTGCATAATGGAGGTAACTTCTCTTTTGGATTTTGGGTTCTATCTCTCACTCGCCATACAATAATTGTATAACCCGAATGGGATACTAAATATAAGTGTTTTACTAGGGAAGTGTTCCCCCGTTGGGGATCGCTCTTTCAGTATCCGAAATCGGTGGGGTTTTGGGCGATGACCTTTTCGATCACTTCGATGTGTTTCTTTAGGTGTATGGTGGTGATGCCTTTAGCCTCAGCCCACTCTTGGTGGGTTTGATAGGTGCCTTCGACCTTATCACGATATATTCCATATCGGATAAGACCTGTCTCCTGACCGAACTTGGAGGTGAGGAGGTGTTTGACATGATTTGAGATGGAATCAGCTTCAGCTAGCTTTTCAGCTTCGGAGGTGTAGTCGTAAAAGTAGTCTACTTCGGTGTTTTCGGGGTTATCCTCGTCCACCTTTGTCACCACTTTAGCGGAGTCTTCGGACTGATAGTGATACCGAGAACCACGCTTACACTCTTGTTGAGTCTTACGCCCGCGTTGGCGTTGCAGGGCATCTTGTCCCTCGACCATACTTGCCCGCCACACGAACTGCTTAAAATGGTAGAAGATTGAGTTTTGTGTGGGTTCTTTGCCTTTATCCACCATAGCGGAAAGATTGTTCTTGTCGCAGATGAAGACGATAAAATCTTGAAAATAATCTTCCAAGTCGCCTAGAGCAAAGTTTATAGCTGTGTCCCTGCCCCCATGACGGAGGCAAAACTCTCTCAGCTTTTCGTAGTTGGCGGACTTTCCGTCATACAGCCACTTCTCTGTGGAGTTGTAAGTCCTCCTTGAGGGGCGGTTTTTAGGCGGTTGGATCGTGACAACCTGATACGACTCAATCTCGTTGAACATGGTGTCGAAAATCGAGTCTTTATTTTCAAGGGCTTTGATCTGAGCCTCTAGAGCTTTGATCTGAGCCTCCACCTTCGCCGCTTCCTCCCGCTTCCCAAAAAGGTCTTGCCGCAGTTTCTCTAACACGATGGTCTCCTCATAGAGAGGGTTAGTTGTGCCTCATATGGTTGGTCACCGAGACACGGGGGGTAGCACCTAGTCTACACAGGGTAGGTGGTGTCAGTCAACACTAATCATGTTAGTTGGGGGTGTGGGATACTTTTTTTCTGTTTATTGACAACCGGCTAAGAATCTTCTGAAAGGATAAGATAATGGACAAGAAACTACTGACCTTAGGTGTTCTGATCGAGCGGAGTGGGTTTGCCTCCCACAACAAGGAAGCGGCTGAATTTTTGTCCGCTTTAAAGAAACAGGCAGGAATGGATAAACTCGCCATGTTGCCGACCAAATGGGATAGTCCAGCTAAGAAACAAGAATATGGGGAAATGCCCCTAGATACCCTTCAGCACTTTTTTGTTCAGATGTGGTGGGGTGCGATGGTGAAGCTAGGTACGACCACCGTACAGCCTCCCGCTGAACTCAAGATGACCAACATGAAGTTTATAGATCGTTTCTTGGGTGCTCCACTTAAGGCATCTTCCAATCCTAAGCCGAATACGGAGATTAATCAGCTTTGGGCTTCTCTTAAGGAGGCATGGAACAGACACCGCACCGACTACGAGTCGGCTTGGAACCGCATTTGGTTTAGGGCATATAACGCTACAAGCTATGTCCGTGGTACTAGGAGTTACCCAACCACAGAGGCACGCAATCAAGCTGAATCTGAGCAGTCCGTTGCGGTCTTTGATAAGTATTTTAAGGGTAACTCGTTATTTAACTTTGTTTTGAAATTAAATCTCGGCTCACTAGAGTCGGTCTTTGAGCAGACCTCGGCTCTGATTGTATCTAACATCGCCAATGGGAATGTATCCTCAAAGTCGGTCAAAAGCATCTCCACAGACTTTTCCGCTCCCGAAGATGAAGATGGTGGTGGTGCGGGTGATGCTTACAACTTCACCTATGAAGATGCCGTCATTAACTATCCGAGTAAACCGAGAGCAGTCACAGAAAAGCTGTTAGGAGATGATGGTACATGGCAAGCCTTCATCAATGAAGCCGTGAAGAATGATGCTTCTTTTATGGCGGATTTAAATGGGGTAATTAAGGATGCGTTAGAGATACCTGCTATGTCTGAGGATGTGTTGTTATCCACAAGGATAACAAGTTTGCCTCAGATGGAAATACTCGCAACCCTTATTGATGATTGCATCTCTCCTTTAGCGACAAGGCGTATTCAAAATACGGATAGGAACGCGATATCCAGCGGAGGTTATGCTGTCCTTTACGCATATCTAGCCTTGTCGGGGGTGACTTTTGAAGTGGCCGGAGGGGGTACAACGACTGTGAAGCTGTCGGTTAACCCTTTCTTACTTAACTTCAGAGAGTTGCAGAGAGTCGCTCCTGAATTTAGAAAGGCGGCAGACTTTGGGGGATTGGTGGCTAGTCTTTGGGCTTCCGTAGAGAGGTATATGCCCACAAAGTTACTCGTCATGAATCAAGCTGTGTTCACGACTCAGATGATCAAGTTTGTTTGGGGTGGGAGTGGTATAGCTCCTTATCAGTCCGAGAAGTTCCCTGAGGGTCCCATGAAGGCAGGTAGAAGATATTTTGCAGCCTGCCTCAAAGAGTTTATCCGTCTTCGCCTTATCCTTGAAGTTTCAAACCGCCAAGTTTTGGCAGATGCCGAACCGGGTTTAAAGGGTTCTACCTGTGTGGATGCTCTTAGAGCAATCACTATGGCACCTAAGTCGGTTATTGATGTTGCTCGTACACTTCTGATTCAGGACTTAGTGGGAATGAAGTAAATCTTTTATTGATGCCCCCATGTAACTATCCGTTTTGTGTGGATAGTTAACCACTTCTTCATGGGGTGACAATATGAGTAAAGACTTGCAGATAGCTCACGCTTGCCCTCATCTTATCCGTTATGAGCGGGTGTTTTTAGATGGGGGCAAGTTTATTTCACCTGCGAGTCCAATCGAAGGTGAAAATCTTTTGGTCTTGAGGAGAGACGGAATAGAACTGCCCTCGGTGGGCTTGTTCAGAGAGGCTTCAGTAATATCTCCTCTTAAAGGTCCATATCGGATAAAGGCGGGGGCGAATGAGTTGGTGGTGGAGTTAGAGGGTGGAGTTTCTTATGATTTGATCATTCCACCTAAAATTTACAGCACAGCTACGCTTGTTTCTTTTTTAGAGAACAAGTTGGGCGAGATTTCTGTGATGGAACATCAGTTAGCATTAAAGTTTACGGATAACCGCAGGGGAGTAGGGTTTAGCGTAAGGGGTTCAGTAATGGATAGTTTGGGTTTTTCGGTTTCAAAGGTGAGAGCGAAGCCACAAAGGATAACGCCGAGTTGGAAGTTGAGGAAAAGCGGAGTGGGGGGGTATATGTTGGCGTTTGATAAACCTCTAGACCCTGAGGGGTTATTGGATATCACCTACACAACCATCAAGTCTCAATGTCGTAGGTGCAATGCAACAGGGGTAGAGAATGACCTTAGATTTTCTACCACGGGTGATTTATCCATAGTGGAGGGATATGACCTATTGTATCAGAACATAGCGAAGACGCTATTGACAATACAGGGTAGCAATCCATATCACGATTGGTATGGGTCTAATGCGGTTGGTCTAGTGGGTAAGAAGTCTAGTACTGCCCTTCCGTCTTTGATAAGGCAAAGTGTCAAAGAAGCATTGGATAGATTTCAAGGGTTACAGAGAGAGCAATCCAAGCTACAGGTGGTGACGAATGAAGAACGCTTGTTGAGTTTGGATAGCGTCTCTGTGGAACGGATAGGGAACGATGAGACGAGTGTATTGTGTACTGTGGTGGTGAGAGCGGCTAGTGGCTCTCCCGTGAACATAAACATTGTATTTGCCGTTCCTGGCAGTATCCCGCTAGATGGAGACCTATCATGAGTTTATTTGAGATCATTCGCCCTGATGGGGTTAAGACTTCAGCGGCTAGTGTGGTGTATTCAACCTTAAGGGAAGAGGTTGTCCTAAGAGGGAACATTTCGGATTACACCGAGATAACAATTCTATTTAATGGGACAAGTTATACATCGGTGGGAGTAGATGCGGACATAGAGATAATAGGAACCACATGGATATTTCCATCTATGGGTGGGATAGACATTTCGCAGGGATCGAACTCATTTGAAATAACGGCTAGTGGTGCGGGTTTGACGGATAAAACTATCCGTCTTGATGTGGTTTCCCCTGAGAATGAACAGGTGACACCACCATCGGCTCCCACAAATATCCGTATCGGTCGGTCACAAAATGCTGTGGATATTTCTTTTGATCACACGGACAATGATGTGACCTACTACAACATCTATGGTTCTACATCAAGTGGTGGTGGGCTAAATGGATACTATCTAATAAATGCGATACCGCTAGACCCTGTGTCTTATGGTGTGCGGACGGAGCGGATAACTGAGTTGGGGGGTTTGACGGCGGATTTGAGTCCGAGTGTAGCTGATCCTTTGTTTGTGGAAGTTCAGGCGTTACAGAATTCTTCTTCAGCCGTACTATCTACGGCTTCTCTTGGGGATGTGGAGATACCTGAAACAACAACAAGGATAAGAGTTTCGGCAGTAGTGTCGGCAATGAGTCTGAGTGTGGAGATGAAGTTTAGGCACTCAAGGACAGCCACGCCGAACTCACAGCCACCGACTTATCAAGTGGGAGAGTTTTCAACCCTTCCTGCGACTAGCCCTATTTATTATGTTGTGACTGCGGTTAAAGTGGTTGATGATCTTGAGATAGAATCCGTTTATAGCATTGAGGTTTCAGGACAACCGATAGACATTCAAACCACAACGCTTAGTCTTCCAAATGTTTCGGATAGCGACCTGACCACAAGTCTGATTCAGACGATTTACGCCGCTGATGAGGATGCGGCAGTACAAGCAGGATCAGCTATCCGAGATTTGATGATAGACCCGATGGTGTCTGAGTTATCCCGTAATAGATTTGTGTTGGATTTCTCTTATCGAGCCACGAGTTTTCTGAGTCTATTAAACATAGATGACCCTTTGAACACGGGTGCATCTATATCGGTCTCCAACAGTTCATATAAGCTGGCTCTAAAAGATGCGTTATTTCTTCAGACGGATGTTCAGACACAAAACATCATAGATGGTGCCTTTGAGAGACTAGCGTCTAATTTTGGATTATCGCGTAGATTGGGGGTTCGGGCGAGGGGAGAAGTGATCTTTTATTTATCTAATAAGCCTACATTTACCTTATCCGTGCCTTTAGGAACGGTGTTAACGGGAGGGGGGGTTTCATTTAAGACGATTCAATCAGGGGGTTTTAGTGCTGAAAATGCGGCTTCGCTTTATAACCCTGTGCGTAAACGCTATGAATTGACCTTACAGATAGAAGCAATAGAGGAAGGGTTAAGGGGGAATTTAACAAGTGGTCAAATCACTCAGGGAGCCCCTGCGGGATTAAGGGTGATCAACACAGCTGCTACTTTTGGTGGTCAGGATATTGAGAGCAACAGCGATTTGACGGCAAGGTCTTTAGGGTATTTGTCCTCTGTGGATGTGGGGACAAGAAATGGATACCTTAGGGTGGCGAGAGAGACCTCAGGGGTAGTTTCCGTCTTGGTCATAGATGCGGACAGCCCATATATGGTGAGAGACGATGGACTAGGCGGAAAGGTAGATGTTTGGATAAGGGGCGAGAGCGTAGCTAGTGTAACGGATACTTATGCACCTACATACAAGACCAAACGCGGGGCAAGGTTTCTTCCTCTTGTGAGCGAAGGTTCTTATTTATTTAAACTCGCTGATGCCTCCTCCCCATCTTTATTCGCCATGATAGATCGAGAAGACTTAGGTTTAGGTCTAAAGAATGCCACGAGTGGAGAGTTCTTTGACTTGACCGATGCTGTAATTACAAATGGGACTACCATTCAGCTTGAGGTCTCAATCACACAACCGACATATGCTTTTGGCGATATCATATTGGGTGATTATCGCTCAGAGATCAGTTCAGATATCCATTTGGACAGGCAACCCGTTAGAGAAGTGGTTTCCGTAACCAAGCCTGATGGGTCGAACTTGGAGTTCGACTTCTTTAAGTCTGAAGACCCGCTGATGTTGGGTCAATCCACGAGAGCTTCGGATTATATCCGTGTTCAAAATGATGGACTTGAGAAAATCATAGATGTCACTCAAGAAGCCCACACGCTGATTGGATTTTATCCTGATAGGTTAGCAAACTTAGGTGTCGATGTAAACAGTATTGTGGTGACAAACACTTCAGGTGTGGTGTTTGATAGCCCTCTTGATCCAAGTGTAACTTCGCCTGATTATGAAATCATCTCAGAAGGTGATGTGGTTTCTATTCGTAGGACTAGTGCCGCAGGGGGGATAACAGATGGAGAGGTGGTGTTGGTCACATACCAACACCTTGAAAACATCACAGTCACCTACAAAACAAATATCGTATTATCCAATTTGCAGGTTGAGTTAGAGGCTAATAAACACCTAGGGGCTGATGTATTGGCGAAGGAGGTGTCCCCCGTGTATGTGGACATAAAGGCTGTAGTTGTTTTGGAGCGGGGTTCCAACATCAATACGGTTGACTCCCTTATCCGTAATAACCTTTCCAATCTCATCTTGGGTCAAGTGTTAGGTGGATCACTTCGGGTTTCGGATATTATCCGTGAGATAGATGGAACAACAGGTGTGGCATATGTGATCATGCCATTGACGCAGCTAGCACTTCAGGCAGGGGGGTCTATTCTAAGAGAACCCGTGGTGGTAGGTTCGTTAAGAAACATAACCCAACTCAACAACTCCACACATCAGGTTTGGATACTTGACACGGGACTATCCAATAACGCGAGTGTAGAGGGCGGGGTAAATGCACGGGTTTTCCTTGATGGGCAGGAGATACCTTTGTTGGGCATCTCACAAAGATCATTTAAGGCAAATTGGATAAAAACCTCAGCCACAATCATGGGGGTAGAGGGACTGAGCGTTTATGACACAGGTCTAGGTGTTTATGTAGATGTCCCAAATACACAACACAAGGTGGGATTATGTTTACCCATAGGGGATCATCCGAGTAACCACACGATAAGTGTCAACTACACAACAGGCGATTCCACAGGTGTAGTCAGAGATGTGGTGATAAATGAGTTCTCATATCTACAGGTGGGGGATGTGAGCTTTACTTACGAGGAGGCGAGATGAGTATTTATCCATATGATCCTAGAGTTCAAAAAGACCCTTTGGGTAGAAAGTCTAGTTCACGCCGACTCCTTGAGGATATCTTGGCGGAACGCATCGTTTCTTCTCTAGCTAGGAGCACCGCTTCTAACTATATCACGGAAGCATATGGAGCAAATCACAGGATATTTTATGAGGGCATAGCGGCTATCTTAGCAGAGTTCTTGGTGGACTCGGTGGATAACATAGACGATGCCGATCTCACACAAATGAGAGCTGAGTTTATCTCGACAAGGCTTTTGTACTCTGTCTTTCCACCCAACGAATCTGCCATACCCTCCACGGATACCATTGAAGAACTGCACTCCATTCTTCAGGACACGCTGAAGTCGCTCTTCAAGGGAAGCGGTAACTCCTCAATTCTAGAGGCTTTAAACTCTCTTGGTTCAGAAGTCTCCTTAGAGATTGAAAACTTTGTTGTTAATCTCACATCTAGCATCCTCAGCATCACTTCTATAGCTGAGGATCACCGACACTTTGTGTTCTCTCGACCCACGGGATTGGGAAGCACAAGTTATCCTATTGGTATGAAGTGGGGAGATGCACTTCATACCCATCTAGTTATTGATGGTGTGGTTCAGCCTTATACGGATACGCAGGGGACTACACACACTCACGAGGCATCTCTTGGTCTAAGTCTCAATGTTCTTAAGATTCAGGAAAATCTAAGAAAGGTATTTTCGGTTCTTAAGCCAGCCCACATAAAGACGGGTGTGGTCGCTTCTCTCTTAGAAGAAGATGAGACTCTTGGCGTGACTGAGGATGGAATGTCTTTATCCTTGGGTGAGTTCCACCAAGAGGATATGAGAAAAGTCCGTCTAGGGACATGGGGAGATGTCTTGTTTGGATATGCCTCTAATAAGACCCTGAGGCTCTATCGAACAAACATCACCAAACCCAACTCTCTTCTGATTAAAGCCTCTGAAAATGCTCCCTCTGGTCAACGCCGAAGAGTCATCTCCGTCTCTAACAGCACACCACCCTCAGGTGACTATCCAATTTGGAGTTTTCCATTAGACGCAGTAGCCGAGGAAGTGTTACGCGACATAGGAGTGGATGTCTTATCCGTAGATGCTGATGGTTTTGTTGTTGGCAAGAACACATCTACTTCTACAACCCAAATGTTATCCTATTTGGGTGATGGTAGTTTGGTGTTGTTAAACGGTGTGGCGTATTACTTGGATATGTTTCTAAAAACACCCGTCAAACACAAGTTATCTGCCAAGGTCATTCAACTAGATTCTGTGAGTGCATCTCAGGGCGTTGTGGAAATCACAAACCTCTCTAGTCCTTGGAAGGTTCGGCAAGACATACGCTATGAGAGCTACACCTTTACTTATTATCCGCCTGATATTTCAAATCTGTGGTTTAGTTTCCCTGATCTCAATATCCGTTTCTTTTACAAGGGAATCGCCTTAGGTCTCACACAATCATGTTCTATATTCGTGAATGGCATCGAATTACCAGCCGATAAAATCAAGTTTTACAGCTATTTTGACAATCGGTTTTATGTTTTAAATCCCGATGGATCATCATATCTAAATGACCTTGATAGGATAACCATCGTTTATCCATATGACGAAGATGAAGTCTATCGGTTTACAGCACTAAACGATACTCGTTTGGTCTTAAATGCTACCCGCAAGCTCGGACAAGTCACCACCACACAAGGTCGTAAGTCTGCCTACTCCGCCCCCTCCGCTCCACCTTATTATATAAGACGGAAAAACTTTGTACTGAACAAAGTAGAACCCATAAGCCCTTTGTTTTTTGAACAAAGAGAGGCTAGCTATGGTCTTAATTCTACATCCACGACAAACACCACCACACAATATCTAAATAGCTCTTTTATACTGAATAGAGTATCCTCGTCATCTAAGGTATCAAACATATCAGCCCCCGCTACGGCAAACCTAAGCACGAGCGATGGGAAAATATCTTTTGTTCAACTCGGCTTCAAACCTGATTACATACTATCAATAACGGATACTGATGGGAATGAATATCTAGGCACATTGGATAGTGGGTATTTATTGGTGCAGGGTGTGGATGTCTTAACGACCCTTGAGATATCGGCTGTAAGTTCAAACCCGCTCACAAGTGAAGGCACTTGGTTCTCGGGAGAGAAACTCCTTGAAGGTCAAGCCCCACTTAAGAAACCAACACATTCATTCAGCGGTTTATCCGAAAGCACATCAGATGAGATTATGTCTAATCCTTTGGGATTAGCTGAACCTCAAATAGGTGGCGGATATAAAGATGCAACACGAAGCGTTATTGCTCGATCTTCCACGACTCAAGTCGGAGTGGCAGGGGAACCCGTCTTTTATGAAGATCGCCCCACAGCGTTTTCTGTGGGTGGTTATTTATCCGAATTACACACCGAGACTTCTTATGTAGACGAAGTGTTGTATGGGGATTACTCTCTGTACACGCTTGGACCTATCTCGACAACAGAGCTAACCACATTCACAACAATCCCCACCTACTTGTTCTTTCAGTACAACTCCCTCAGTTTATTCGGAGGGGACGGATACTACTTCTCGATTTATCGGATAAGTAGTGATGGGATCAAATACTATCAAACCCTTTATCCGATTGCAGACGGAGGCGGCTTTGAGTGTTTTGAACAACACCCGTCTCCTCCGAATGGGGCTCCTCTTGCATATAGATGGATAGACCAAGGAACAGGAAGCGGCTTTAGCCTCAACTACGATAATGGAAACTTCGACTTTCCGTTATATGAAGCTGACCCAAATGGATACTTTAATCATATTCCAAATCAGACCTATTACATAGAAGTATATATGGAGCAAAACGCAGGTGCTGATGGACTTAGGTTTTTCTCTAGTGGCACGAATGCCCCCTACGCATTAAATACCCCTTGGGCTTCTTCTTCCGAAGTTTATGACTTAGATGACCCTATGGACATGGGGTTCAACAAGACCTACACTTTTCAGGTCACTTTTGCGACAAATCCAGGAGAGGTCACTTCTTGGCTGATGGTCTCAGACCCTGATGTTCTTGCCCCCAAATCCTCCGAAGATGTCGGGGCAAGTATTGAGATTGTGGCAGATGTGTTTTATCCAAGCGAGCCACTACATGGAGATCGCTTATCTTTTATCCCTAGCAGCATTTACAACACAATCACACCTGAGATACCACTCATCTCCATATCAGATGTTGTAGACGCTCCCACAGATGCTTTAACTTTCGCTCAGTCCAAGTTTATCCAAGAAAACATACCTGCACCTACGGATGTACTCAGCACAAGTTATCTCATCCTCCCTAGCTCCGTCACCGAAACCACTCAATCTATTACGGATAGTTTCAGTTACCTTTATCGCTTGTCCATAATGGATAGCTTGTCATCCATCAATGACTCCACATCTACCCAAATCATTACTCTGATATTGGATAGTTTATCCGTAATAGATAATGCGGATGCGGTTTTGGGTCTTTACTTTTCAGATGGAGTCTCTCTTATTTCGGACTCCGTGTCTGTTTTGGAGAGTTTGTCTTTAAATTTGGGAGATTCTTTAGGTCTTAGTGATGCGGCATCAGTCACTTATGGTTTTGTACCTGCATTATCGGCGGATAATATCCCTAATCTCTTGGACAATGTTTCTACTTCTGAAACCAAGTTCATACAAGACACACTCGCTTCAATCACGGATAGCGTAATAACAGGTCTATCGGGATTTAACTTTTCTGATGTGTTGGGTGCCTCATCTGATGAAGTAGAGACCCTTTACGCCTACCTGCCGAGGACTGCATCAGATGTCATCAACAACATTCTTGATGCTGTTCTCTTAAGATACTCCACTTCAGTATCCGATAACCTAAGCCCTATCTTGGATAGCGTTCTCTCACAATTGTCTGCATATCTGTTATTGGATAGTGTGACCTTTAGTGATGTAGTGACCACATCATATGCGTACACGCCCATGCAGGTCCAAGATGCAGTATCGGGTATCTCAGATCAGATTTCTTTTGGCATCTCCACAAATGTCTCTGAAGTGTTATCCGTGACTGATGATTTATCCTATCTCTTTGGGGATTCCCTGAGTGTGCAGGATAGTCTGAGCGTTACGGATAGTGTGATCACATCTTACCTGTATGGCAACATTGGGATAACAGAGAGTGTTGCGGGGATTTTGGATAGTGTGATCACATCTTATTTGTATGCGGCTGTGGGTGTGTCTGATGAAGTAGTTGAGTTGGTAGATAGCGTCTTTGCCCGAATTAAGAGCTTGAGTGTTCAGGACAGCCTGAGCGTTACGGATAGCGGATTGGTATTTATCGCATCCACCAACCTCACCGATAACATCTCCATTACGGATAGTGCGGGGTTCCGTGTACCTGTCGTATCGTTATTGGATAGTGTGGATATAACGGATGAAGGAGGTGCGTTTATAGCGTCTCAGTCGGTGTCTGATCTTGTGCCTGTGTTGGGGGATGAAATATCATCATTACTAGAGTTGGGGGCTGTTTCGGTATCGGATTTAATAATTGTGTCTGATAGCGTAGTGGCGAGCTATGAGTACACGGCGGCGGTGGTTTTGGAAGAGGGTGTACAGATAGACGATTCAACGGAAACGAGTTTAAGGCTTGTGCTGTCGGATAGCGTATCAGCATCCACGGATACCATCTCTACTTCAGCCGTTTTTGTTCCGATGAATCAAACGGATAGTGTAGGTGTTGTTTCGGATGCACTAACGACTAGTTATTTACTCTTGCCTAGTTCTGTGGTGGAGAGTGTGCCTAGTGTTGCGGATACGACATCGTTGTCTTTGAGTTTGACTTCTGTTGTAACGGAGGCTCTCGTATCCGTTTCGGACGATTGGACTGCCTATATATCGTCCAAATCTGTATTGGATAGTGTGGGTGTAATCACGGATGAAGTTTTGACGACTTATGACGAGTTTTTGAGTTTGGTTGATGGGAGCATTTTATTTTCAGGGGAGGACACATCTTACTTGGTGGGAGCGGATATATCTGCTTTTGACACTTCGACAACCGCCTTCAGGGTGGAGTGGTGGATGTATTTGGATAGTTCAGGGGGAGGGACGAATCCTGTAGTGTTTTCTAGGAACTTGCGTGGGACTTCGGATAGGTTCAGAGTTAGGTTATTGAGCCGAACGGGATTAGAGTTTTCGGTTTCAACAGGTTCGGCATCTGTATCCAACAACTTCGGTTCAGTTCCGAATGACGAGTGGGTTCACATCGCCCTTGTTGGTCGTAGTTCTCAAATACGAGCTTATGCCAATGGAGTTCAGCTTGGTAGCACTTGGTCAACCACCTACAACATAAACAACTCAAGTGCGGCTAATCTTTACATAGGTAACGAAACAACTCCCGTAGCCGATAATGCCTTTAAGGGATACCTTACAAACTTAAGGTATCTCTATCAGATTTCAGGTACGGCGGATTTGACCACAAGGACGGGAACTTTCAGTATTCCACTTGCCCCACTTCCAAGTGTGAGCATAAATGTCTTTAGACTTGTGGCTACTGATGCTGCGACCGCGTTCACAGGTACGGGTACTACACTATCCAACACATCTTCGGTGTCATGGTCGAGTGAAGTACCCACCTTGGCGAATCCTATGTCCTCTTTGTCGTTGAGTGGGGTTCTTTCTTATCCGTATTACAACGGATATCTCAGCCGAACGGGAGAGTCGGACTTCAACTTAGGTGCGGGAGATTTTACGATAGAGTGGTTTCAGTACCTGACTAACGAACAACTCAGTACTAGTTACAGCCATCGGGCATACATCTTTGATCTAGATTATCCGGGTGCGTCTAAACAACTATCCATTTACTATGATGCGGCATTAGAGACGATATATTTGGCATATCGGATAAATGCTTCGACAAACTACACCATAGGGTTTGCGGTAAATAATATACGCGACCGCTGGAGTCACTTTGCACTAACACGCTACAGCGGAACTCTTTATCTTGCCCAAAATGGATATTCATTGGCGGCGACCAAGATAGATGACAGCTTGAGTTTGGTGACTTCTTTGGACTTCACGGGGGCAAGCAATGGAAGCCTCTACATAGGCGGAGATAAAGCCCAAACCGCCAATTATTACTTTAATGGATACTTATCGAACTTCCGTATGAGCGTTGGAGTAGCAAGATACACCTCTCAAGATGCACCCTTTACGCCTCCATCGACACAACTCTCTACAGATGCCAACACCAAACTTCTACTCTTAGCTGTTTCTGATGCCACTACAGACAGTAGTGGTTTATCCAATACCATGACGGCAACAAATGTGGAGCGAGAAGATTTTAGTGGGGCTTATGGGAACGACAAGCTGAGTGTGGCAGTACAGACTTCTAGTACGCTTTACAGTAGTGCTGCTCAGTTCTTTGTGTACTCGGAAAACGATTATTATGCCCGACAAGCCCAAGGGGACAACACATATCCTACCCTTGTGTCGAGCCTTCCGAGATTTATGGAATTCCCTACCAATGCCTTGGCTTATGAGGGTTTATATAAGGGCTCATTCTCTGCCGCTGTAAGTGCGGGTTATTCCAATACATCCCCGACACAAGCGGATTTGATCTATAGAGCCTTATCTACGAGTACGATTAATCATCGTATCGAGGAATATAACTCTCCGACACAACCTACCGAGTATAAAATCTTCGCTAGGTTAAATAACGATGCGAGCCCTACGCCTGAGTTCAACATCGCTTTTAAATATACGGATAATACATGGGGTAGTTATTACAACTTATTCCCTTCTACAGGGGCATTGAATGTAAAACGCAACTATCTTCACACACTTAGAGTTAATACAGACGGAACAACAACATTCACACAAGATACAACGGGTCAGACGGCTATTTATCCATACGCCACACAAGTGCGATTGTATGCCTATTTCAAGAACCTTGATAATGGATTAGGGGCTGCCGCAGACCCACAATCCAAGATATTGCTCCGCACCGATCCTTCATTAGGTGTTGTGACGGGGAGAGTAGTGAGTGTGCCTAGTGAGTACTCAGGCACGGGTGGATTAATCCCCAAGTCCGAAATAACGAACACAAATAATGTGTCTCAGGTTTCTTGGTCTGTGACTACAGGGACAAAATACAGACTTTATTTGGATAAGGACGCGGGCGTTGATTTAATCCTAGCCTTTAGAGCTTACACCTACTCGGCAGGTGCAACGGACTACAACACTCTGTATGACTCAAACAATCCGCCTGATTACAGATCATTTTCTAACCTGATCTGTCAGCAAAACTTGTTTCTTCAGGTTCTTGAAGACGGAAGCATCCTCATAACCCAAGCCTCATAAACCACCCATCATAAATCATTTATAGACGCAGGTCTATGAACTAACAACAGGAGTATCCGAAATGATGATCATCACAGGAAAAGTACACGCACTTGTTCGTAACTGCAAGGGCGAGATTGTTCAGGAAGTCTTTGGGCCGAACGCCGTGGTGGAGATGTCCAACAATATCCTGATGGATGCGGTCTTCCCTAAACTTGGAACAAATGCAGCCCCCACAGCGATTCCCAATCGCCCTGAGGGAACAAACATGACTGATAATACAACCTTCCCCTCAGGAGGAAACTTCATAGGGGCAGGGGGAGCGGATCAAACTATCCAAGAAGCGGCGAGGAACCACATAGCTTATATAGCAATTGGCGACAATGAAGGTTCTAACGACACAGGTGTGGCGAACCAAAACCAAAAGGTCACTATGGTGGATACAGATTTCAATCCCACCGATGCTGTGACCGTCTATGCTCGGAGAGTCGATTCCGTGACCTTCCCTGCATACAACCAAGTACGCTTCACAACAACTTATTCCACAGCACAAGGAAACCTAGCGGGCGGGATTGCCGAAATTGGATTGTGGACGGCAGGGAACAATGCCGATGCGGATGGATTCCTGACCAATGAAGTGCCTACGGCATCGACCAATATGAGACTTTTTGCCCGTAAGATTTTAGCGAATACCATCACCAAGACAGATGACGGTACATTAGAGATCAACTACACGCTTACTTTTGGTGCTTAAGTTTAGGGTATTGTAATGCGACGCTAGGTCTTGGGAGGCTTGCTAGTTATTAAATACTCCATCACCTAGCCCCATAGGTAATGGAGGACAATATGATCAAGTCTCAAATCCCTGCCCCTAAGACATCAGCTATCCAATTTGGACTTGGGTTTTCTGAGCTAGGTGTTAAAGTCAAAGGCGATGTGTTTGGAGTTCTAATCCACGCAGATGGATCAGAAGAAGTGGTATTGGATAAGTCTAATATCTACACATTAGATGGGGGCGTATTAGCTGCGTTGTTGTTCTCGGGTGACGCAAGAGCGAGGGCAATAGATATGCTCGGTGTGGGTACGGGAGCGAGCGGAAATGCACAATCCCCTGATGTTGCGGATAATCGCCAAAGAAGACTCCAAACACCACTCTATCGTAAGGAGTTTTCTACTCCCATTTTCCGTACCTCTTCGGGAGCCATTTCGGAAGATGGTGATGGTAACTCAATTCCCACCAATATTGTAGACTTCACAACCACCTTTGAGGCGAGTGAAGCTGTTGGTGCCTTGACTGAAATGGGTCTTTTATCCACATCGAGCGGGGTAGAGGGTTCCGTCTTTGACCCTGTACAAGAGTCGGGATCAGATGTGGTTTTCCCAAGTAGAGACACCACAATTGATATCACCGAGTACGATGTGTTGGTCAATTATCTCACTTTTCCCGTGATAAACAAACCCAATGGATCAGTCTTAGCCATAACATGGCGACTCACCTTTTAAGAGCGAGTATCCATAATGACTAAGTTTCTATCTACCGTAAGCAGAAATCTATCCCCCTCCAACTACTCTTGGGACTCCGTTGTTCATCAACAATCCCGCCCTCTATTGGATAGTGAACTCAATCTATCCCAAGACATCCTCTCCGAAAAGTCTCGGATTGACCTGCCTTCAGGCATCCTTTCCCGTTATCCAATAAACGAGTCGGTTGGCAGTCTTATTTTCTCTCCCACTACTCCAAATGAGTTTGGGGTAAATCCCTTTAAGGCGTTGGTGGCGGGGAAAATCCTTGAAGTAAAAGGAACCAACTCCACAACAGATGTGAATAAAATCTACTTGCCAGCCCCTGAGACGACCTCAGGTCCGGGTACGGACTTAAAGAGAACGGATTTCGTATTCCTTGAAATGTGGCTTCAAGAAGTAACCCCTTCTATGAACGCTCGCTCTCGACTAAGGGTTGTAGGGGTTCTTACAGGCGATACTCTCACTATTGGTGATGGGATTAATCCTGATATCATCCTAACTGAGGGTACCGACTTCTTTGTTGGTGTTTCAAACCCCCACACGGCAAGAAACATAGCGGAAGCCATCAATGATTATGATGGACTCAACCTAGGTTTGACAATTGGCGGGGTCACCATCACGGCTGAAACAAGAGGCACGGACTTTTTATTTCTTCTGATGACGGGAGGTGCGAACGGAAACAATATCACCTTTACCCCTAGTTCTCTCACATCTATTGAGGTCATCAACTCACCCTCAGGGGGGACAACGGGTACGGGTAAACCTGATGCGGATCATATTTATTATGCGGGGAATGTTCTTTCGGATAGTTCATTGTGGTTAGACGATAATATCCAAGACCCAAATATTTCCACATCGTCTAGTAGAAGAGTGCAAATCCAATATCGGATTAGAGTTCACTCTAGCACCTTCTTTAGTCCTGTGAGCACACCCTTTGGGTTAGACGATGGGAGCATTTATGCTCAAGGGGGTGCAGGTACAGAAGTGGTGGGTCGCATCTTCTCCCGTCATGATACGGATCATGGATTATGGATAGCAGGAGATGGAGACTTAACATCTTCTACCGAGTTTTCTAGCGTAGACGGATTTGTCTATGCCATCCCATTGTTCTTTGTCTTTAGACGAAACCAAGCCGATACTGCAAGCGGGTATGGGTTTAATCCAAATGACGATGCCAACACAGGTTTGTTATCCACCCATGATGGGACATTCACAAATGCTGTCATTTGTGTTGATCCGATTCCACTTGGGGAATCGGATAGACCTGATGGTCTATTTGCGGATGAAATATCCACATCTGATGTTTTAGACTTACGAAGAAGAGTTTTCCCACAAGGTGTAGACTTCTCAGCCGCTCTTGAATATCAGTTCCACGCCTTATTGGATAACACAAACAGAACATGGTTCTTAGACGAGTCGGTGTTTAACACTTATGCGGACGGCACAGGTGGCATATCCACAACACCCATGGTGTGTGATGTGTTTGGCTTATCCGATTTAAGTGCGGGTAATTATAAGAGAGACTTTGATCGTGTTTCGAGGAGATTCAGTACTGCCCCTTTGATTGAGCGGACGACTATAGTTGCCTATCCACAAGGTACAACATCCCCAACGGGTGTGAGCGTTGCCTCAGCAGGTGGTGATCCTCTGAAGTGGTATGAAGGCGATGTTATCGAGATTGACTTCTCAGGTTTAAACTCAAGATCAGACGCTTTGTGGACGACCTTTGAGCCTTTAGACCCTGAAACCGATAACCCTGTTGACTTTTGGGTGAATGGAACCCGTATCCTTGATATTGGATACTGCTGGCATGACGATACCGATGGCATGGGCAGCACGGATAACACAGCCAAGTTTTCTAAGATAGAAGTGTTATCCGAAACTTTGGTGCGATTAACCCTAGATAGGAATGATCAACTCGCCAATAGAGGCGATGGGGGTACTCCCCCTGCCTCTACGGATTGTCTTGTTGGTGATGCAACAGGGAATACGGGTAGTGAATATGGGATATACATAGAAGTGATCCTTGAATACCCTGCCTCGGATAAGGGCTTAACAGAAACACCAATCAGTACACTTCAACCTGATGTAACGGCTTATCCAAGAGGTGCAGTTTTAAACTTTCCTGTGGGTACGGAGCCACACTCAGATGCGGACAATGAGAAGCCATTAGTTCACTTAGAAGATCAAAGGCGAGAGTTATCCATTGAGTACATAGGTGAACAACGCACAGACGAGTTTGTTGCATATAGTGGCACGGCGGTAAGACTCCCCTATCGGATTTTTTATGATCCCACGGATGTCCTTACATTACCTGAGGTTTATGACCGTTCAGGTGGTGCAAATGATGGGGACTTATTGGCTTTAAACTTGAGCGAGTGTCAATTTGGACAAGCAGAGACAATACTTGTTTGGACAGCCGACAGCACCACTTTCCCTAGACTTGTGGAAGTGACTTGTTATCCATTATTGGCGTGTGTTCCAAATAATGTGAAGTTCTTCGTCTATTATCGAGGCGTGTGTCCCCAAACTTGCGGGACAAAAGCGGGGAGTGTCAACTCAGGTGTCGGAGGTCTTTGTCCTGATGAGTTGGAGCTAAAACCTTTAGCTGTATCTAGGAACATCACCACCTTGCTACAGGGTGCAGGTGCAGGTAGCTCAGGTTATCCATTTTATGCCCCTTATGAACAACTTGGCACAAGTTCTAGGGCAGAGGATACTTATGGATACACGGAATGGGGTGTATTGAATGGAACAGAGGTTTATTTGGATGACTTAAGGATAAATACAGGGATGGTGGACTTGCCGAGTTTCGTTCCGTTCGTCAGTTCTGTAGGAGTGACCTTGGGGGAGATTTCGGGTGGTGGTGTGCCTGTCAAAGATGATGAAGGTCGGGTGATTTATCCGACTTTAGAAAACGCGAGCTACTTCCCCTCGGCATTTGCTAAGAACTTAAGTGCTTACTACAGAGACTACAAGACTTGCCTGCCAATACTGATGCGTGTGGACTCAGATGCACACACACTTTATCGCAAAAATGAAGTGGTGTTGGTGGTGTTCATTAAGACAACACCTTGGGGCGAAGGTGTTGCGGTGGATATGAGAGAAGACAATACGAACCTCGTGGTGGCTTGTGTGTATCGCACAACACATCTCATGTTGTTGGGAGAATAAGATCATGCCTAAGAAGTCTATCAATCAAAACGATGTGGTCATCACCTCAAACAGAGGAACTGATGAAGCCTCTTGGTTAATTGGTCTTTCCACTAACAATACACTATCCGTTAGTGCTAGTGATGTGTCTAGTTCGGGGGCTTTGGGGGGCTATCTCGGTGGGAATGTCCAAGTTAACTTGGACGATCTTACATCTGCCGCTCTACAGGATCAACCCCCTCGAATAGGATATCCCCCCATCACATACTCCAACAGGAATGGAGTCATCGCTTCACATGACGGAAGACCCGATTGGGGCGGAGCTAAGATTAACGATAACCCACCTTGGAAAACTATCCATAAAAAGTGGGCTGAAGAAAGAGAGTTACCCCACAAGGGTGTGGGAGTTAAGCAAAATGATTCAGTTTATGGGGATTTAGCACGAGAGCAATACAAGTACATAAACGAAGATGGCGTTTATGATGTGGTGGCTTTATCCTATAGAGATGATGGAACGAATAGCTACTATGGAATAACGACACCCACTACTCCCGCACTCCCGCAGTTTTCCTCTGGCTTGAACATCGACATTCGACAAGCTGTACCCCGCCGCGTCTATAATCTCGGACTCAATGATAACACCATTTATCCATTTTTGCATGGTGGAACAGGTATAGCGGAAACTCAATCAGATATTTTCAACTCGGCTACAGGGTTAAGTATTGGTTTTACAGGAGACTTGGCAACAGCGAGCTTGGGCGTAAAGAACTCTTTGGAGCCATCACTTGTTGTAGTCCCCTCCGCTCAAGTTTATGACCCCTTAAAATCTTACGACCTTCTCGATGCTACTTCTACGGATAATGGATTGGATAATGTGGGGTTGGTTGTTTCGGGCATCTTATTCCCTGCGGATAGGGGGACATTAGCTTTAATCCGTTTCCCCTCAGACGAGGACGGAGTAAGTGGTTCTATCCTCACACCCGCTGCCTCCACTCAAGATGTACTAGACCGCGTGGTGGCAGCAATCAACCTTGGTCAAGGTGTTGGTTTAAACGATGGACAACCCGGTGGAGCGTTGTTCAATAATCTAAACAATACGGACTTCCCTAGTCGTTTAACAGGGCAGTACGACCTATATGAACTTCATACAGGTAACTACATTCCCCACTCAACCCGATCAGGGGCTATAGGTGGATTGACAGGGGATAAGACCAAAGGTCAGGTCAGACTTCTTTCTGACCCTATGGCGTTCAACATCAGTTCTTCGACTATCACAGGGGGCTTACCTGTTTTGTTCTCGCCTTATGTGTGGGACACCACATCAGGCACACAGACCTTAAAACAAGACAGAAACTTCCTCAGCTATAGACTACCTTTGTTATCCGATTACTCCCCCACAGGGTTAAAAACTCCCCCTGAGGAAAGAGATAGGTTCTATGTTAAGAACAGACCCAACAAGGAAGAATATGATGTGGATTATTATCCGACCTTCGACACGGCTGGCGGATATTTGACTTTTGGTGAGGTTGATAACTATAGTTATCAGGTTGCTCGTTATCGTCATGTGGTGACTTTGATAGAAGATTACATCGACCACCTGACAAACACCACAGGCGTGGAGGGAGAAAGCAACTTTGGTAGCTTTGCTCTTATCCATTTCAAGACGGAGGCTGCGTTTGAGAGGCTTGTGAGAGATGGTATCGCCCCTTCTGATGAAGAAGTATATAGCAAGAACCTCATCTCTTACTCCGACATTAAAAGCAATATCGGTTACTCTCTCGGCACTTCAGGTAATGATGGCTTATTGGATAGTTCAGAGTCGTATGAGAGAAATGCAGGGTTGTCTATATTTAGACCAAATGTGAGCTTTGAAAGAAGAGCCTTACCCCCTGTAAAAGTATCCATCTCCCATGAGACAAAGACAAGATCATATCATCCAAGTGTAGCTGCCGAGACTACGATAGATAAGCTGAATAGCTACTTCATGTTCGTCTCAGGGGTTATTTATACACACCCGACTACCCATAAAGGCTATACAGGACACGCAGAAACACGAGGCGTGGATGCGGAATTTGTCCTGCCTGAAAGTATCCGTTATAGCAGGATGTCCACAAAGATTGGGGTTTGGCAACAAACCGCAGCTTTCTTTGGTGGGACTTCTTACTCTTACACCTATTGGGATGGGGCTGAAGAAAACTCAAGTAGTCCTTTTGCTACTATCCGTCCTCTTTCACAAGTGCTGTTATCCGAGTACACAGCACAAGATAACTTGTACGCTAATAGCTACGAGTATCTAAACTCAGACCCTTTGGCATCTCAGTTTGAGTTCTATCCAAAACATCAGCAAATGTGGATAACCTTACAGGGGTTTAATGGTGAACTAGACCCAGCGGGTTATGTGTTCACGGAAGTTTTGCCCACGGGAGATGCCCCACATCCCATAACAGATTTGTCTCTTTGGGATAAGAAAGACGGCTTGTGTGTCTTTAGTTCTGTGGGAGGCAGAGCAAGTGTACTTGTCAACAATCCATATCTTCAGCACTCCAACTTGGGGGTAGATCGCGTTGCTGACAGCGTTGAGTACTCAAATATAGCCAAAGTGCTTTACCATAGTTCCCGCAAGGTATCGCTTCTTGAGCTGTATGGACATCGACTATCCCCACAAGGCACCACAAGTTATTATGAGCCCCCCTCGACAACAGGGATCGACACCATCACAAGTGTCACCTACAGGGAAAACCCCGACTTTCCTTCTGGGGCATATATTTGGGGAAGCGATGGTGTGGGCATCGTTTATAACGAGTACAATCAAAACTTCAAATATGTCTATTTGTGGATAGATTGGGCAACTAATCCCACCTACCCATCACCCAAAGCTATGGGTCAATCGTTTGCCATATACCGCTATGACGAAGAAGGATACAAGGTCTACCAAGACTTGGAGTTATTGCCTGTAGGTGGTGATGTAGATAATGGATATGCACTAGAGGCGTGTGCAGGATGGGATTGGGTAAATTCAATGGATGCCGACTTGTCTGTCCCGACAAGTTCAGCTTTCCGTTACCCTGTTGATCGACCCATTTATAGACCACTAGAGAACTCTAGCTCGGGAAGAACAACGGATAAAACTCACGCAGATGGGCGTTTCTTAGCTATTAAAGGTGTGACCTATTACATAGAGGTTTTGCCCTCTATCGACACTAGTGCACATACAAACCCTCTCCTTTGGAATGAAGTAACACAAGTGCTACAGGCGAGAGATGAAACAACCGTCTCAGCAGCGGATGATTTGTGTTTAGGGTTCAGCAATGCTGTATCTACCCCCGCATCTACTTACTACAATCTTTACTACAACTACTCGACTGTGCCGTTGACACAAGTGGAGACACTAATATCTGACCCCGCTCCATCAGATCATCCGAGTGCGATACAGGGGGCGATATTGGCACTTAGGAAGCTGTTTCTAAATGCAGCTACGGGGTCATTTACATATACTGCCACACCTGTAGCCAACCCGCATCCCTACACCACATCCGTAAATGCAGATGGGACGATGAACTACGGATATAGGATAGTGGAGATTGTCCCTTCGGGGAGCAGGCAACTGCCTGAGTATGGAAATCTTACTATGGATACAAGGGGGTTCATTTCGGTGTGTGGAGTGGGCAATCCACCTACGAATGCAGGAGATGATATCCTCGCGGTGTCTGATCCTTCATACGCGAGAAGGGTGCCTTTGAGGTCTTTATTCACCTTGCGTAAAGACACACAAGAGAGGTTCTTAGACGAGTCTTATCGAGTGGAGTCGTTGTTCACCGATATGGAGACTGACTCTTTCAGATATAACTCAAACATGGTTGAGAACCTTAGAGGGCCAGGGCTTGCGTTTCCTACAGAGGGAGAGAATATAGCGGGTTATATCGCTTTCCCCGTGAGAGATGATTACTTTATTACTCCAAATAATCCGCAGAGTGGAATACAGGTTTCCGAATATCAGGTAGCACCCCACGGAAAAGCGGGTTACCTGCGTAACAGTCTTCACCTTAGAAGAATAGACTCCAACTTTAGGGAGGCTCAGGTAATGGGCTTCCCTAACAGCACAAGAAATCTCCTGAGCGGGTCAAAATATGGATGCCCCCCTCGTGGGGTCTTGGTCTATCCATTTAATGACTTTGAAATGGATACTTCTATATTTTTGGGGGAGGATTTGGCGAGCAACACGATGCTCTCTGCAAATAGGGGTTTTCATACGCCCAACTCAGAAGGAGCCAATCCGAACGCGGGGGATGGTTGGATAGACGACTTGGTAGCTGAATACCCTATCTTAAGACACGCACAACCGCAGTACAACAATGTATCTGCGGGAGACATAACAAGTGTAGATGTGAATTATGTTAGGGCATTTGACGCGAACTTTGGAAAAGACCCTCGTTTAACGCCTCAGCATCCCTATTGGAACAAGGATTGGACAGAAGCGACCACAGGTGGTGCCAATATCTATCGTTCATCGACATCTGCACAGAACTATGGGTTGATTGAGCAAAACAAATGGAACCGCGTGAGCCTTGATGATCAGGGAGTTATCCAATTTGCTCCCTTGAAGTTAAGGTTGGTGGGTGTGGATTGGGATATGATCTCTTATGTTGATCCGAACTTCCCTTTACAGCGTAGAGACGGATATGTGCATGAGATAGGTGGAGAGCTATATCTTATGCGTAAGAGAGTAATGAGAGTATTCGTTAAGGTGCCGGGTCTAACCACTTGGCTAGATGCGGGCGTAGTGGATGGGACAGAAGGGGAGAGTTATCTTCATTATGATGCGGATGCGTCTTTGATAGGAGGTCGCGACCCTAATGGATCAACAAATGAGAAGTCTCACCCAACCACAGACGGAGCAGGTTGTTGTGTTAGATATGAGGAAAAATATCTTCCTGAAGAAGGTGTGGTGTGTCTAGATTTAGATTTGAATGTTGGGTTCATACCTGCCTTTAACAATAGGTCTATCACCACACAAGACACCTATTTAGGCATCAGCACATCTATTGATCTAAGATACGACAACACTCTTTCGGATAGTTTGTTTGAGTTAGAACCTGCACAAGATGGATACCTAGTGGAATCTAAGAGAGGGAGCAACAATGAAGCTCCAATCCTAGTAAAGGTTATCCTTTCTGACCCTGAGTATCCAAAATACGAGGTGAATGGAGGTGGAGACTTATTAGGTTTAGGTGGGTTTACGACTTATCCCGTGGGGGATTTGGGTGTTACAATCAAGGATATCAAGCCAGCCCCGAATAAGAGTTATATTGGTCATTCGTACCCTGCGGACGACAGAAGTCCGACATGGACGAGAAGGGGTCTTATGGGGATAGAAGTTTTACGACCTGATGGTTCTAACTATGATTACGATCAAGCCATAGCTAGACCTGACTTTTGTGGTTTGAACCTTCATGAAGATGTGGGTTTGCACTATTGGAAACAATCGGGTGCAGATGTTTATGAATGGTATCAGCCCACACTATCCAATATGACGAATAAGATAATCTATTCTCATGAGGTGGATGCGGCAACGCGGGTGGGGAACTTGAGTTCATTGACCAATAAGGGAGAGGGTTAACCATGCCAGCCATTTTTGAACGCTCTACGGATAAACTTATCCAAGTGATCCCTAATTACCCTGCCTCATTAGAGATGGCGGGTAAGTATGTGGTTGATTATCCCGATTATTTCAGTTTGGACATAGACGAACTGAGCGTCACGCCAGGTGACGAAGCGACAATCAAGGCGGCAATACTATCTGCCAAGGATAGTCTTTATGAGACATCTTTTGCGACCTATGACAACATCCTTACGAACAATCTCATGGGTTTATCCGATATTGCTCCTTCTGCCCCCTTGAGTTTTGATTCAGCAGCGTTATTCCCTTGGGCGGCAACGGGAGAATTTTTAAGCCAAGGCATAAAGACATCCGACACAGCTAATGGATTTGCTGTAATGGGGAGATACCCAAGCGTAAACCACATAGGTGGTGGTGTGGTTACTAATGACGATACGCTAACAGGGGCGAAGTGCGTAATCACTAAAGAAATAGACATCACGGCATACACATCTGATGGATTGGGACGATCAGAGTTTATGGTTTATTTCAGAAGTGCGTTGAAGTCTTATGTGAAAGATATTTCTTACTTAGAGGGGGTAAATAGTTCTCAGCGAGGGGGTTTGTTTTACACACAATCGGACAAGAGTTCACCAAATAGGCTTAGACTATTTATTTCAGCCGACAATGGACTCAGCTATCAGGAAATGGATAGTTTAAGTTCTTTTGTCTTTCCCGTGAGGAAGGACGCGATCAGATTAGCGTTTGTGAACTTCACGAACGCAGATATCCACCTACTCTCTTTCACCTTGATGTTCTGAAAGGGCAGATAACATGGCGAATGACAATTATGGGACAAGTGTAAGTAGAACTCTCAGCACGGACAATACTCGGTTTGCAAATGTTGTTTGGCAAGCGGGTAAGCCCCCTTTGGACAGCGAGTTGAATCTCGTGGGTCAGCTTGCATGGGAGAATCAATCGGATTTGGTTAGGTCTTTAACACACAGCGGGTTCTTACTTGATCCCCGAGATAATCTACAGGATTTCGTCTTTAATCCATTGTGGTCAAACTACTTTGAATTTGGATCAGAAGATCGCATTCCTCCATCAGCACTTGTGAATGGTTGGGTCTTACCCCTCGCAGGTAGTGATACGGATACTGATGTCTTACCACTATCCATTAAGTTACCACCCCCACCTACAACGGGTACACGGACAGACTTTGTGTTCCTAGAGGTTTGGAAAGTGGTTCTCCCCACAGGAGCGGCTAGCATCATTAAGCCCGCTAATGGATACATTTATGATCGTGGAAATGTGGTGAATGGGAAGTCATTAGAAGATGAACTTGTTGACCCTGAAGTTGGCTTTGAAACGACCAAAAGGGTTCAGGTGCAGTATCGACTTCGGGTGGAAGCTGGCGTTGATCTCACTTCTTATGTGGAGGGATTTTATCCAAGCATCCTTGCACAGGGACCAACATCCGCAGCGGCAGGAGGAGCCTTCACTAATGACACTTCGGATAAGGGTTTGTGGAGAGCCACACATGGGGATACGGCAGATGGGTATGTTTATGCCCTGCCCATAGGAGCGGTCTTCAGAAGAAACTCATCCGCATACATCATGAAAGACCCTACAGGGGGAAATCAAAACGGAGCTATCAATAGAAAGCCCTCCGCTTCAAGCGTCAATGATGCAGGGATACTCACACAAGCTACGCTCACCAACAACATCACAGCTTCATTTACAGGAAGCATCAGCATATCCAATCTGACCAACTCAGGGATAGACGATGCCGATTTTATGGATATCTCTCCAAGATTGTTGATCCTTGGCGAGGGTTTAGAGACTGAGGTGGTCTCTATAACTTCGGTAGGTGCAGGTGTCGTAAACCTTTCCGAAAGAGGACGAGCGGGAACACAGCCTAAAAGACACATCGCAGGTACAAAAGTATCCATTTACAATGGGCGACCTGATGGGAAATATGCGGACGAAGTTCATGCACAAGACTTCTTGGATATGAGACACGCTGTGCGTGTGGGGGAATGGGACTATCAGTCTTTGTTGGTAGGTGCAGTATCCGATCTAATCGGGAATAAACTGCGGACAACTCAAAAGCAAAACTCCTTGGGTTCAGACAGCAGGGGTGTGGTTGTAGAAGAAGTAAGCCTTCTTCATCACACAGCCGTCAATAACACACACAAACTCGATGCCCCTAATGGTATCCGTAATGTATGGTCAGATACCGCTGTTCCCCAATATGGAATCACACTTTATTTAGACCCCTCTGTATCTACAGATGCTCGGGGCTTAACTACTGCAACTCTCGACTCAACAGAGGCGGGCTTTTGGGAAATAGGTGCGGATTTACAGCCTAACGCATTTTTGTACCCTGCGGGATTAAATAAGGGTTCCGCTATTTTCCTTTCTCTCGATGCTTCGGTAGGCAATCTTGGATATGGTGTAAAAGGCAGTACTCCTAATAAGAGAGGTGTAAGGCTTTTATCTCCTAAGGAAAATGCCTACGAAAACCGCTTTTACAATACTGCTCCCCCCGTGAAAATCGAACTTCAAGGGGATGAAACCGAATACTATCCTAAGTCAACAGGGCAGTATGAGACACCTTTCATGGTGTTAGGTGATTTACTAAGCTCTATAGACTTCTCTGCGGATACCACGAATAACATAAAAACCCTTTACCTATCCGAGGTGTCTTACTCCTCTGCGAGCGTGACAGCATTGGGAACCTTTGAGAATGAGGTAAAGGTTTACGCCTTTAAGACAGGAACCACATACAACTCGGCATGGGCTAACACATCCATTTACGCTGGGGAAACCACCTATGAGACACTTATCCTTAATGGTGGGGAAGACCTATCAGGAAGGTCTTCTGAACTTTATGCCCTGATTTATGGAGACCCAGCTAATCCCGATAACAATGGATTGTTTAGGGTTATCTCAGCGGGTGTTGTAAATAAGAGCGTCTTTTACGAAAACACCACAGGTACAGAATGGACACCTGCGAACAGGGAACAATGGATTGTTTGTTTGCCTGTCGGGGATAACACTAACCCCACACCCGTAAATAACCCGAGCGTTTCCTTATCTTTTGAGTTAAGAACGGAATACCTTCGGGATACGGATAGTTCTGCTGTGGTGGCGATTACATCGAGTGATCTAGCCACGGCGGATTCGTTCTATTTAAGCCTCTCTGTGCAATACCCCGCAGGATTAGGCGGGACAGCAAATGTGGCTGATGATATTCACTATATTGGGGTACAGCCTTCAGATACGACCACATTCTTGAGAAATGCGGTTTCCGCCCTCGACCCCTCTCCCGGTCAAGTCCCCTCTCTGAACCTAGACGAGATAACCCTTCCGAGTAAAAACCACCTTAGCCTTTGGAATAGACTTGGGAGCAAGGGTTGGGGCAGTAGATCGGATAGTTCTAGTTTAGGATTAAGTTATGGTGGCGTGGTGGTGAACAATGAGACGGATAGAGAGGCGGAGGCGTTTTATGATAGCGGGAGCAAGACAATCTTGCTCCAAGCCTATCAGAAGAAGAATGTCATCCTGCACACGAAACAAGCCGCATCAGCCGTTATCCCCCTTGTTTATTTAGACAGCACACCCACCGATGATGCGGGCATTTTTGAAACCACACATCGTGGTGTATTCGTTTTGCCCCAAACGATCATGCCTAGATTTGGCAGACAAGATATCCCACTACACACCTATTTGGGTTCAGGGGATTCGTTCTTAAATGGATTAAACCACTTATTCACAGATGTGAGCGGAAACTCTGATGCCGTCTTTAATCTAATTGGCGGCAGGGATAACCATGGGACAGCTAATGTTTATCCTATGCTGTTTGATACCGCAGGGACATCTTATGGGACATATGACTCGTCTCTCTCATCGGGTGCGTTTACCTTAACAGCTCGCAAGGTGAGTTTATCCGTACCCACTAGCGATTTCGGTGCGGTCTTGAACGGGATTGAACTCCCTCCGTTTTTGGGCATAGCTCGCGTCTATGGTGTTTACGAAAGAAGTAACTACGATGCCTATCTCGCACAAGCAGGTGGACACGACTCAACAAGGATAAACCCCGTTGTAGCCATTACTAATGGATCGGTCGTGAACCTTCTGAGAACGGATACTTCAGACTTCACAATGTATATCAGACAAGGCGGGGCTGATGTTGATATAGGTCAAACAGGCTGCCATACTTATGTCTTAACTGAACACGCTCTCGACATCACACGCATCCCCACTTGGACAACAGGGAATGGGTTTGACAACTTTGAGTACATCGTAGAGGCAGTTGTTTTCGGATTCGCTCAGAACTTCATCAATCAAAATCGCTTTGTGATGATGAGAAACCACAACGGACTAGGAACTACCTTAAGCGGAACGGATAACATAACAGCAAGGGTTGGGGCTTGCATCCCCTTTGCTTTACCCGTTGGTGCCGAGGTGGGGATAGCTTACAGCCGTACTCCGTATCAGGGAAATGTTTACCACACCCAAACAGGTATTGGATTAAACGATGACGATCAGGTTGTTCCTTATGGGAGACTTGATCGAGATGATGCCTATACCTTCAGCGGGTCTAGACTTCAGGACACCAACACCGTTGAAAATATCAATCTAGCCAATCCAAAAAATCTTCAGGTATTGGCTTCTATGGACTTCTACACAACCCTAGGTACAGGCGGAATCGGAGGCAACTTCTATCCGTCAACCTTACAAGACTCAGGATACTCCTCAGGAAGCAGGATGCCAACAGCGGCAGGTGAACTGCACCCTCAAACGACAAATGGTGTGTTTAACGAAGCCACACAAGGCACCAAAGGTTTCGTTTCCCTGTTCTTATTTACTAACGCCCACCCCCGCTATAATAATGCCACAGCTGGTCTTGTCATAACCCTAACGGATACAAAGCTAGGCGTTACAAATACAGTCGAGTACAACACGCTAGGTGTTACTAATTTATCCGATGCCGTGGGACTTATTCAGAAGCAGTTGGTTTTATTTGAACCCTCTTACAAGACTTATGTAATCACGGGTTTCCCTGAGGCGACTGATACTAAATCTTACATCTGTCTTTTAATCGAGGCTCCCACTACGGATAAAACGCATGAGATAAGCGTGAACTTAACGATTGATGGAAAGACATCTCCGTATGTTGGACAAGATTTCCAACTCTTTGAGGGTGCTAGAGAGAAGCCCTTAACGATGTTGTTTAACTCATATGTGGAAGGACGCTTACCAAGCGTATTGAGAACAAAGACGAAGGCGAGTTTTGTAGAATCCGTAGCAAGGGTGAATAATGCAGGTGAAGGGAACACACCGCTTTCACTTGTCGGCTTAACGAGTCGATTGCCCTTAGGTGTCTTGGTGAGAGACTTTGACTTTCTGTGTGAGGATATCCTAAATGATGGTTCTAGCTATTTGGGATCAAACATAGGTCAAGTAAGTACAAGAGCCTTATCCATTCCTGTAGACGCTTTTGGTCAGCCTTATACGCAGGTGGCGGGGGTGGTAGGTGATACCCTTCAGCTTTGTGATGGGGATAGACTGCAATACACGAAATGGAATGGACTGAGCGGCAGTAAAAACTATCTGATAGCGAGGGGTGGGGGAAGTGTATTTGGTGTGAGTGGGGAATCCGCAGGTGGTCCACTCACCTTCCTCGCATCATCTTTTGGAGAATCTGAAATGCCCGTCTTAAAGGGTTCTGTTTTGGCAGGACGGGCTATGTTGGTTAAGAACTCTGAAGAGGTCAGTCCTGTCTCAGGTGGTCTCGTGTCTAGGGGTGACGAGATACAACTTTTGATAGTCACCTATTGTGTAGACCCCACAGGCGGAGCCCTTAGTCTTGGTGGTGAAGTGTCTCCCTCGGGCTATGGAGAAGGCTACGCGGCGGCTGATAGATTTAGAATAAGAGGATTGCCCTTAATCAAGTCTTATAATGACAGCATCCAAAGTGGAGTTAGACCTGCACCTTATAACCCCTAAAGATTCTCCACCAAAGGCATTATGGACATAACACCTAAAAACAAGGGCTGTAGAATCCCCAATAAGTGTACAGGTTGTGGCAAGACCTTGCCCGATTCTAAGCTAGGATGGGGATTGGTTTGGGGTGACGGCTCAGGCTTTTGTGCTAAGTGTCTGTATCATATTCGTAAGGCTATTGGATACTTTGAGAGAACCAATAGAACTCTTGCACCGAAGAAACGCCTCTCGCTAAAAGAACAACGAGAACAGGCGACACAACGAGAACAGGCGGCACAAAAGGAAACTAACCATGTCGATACAAATGATCAAAATGAATAATCCCATATATGCCGTAGTATCCAATATGTTCAAATCCCCTTTGGGAACCTTCCCAAGTGACAGACTATCCGTTTTGGGGTTTACCCTTGGATATTTCCCAAGGGGAGTTTCATTGAGCAGGGAGGGATTGACCACTCGTCTTGAAGTATCCGAAAAGGATAACACCTTGTATGTGGGCTCTGATGGGAGGACATACAAGGTGTTAGAAGAAGCGATTGTGGGGCTATTTGAACCCCATCTGAAACATGAGATTAATAAGAGGCTTTAATCTTCCTCCGCCAAATCATCAACGCCGATATCCTTCTTCTTTTCCTCGATGGGGGTCTTAGAGGGTGCAGGTAAGAGCTTTATATCAAGCGTAGCACCAAACAACTGCCTCTTCGACAATGAACGAATCGTCTCGGAGTCCCACTCCTCCACATTGTAATACTCCGTATCCTCAAAGTCGAACATATCCGTTTTGGTGAGCGGGAGCTTCAGAGCCTCAACCTTTGAGGGGGCAAACTCCGTGCGGAGGATTTTGTACTCGCCTTCATCATCAGACTTGGCTGACAAGACAATCCCAAATGAAAACTGATCCTTGTTGGCAGTATTTAAGAAAAATGACAATCCGCGTCTCGGCTTCATAAAACCTCTTTAAGGGGTGAGGGTCACACTTTTATTTATAGATTTCGCGGCGATGAACCGCCTCGTTCTACGAAAAAACCTGCCATATCCTTAACGGATATCAGCACAAAGACGAGCTAACAAGATACCTAAAGACTCCCCAACAAGCGGCTCGCCTCCATCCACAGACACCGACCACTCACCTTCTATCCGTTTTAGTTCCACTCGGGAGCCTCCCAACAGATAAAGTAGACAACCAATGGTGGCAGGGTCTTCTAAGCAATAACCTTCGGGTCTCCACTTTTGTGCGTCTATCTTTTCATTAGAAGCCCTCCAAGTTCCATCAAAGTTAAGCTGATGTAGCCTCCATCCATTTCTGTCTTTCATCCCTGCCAAGTGTTTCATCACCACCTCTTAATGTGTGGGGTTGGGTCGATGCCGATTATACGAAGTTTAATAGACTATATATCGAAGTACGCAAGAACCATAAGAATCAAGAACCATAAGAATTATGGAGTCATAGTCTATGCTAGACGACAAGAAGATACTAGACATGAAGCGTGAGTGGCTCACTTACAGCAAGAATGTCCCTGATCGCTTAACGCCTCAAAATAGGTTAGAACTATCCAAATATCTGCACAGATACGCAAAAAACTTGGATATGGGATTACGAGCTTTCCGATACGATTTAGAGGTGGAATCGTATCGGACAGAAAACAAACCCATCAAGCATGAGATAGAGTATGTGATAGAGAAGACTGCGACTGCGTGGTGGGGCTTCTTTTTAGCCATAAACGAGATGGCGGAAACTCTCAGAAAGAGTTCGGATACAGCGGACTCTCCCGAAAAGATTGAGCAGGACAAGGCTGAACTTAAAAGCAAGTATCCAAATACGGATTGGGATGATTACTTTGAAAGAAATCCTCGTAAAACCCAAGCCGAGCTAGACCGCATCAAGTTCGAGCAGATACTCCCCACACTCAAAACGGATAAAGCCCGTGCTGAGAGGAAGTGGCGTGACTTTTGGAATGTGCTTAAGGACTTATCCGATTTCTTGTCGAGGCACGATTTTACAGATGTGGGTGTTGAGACTTCGTTTTCAGAGGAGAGACAGACGGTGCAGGGTGTTCCTGTAGGTTTTGTGGGCGGTTTGTCTTTTGAGGATAAGAAGCTGATCGTGAATGAGCATATCCCGTTCTATGTGGGGAGGGTAAAGGAATACTTCCCTCGGTTGCTCAACTACCAACTCCCTTTTGTGTTTCACGGGTCGGAAACATCTGATTGCGGTACTGCTGCCGCGTGTTATAAGGGTAAACGGATAGAAATAACAGCTTCTGGGTTCAGATTCAACAGAACTAACAAGGAAGCGATGTGTCATATTTTAGCACATGAGATGGGACATCACTATTTTGATATCTTGTCGGGTTCTGCTAAAGACTTTTGGACGAGTGCGATTAAGGGTGACTTTGGAGATTTAGACCTAGAAGAAGTTGGCAAGATTACGGATAAGATCAATCGTGAGAGTGATCTTAAAGAAGCATATCCAATCCTGTATCTACAGGATTATGCTCTTTTTCATAAACGACATAAAGATTATTACTCGCTTGAAAGTGCCGTTAAAGCATATCGAGATGGCAAGATTGGGAGGTTCATTAAGGTTCCTATGAACCCCATCACGGGATACGCGGTTAAGAACCCCGAGGAAGCCTTTTGTGAGGCGTTTGGAATGCTTGTAGCTTATGGAGCAAACGCAGTATTGGGTAAGATAAAATATCTACTCTCGGTTGTCTTATCGGGACACCTTAAGATTTCTTCAAGAACTAAACGGGCATCGGATAAGGCATACAGGAGTTTATGGTTATCCAAAATAGACTCCCTACCACATTCAGGCGATGATCCTTTGCTTATCCAATATCGAGATCAACTTGAAGCTGGATACAGGCTTAGGGGAGAAGCGGAGAGGGTCATAGAAGAACGCTTGGCAATTAGATCGAAACCAAGCGTATTATCTCAGCCTTTGCCTGTTGATGAACTAAGGACATTATGGCTAATAGCCAAGAGGAAGAAAGATATCGAATCTATGGAACGGATAAAAGCGTTAGGTCTTGACGCACGAGATGGAAAGCGACCTAGCCTTTTAGATGTGGTGGATTTTAAAAGGCTTCAGAAGCTACTCAACTCTTAAGTGTTTCTCTTATCCAATTCATATAGGTATCAAGGCTTAGGGTAAAGTTTTTATACAGGGAGGGAGCCAAGTTATCGCTAAACCATGTGGTTTTGTAGTACGCAGATGTGGCGGGCTTAGAGAACAGGATAAGCTGTATACAACCCGTGGTGTCTTTAGGTATCCTGAACCCCGTGAAAGATTTGCCATCCGTGTAGGTGGGGACGAAAACATTATTCATATCGCTACACCACTCCACCTTTATGGTAAAGTCAGAGGAGTGTTCAGCCGCCATAGTGTAGACTATGGTGGTGCTGCTTTTGTTCTTATGCAAGGATACATCATAGAAGCCCATTTCAGTCAACCACACAAGTAGTATCTTGTGGAGCGTATTGGGCGTGATCTGATTATTTTCATCACAAAAGTAATAAAGGTGATCGTAATTTACATCCATCGCCTTTTTCTTCCCATCTACCTTGATCAGGACAGAGGGTAGAAACATCTCGATGTTAGTGGAGTGTCCCCCTGTACTCATATCGACAAGTGACATTGAATATATCATTTAGTTTTCCTTGACCTTGCCCTTGCTGTTAATCGAGAGCGTACACCCCTTATTATCGGTAAAGATGGTCATCCGCCCCTCTTTTTTCCACACAACTCTTAGAGTATCCGTTCCCACATTGAAGGTGACGGAACCCTCCGTATTCGGGTTGATTGACCATGACATAGGGGCAATCTTAGAGGCATCACCAAGTACTAGGGCGGGCTTTGTGGTGATCACCACGACCTCCCCCGCTTTGACGAGGGCGAACCCACCACCCATGATCTTGCCGAATGTTTTGATCTCGTACATAGTATCTCCTATAGGGTCACACCACATCTAATAAGACAGAATGGGGGTTGGGACACAGAAAAGGATAGTATCCCAACCCGAGCTATCTATTATTAATGGGGTGTACCCCCTCTACGAAGAGAGAAGCATAATGAGCAAGTTGGATATACTCAACATCATCATCAAGCTGTTGGTTTTGGATAATGCTCAGGGTTTGGATAAACCCGCAGTTAAGGCACACCTCAATGAGGTAGCCTCGGCTATATACGCGGAGGGGGGAGTGAAGGCGGGTGTGCCTCATGAGAGGCTAATCAGCTTGGCGTATAATGAGAGTAGGTTTGGATACAAGTATGTGGGGACGGGAACCTACCCTAAGACCTCATGGGGGGCGTGTGGTGTGTATCAGCAAGTCCCCGCCTACTCCACCATCCCCACCACCTGCGACAAGTTGGGGAAAAATATCCGTCACGCCACAAAGGTGGCGGTTGGGTATCTGAAGTACATGAGGGCAAGGTGGAAGGTATCCAATACGGATAAGATGGATACCTTAATGTGTCACTACTACAGCGGCAACACTTGTGATGTGGAGGCGAAGGGTTATGCCTCACGGCACAAGAAGATTAGACTCAAGGCGATCAGTCTTGTGGGCAAGAAGAAGGTTGTTGTGGGGAAGAAGAAGGTTCTTGTAGCCTCACGGAAAAAGGGGCTCCCTCCTGCAACTATTTAGTATAATGCCTCGGGGTCGAAGGTGAAAGCTCTAAACAAAGGATAGGTGATGCTAAGTTTTTTGTACTCTACAGTAAACGCGGGAAAGACAGCTCATTTGATAATGAGAGCACACTCTTGTTCCGAAGCTGGCATTAACCACGAGGTTCTTGTCCCTGAAATAGCATCTAAGAGAGATGGCATATCTCGTGTTTCCTCTAGGATAGGGATACAGAGAGGAGCATCGTCTCTTAAAGGCGACACTTGTCCTTATGAGTATATTATCTCTTGTAACGAAAGAGCCTTGAGGGTTTGGGGCAAGCCTAATCCGATTAAGATAGTTTTTGTGGATGAGGCTCAATTCTTAACAAAGGCTCAGGTGGTGGGGCTAACGCGGATAGTGGATGAGCTAGCTGTTCCTGTTTTCGCCTATGGCTTAAGAACGGACTTCAAGGGAGAGTTATTTGAGGGCAGTTCTTATTTACTTGGTTGGGCGGATAAGGTGGAGGAGATATCCATATTTGGTAAGTCAGAATATGGGGGATTGGTGGAGCGAGCGACTTTCAACATGAAAGTCGATTTAGAGGGTAAGCAGGTAGTCAAGGGAGACTCGATTGATCCAGGGTTTGGATACCTTCCTGTATCCCGCAAGAGGTTTGGTTTAACGAAGTTTTAAGCGTCTCTACGCTGTAAAAGAGAAGCGACCTGAGACCTTATCTCTTTGACGCAAAGATTGACCCTCTTCATTTCCCAGCCTAGTTCTTGGGCGATGTGTGCGTGTTTGGTGCCTTCCATCATGGCATCGAACACTTTGAGTAAGTCTCCTTGAAAAGATGACCTTACTTGTTCGATTAAGAAGTCATCTTCTTCGGTGGAGTAATGAGATGCGAGATTTGATGTAGCGGCATCATCTTCAGAACCAACACATTCGCGGTCATTGTGTAGTTTCCGCTTCTTGACAATGTTCATGACAACGCAGTTCATGACCATGACGACATAGGTAGAGAAGGCAGACTTCTTTGGGTCATAGGGACAAGTGCCTTCGTTACGGATAATCAGTCCTTTATAAACCTCTTGGAGGACATCTTCGGGGTCTAATCCGAGACGAGCGACTTGTTTTGCTTGGCGTTTGTAGAACAAGAGTCGGATGTCGGACGACTTTTTATTGATGTCGATTCCGTGGGGTTTCTTTTTGATTGGGTTGAACTTCTTTTTGAAGTCAAAGCTGAGTATCGCATAGACCCCCTGATGCCATTTTTTGTTTGGCTGCACTTGGGTATAGTCAACAAGGCACTCCATATAACTCTCCATAAAGGTGGGTTCAAAGGAGTACCCGTTATTGCCTAATTAACCTAGGGTGTCAAATGAAACTTGCAAAGCAAATACTACTGCTGGCGTGGGTCAAAGAGAAGACACAGATCAACCCTAAACGCCTATCGGATAACCTGACAAGAGATCAGCTTTCCGAGTTGTTGGGGTTATTGGATAAGCTAAAGAGCTTAGGGGGAGTGTTCACGCCGCAGGAAGTGATAGAGGAGTATCTCGAAGATAATGGTGTGGATTTATCAGCCCCGAAAAAGTGTTCATCAGGGCAAAAGATAGATATGGTTCTTTTAACTGCAACACATCCAAAATTGGATAATGGGTGTGTGAGCGTTTTTTTAAGCCATTTATTATTGGCACACGGCTTCAAGAACACCCGTTCAAACAGGAGACTTCTGACTAAACACTTTAAGGAGTTGGGTTATCAGCTATCCAAAAAGGAGCTGATAACTAGTCCACATAGAGAGTTATCAGAGGTAGTGCAACTAAAGGAGGCATATGAACCGAAGTTCCCCTCAGGTCTAGATGTGAGTGAAGCGGAGCCGAAGAAGCGTAATGCTCACATAGTGGATTGGCTTTATGAAGGTCATGAAGTGCAGGTAGGGGGAGAAGCATACACAAGAAAAAATGTGAACGCTCGTTGGGAAGCCTTTATGGTGAGACGGATGCACGAGTTGTATGAGTCAAGCGAGCTACCTTATCTATATAAGCACCGAGTACAACGCGGGGTCTTTGATGATGTCGCTGAAGTACGCATGATCTTCCAACTAGCTATCCGAGATGTGTTTAAGCCGATGAACATAATAGATTGGGTCACTCTCTCAGTCGGGTATGAACTGCCTTTGTTTGATTCGGCGGATAGCCAACATAAAGAAGTCTTGGTGTCCACCTGTACCGACAGCGTATTGGGGATTTTGAACAAGACACTTGTAGACGGAAAACCGCTAGCTATTGACCCCAAAATGGTAAGTGGTTGGTTAAGTCTGTTGGTTATTTCGTATGTCGAGGATGCTCTAAGCCAATTCAAAGGAATGAGATGTCATACCTCCTGATTTTAAGTCTTTCTTTCCAATGTTTATTGGACGGACTGCAACAAGCCTCCCGAGTTAATATCCTGCCGAAGTGGAAGTTTGTTTATTCTCGCCCCGCCGAGTATGGAGACCAACTCAGATTTCTTCAACACGCTTGGGAGGATGCAGAAACCGATCCAAGAATACTAGCACTCGCTTGGATGGAAAGTCGGATAAGACCAACTATCCATAAAGGAGATAATGGTAAAGCCTGTGGGGTGTTTCAAATTCATGCTAGGTATTCGTATCCCGCTTTCACAAGGGGACATTGGAATAATTGGAACCCTGAGGAACACAAAGAAGCTATCCAAAAAGAGTGCGTCAAACTAAAACACCCTAAATACGCAGTCCAAGTCATGAGGAAGTTCCTCCACCTTTTTGACGAAGAAGATTTACACTCCTGCCACCACCAAAGCGGTATCCGTGGCTCTTGTAATGATTGGTATAAACAACGCCTTGATTATTGGATAACATTTTTCCAATATAAACTCGTAACCTGTTCTAATGGAGATATGTCGATGGCTATGATGCGTACAGGAACCCCTACTTCCGCTACACCTATTGAGATGGTTCAGGGATATCTTGATGGGATGCAGGGCAAGTCACCTTCTTCTCAGTCCGATGTCTATAAGACAGGATACGAACTCGCCCTTAAAGTTAAACGCGGGGAAACCGAAGCTCCAGCTTGGGCTATCACCCACCAAAATGGATAACGCTACATGGACGATGGATGGCTTAAACAAGGTTTTGCAAGCCCCCTAGAGACATATCGACCATACCTCCTCTCTAGAGGTGTCAATAGCCAATCCACTATCCATTTCCACTCTTGGAACCCCCATTCAAATGTCCAAGACCCCCGTTTTAAATCTATGTTTGGACAACAAGGGGAACGCATAAAAGAACACCTGATTATTCCGATCTCCTCCCCTAGAGGTCAAATCATCGGACTTGAAGCCCGCTCTCTTTCTGAAGATGGACAAAAGAAAGTCCTTCAGTATCGTACACCACACTCTCAATGGAACCCTTACCTACTCGGCTCTCAAAATGCTTTTAAAGCCCTTTGGGAAGGACACGACCTTTGGATAGTCGAAGGTGTGTTTGATCTGATCGCAGTTGAAAAATGCCTCTCTAATGGAGATGCCGTTTGTTCAACCCTCCGTGCAGGTATGGACGCAAATACTCTCGCATCCATCTCTCAGTTTTATACTCCCATGTCCACCATCTATATCTGTTACGACAATGACGAAACAGGAAGAAAGAAATCTCTTTGGCTTCATAAGGAGATGTCCCGCCTCGGAATCCGTTGTGTAGAATGGAAATACAGAGGAAAAGACCCCGGAGAAGTTTGGAAAGCTGGCGGTCTTCAGGGTCTAAAGAAAATGTTTTATTAATAGATCATCTATCATATGCACCTAATCAAGACACCTAACTAGGAGCATAAACCATGAGAAGAACCGCTAGTGAAATCTTAAGTGACCTTGAAACCCGCATCGCACGCTTAGAGCGTCACGCTTCCAAGTCCCGTTTCGCTGACGATATGTGGGCGGATGACCTTGAGGCGGATGATATGTTCGCTGATGAGATGTTCGCAGGGCGTACTTGGGACGGCAAGGGGAATCAGAAAGACTACAACAACCCACCCGCCCCAAAAAATCAAGCAGATTGTTACTCCGCAGACAATTGGGAAGGACTCGGTAAGCCCGGTCAGGGCGAAACCTGTTATCGTCTCCACAACAACTACGGCGAAGCCAACTCAGGTAAGCCGGGTTCAGCCGCTAGAAAAGAGTACAACAGGAGATACCGTGAGGAGTGGATGGACTCTGCCTCCATCAAGAGACCTGAGGGTAAGAGACCAGGCGGTCGTAGATAGAGTATCCCAAGGGGGTTTCTCCGTTATTAGTTAGGTGTGAGAGATACACACCAACCCCCTCAGGAGATGATCATGCCCAAGCTCTTCATGACCCGCCACAAGCTCCACGGCACCCTCGACCTCACCGTCCACACCGCTCACAGCTACAAGCTCCTCAGCATCCTCCCCCACGCCAAAGTCCTCGTCAAGACCCCGACCACCACGATGCTTACCTTGAAGTACGACTCCTTCAAGGGGAAGGATGGGTCGGAGGAGGTGGTGGGGGTGTTGCGTGGATACTACGAGATTGTGGAGGGGTGACCCCCCCTTGGGGATGTTGAGTGATAAGACTCGGTGACTACATCCTTTATGGGAAACACTTAAAGCTACGCCAAGTCTTGTCTCTGAACACCTTACATGGATATGGGGTGAGTAATGGCGTATGTGTTCCCCTTAAAGATATCTACGCAGTAGTCCCAACCCTTTATCAGCCACAGACCTTGACTAATGTCAACATACTCGTAAACGGATACCTTCCAATATATCGGCATATATTATTGTGCCTACCACCCTCTACAACGGGTGACCTAGTAAAGGTTTATATACCCCATGCAGGGGTATTAGAGGGTGTTGTTTCCCATTGGGAGGGAAGCTCAGTTTTTATATTTGAGCTAGTGTCACACGCCAAAATAGTTCTCGTAGCGTGAATCTAGTGCAGCACAGAAAGGATAAAAGAGATGGGTAATATTGGAGACTTTATGGTTTGGGGGGGAAATCAACTGAGGTTTGCCCGCATCCTCGAAAAACACTCACAGGGCTTGTTTTACGGATACTTGAGTGATAATGGCAAAATAAAGTATATAGCCGATCCTTTCGCTATCCTTCCCACGCACTATGCGGAAATATCCCCAACATCTTCGGATCGTATCATCGTTTGTGGGGATAAAAGTTTCATATACTTGAATTGGGAAGAAGCGAGTGTGAGTTTTTTCGGTAGCGGGGTATTCGAGATTTACTTTGAGGGCAAATTATATTTGGGGGTTGGCACAGCTTGCCCTCATGCCTTTCGAGGCGTAGAGGGGAGGAGGAGTTACTTCTTCTTTACTGAGATCAAAACTAATACTCTTTACGCTTTGCCCTCAAGCAAGACCTGATAATCCGTAAATGATCCTCGCTTAGGTCTTATAAGGGTATCCCAACCCGAACTATCCTATATTAGTGGGGTGTGAGAGATAGACCCCCCTTAACTAAGGAAATTGAGATGAAGTACCACAAGCCTCAGCTTGCCAAGACTGCTGACGAGAAGTTCTTATCCGCCTGTAAGGGTAGCCACCTTGTGGTGGCAGAGATGAAACTCGATGGGCATCGCATCATGATTGCCCATGATCAGGCATGGTCTCGTATAGGTAAGGAGATCAAGTCGGTGGGGCATATTCAAGCTCACTTGCCCGCTGGCTTAATGCTTGACGGGGAGTTGATCCCTCGGGCAGGGGTGGAGGGTTCCGATGTCGTTTCTCATCTCAGAGCGAATGACCCTGAGGCACTTGAGTTTGTTATCTTTGATGTCCTCTATGTAGAGGGACAAAGCGTGATGAACCTGCCTTGGTTGGAGAGGCGTAAGATCATTGAGAACCTACCCTCTTTCACCAACACTCGACTTTCTGTTTTGTATCCTCTGTCTCAGTACACGATTGAGGATTTGATGGCGTTAGCGGCAGATCGAGGGCATGAGGGCATCATGCTCAAAAAGGTTACGGAACCCTACAAGGAGAATAGCCGCTCGGCTTGGGTGAAGCACAAGTTTACGGATACTCATGATGTGGTCATTGTGGACGCTAATGCCAAGCCCTCAGAATGGCGTGTCCGTCCAGGAGAGATGGGTACAGATGGTATCTTGTACCCTCAAGGTCGTCACTCAGACCCTTGGCTTGCAGGTCATGTCGGACTGAGTTATGGATATTATGACCAACAGGGGGTTCTTCGTGTGGTTGGTTCCCTTGGGGAAACGGGAACGCCTGAAGATATGTCCGCCCATGTTGGAAAAGTTGCAGAGGTTAAGGGTTATGGATTGTATCCCACAGGGGCTATTCGACACCCTGTGTTCCTCCGCTGGCGTGACGACAAGCTACCTACCGATTGTGTGTTTAACTTCGCCAACTAACTCTTAGTCGCCGTAAACATCCAACTCACTTAAATTGCCCATGCGAGGTCTGCCCATATAGTTAGGGTTCGCATAATGTAAGGGGTCTCCTGTAATATCCTGAACCACCGCAGTCATCTCCTCCGCTGTCCTAGCCCTTGTATTAAAGGCTTTTTGGAAATTAGCAATGAATTCCTTCTCAGAACAGCGGAATACCATATCTCCGTCTCTGTCGAAGTCGTACTGCAAGAAGGTGGCACCATCGAAGTAGTCGTGATATAATCCTACTATATCACCGTAGTACTTACCCGCCGCTGTCCTCGAAGTGGAACCCGCACGCCTTTCAAGGCGTGCGGGTTCTCATCTCAAGGCTTCTTAAAACTTCACTAGCGGTTCTTCTTATCATTATCAAATCTCCAAGGGGGTAATGGATAGGGGTTAATAGATAACTTGTAGGGGTCTCTAGATGACGGATATGTTAATCCACTCTGCGACCTTTGATGTCTTTCACAGCAGAGGCAATACCGATAGAAACTTCTGTTCTGAAATCAGTAGGCACCCCGCCCGATGGGGTGATAACGCAGTCAATCTCTAGCTTCAAGAGACCACCTGAACGAAATTCACCACTTCCCGAAAACGAATTCCAAGTACCCACCTGAATACTCTTGAACTCAATATCCGCATCGTGATCAAGGTCTACTCTACTCTCCTTCTCAAACTGAGATTGAACTGCCCGCACTACTGCATTATTTACCCCATCCCCAAAGAATTTAAAAGCGTCGAATTTCATTAGGGATTTCTGTACGACAGGTTCTATACCCTCACCCATCTGAACATAGAACATACCATTACTTGCGGTACGACCTTCGAGGCGAGCAACGCGAGCCTGTAGATGACGGATAACATCAGCAGCACTTCTTCTCATGATTGAAACTCCAAGGGATTAATGGATAGGGATTTATCCACTCACGCTTGGAGAGAATATAGATAAACTATAAAAGCCTTAAATCTCTAAAGGAGTGTGACATATGTTCTTTGAGTACGACAAGAAGCCGCTGATGAGCTTAGACGAATGTGAAATAAAGGTGGGAGACAGGGTTCAAATTCCACCTAGCTTGTGGGTCGAGATTAGGGAATCGTTTACGCAGGAGGCTATTACTGCACATTTGGGAAATGTGATCAAAAGATTGCCCTTTCCAATTAGGGAGTACACGCAACAAGAAATACAAGATGACTTGAACGCATTGAGAGCGGAATCCTTGAAATATGAAGTATCTCCTTGGAGCACCCCACGGATAAACACACCAATGAACTTGGTTTATGGTTCTAAGCCTATCTGCCTGATAGGAAACAATAGTGGGCTAAAAGTATCCAATATCCAAACTCAGGCTATCCGTATGGAGTGTGGGTTAAAGAAGCAGGGTGCTCCGATGGAAGAATGGAGGAACGCCCATGCGAAAAAGAGCAACTTCTTTAGATGTCTGTTTGGGATACTTTCAGAGGAAGTGTCAACTAAGGGGATAGAGAACTCGATTTTGTATCGAGCGTTAAAGATGCACACCTATATGGCGAGTCAGTTTAAGCCTAGCGTAGCGAAATCTATTTATGACCTGTTTGGTGCGAAGAGGGTCTTAGATTTCTCAGCAGGTTGGGGGGATAGATTGGTTGGGTTCTTGGCTAGTGGGGCGGAGAGTTATGTAGGGATTGATCCGAATACCAAACTGCATGAGCCATATAGACGGATATCGGATAGTGTAGGTGGAACTAAGGCAACGGAGTTTATTTGTTCTCCAGCTGAAGAAGTGAACTATGGGGGCATTTCGTATGATTTTGTGTTTACAAGCCCGCCATATTTCGACACCGAGAGATACTCGGAAGAACCTACACAAAGTTGGATAAGACACTCCACATTGGATAAATGGTTGAATGGGTTTTTATTTGAGGTATTGGGCAGGGTCTATGGTGGTCTTGAGGATGGAGGCAGGTTAGCTGTGAATATATCGGATAAGAAAGGCGAGGGAAATATCTGCCAACCGATGTTGGAGTTTATGGATAAACTAGGTGCGACTTATGAGGGCGTGATTGGATATAAAATGCACAAGAGGAACGGGATAGGTCTTGAGGGGAATTTCTGCGAGCCTGTTTTTGTTTGGAGCAAGGGGGGAGCCCCTGAGCCGAAATGGATAACCGATAACTTCTTTGGTGTATAGTCTAGGTGGGCAAACTGAAACCTCTTTGATGTGGGGTCAAGAAGGTATCCCAAGGGGGTGTTCTCCGTATATGTGTGGTGTGGCTACCACACATATGGAGAAGCAAAGATGATCATAAAGGGACTTGAAGAAAAGTTTTATGGACTCAATGAGGTTGAGTATTCGCTGAGTAAGCTCGGCTTGACGGAGGCAGGGATTATAGACCTGTGGAATGGGGACTATATTGCCAATCCGTTTGGGGAGGATTGGTCTTCTCTCAGCAGTTACAAGAAGTGTGCGTTTATGGATAAACTTCTTGACATGGGGGAGTGAGATATAGTAGGGGTGTGGCACATAAGTGAGGAAATACCTATGTGTCTACTATATACGCTAATAATTGCCTTTTCTTATGGGATATTCGTAAGGGAGGCGATTAAGCATTATCGTTCTAATGGGTAGATTGTTTATGATGCGTCACCGATGAAAGAAGGTGACGCGAATGAGACGGACATCTGCTAAATTAAGTTTAGTCTTAGAGGGATTAGACACGGGTGTGGTGTCTAATTCAGAGGGTTTAGTCGCTTCGGTGGTGGGTTCTTTTGAAGAACAGCTAAAGAAGTCTCCCATAACCTTTAAGGTGGGGGATTACGAGGTGGTGGTGGAAGCGTTTGATGGGGAGGGCAGGGAATTGGATATCCATCTAAGGTGTAGTTGTAATTATTGGCAGTATCAGGGACCTGAGTATCACGCACAAAAAAATGGATACTTGTTTGGTAAACCTAGGGGAACGGCGAGCAAGCCTGATTCAAAAGACCCTAAGGGGAGCCACAAGGTGTGTAAACACGCCTATGCGGTTTTATCTACCTATTTTGGAGTGTGACGATGCCGACCTATGATTTTCTCTGTAGTTCCTGTGAAAACCGCTTTACCAAATCGCTGAGGATGTCAGAGCGAGATCAGGAGACAAGATGTCCTGATTGTGAAGCTGTGGGTAAGAGAGTTCCTTCGCTACCTCAGTTTATCCTTGTTGGGGATGGTTGGACGGGTAAAAACTTGAAGATAAAGCAACAGATGGCGGAAAAGAACTCGAAGCTAGAGATGAGGCAAAACGAGATGAAGCGTGATGCACCATCAGTCACACTAGCTCCAAATGTGGATGGGGAGAGGGTGGATAGTTGGGCTGATGCTCAAAAGCTGGCGGCATCAAAGGGAAAAAACGCAGACAGCTACAACACACTAGTGCAGAAAGAGAAGGTTAAGTAATGTCTAGAGGGCGTTTACTTCCAAGTTTGAACTATCGCTCTAAGGGGCTGATAGATGTCTCTATCCCCAATCAATCCCTAAGGGGGATGGATGAGGTAAGGGTTTATGGAGCGTCCAATTTGATGGATGCTTTTAACAATCCAATAGAGATACTGCGAACTCGATATGATGTGAACTTCAAAAGTTCATCCATTTTGAGCCAGCGGCTGAGTGTCGAGGAAAGTAGTCGAGATTTGACCCGCATGGTGTTCAATCTGAACGATTTTTCTACTGCCCCTCCGAACCCTAGAATCCCTACGGATGAAGAGGTGTGTTTTATCCGTTTGAGAGGAAAGATGAGGGCGACTCAAGAGCTAACGGATTTCGGCCCCGTTGTTGTGGTTGTGCCTTATGATTTCTTTAGTGTGACAGCACCGATCTTCACCGTTGTAGGTACTGCACCCGACATCAATACAGGTGCAGTACCTGACAATTTGGGTGTTGGAGCGATCAATATCCATTTGCCGTATTTTAGCCAAACCATCAGCGTTCAAAACTTGGATGACACGGATAACCTGTATGTTTCTTGTGCGGCGGGAATGAGTCCAACGATCATACGCCCATTGGATACTTTGAGTCTAACAGGTGGTGCAGTACCTGAGTTCTTTCTAGCGGGAGATGGTGCAACCCCCCAATTTACGATACGGACGAGCCTTGTAAATAGGGGTTAATAATAGTTTCTTTATATTGAGGTGCAGTATTGTAGATACCCCCCCAATAGGAGAGAAACGATGCCGTATATCATCGCGAGGCGTAGTGAAATTCAAAATGGTTCGATTCAGGTAACGGATTTATTTCCCGATCAGAGTCAAGCCAACCTTGTGAACGACCCTGCCCCTCAGGGTCCTTTTTATGTCAGAGTTCCCAATATGGGTAACTCGGGCTTTTTCCGTCCCGTTCTTGCCGAGATTGCAGACGAGTCGATTGTCTTTGCTCGTGAGGCAAGAGGACTAGTTTCCTACATCATTAAAAATGTAGATGCCGTGAATGGTGCAGGAACTCGTACCGTGACTGTCACACAGGCGGAGACGATTGCCAACGCCATCTTAGCTAGAGCCCAAGGTGGCTTGGCTTTGGCAGAGGCGAACATCAACGCTCTTTTAGTCGCCACCTTGGGTGAAGGTGCGGCTATAGACGCGGGGGACAGCACAGCATCAGTCGATGCCATTCTTCAAATCCTAGCTGGAGAACAATATGTGATCGAAGCAGGATATGTGGTTCAGGACGCGGAAGGCGACCATGTGGTGGTTATCGCGGATACTAGCCTTGGTGCCACGATGAGAAGACTTGTTGAGAGAGATACTTCTTGGCAGGTGTCTTTCAATGAAGGAACTCTTGCAGGGCTTGTCGCCGCTAGACCTAATGGCTTCGCAGGTAATACCGCTACCACCCCCCTCGTTGCCGTCTACAATACAGACGGCACCGTCTATAACGGATAAGGAGTCCATCATGCCTTTCGTATGCACACCTAGAGTTACCAACTCTACCGATGGTGGTGTCGCCCTACAGATTACTGATCTCTTCCCTCACAAGACACAATCCAATGCTGTCATCACACCCCGTTTTCAGGGACCTCGTTATCTCTATGCCCACGGCAGAGCGTTAACTCAAACTGTATCTCTAAACGCTGCTTTTGACACTACAGCAGAATTCAAGGGTTTAGCCGCCTATATTCTCGCTACGATTGCGAGGGCTGCGGCGGGTGGTCTAGCTCTCACAGCCGCTCAGGCGAATTTCATCGCTGCCGACATCATCGCCATCATGGAGGGTGGTGGTGCTTTGACGGTCGATGCTATCAACGCTAAGATTGCAGTTCGCACGGGTGGAAATAACGGCATTGGTATTGGCGGTTCTGTTGCTACCGTGCTTCAGATCCTTCAGATTGTGTCGGGTTATAAGGTATTCACCCTCCCCGCAGGAACTTCTGTAGGTGGTGACGGTGGTGTTTATAACTTCATCCCCGCAGGTCTTGATGCGAGGTTTACTGACCCCACGGATGTAGCGAGCCTTTGGACAACTTTTGAGTCGAGCTTTTATGTATCCGCTAGGAGCGGACAGCTAAAGAAGGCTCAGACTAGAAGACTTGCTAACGGCGATCTCGCACCCTTCGTTGTCTGTTATGCAGATGACGGCACACTCATTCAGTAAGGATAAAACCCATGAATAGCCCCGTAATTTGTATCCGTGATTTGTCTATCCCTAATGGGTCACTTATGATCAAGGATATGTGGCCGAACAGGTCTTTGGCAAACCCTGTGGTCGATCCCGCTCCTCAGGGACCTCGTTATCTTCGTCAGCCTGAGAACACCCTTCCTGTGGTGGTTGCAGATGTGGTGACAAGAGAAGTAAGTGGACTTGCCGCTTATCTCTTAGTGACAGTTGACGCAGGTGACGCAGGTGCCAACTTCACCCCTGCTCAGGCTAAGACTGCCGCTGATGATATCATCTCAGAAATGAGGACAGGGGGTGACTTAGATGTTGCCACCGTGGAGGGAATTCTAGCCGGTGTGGTTGAAGGATCGGGTATTGTTGGTACAGGGGACTCGACCGCTACCTTAGGCAACATCTTGGCGATTGTTGGTGGTGCGAAGTTTGTGGTGCCAGCGGGAACTGATGTCGGTGCGGTTTTCCAAACGGAAGCGGCTCAAGAGGCTTTATTTGATACGGGTGCTTATGCCCCCATCGTAAATGAAGATTCGAGCTTTTGGATTTCCTTGGCTCAGGGTAACTTGTTCAAGGCTAAGAACAATCGTGTTAACCCTGTCACAGGTGCTGCATTAGACCCCTTAGTGGTTGTTTATGATGTGGATGGGACTGTGCTGTAAGATGAAAATCGCCTTAATGGATAAGAAGGCAGTAAGTGCTTTCGTGTCGAGACAAACATTTGAGGGAAGAGTCTTGGTTTCCACAGGGACTGAACTTAGAGCCTCTTGGGGCTCTAAGCCTATTATTGCTAAGTGGATTTCGGATAAAATTGTCCGAGAGACTTCTGAGGATAAGGGTGTGAAGAAAGCACTTGAGTTACTATCGGAAGTGTTATCGGACAAATGAGGATTGGATAAGTGAGGGTTTTGGACATAGAGCCTGCGGAGTTGTACAAGACATCCGACTTGTATTTTGCAGCCTTCCTTAAAGCTGCGGGCTTAGACCTGCTCACCTCTGAAGTATTGGATAAGAAGGTGTTGTTTGTCTTTGAGCGGGTGGATTTGATTAAAGATTTGAAAAGGGAATACTTTAATCGAACCGCTCGTGTTCCTGCTCTTACTTTTGTTGATGAGATCAGAAGCCTCAAAGCCCTAACACATATGACAAGAGAAGGCTCTTAAAGGTTTTATCTAATTTTGGTGTGTAAAGCCAAAGGAGAATAAAACCATGACCCCTATCATGATTCATGTGGAAGAGGGCAAATCTGTTCCTTGTCCTATTGCGTGGACAGATGAGCTAGGTCGCCCCTTAGATGTAGAGGGCGTAGAGGCTTCTCTCTACACCTATGTGGGGAATGTAAGAACTATCCTCCAAGAACCTGCCGTGATGGTTCAAACAGATCAACCTCATAGATATGTCTTAAGATTTACAATCCCTGAAGGTTATTTGGGAAAGTACCTTTATGTTGGCTTTAGTGCTACGCTTATTTCGGATAACTCTACGCTCTATGCGGACATGATCCTTTATGTTATTGACCCCTTATCAGATGGGGGAATAACCCCAAGTCCCATCATAAGGGTTTTGTAGTTCTTTTATTTATTTACTCCTCATAACCTCTTTGTCCAACGGAGATAGAAGATGAAAGTAAAAGCTGAACTTGTCCGTATCGCCCAAGAAAACCCCAAACTCCGCTCGATCATCATTCCTGTGGTGAAGAGCAACGATGTCCAAAAGATGATCCATCTTGCCAAAGCTATTTTGGCGGAGGAAGAAGCTAAGGCTGAGGAGCTTAAGGCTGAGGAGCTTAAGGCTGAGGAGCCTAAGGCTGAGGAGCCTAAGGCTGAGGAGCCTAAGGCTAAGGAGCCTAAGGCTGAGAAAAAGGCATCAGAGAATACTCTCCGCAAGCAGATTATCCGTTTAGCTTCAGAGAGACCTGAGCTTAGGGAAGTTCTTATTCCCCTGTTGAAGGCTAATAAGTAATGTCTGTTGTCTTTAGACAAAGACAGGTACTTGGTCCGAATGATTTAAGGATAGAGTTTTATTTGTCCGATGGGACACCTTATGATCCGCACTCCATAACATACGCCTTTTATGGGAACGATCCGATTATGGGCTTGTGGAGGGTAGGCGGTGGGGGTCGCCTTCCCTTTCAGGAAGCGGAGGGTAAGTATTTTGTGGCTGAAACTCTAACCACAGCATTTAGACCTGGGTCTTACTTCATCGAGTGGACGATGAAGAGGACAAGCACATCTCCCTTAGAAATAGCTAAGAAACAAGAGTTTGCATTTGTAGCGGGGTAAGTTTATCCCTTTTTAACCCTTTATTGTGTGTTATCCAATAAAGGAGAATGAAGATGGGAAACTTTTGGATAAGGGACAGCGGTGTGAATACCCTGAAAGGGGTAGAGGGGGATGTGGATAATCCTCCCGTGTTGCCTGCGATGTTGATCGTTACGATGCTGAACGAGAACCAACAGGCAAGGGATGATTTTGAGTTCTTGTTTCCAACTATGAGTTCTTTGGAACAAGAGCGTCTTACGGAGTTATTTTCCTATTCAAGACCTCCTTTGGAATACCCGCAGGTATCTGAGGATAAGTTCCAACGCAGGGCAAATGACTTGGTGGTGCGTAGGTTGGATACGCTGCCAAAAAGTATCAACACATCGGATAACAAGTACTCGGGTCCTGTGATCCGATTGACCCTTCCACCAAGGAGATAAGTCATGGGTACAGACCAAGAAGATGATGGATTTGATATAGAGGACTTGAATAAACTCCCCTTAAAAAGCAAAAAGTTTCTCGCGTATTTAATATCCGAGGTCACTTGGAAACTTGTGCTTTTCGTAATCTTATTTCTTTATCGGGATAAGATAGATTACTATGCTTTCTTTATCTTATTGGCAATAGTCATCACCAATGGATTTCTTCAAATTGGATACATATTGGGTGAGGTTGCCTTAGACAAATATTCTAGGGTAGCTAAAACAGCGTTATCCAATAAGCGTGTGGGGGGCAGGAAACCAAGGCAAAAGATAGAAGTGGATAAACAGACAAAGATTCTGATAGATGAGGATGACCTATGAGTGCTTCATCTCAGTACGCAACGAGCACGCTAAAAGTTTTTAAAGCCTTGGCTGTGTCTTTAAAGCACTACAAGGCACCGATGCCATCAGGTGACGAAGATGAACAAAGACTCCACATCAAGTCCATATTGGATAAGATAAAAGAGCTACCTAATGTGCTGAGGTTTTTGGATAATAACATAGGTAAGAGTGTAAATGTGAAGCCTGTGAAGTCTGGCAGGGCAGGTGCTGTAAGGCTTTTGGCTCAGTATTTAGGAGGGAAATACTCAATGGGGGAGATGTCTGAAAAGGCTAGGGGGTTCTTTCAGAGGAACTACGAAGCGAGGTCATTATATAGGGGACAAAAACCCCTCCTAGTGGCAATTCCTGAAGAGATAAGAACCTACTTGCCTCCCAAAATCGTGGTTAAATTGGATAACGCGGGGTACATCAAAGAGATAACGGATATGTACGATAATGTGTCTTATGGGTTGTTGGAGAAGATTACAGCTCAACAACAACTGCTGAGAGAGTACAAATCCATAGAGAAAAAGATAAAGGTCGGGTTAACATCTAAAGATGAAACCGCTCGATACTTATCAACCATCATGGGGATCATCATGGAAACAGGCATCCGTCCTGGGAATAGGTCTAATGGAATAAAAGAGATTTTGGATAAAGGTGAGGTGAAGAAGGAAACCTTTGGAGCTATCACTTTAAAGAGGCAGCACATAAAGGTGAAAGAAGGCGAGATACAGCTACAGTTCCCCGGTAAGAAAGGTACGCTCAACAACGCCGTCTTATTGGATAAAAAGGTTATCCGTGCCGTCTCTGATATAGCCGAGGGATTAGAACCTGATGATTACCTTTTCGGTGATTTAGACTATGATGACTTATCCGCATACTTCAATAAAAACTTCAAAGGACTACGGATAACTGATTTTAGGAAACTAAGGGCAACCAAAGAGGTATTTGAAGGGCTTAAAGCGGAACAAACAGAGCTATTTAAAAGGATTAAGTCTTTTGTAGATTTGGAGGTTAAAGAGCAAGAGGCGAGGGTAATTAAAGAGATTGTGCGTGCTCTTAAAAAGGTTCACACGCAGGCTCAGGTGGCACTTAGCCATGAGTCCTCGAAGACGACTGAGAAGTCTTACATCAATCCGCAGGTTTTATTAGCGTTCCTCTCTAGGGGTGGGCTTTTACCCACTCTAGAAGAGTGCGTACTATCAGGTAAAACCAAACTTGAGTTCAATCCCCTTGCATTTATCCAAAACGCGAATAAAATAGCCACCCTAAGGTATCCTATTACGACTAAGTGTGCGGGATTGGATAGATGCTTATCCGATATTCTGTTCGACTTGGTAGACAGCATCTAAGGAGTTGAGATGATCCACCACAGCCCTAATCTGAAGTATTTTGTGATTGCAGTCATTTATTTTGCCGTGCGGATAGTGGCAGATTCCCTGCCTGCGGTGGGGAATACAAAGATTCACTTTGAATACTTTGAGGAAGTCCCCTATTACCAACCTGTATGTAACGACAAGGACAAGGATATAGATATGTCCTTTGACGAGGATTATGGTTGCTGATATGGATAAAAACCCATTTGGAGGTGGTAACGCCGTATCTCTTTACATCCCGATTACGGACATAGAGCAAGAGTTCTTATCTCGGTTGGTAGAGAGTAAAGAAGTTCAGCTTATTGTTCATGATTGGGGATTTGTAGAGTCGCCTCGATTAACTTTTGGGGATAAGAACCTTCATGTGCATTTCAAGTTGCAGTTCGACAGACCCGATCCGCCTATGGCTGTTAGGGCATTTGATTTAGAACTGAGGACTCGAAGCGGAATTTGTCTCTTCCGTCAAAAGATGAGCACAGAGTACGCGGGAGAACCTTTGTTGGTCGGAGCTGGACTTGAGTTTGATATGGTGTGGGACATCGCCATTCGATTTATTGATCCTAAGTTAATCAAAGCCCTTATGCCGCAGACATTAGGTATCACTTCTAGGTTAGAAGATACAGCTACACATGAAATGACAATCTTGGGAAATATGAACCTTTCCCAAGACCTTATCCGTAAAGCACACGATTTACGGACTAAAGAGTTACTGCTTCCTAGTTTGGTGGCTAGAGCAAAGCAAGAAGCCCGGGTGAAGGCACAGCGTAAGGTTTGATAATCCATTTATCACTTCAGCTTATGTGGGAGGTGATATATGGATATAAACGAACGCCTGAAGATGCTTCATATGAGAATAGCTGCACTTGAGGCTAATGCCCCAAGTGCAGAGAGCCATTTCTTTGATAACCCTCAACACAAGGGAGTGAGGGAGTTCGGAGAGTCTGAAGCTATTTCAAATAGCCCTGAAACAGCGACCAAAGCGGTCAAGAACTCGGACGCTCCCGACCGAGGTGTGGCGAAAGCTAAAAAAGAGAGTCTGCTTGCTCCACCTCCACCCGAGGAAGTTCTCGAAATTCAACCTGGAGCAAATCAGTTTTCGACACTCAGTCAGCTTTTAGTCGAAACAAAAGAACCCATAAAGGGGGTTCCCCAAGGTTATGAGGATATGCCCAAGGCAACGCCAATCAAACCAACAAGCGAGAAAACCCACAAAGAAGAGAAACAAGAAGCAGTCCAAAAGATGATGAGGAGACTAGGCTATGGCCTCCGTTAATCTTAACAAAACATCGGACGATATAGACGCACACTTTGTGGGGGATAAGTTCCCCGTCGTAGCTGGTCCTATCCTTAGAGCCACTAAGTGGAAGGCAGGGCTGTTTGTCCGTTATGTAGAAGATGAGATAGAAACAAACAACTTTACGGTGGAACAATCTAATGGCAGGGAAGTTGTTGGATTTCTCTTGTTTGGGAGCGAAGATTACGCTGATGCAAGACAATCCAATTTCCGTAACTTTACATCTTATCAAAACACATCTGCACTTGCCTCTTCTAGCGGCTCGGCTACACTAACCATGATCAGCGGAGGAGCTAGATACCTGTTCAAAAACTTTGAAACTATTGCCCTTGATGCAGGAGGGGTTCGTCAAGGTGGGGCTATCACATACAACCTTAATGAACCCCTTAAAATATCCGAAAACGGACTTCTTTGTAATGACCCTGATGATCGTCTATCTCTTGCGATAGGTGGCGATCCGATTGTGGTAGGCTTCTGCTCCAAGAAGCCAGGTATAGATGGCAAGTTGGGTATTGACCTTAAGTTCTAGCCTTAAGTCTATTACGGATAGTTCGATCACAAACACCAAACCATGATCCTATCCGTCTGTAGTCCCAACCCAATGATCTCAATCTATCGACCTCGCTCAAGTCGATGGGGGTCATCTTTCTGTTCTTGCTGTGTCCTTGTTTGCGTAACTTACAACCCGCTTCTATTAGCCTATTACGGATAGTGTTCGAGGAAACTCCATAACGCTTCGCTAGGATACTAAAGCTGTCTCCCTGCTCATAAGCCTCTACAATCTGTGCGACAGGCAACGAAATCACAGCTTCCCCTCCAACCAACTCAGGTCAAGTATCCATTTCTTACCTGATCTTTCGCTCCATACCTTAAAGACATTTTGTACTAGCTTTTCCATATCTTCCACGGATAGTCCGTTTACAATGGCTAGGTGGGTCATGACGGAGACAACATCTACCTTAAGGGCGAGCGTTCTACCTAAGTGTTTTGCCTTGTGGCAGAGCGGACACAAGGCAATAAGTCCCTCTAGCTTTTGGATATTCTTTTGGTCGTCATAAGACCAAATCTCATGACACTCGACAGGGTGTGTTGATCCTTTGCCGCCACACACCTCACAAACATAACCTGCCTTCTTGTAACACTCTTTCCGCAGTTTATCCCAACTTGATTTGGATAGATTGGCTTCATCTCTTAGGTTGTTCCCCCAACTTGATTTGGGGACAAGTTCTATATTCAGCTTCATGGGATTAAGACTCCTCCTTCAGGGCGGTAGTATCTTACTTATAACTATCCAATTTACGGAGCAAAGATTGAACCTACTAAGGCACACCAAGTTTAGGCTCAAGGCTGATATGGAGTTTATCACCACGGCTGAGATGGGCGATCTTCATGTGATTCTTCTACAGGATGAAACCGATCACCTTAGCGTGAAGTCACAGGACTTACTTACACGCAAAGAAATGGATTTATCTGTGTCGCATCTTAAGGAGAAGTTTATTTACACAGGTTGCCCTGCTAACCTGCGTTACCTGATGGACTTTATCCGTCATGAGGGGCAGGAACCCTGCTCTCAATCGGATAAGTTCGCATTAGCGACTCAGTTAGAGTCGCTGTGGGTCAAGTAAGAGAGTATCCCTTACTGAGGTAAAGGACAACCAAGTCCTCAATATCATCCTCCTTGATTGGCTTGATGGTGATTTTCCCCTTGCTCAAGTCGCCAATCATCATGTCTATGTGACCATCCTCCATCGACATAAATGACACCCATTGCCCACCCTTCTTTAACCGAATATCCATCTTAGTACTCCTTGTGAGTGACACGCTACTAATAATGGATAAACCGATATGGGATACGAACATGACGGAAAAAAAGACGAAGAGAGAAGAAAAGAAGCTGAAGTACCTAGCCAAGTTAGAACAGCTAAGGGAAAAGGAAAGATTGTTATTGGAGTATCTAGCTTGGCTAGAGAGGAATAACCCACCAATCATCAAAGGCACCGATGTCGATTAGTTCATAGATGTCATCGGGGATATAAGAGACGCAATCATGGGAGAACCATTCTCCGCTGAGACGGAAATCTTTTAGATGTTCATGTAGGTAGCGTTCTCTCCACGCCCAACCCTGAAAGAAGGCTATGAGACGCAGTTCTTCGCCATTCCCTGTTTGTAGTTCTCGTATGCGTTTATGTGGGTCTTTAGCCCGACCTATTTTGATGTGTCCCGTCTTATGAGATTGGATAAAATAAAGGTAGTCAGAGCCTTTTTTTTGAATTTGTCTTTGTAGGTGCAGGGATTTTAGGATATTTGAGTCCATGCTTCAGAGGTCTTCCATGAGGTCTTCGAGGGGGTCTTTTTCTTTCTTAGAGGATTTGGGATTGGGCTTTTGATTATTTTTAGGTTTAGGGGAAGATTGAAACTGAAGGGGCATATCGAGGATACGCCCATAAGGCCAGGCGACCTGAGCTTCAAACTCTTCAAATGGAGCTTGATCACGAGACTTCAGACATTGGTATTTGATGCAGGACTTTTCCTTCATATCATCACCGAACCAATTGGAGATGACCACATCTGCGGAGCGTTCGGCTTCGTTTGCATAGCTAAGGTGTGTGAGGTTGTAAGAACCACCATTCTTCTCTGCGGCTTTATAACCTTCACGGCTAATCTGAAACAGACAAAGGATAGGGACACCTTCTCCTTTGTTGAAACCCAAAGCGGTCTTCTTCAGATCACGGATAACTTCATTCAATCTATCCGTAGTACTCGACACCCATTTACGAGGAGAGAGCAAAAGGGCATGGTCAACCACGATCATTTTAACAGGTTCGCTTTGTGCCAAAATCTCTGCTTTTGTGCGGAGGTTTTCCACCGTGAAATCGAGCGTGTTGGGATCAGCTACCTCAAAACGGATACTGCCGTAAATACCCTCTTTAACACCCTGATCAAGGTCTTGCGTAACATCACGCAAAAACGCTTCTTCATCAGGGGTCAATAAGCCCGTCTTGATGCGTTGAGGGTCTATTCCTACATCAGGGTTCTGCGTCTGTTGGATACCTAGAGCCATGCGTTTTGCTCTAAATTTGGGGTGCATGGAGTGGTAGATGTACAACATTCTACGACATTGATTGTAGTGCATCTCAAGCGAAAAATATATCGTGTTTGTTCCACCATATACGGCTTGGTTATAAACCCAATTCATAGCTGATGTGGACTTCATGTGTCCTGTAAACGCGGCTAGTATATACAATTCCTTCTTTCTAAACCCACCCAATGCAGAGTCAATAATGGATAGTCCTGTAATGGGTAGTTTTTCGACCTTTACATCTTTGGCTCTCTGATATTCCTCCCAAAAGTCAGCACTATCTGATAGAGCTTCCCCACCGAGACTTCCACCAAAAGTCGGCGTATTAATTTTCCCTATCTCAGATACAAGGAAGTTGCTTGCATCTCTAGCCCCTTTCAGGAGCCTTTTCTTCTTCCCCCCATCTTCTTTCACCTCTAGCCCCGACTTGGCGATGGTTTTAGCTTCTGCCATAGCTGTAGCTAGTTGTACTTGTCGAGCCTCCTCCACCTTACGCTCCACCTCCAACATAAAGTCCCCTCTATACAAAGGGGCGGAAGTGGCTAACTGCGTGACCTTATCTACTTCATCAAAGCCTTGATTGGCATTGAAGTGATCAATAAGTGTCTCTTGTGTGGGCAGATGCCCATGTATCCGTACAAAGGTTTGGATAAAATCATAAATATTGGTCTCGGCAGGGTCGGGGAAAACATAAATGCTTCCCCTGAGAGAACAATAGCTCTGAAACATCAGATTAGTGTCGTCCCCAACTCTTGGGTCGGGAAGGATACTTCTTAAGATTTTACTCACGATAACCGCACTCTCTTATGTGTCGCCTCAGGTAAAGCATAAGTGCTAGCCGAGGGCTCATTGGATAACCCCTGTACCCTTGTGGTTGGGGTTATCTGCTCATTGATGCTTAAACGAATCCGTTCCCATCCACTTATAGTATCCTCCACAGCACGGCTCCATGAGAGATGTCCCTCTTGAAGGGGCTTCGTGGGCTCTTCTACTATCCAAGTCGGCTTGTGTAAATGATTACGCAACTCAATTGTCTCGACTAACACCTCTGACATTGCAGAGTTCCTTGCCCTTTTCACACCCAAACGGATAATAAGTAAATGCGGACTCTCAGCTAAGTCCTCAAGGGAAGAAACCATCAAGTCCCTTTTGTAATCGGGATCGGCTATCTCTGAAGAGTTTAAATTCGCTAACCAAGCTGACATAAGCGTAGCATCATTTACTACCTTCACAAACGCTTGTGGTTTACGCCAATCAGCAAGCGATGACCTAAGTGATACCTGCAACGCGGGTATCTCGGCATTGATCAACAAACACTCATCTATCTTGCCGCACAACATAGATTTCTTTTTGATCGGAACCTTGGATAAGTTCGTCCACGCCTTTTCCGCTTGTTGATCTAATGCCCTATTGAACACACACTCGCATTGGATAGCCCTTGGTATCCCATAAGCCCCCTCTTCGGTTTGTGTGTATCCAAAACCATTACACTTCTTACAAGTCGTCATCTACGCCTCCTTTTGTGCGTGTCCCTTCGCTTCATTATAGACCTACACCCCACCTGCTCTATCATTTATCGCTCCCTACCAAAAGATCATTATTTTTCTTCTTGCCGAATAGATACCCCCCATACCTTTTGCGATAGTTTATTTATATCCCCTCCAAGTCATCAATGGATAACCCTTATGGAGACCAGGATCATGATAAGAAGAACCAAGATGTTTAGAACCGCATCCTCATCAGATTTTACTGCTATTGGCTATGGGTCAGACGCTCGGTCTGTATTCCGTGAACTTGTACAAGATGCTCAAGATGACTATGGTAGCGGCGGAAATACGGGAACTATTGCTGAAAAGGATAGCTATAAGATAGTTGCGGAGCCTATGACTCAAGCCCAAGCATATAAATACGCAGATCAACATATAAGTGAATATGACAAGTATGGTCCCGCAGGTTGTATTCCCATAGTTGAATCAAAGGTTGTTGCACAGAAAGAATTTGAGGTTAAAGTTAAAGCAAAGACTAGAGAGGAGGCAATGAATATTGTTTCAGAACAGCTCAAAACGGGGCAAAAGCGAGCTGGCACCACAATAGAAGTTAATTTTACTAATGTTACTATGACAACACCCGCAAGCAAAGGAACAGTTGATGGGTCGCCATCAACTGTTGGCACCAAATACATGATTGAGGGGTGGGAGGCACATCCAAGGAAGTTTTCGACAAAGCGAGAAGCTATTGAACATTATATGGCGTTTGCGGGAAGCCCAAGTTGGGATAATAGACCTTGTACCTTAGTGAAGGTGGAATCGCTAACTGTATTATCTTATGTGCCTTCGGCTAAACTCCCTACTTTTACTTTAAAAGGAAAAAGGGTTCAAGTCATCTTAGATACAAAAATTAAGGGGTTTTTGTTCTTTGGTTGGGCAGCAGATTAAGTGCTGTTTATGCAGCACCAAAAGATCATTATTTTTCTTCTTGCCGAATAGATACCCCCCATACCTTTTGCGATTGTTTATTTATATCCCCTCCAAGTCATCAATGGATAACCCCTATCCATTAATCCTTTGGAGATTTGATCATGATCAGAAGAACTGCAAGTGAAGTTCTAAGAAGCCTTGAGGCTCGCGTTGCTCGCCTCGAAGGTCGTACTGCCAGCCGCAGAACTGCTTTCGGTAAGAGTGTCTATAAAGGCAAATACGGGGCGATGCTTTATATCACTCAGGTTTCAAAACTTATGGCGGAGCAATGGAATATCTTACACCCTGAGGACTTCGTAAGCGGTCGTCAGATTGAAAGCCTTTTTTCAAAGTATATTGACAGCCGTGTCAAAGTTCAGTTGTTTGACATCGCTATTCTTGAAGGAAGGTATACAGCCACAGGTGATGCTGGGCTTGAAGTTACATTTGAGCCGGATTTATATGATATGCCTCAATTGCCAGGGAGGCAGAAATTTACACTAAGTTATGAGATGGATAGAGGGGATATTATGGGCAGCCTAGAAATTCGACCCGCTTAGAGACATATACCCGAGATGTTTGGCGGTCGTTAATGCACCGATCACTTGACGCGGATAAAGTCCTTAGCATCCTCTAGAAGCCCATCGAAGATATCGGATAGCTCGGACTGACCGAACTCAACTACGGCATCTTCCTCGCCATCTTCTTTCAGACGCTTTCCAAGTACGGCTTCAATGAGTCCCATCTTAGCCTTGAGGGTTTTCATAACACGCTCATCTATGGTCTTAGGAGCACATAGGTGATAGCTATAAACCTTATCATGTATAGACCCAATACGAATCATGCGTCCGACAATCTGTAGGTAGTCGCCAGCAGACCAAGGCGTATCGTAAAAGATGACGGCTTTGGCGAGCTGTAGGTTCACACCTTCCGCCGCCGCCATCGTGATCAAACAGATGGTGACATCAGACTTGGGGTCTTGAAACTTCTGTTGAGAGATGAGTCGTTGTTCTCCCGACTCCTCACCTGTGATGCGGCAGGTTTTAATGCCTTTGGATTCTAGTTCTCCCTCAAGGATATCTATCATGCCTCTAAAGCGAGAGAAGATGATAACCTTCTCACCCTCCAACTCAGTATCCAATAGATCATGTAGGGTTTCAAGTTTCCCTGAGTCGCCTTCTACATCGACAAGGGCGGGGTGATTTACGATTTGTTGACATATCGTCACGGATGTGAGCTTTGACACTTCCCTTTCAGAAAGTTCACCTGTGGTCTTATCCAAATACTCCAACAATCCATTAAGGGCTTCCTTGTATTTATCCTTTTGGATATTGGATAGATCACATTCAACGATTTTGGTGGTGAGTGGGGGTAGTTCTTTTGCGACTTCGTGTTTGGGTCTGCCGATAAAATAAGGGTCGATGTGTTCCCGAAAAGACTCAATATCTTTCTTGCGATGTCCGACAACGATTTGGATACGCCTTCGGGAGCCAGGGATAGATTGTTCCCTAGTGACGCAGTAATCACGCATGAACTGCGTTTTGGTAGTAAAGAGATCAGGTACGGTGACCTTGTAAATAGCCCATGCTTCCATGAGTCTATTTTTGATGATAGTCGCGGATAAAGACCACACACGCTCTGCGGCACCTGCGATGTGTTTACACACTTGATGAACTTGAGCGGTGTCGTTTTTAAAGGCTGTGGCTTCATCGAAGATGACGACATGACCGACCATGGGTTGTAGCCGTTCAAAGTCTTGAACGGCAGTACGGTAGCCCATAATCAACACCTTAGGTCCTGTTGCTGAGAGATAGGCATCATAAACCTTCTCACGCTTGGCTTTGGTGCCTAAGACTTTAAAGACTTGAACCCCTGTGGTGAAGCGGTCGAACTCCGACTCCCATTGACCAACGGCACTCTTGGTGGTGCAAATGATGGCAGGAATATCAGGGCGTTTATCCCAAAGATAAGAAAGGGCTGCGATAGACTGAAGCGTCTTGCCAAGACCCGTGTCATCTCCAAGTACAAACCTTGGCATCGCCAACAAGTGCAAGATGCCCTGCACCTGATATTGACGAAGAGTCAACTCTTGACCCGTTGGGAGATGCGTTCTGAGAATCTTGGAAACGGGCGGCTTCAGATTATCCTTTGTTCTTATCTCACGCAGTTTTTCTATTGTGGCGAGTAGCTTCTTGTCCTGCATCTTGTTTCTTCTCCATAGGTGTCTCTCTCCCCTCTACCTATAGATATCCATTAAGGGAAAAGCACCCGCAGGAGGCTGATGTACTCGTAAGAGTGTTTGATGTTCATCTTAAGTTGTGCCATCTGTATACGGATAACCGACATCTCTACACTACCCGCCGCTATCCATAACCTTGCGTATGCCTTGCTTGCCCACTCCGTAAATATCCACCTACAAATATTGGATAACAGCTTTAACGCTGCTCGTTCTTCTTGTGGTGTGATGTTTTGAACTTTTCCGGGCTTGAAGTATTCAGAAGCTATTTGCCCTAGATAACGGGTTTCTTGTGAATACCTACTCATGTAAGAAGGGAGCTTGCCGCTTATCCAATAGCGATAAGCGATTGTAATCTCACGCTCACTCGCCCCTGACTTCTTGGACATATCCAAAACACCCTGAAAAGCGAGCGGAACTAGAGCCTTAAAGGACTCGACCACTCTTAGAGTTCTCTTTTGGATGATGTCCATCAGCTTATCCCTCAAGGAGCTTGGTTGCTAGAACTGATTTTAATCGAGTTATAAGTGTCGAAAAGTAATCCCTTGTATCCCTAGGTAAATCCAATAAGCCTTCTCCAACCTTTTTGAAATCTTGTTTAGACAACGCATATGCCAAATCTTCGTGTCCAAGGTCTTTAAACTCCTTAACCAAAGGATCAAATACCTGTTTGAACACCTTATCCATTTTGGCATCCGCTATCCGAGATAAGGAAGCCTTTTTGTTTCTCCCTGCGAAGTACTCATCAGGGTCTTTTTTACAGGAGGGGGAGTTAGGCTCTTTGTACTTGCAGTAGATTGACCACGCCACCGGCCAAGCCTTTTCAGGAGGGTAATCCTTTTCCTCCTCAAAATACTTCACCTTATCTTCAACATACTTGGGAAGCCCCTCGGCATTTTTGGTGGGCATAGTGTGGGTTGAATAACCTCCCCACGACTTCTCGCTAGAGTTAAATGCTTTACGACTCATTCCACACCTCTTTACTAGATCGTTTATATTATTGGATAAATAAACGGATTATTGAAACCCCCCCGAGATATGGAGGACACCATGGCTAATAATGACCTAAATCCCGTTGCGGGAGGACCTCAGGGTTCTTCACCCCTTTACAGATACGGCACAACTCCCAACACTCGTACTGCGGTCTCTCAAAAAGTCCGCATGATGACACCCGCTTATGGGGGTCGGGGACTCCTCTATCAAATCGGGGTCTGTTCAGAAATAAGTGTTGGAGACACAAGCCGTGGCACCGATATGGTTAGGGGTGTTGGTTTTGGTGACAAGATTGCCGAGCGTGTACCTCAGGTTTCAGAAATAGGTTCTCTGAGCTTTACCCGTGCTCTTCTTTATTTATCCAATGGGCATCAGGCGTTTGGTTACGCGGGTGGTGTCGATGGTGCGGTAAGAAGTCTTCAGCACCATCGTTGGCCCTTCGATACGGAGCATCAGCTTGTGTTATCGCACTTGGCTAATGCGGAACTTGGATCGGATAGAGACTCCGTATCAGGTCTTAAGGAAATCGACTTTAGCGGGCAAAATGTAACAGGTGCAGCGGAAGCATACACCAATCAGAAGCTGAAGGCTATTTTGTCTTATTACGAAGGTTGTTGGATAACATCCATGGGCGGCATCACAGCGGCGGCTGATGGTGGACAGATCACTCAGTCTATTGCGGCTGACTTTACAGACCTACATGACTTGTTCAGCACCTATGGCGAGTTCTTACCGACAGGTAACGATCCCACGATTGGTCAAAATGGTTCTATCCTTTATGCAGGTAGAAGTTCTGCTCAAGCGAATGTCACGACAGGGTTTACCCTTGGCGACTTCAACTTCTCTGCTCTGACGGGGGCGATTACGGAACTCGCCAACCCTCCTAATCCTGAATAAAATGTGAGGTGGGGGGTATAAGGTTGCCGAACCTGAACTACGGATAACATGAGAGACAAATACCTATGTTGAATCTAAGCCAGCTCAATAAGCTATTGGAGCCGCTATCCAATATTGGCAAGGGGGAAAAGATTGTGGATGTTGCGGGTGTTCCTGTGACATTGCGTAATCTGACACCCCTTGAAGAAGCGGAAGTGCAAAAGTCCCTTCCCACAATAGAAGGCGATGGGGCGACTCCACTAGAGTTTGTGGATACTTTTAGACGAGAGACCTTGGCAAGGTCGATTGTTCAAGTGGGGGGATTGGATTTGAGAAACTTGGATTATGTGGAGACGGGGGAGGTGTTAGGAAATGGAAAGCCTGTAAAGGTATCCAAAACGGAGGCAATGGTGAAGATGATTTCTTCATGGAGCCGACCTGTATTTACAAAGCTGTTTGAGCAGTATGGGGTTTTGATAGAGGAAGTGGAAAATAAATTGGATAAGAGTTTGGCGATAACCCCTACGGATATGGAAGAGGAGAAGAAGAACTTAGAGGCAAGATTGGCAGAGGTGACCAAGAAGATTGAACTAGAGAAGATGGGAACACCTACGGCAAATCCTTATGAAGGCTTATGATCAGTTACACAGATCGGTACGGACAGGGGGAGTAGGACTTACGCTCACCATAAATGAGGGTAGGTCATTCAATTTTCGCCTGCCGTCTATCGAGGATTATGAAAGGAGCAAGGATTATGATGGCTCCATGTATAAACAAAACACCTATTTGCTCGCTTCATGTTTAGTCGAAGCGGGGGGATTTACCATACCCCCTTCTATGCTATTGGATAAGATTGAGTATATAGAGGGGTTTGGGACACAGCTATATCGGCGTATGGTGTATGGGTTGTCTTATTATATTGGGAAGAGCATAGAAACTGAGGCGTATTTTGAGGCTTTCTGTTACGAAAACATGAGCAGAAATCTTTGGTTCACATGGAAACAATCCAATTCGCTTGGCTATCCTATGGACTATAGGGATTATCCATTAACGCCGTTACAGGTAAATTGGATAGCGTACAATGTGATGGAGGATGAGAGAGAGAAGATACACCACGCTTGGACACATTCATTTTTTGTGGCGAGTAGCATGAACCCTAAGGGGGTAGAAAAAGTCCGTCAAAAGTGGGAAGAAGCGGATAAAAAAGAAAAGGATTACAGAGTTCAGGTGATGGAGGCTGCGAGAAAAGGATTAAAGCTATCCGACGAGCAAAAAGATCGGATAGCTCAGACGAAAACCATAGAGGATTTGCAGAGAGAGTATAGGTCTTGGGTGGATGGAGAAGAAGATGAACATGATAGGCTAGTGGGTAGATACAAAGATTATGTGATGGGTCAAATACAACAAAGAAATGTGAGAGACAGAGCAGCGGAACATAACGCAACGGCAGGGGAGTTATTGAGTGCATTACAAGCTAGTTCTTCTATCGGGTCACCCATAAGAACGCTATCGGACGATGAAGTAGCTCGTATTGCCGCTGAGAAGGCGAGAAACCGAGGGGTTGTGAATGAGATGTCTGAATACGACACAAAGGTTAAACACCTACTCAATCCCAAGTTCACTCAGGAGCCACCTCCGTCATTGATGGATCAAATCTCTAATCGCAAGGTCACATGAATGGGAGGTTTGACAAATGGCAGTAAACGCTTCAACGCAGTTTCAAGAGATACTTAAAGAGTTCGGTTCTTTAGCGGGAAAAGACTTTTTTAAGGGTTCTGTTCAATCAGTATCCAATTTGACCAAGCAGATAGAGTCGGCAAGGGGCATCACCACGGAGATGGTGAAGAAGAACCTTGTTTTTACTGCGACTAGCCTTGATAAAGTCACAAGAAACATCGAGGCGGCGGCTCAAGAACAAGTCTCGATGATGAGGGGAAATCTCAAAGCCCTTCAAAAGGCACAAGAAGAACAAAACCACGCTGAAATAAACCGACTTGAAGCCGTTATCCGTGAAACACAAACCCGTTATGATGCTTTAAATAGGCAACAACAAACAGAGCTAAACAATGCTCTTAAGTTTTACAAACAGAGCGAGAAAGCCTACAAACAACAAGAGGAAAGGCTTACGGCAAGAAGGGATAAAATAGAAGAACTTGGCAAGGTCGGAGCGGTTGCTTCGCAGGGTTTAGAAGGGCTAGAGAAAGCCTTAACGGGGTTCACGGGCTCTCTTCAGAACCTAGATAGTTTAGCCGAGGGATTCAAATCAGGTGGTGAAGCCCTGAGTAAAGGATTGAGAGGGTTACAGGCTAGGGCTGCTAAGAAGGCAGAGGATAGCGGTGGCGGCATTATAGGAGGATTGTCTGTCGGCTTGGGGAAACTATCCACAGCCGCATTAGCTATCACAGCGGTTGTCGGCGGGGCTTTAGCCATCTTTAAGGTCATGCAGGGGCTAGAGGAAAAAGTCAAAGAGTTCAACAAAGGACTCATAGACACCGTTGGTGTTAATGATCTTCTCCTAGATGGTACGCAGGGTGTGGGTGAATCTTTAGCTGTGTGGAGAAAGGCATTTACTGATGCTGATTTTGCCAACTCTATGGGCATGACACTAGATGAAATTAAGGCACTCCCAGGGGCATTAAAGAGTGCAAATCTGATTGTAAGAGATTTCGGCGGCAGTTTATTCAAAATGAAAGATTTTATTTTTGGTGCTAAGGCGGCAGCTGTAAGTTTGGGCGTGTCTTTTGAAACCGCTCTTGAGCGAAGCACCTACTTCAAAGAAGAACTAGGAATCATCGGTGAAAGCGGTGATCTACTCAATAAAATATCCGAAGAATTCGCCAACATCCGAGATATGGCACTCCAATCAGGCTACTCCACAGATGCATTTTATCAGAAAATAAAGTCTTTAACCGATGGCATGGAGAACATGAACAATAGGACTGAAGAAGCGGGTCGCCTTCTACTTTCCTTTACTCGCGTCTTGGGTGCTAAAGGGGCTAATGCTTTCTTAACCTCTATGGGAGCAGGACTCGGCGGAGAGGGATACACCGAACTCATCAAAAGACAAATGCTCACAGGTCGTAAACGGATAGTTCCCATTTTACAGACTGAAGCTGAGTATATGCACAAAGTACTCAGTAAGGATTACCAGAAGGCTCTTGGTGAAGCCGATACCAAGACGATTTTGGCGAGAGCAGGTCTTGTTCAGTTTGGTATAGACATGGAGAAAGATATGAAATCTCTCCAACAAATGACAATCGAGCAACAAGAAGATTTAGTTAGCTCTCTCTTGGCTAATAAGAAAACAGAAGGCTTGGGGAGAGAGATACAAAAGCTAATCACCGTTGCTAAGGGGTCTAAACAAGGGGCAACGGGAGGACAAGTATCTACCGCTATGGGGGAACTAGGTGCTACAGGAAGCATCGCCCTTAAGTATGCACAACTTGAAGCTCACCTAGCGGGCAAGTCAATTGACTCGATGACCGATATCCAAAAACTTGCTCTCGAACAACTTAGCGGACTGAGCAAAGAACAAATCGAACAATTTAGAGTTATCCAAAGGAAAATGAGAGGCGATCTTCGCTACGCTAGGTCTTTAGCCACTAGCGGAAGAGAAATAACTAAAGAACAAACCGAACGACTAGAAAAGATGGGACTCAAAGTCGAAGGTGGGAGAATTCTATCCAAAGATCGAGGTTCAGAAGTAAAAACCGAAACGGATTACCTGTTGGCTCAAAGGGAAGCCCTTGAATCCATAAAAGAAAAAACCGATGCCTATACACAAGAAGCTCTCTTACAAGATGTGGCGGAAAATACACTCACATCTGCCGATATGATCAATAACCACCTAGGGGAGATACTTATGAACCTCTCCTCTTATGTTGTCGGCATATTCAACTTTATGGATAAAGAAACCACATCGGAAGATAAGACCACAAGAGATGCAATACTTGGAGAACTAGCCGCAGAGATCAAAACACTCAACGCACAAAACCAAGATGAAGCAAAACAAGTGCGTCAAATAGAAAGCAAAATGGCTAAGAGAGCCGCTGAACTAGCTAAAAAAGGTGAAACCACCGAGGATGATGCGGAATACAAAAAGCTAAAACAAGATAAAGAGAATACTCAAAAGGACATCGAGACAAGAAAAAATAAATCCGAAGTCTTGAAACGCCAAAGGACACTTATCCGAAGTGGAGAGTTCTCCGTTAAGGGAAAGATTAAAGGCGACATCCTCTCAGGTTCTCAGGTTACTGCTGCATCTCAGCTTGCAGGTGAAGGTATTGATATCGGACTGAGCCCTGCCGCTCAGGAGACCGTCAAAGACCTACAAACCATAAGAGGACTTGGTTTTGCCTCTATGGATGAGATGGTGAACTACCTAGCAAATCAGGCATCCGATGATGACCCTAGGTCAAGAGAGGTAGAAAACTTTTTAACCGAAAAGGGCTACACAGTAGCTTTTCAAAAGGAAGGAGCTACCCACTTAGTTGGGTCACAAGACCCCTCAGCAGCAACCATAAGCCCCGCAGCAGCAACCCTAAGCAACTCGCTTTTAAAGGGTGCTGTACTCATGAAGGGGGGTAATATAGTACACGCCACAGAAGGGGCTAGGTTAACAAAACTTGATGCCCTTGGGCAGGTACAGCCTTTTGAATTATCCGAAGGTGCTCTTGACGCTAGGGTGCAGGCACTTCGTACTAAGCAAGAAGCCGCCGCCAGGCGTGAAGGCACCAGCGTCCACGGGACATCAACCCCTATTATATTAAGGACTGATGAAGAACTAAAGGCGGAAGCAGAAAGACAACTTTATGCGGAGGGTGAGTTACTAACAGCTAAGGGGGGTGTAAAGCCTGAGGATATACAGGCGGCGTTAACATTAACACCTTCTGAAAGAGTCCA
>Ga0194116_10000244_pt1 | contig 107043 bp, 103 predicted proteins | sample TA2MahsurfametaG_4_FD_148617 | JGI IMG/M metagenome (GOLD analysis project Ga0194116, IMG submission 148617) | Freshwater microbial communities from Lake Tanganyika, Tanzania - TA2015008 Mahale S9 surface | ecosystem: Environmental > Aquatic > Freshwater > Lake | place: Tanzania: Lake...
TGGTGTGAAAGAATTGTAGGAGCACTTTAATAATATGAATAAATTTTGTTTTTTATCTGAAGCTAATTACCCTAACTATACCAAAAGACTCAAGGACTACAACCTAAAACGTTATTTAGATTTGGGGCTTGATATACCATTTTATATCTCAACAAATCGACCTTACGATTTTTTAGAGTATGAAAATCACCCATTGATAAAAGTTTTTGATATTGAGGATTTAAGAAAAAATAATAAAAATTCACAACTTAATGAACCTTTACCAACGGACCCTAAAGGAATTTATCCCGCAAGGTACCCATGGAATCTTAGGCGTTTTATATTAAGAAAGGCAATCGAGGACGGATTCAATGGACTATTTTTTTTAGAGTGTGATACAAAAATATCTGATCACACAACAAAAGAAGATTTGATTTCTTTTATGAATGAAATTTATGAACCAAACACAGTTAAAACTTCTTCTGCTAGATTTGTATACAAAGATAGGCAACCAAATCAAGAGTTATTTTACTATCACCCAACTTACATAACGGACTTACAATTAAATTTTAATGATGATCAATACGACACTTTAGACGGTACTAATCAATTATTTTTTGGTGATTCTCAGAATTCTCTTTTAAAATTTTTAGATAATTGGGATTTTATTTGTGACTACGGTTATCAAAAAGGTTACGGTTATAAAACAGGATACTTATCTAATCTTTCATTTATAATACCAATGTCGGGATTTAGACTAATTCATAGACACACACCATTTGTTACGGATCATAAATTTGAAGATAGGTACTAATGGAGAAAAAACTAACGGTAGTTATTGTCGGTCATCTGCTTGATAACTTTATTTTTTATTTAAAATATCTAATACATAGCTTACCTGAAAGTCTTAAAGATTGTAAGTTTATTGTACATTATGATAATAGTGACGGGTTTGATGAAACGAAATCTCGTAATGAAATAGAAGGTTTGTTAAACTCCAAAAATTTAAATTACAAATTAAGTTTTAGTTTTGGTGGTTTAATTTCCTCAATAAAAAAATGTTTGGAAAAAATTGAAACCGATTATTATTTGTTTTTAGAACATGATTGGGTTTTCTTAAACAAAACTAATATAGAGTTTAATAAAGTTGTTGAGGTTTTTGACAAATATAATTTTGTTAATTGTGTATGGTTTAGTAAAGACGACAACACCCAACGTGGGTTTGAAATTTGTCAGGATCTTACGGGAAATATTACTCCGTTTGCTTTAGAAAAAAGAATTAAAGAATTAAATTTAATTACAACATGTCGATGGTCTAACAACCCTGTAGTATTTCGGACTTCAAAAATGAAAAAATGGTTTAGTGATTTTATAAATAATGAACACGTGGGCAAACTAAATCAAAGACAAGGTAATGTTGAGGAAAAAATGATTTCTGTTTATAGAGAATATATTTCTAAAAATAAATGGGACGAGATCAAAGATGATTGGGGTACTTACTTGTATGGTAACTTTAATGAAGGTCCTTATGTTGGTCATACCGACGCATCAAAAAGATATCAAGGATTAAGTAAAAGCCAACCAGAAATAAATGGAGAAAATTACATAAAAAAATATAAAAATGTTTAGTATTTTAGGATTGAATTTTGCTAACAAGGGTTATTTTATAAATCTACCTCAAAGTACTGATAGGTTGAAAAACGTTCGTAATTTAGAAAAAAAATACAACATCAAAGGTTTAGAAAGATTCGAAGCACTAACGGATGAATTACATGCCTATTCTTGTACTAAAAGTCATTTGAAAATATTTCAAAATTCCAAAGAACAAAATTTAGAAACTATTTTTGTTGCAGAAGACGATTTTAACATTGAAGACACTTCTTACTATCCCGGTCAACGTAAACACTTAAAACCAACTCTACAACAAGTCCACAAAGATTTACAAAAAGTTCATTGGGACGTTTTATTATTTGGTTGTAATCCGAAAGAAACTATGGTTAAAGTAACTGATTGTCTTTACACAATACCAAAAAGTACTGGAGCTTGGGCTTATATTATTAAAAAAAATGCTTATGAATACATTTTAGATAATTTGAATTATAGAAAAGATTACATAGCAATTGACGATTATTTACCTTTATTAAATTCCAAAGGTTTTACAACATTAACGACGGTACCCCTATTAATCAATCATGCGGTTGGTTTTGTATCTACATTACAACCAAGAGGTCCAGTAAATTACGATGTATGGATACAAGGGAACTATCATAATTTTGTGTACGACACAGAACAATTTAAAATAAAAAAAGTAGAACCAAATAAAATTCAAATACACCAATTAAAAAAAGTTTTTAAATAATATGAAAAACATAATAAAATCAATATTAAATTTTGAAAACAACAAAATTGACGCTTCAATTATTAGTAGTGAACAAATTTCTCATATTGTAAAAAACTTAACTGAAGTTTTACAAAAAAATCTTGAAGGGGATGTGGTTGAATTGGGTTGTTATGTTGGAGAATCATCCAAATATATTAGAAAAACATTGGATGTATTCGAATCTTCAAAAACCCTAACTGTGTTTGATTCTTTTGAGGGTTTACCTCCTTTGAGTGAGTATGAAATTAATACAGGATGGAAACCATCAACGTTAAAAACCACAGAAGACGTACTTAGAGGAAACTTTGAAAATAATGGGTTGACACCACCAAAAATAGTAAAAGGGTGGTTCAAAGACATTAATGAAGAAGATTTACCTGAAAAAATTTGTTTTGCTTTTTTAGACGGAGATTTTTACGATTCAATATACGATAGTTTGAAAAAGATATATGATAGAATGGTTGACGGTGGAGTTATTCTTTTTCACGATTTTAAAAGATTTGATTTGCCAGGTGTTGACGCTGCAATTAAAGTTTTTTTCAAACAAAAAAATATTCCATATAATTTAGAAGTTGTGTGTAGTCAATTAGGCAGACACGTTGTTGGCGGACCAATACCTGTTGTAAAAAGTAAAAAAATTACTTTGGTTACAGGTCTTTGGAATATAGGTCGAGATTCATTAAAAGAAGGTTGGTCAAGAAGTTATGATCACTATCTAAACAAATTTTCAGATTTATTAGATATCGATTGTAATTTGATAATTTTTGGTGACGAAGAATTAGAAAAATTTGTGTTCAATAAAAGAGAGCCCGATAACACACAATTTATTCTCAGAGATATAAGTTGGTTTAAAAACAATGAGTTTTATAATCAAATTCAACAAATAAGAAAAAACCCTAATTGGTATAGTTTAGCGGGTTGGCTTGGGGACTCAACACAAGCAAAATTAGAGATGTATAACCCATTGGTTATGTCAAAAATGTATTTATTAAACGATGCTAGAATATTAGACAAGTTCGATTCTGAAAGTTTATATTGGATTGATGCCGGTCTGTCCAACACGGTAAGTATGAACTATTTCACTCATGATAATGTTTTAGATAAAATAGAATCTTTTGATAAGTTTTTCTTTGTTTGTTTTCCATACAACGCGCACAATGAGATTCATGGATTCGAGTATTCAAAAATGAATGATTATACCAATCAAAAAATTGACAAAGTTGCAAGAGGAGGTTTTTTTGGTGGTCCAAAAAAAACGATCGAGATTCTAAATACGATGTATTATTCTTTAATGCAAGATAGTTTAAACAAAGGATTAATGGGTACTGAGGAAAGTTTATTTACAATCCTACTTTATAATAACCCAACTTTGATTGACTACTTTGAAATATTACCTGATGGTTTATTATACACATTTTTTGAAAATTTAAAAAACGGTTCTGCGGTTTTAAAAAACGCATCCAAAATAAAAGTTGTGAGTAATAATACAAATGGTGAAGTAGGGTTATATGTAATAACATTTAATAGTCCCGAACAATTTGAATTTTTATTAAAATCAATGGATGACTATGATGAAAATATACTGTTGAAAACAAAAAAATATTTATTAAACAATTCTACAGACCCTAACACATTTTCAAGATATCAATCATTATGTGACCAATACGGGTTTGAACACATAAAAAAAGATAACATTGGTATTACAGGAGGTAGGGTTTTTGTTGCAGAACATTTTGACCAATCAGAAATGTCATATTATATGTTTTTTGAAGACGATATGTCTTTTTATTCTGGAAGAAAAGGGGTTTGTAAAAATGGATTTAATCGTTACGTTGAAAACTTTTACAACAAAATGTTATCTATAGTAAAAAAAGAAAATCTCGATTTTTTAAAATTTAACTATACCGAATTTTATGGCAGTCACGAAAAACAATGGTCTTGGTATAACGTACCTCAAACTTTCAGATCTAAACATTGGCCACAGAATCAAAATTTACCAACCCACGGACAAGACCCGAATTCTCCATCGTTAGAATTTAAAAACATTAAATCTGTAGAAGGAATTCCTTATGCGACTGGAGAAATATATCTCTCGAATTGGCCAATTATAATGAGTAAAGAAGGTAATTATAAATGTTACTTGGAAACAAAATTTGCAAATCCTTACGAACAAACCCTAATGTCTCATTGTTACCAAGAAACCGTCAAAGGAAGAATAAAATCGGGGGTTCTTTTGATGACACCAACTGAACATAACAGATTTGACTTTTATGCTGCAGAATTGCGAAAAGAATGTTAGTTGTTATATTTATAAAGAAAACTGTTAATGGATTTCTTTATAAAGAAAAATGCTACGCTTCCTCTTTTAAAAATGCAAGTTATAAAAGATGGGAGAAGTGATTACAACAACATGATGGATTTCATCGAAGAGTCTGCAATATTCTTTTCGATGGTTAACACAGAGACAGGTATTCCAAAGATATCAACAAGACCTTGCGGTTTTGTAGAAAAAATTCTTATCGAGCCAAACGCAAGTCCTGAGTATTATGTTTACTACCAATTTACACCACGAGATACTAGTACTACAGGAAGATACGAAGGTCAATTTTTATTCAGAAATGACCAAGGTACCCTACTTCTTCCAATAAGAGAAAGGTTATACATAAATGTACAAGAAAGTTTCATAGCTGACGATTTGCCTTGGGAAAGTTGTTATGTTATTGAATTCCCTTGTTGTATCGGACCTGGACCACTACCACCATCAATTACGCCTTCACCAACGCCAACACCTGAACCTTCAGTACCTGTACCAACACCAACTCCAAGTGTTTCTCCTGATACAAACCCAACACCGACACCAACGCCAACACAAACTTCAGGATTAACACCAACACCGACACCAACAAGAGGTTTAATACCTACTCCAACACCAACCCCAAGTGCTGCGGTAGCTGGTGTCTCAACAATTTATATGACATTTAAAACTAAACCGATATGTTAAATAGTGAAATACAAAAGTTAATCAATGACTTATACATAACTACACCTGATTATGTGGGTGTAGGTTATGGTCATAAAATAAAAAATGGAGAAATGACAGGGGAAATGGCAATTGTTTTTACAGTCCCAACAAAGTTCCCTGTTGATGTTATACCACAAAATGAACTACTACCAAACGATGATTTTATTGTAAATGGTGAAGTTTTAAAAGTAGACGTTGTTGAGGTGGGTGAAATTAAAACAATGGCTTGTAACCCGACTTGTCTTTTTTGTCATACATTATCAAATCCCTGTCCTAATAGACAATACATAAGACCAATATTAGGTGGAACTATGATTGCTAGTAAAGGTATTGCTCAGTCACTTCCTGCCGGTTCTTATTCTTTGGGTACTTTGGGGTTTGTTGCCGTTGACAATCAAACTCAGGCTTTAGTTGGTGTAACAAATAACCACGTTGTTATACGTGATGCTTTTTATACAAGTCAAAGAAATTTGTCAGGTGTAATTCAAAATGAGTATGATTTAGGTAATACAGGATCAAGAGATGAGGATTTTGTTTATAGTCCATCTAATTCTCCTTGGCCTATCCCGAATGCTTGGAAAATTGGTGAGGTTGTAAGGTATGTGCCAATGTTCTTGACTGGTGGTGTAAATAAAGTAGATGGGGCATTAATATCTTTGGACTGTGCTCCTGTTGTAAGTATACCTGGTTCTTCACAACAATTTGGGATAAGTTATGGGTCTCCCTATCCCTTTGCAACAACCTCTGAAATAAACAATCTCTTATCTACAAATCCGATGTTGTTTAGTTCTGGTGCTAGAACCGGTGTTAAACAAGGATTACCGTGCCCTTTGAGGGTTTTTGCAGTTGGTGTTACCATACCTGTTGGGGGTTTTAAATTACAAGGTAGTGTACAGACTGTAACATTTACAGATGTAATACAGTTTGTTAGACCAGAAAATGACCCGAATTTAGCAACTGTATGTCCACACCCAATTGACGGTGGAGACTCAGGTTCAGCACTAATTGCCAACTTTTCGGGGGTTCAAAAAATAATTGGTTTAGTTTTTGCCGGTGGGTATACTGTTGGGTTTGCGTGTAGAATTGATCACGTTGCCGCAGAACTTAACATTTCTTCTTGGGACGGTACAAGTAAACCGTTAGTTGACCCTGACACTATAGATTATATTACGGTTGCGGGAGGTAATAGTATTAAAACCCAAATATGTTCAGGAACAACTTATTGGCAAGTCGGAGCAAGTAATTTGTCAAATACTTGTGCTAATGCCGTGTCTTTAACTTTATATGCAAATTACACCGAAGGTTCGGTTGTCTGTGATTATGTTTTAGAAGCTTCAAGCGCTGTTAATTTTGATTACATTTTCAGTTGTTCCAATGTTTTGACCACTATAAATGGTGAACCAATTGTGATCAACCCAACTATCGAAATTAAAAGTAACACTACGGTTGGAACTTACAAAGAAACTGTTGCCAGAAATTATGATGATTTAACAAAACAAACGGATTTTGGAACTTTCCAATTGAATTACCCGCCTCTTGAAGAGTTGGAAATCACATTGGAAATTATTTCTTTCTTTGGTCCCGAAACCACACCTACACCAACACCAACAAAATCTGCAACGCCAACCCCAACACCAACCAAAACACCAACTAAGACGCCGACACCAACACCAACTCCCACACCTACAATGACTCCAGAGCCTCTGTTTGTTTATTATAGTGTTTCAAGTTGTGCTGATTTTGAAATTAGGGTTGCAAAGTTTTCTTTAACTCCACCTTATTTTGTACCAATAGTTGGTTACACTTATTATTTAACAACAGACTTTGCTGATTTTGATGCTTGTTATAATATTCTTAACATTACGACAGGTCCAGAAACTTTCACCGTTACAAACATGTCCACAGAATATGTTGATTGTGGAACTTGTCAATCATAATTTGACAAGAGTAATTTTTACTCCTATATTTATTTACGAAGGTAAATGCCGACCTTATTCGGTAGCTAATACACCAAAAGTAAATAACTATGATATCACAAGAAGAAATTGAACAATTTCTTCAGGGAAATGATCCTGAAGAATTCATCGTATCGGTAGAATACGATTACTTATCCGACAAGATTTTTAAAATTAAAGAAGTTCCTGAAAAAGGAAAACAGATCCAACGAGATACATTGATATCTTTTGCTTGGGTAGGAGATCTACGTAATCTTAACTTCTATTCAAAATCCAAAGCATTACAAAAAGAAGCCATGACAAAACATGGTATTATTATAGAAAAACTACGAACTGATGGTAATGATCGTTTAGAACGTGGTTTAACATTTCTTGTTAAGTCCATGAAAGGTTATAGAAACCTGATTCAGTTCTTTAGAGAAGGTGGGGTAGATCCTTGGGGTGAAAATGTAAGAGACCTCATCATGGTATTACCTCCCGTTGAACAATACCTCATCTCAAAAGAAAAAAGATTATTCAAAGGTTTTGAGGAATACAACGACATTACGAGGATGGTATTTGACCTTGAGACGACCTCACTTGAGCCCAAGGATGGTCGTATCTTCATGATCGGAATCAAAACAAACAAAGGATTCAAAAAAGTTATTGAGTGTACCAACGAAGACGAAGAACGTAGAGGTATTACGGAGTTCTTTAATATTATTGAGGAACAAAAACCTTCCATTCTTTCAGGGTACAACTCATTTAACTTTGACTGGTATTGGATTTATGAAAGATGTAAAATTTTAAATCTTGATATTAAACGAGTTGCAAAATCTCTTAACACTGAGAAATCTATTTCACAAAAAGAGTCAATGTTGAAACTTGCAAACGAGGTAGAGAAATTCACTCAAACTCAAATGTGGGGTTACAATATTATTGATATTCTACATTCAGTTAGAAGAGCTCAGGCGATTAACTCAAACATCAAAGAAGCTGGTTTGAAGTATATTACCAAATATATTGAGGCTGAGGCTACTGATCGTATTTATGTTGAGCATAACAAAATTGGGTCAATGTATCGTGAGAAAGAAGAGTATTGGTTAAATATTGAAAATGGTAAATATAAAAAAGTTGGGGTAGACCCAAAGATTGATGATATCTGTGGTAGACATTCTAAAGTGTATATCAAAACAACTGGGGACGACATTATTGAGCGTTATCTTGACGATGACTTGGAAGAAACTCTATTGGTTGATGAAGAATTCAACCAAGGTTCATTCTTGTTGGCATCACTTCTTCCAACAACATATGAAAGAGTTTCAACGATGGGTACTGCAACATTATGGAAAATGTTGATGTTAGCTTGGTCTTATAAACATGGACTTGCAATTCCTTCTAAAAACGACAAAGGGAACTTCGTAGGAGGACTTTCTCGTCTAATTCGAACAGGATACTCAAAGAATGTATTAAAACTTGACTACTCGTCTCTATACCCGTGTATTCAGTTGGTACATGATGTATTCCCCGAGTGTGATGTCACAGGTGCGATGAAAGGTTTACTATCCTACTTCCGTAACACTCGTATCAAATACAAACAATTATCTGAGGAATATGCGACTATTGACAAAAAGAAATCAACTTCTTATGACCGTAAACAATTACCAATTAAGATTTTCATCAACTCGATGTTCGGTGCGTTGTCAGCTCCACAAGTTTTTCATTGGGGTGACATGGATAAAGGTGAGATGATTACTTGTACAGGTCGTCAGTATCTTCGTATGATGATTAATTTCTTTATGGATCGTGGTTATACACCTTTGGTAATGGACACGGACGGTATTAACTTCTCGGTTCCTGAAAGGGTAGAGGAAAGAAAGTATGTTGGTAAAGGTCTGAATTGGAAAGTTGTTGAGGGTAAAGAATATGTAGGTGAAGAAGCTGATGTGATGGAGTTTAACGATCTTGCGATGAGGGGTGAGATGGCTCTTGATACTGATGGTCAATGGCCGGCGTGTATTAACTTGTCACGTAAGAACTACGCTCTTATCACTGCAAAAGGTAAAATCAAACTTACAGGAAACTCAATTAAATCTAAAAAAATGCCAATCTATATTGAAAAGTTCTTGGATAAAGGTATTAAATTACTCCTTGATGGTAAAGGACAAGAGTTTGTTGAATGGTATTACGAGTATGTACAACAAATTTTTGACTTACAAATTCCTTTGATGGATATTGCAAACAAGGCAAAAGTAAAACAAAGTATTGATGACTACATTATTCGTAGTAAACAAACAACAAGGGCAGGAAGTTTAATGTCTCGTCAGGCACACATGGAACTTGCAATTAGGGAAGGTCTTAATGTTAATCTTGGTGATGTAATTTTTTATGTTAACAACGGAACTAAAGTATCCCACGGAGATGTTCAGAAAGTTAACAAACCAAAGAAAGGTTGGTCCCAAGAACATATTGACACTTACGGTGGAACTATTCCTAATAACTTAGATTCTATAATTCAGTTGAACTGCTACCGTATTGACCCTTTGGATTTAGAAAATAACCCAACAATGAAAGGCCAGTACAACATCCAAAGAGCAATTGCAACATTTAACAAAAGGGTGGAGCCATTACTTGTCGTATTCAAACAAGAAGTAAGAAACGGATTGTTAGTTAAGAATCCTGAAGACAGACCTTTTTTTACTAAAGATCAGTGTGAACTAATCAATGGACAACCTTTCGATGAAAGTGATCAAGATAAGTTGGAAGACGTGATGGAAATCTCAGATGAAGAAATGTTGTTTTGGAATAGGGTCGGTGAAACTCCATACCACATGTACAAAAATGCCGATGAGTTTATGTGGAAATATCTACCTGACCAAAAATTATTCAAGCTTGAGTCCGTCTGAAGATAGTATGTACCAAACGTTCTCTACAACTTGGAAGGTCACACAAGCCCCTTTTGAAAGTAATATTTCATCCCACTCTTCGTCAATTTTGTTTTGATCGGGTATGACTTTACAATTGGTTAATGTTTTAATTGTTATTTTTTGATTTTTTTCAGAGTTGAGTAAAAATTCACAAAAATCAATTTCTTTTATTATTGTTAACTCCTCACCATTACTTTGATAATGTGATTGTTTAACAATTGAGGTAAAAGTTGATTTCAAGGTTTCAGGTATATCCCCCTTTATTATTACTTTTCTATGTGGTTTTCGACCTTTCATATTTCAAATTACATATATCTGTCTTGGCATTGCCCTAAATTTAAGTTGTTTGTTAAGATTTTCTGCCAACAACGCTTCTCTTTCCATAACCTTTTCAGGTTTCAACCTTGTTAATCTACCTTCTGCACCTGTTAGTTCTTCAATTAATTTAGTTTTTTCGTCTTTTGCCTCAGTACCCAATGACGTATAATCCATGGTCAAATCACCTTCGGGTGTTTTGAGACTTCCGCTAAATTTACCCCTTACTCTAGAAAGGGTTTCTTTACAATATGCAGTGAACCATCTTCTAACCCAAATCTGTGCAGGGTTATTTAGTTCGTACCAACTAATTTTTTCGAATGGTATGTCGGAAGGTAATTTAATTATATCAGGATTGTCTTTTAAACATTGATCTCTGTCACCATCACCTATATCATAGTACCAATACCAAACTCTACCTTGCATCAATTCTGCATTACCAAAGTCAAATTTACCGCCAGGTGTGTTCATTAGATGTAGTGCTTTTTTACCTTCAGGTAGTGCTGTAATTCTATAGGTCATTTCACCCGCTATGATTCTTCTTTGAATGTTAATCTCTTGCATTCTAAGTAACATGTCAAATGCCGGCATCAAAAAATAACTACCTGACATGTTTCCCATTTGTGCGTAACCTGCAGGACCTGAAATACCACCACCTGCAATACCACCGAATGCCCAAGGGTCAAACATTAAATTATTTAATGTTGGTGGTGTGAACCATAAAATTTCATTTAATTCTCTGTTTGCTGGAATTTCATAAATTTGTTGGTTTGGTACTAATTGGACATAATCTTTTTTCATAACCCAATCTCCGCCGGCTTGTAGACCAACAATTTTAGAATATGCGTAAGTGTATCTTGTTTCATAATCTAAACTTTTTGTAAGAAACGCTCTTGATAAAGATTGTGTATCCAAGTTTAAATTATAAAGTGATGTCCATTGTGATTCTATCAACCAATCTTGTACGTATTGTGAATAATCGTCAATAGAATATTCTAAAAGAGTATCCATCATTTCGTCCTCTAACTCAACTGATCTAAGAGGGGCACCTAATAAATGTCTCACTTTTTGATAAAATTCTGATCTTTCTGGTTCGTTGATTACTGCCATCGCTTTTTTCTATAAATATCTTTTACTTAAAAAATCAATTTTTGTTTTTTTCTTTTGAAATTTTAGTGGTGTATAGTTCATCCACAAATTCCCAATTTACTGAATCCCAAAATTTTTTGATGTACTCATCTCTTTTATTTTGGTATTTCAAATAATATGCGTGTTCCCAAACGTCCAATCCCAATAATGGGTATCCACCGCCTTTTACGATGTTCATCAAAGGATTATCTTGATTAGGTGTCGACATAATTTTCAACTTATTATCATTACCAAGATATAACCACGCCCACCCCGAACCGAATCTGTCTTTAGCGGCTTCGTTGAACTCATCTTTCATTTTTTTTATGTTACCAAAATCTTGATTTATTTTTTTCAAAATTTCACCTTTGGGTAGTTGTTTTGTTGGTGACAACATTTTCCAAAATAAAGCATGATTAAAGGCACCGCCAGCATTATTTCTGACTTTATCGTCAAATTTATTAATCGATTTAATGATTTCCTCTAAACTCAAATCCCCTTTTTTGTCCTTTAAGAATTTGTTTAGTTTGTCCACATAACCTTTGTAATGTTTATTATAGTGAACGTTCATGGTTTTGGAATCAATAAAACGTGATAAAGAAGAATAAGAGTATGGTAGTTTTTCGATCCCTATTTTTTTCATTTCAACTATTAAATTTTCTTTAATAGTTTCCCTTTCCTCGAAAAGAATTTGTTCTTGGAGTATTCCTAATTTGGTGTTTATAGTTTTAGACTCATACATCATATGTTCTAAATCAGGATACTTTTTTTCAAACTTTTTAATTAATTGTCCCGCAAATGCGTTTGCTTCATCTTCATTTTGACCACCAATATCTGGCCCTTTTTTTCTGTTTAGAATTAAGCGTTGGTGTTCATGAACCCACTCATGAGACAGGGTTCTCATTATGTCTCTGTTTAGTCTTCCTTTTGCTAAAACTTTTATTTCTGATCCTTCAGTTCTTGATCCAGTCGACATTTGACCTTCTCTGTCACCCAAAAATCGCACCTTGATGTCTTTTTTTAATGGGTACTCGGATTGCAAAAACTTTAAAAATTTTTCAATAAATTCTTTATCCGAATCTTTAAATTTTGTGTCTTTGAATAAAATAGATACTTTCATTAATGATAAATATCATCAACGTGACTTATTGATAAGAAATAGTATTTCCTCAACAACATCACCACTATTTTCCATTTGTTGATCTCCCATTACGGTTCGAATAATTTCTTTCTTTTTATTTAAAATGTCGTAGATTGCCGCTTCAATTGTGTTGTCAAAAAGTGGATAGTAAACTAAAACATTCGATTTTTGACCATAACGATAAGCTCTGTCTTCTGCCTGTGAATGTTCTGCAGGTACAAAAGATAGGTCATTCATAATTACAACTTCAGCCGAAGTTAAAGTAAGACCTACACCTGCGGCTTTTAAATTACCAACAAATACTTTTATTTTTTCATCGTTTTGAAAAGAATCAACCGCTTGTTGACGCATCGCATTGGTACAACTACCGTCAAGATAAACCGCTTGTTTACCAAAGTGTTGGTAAATTGTTTGTAATGAGTCCGTGAAATTAGTAAAAATTATAACTTTTTTTCCCTGATCGATAATGTTCTCGACAAATTCGATAGTTTGGTTTACCTTCTCGTTCGCTATTACTTTTCTAACTTTCATTAGTTTTGAAAACTGAACTGTAAGAGAAGAAGACTCGTCGGGGTTTTTATCATACCAATCGTAATATTCACCCATTAACTCTTCATATTGTTTTGATTGTAATCTTAAATAAATTGGTGTAATGATTTTGTCAGGTAGATCTAAAACCTCTTCTTTCAGTCTTCGTATAATTTGTTTTGATGTTCTCTCCCTTAACTCCTCTAAATTCGAGGCTCCCGTTACGTTCCAAACTTTTCTGTTACCAGCTTTGAATTGATATCCTTGACAGTATCGAATTGCGTACGCCATCCAATTTTGAGCAACAGGACTTTCGATTATATTTAGAAGATTATAATAATTCATAGGTCTTGATGTCATTGGAGTTCCAGTCAACAACCATACTCTATTAATTTTTTTTACAAAACTATTAATTAACTTCGTTCTTTGTGCCTGAACATTAGAGATCATGTGTGCCTCATCTAAAATTACTAAATCAAAATTTGATTTTAACAATAAAGATTCATCTTTTTTCTTAGGGTCAGTTGTGTGAAAATTTTTCAGTATGTCATAGTTAACAATAACAAAATCTGATTCTGTTGAATATTTTTTACCTTCCGAAATAAAAACGGGTCTGTCTGAATAGTTTGAAATTTCTCTTTGCCAATTAATTTTAAGAGATGCTGGACAAACTATTAATATTTTTTTTGCTCCTGTTTCTAAAGCGGCAATAATTGTTGAGGTTGTTTTTCCAAGACCCATGTCATCTGCCAATATAAATCTTTTTGATCTTACCAACTTTTCAATTGCTTCTTTTTGGTGATTTAATGGAGGTCTATGACTATATTTCGAGTAGTCTATTTCCACTTTTTCTACTGTATGTGTTTTAATCAAAGCAGATTTAGGAACCCAAAATTCAGACAAAGGATCATTTTCAAAAAACTTACCCCAAACATGATAAGATTTTTCTTTTTCAACTAACAACTTTTCGATAAAGATCTTATCAGGAGTTTCTATAAGATATTTTTCTTCAGCAAACTTTTTTGCAAAGTAACTATCCAAGTCAACCCACTTTCTCGCAACTTTAGGTCTGGTATCATGATAGGTTATGATGTAGTCCGCTTGTGATCTTGTAAGGTAAAACTTTTTGGAAACTAATTTTTTATTTTTTAGGTATAGGATATAGTTATTTGCCCCCGAGTATGACTCGAGCATTTCCAATGATTTGTGTTCTAAAAGTGTTTGTATATTTTCCAATACTACTTTTTAATAAAAATACTAAAAAAAAAGATATTTATCAATAAATGAGTTTATGAACGGTAAAGTTCCTATTACAAGGTTAGGTAAATTTTTTGGGAGTCAGGACTTTGATTTAGAAATAGATATGGGTCAAGAGTGGTTAATAGGTGATATGAATTTCACTTGTGTACTATATCGTGTTGATAAAAACAAAACCAAAGTAGACGACGTTTATGGTGAGGCTTTAGAGGATGGAATTAAATTTCTACCCCCTGTAGAGTTTAATGCCTACATAACAATCGCTCAACCAACTTCTGCGAAAATTGGATCTTCAAAAATACAACAATCGGAACCTGGAAACATTTCAATTTACGTTTACATTAAAACTTTAGAAGATCTAGAGATTGATGTAAATTTAGGTGATTACATAGGTTATTACGATTCAGAAAATTTTGTTAGATATTACACAGTTGTAGACGACGGACGTGTATACTCTGACTTGAAACACACTTATAAAGGGTATAAACCTTTCTACAGATCAATAATTGGTTCATACGTTGGTCCGAATGAATTTCAATCAATTTAATTATGGCGTTACCAAATAAAAAAGTTAAACCTTATTTACCAATAAAATATCCAAAAACCCTTTTGGCGAGAAGATACCAAATGGCGGATATGATTTCTGAAGATGGTACTTATCTTCCCAAATCACTTTTACATGCCGATTTAGATAGAGGGTTTTTAGATTTTGTCAAAGGTTCTTTGGAGACAATAGTTGAAGGACAAAAAATTCCTGTGGTTGATATATTGATAACTTCACAAAATTGGTCTCAGTTTGTTGAAACTTGGGATTTTCAAAATATTGATAAAAACGTTGAGCCCCCATTTATTACAACCATAAGAATTCCTGAAGTGAAATATGGTAATAATCCATCTGTGACTTATAATATCCCAAACAGAAGAACTTATTATTATATGCAAGTTCCTACTTGGGATGGTCAGAGAAACGGGATGAACATTTATAAAATTCCACAACCAGTCCCAATTGACATCAAGTTCCAAGTGGCTATTGTTTGTAATCGAATGAGAGAAATAAATAAATTTAATCAAATTGTTAATCAAACTTTTGCATCTCGTCAGGCTTATCAAGTAATTAAGGGTCATTATATTCCAATTATTAATGATGGTATTACTGACGAATCAGTTATGGATGTTGACAAAAGAAAGTATTACATACAAAAATATGATTTTACTATGATGGGATTTTTGATGGACGAAGATGACTTTGAAGTATCTCCCGCAATATCAAGAACATTTACAATGATTGAAACAGACCTTAGAAACCAAGTGAAAAACAAAAGAAGACCTGTATCAAACACACCAAAAGAAACAATATTCAATTACCAAGTTTCTGCAGTCACCGCATCTACAATATTTGAATATACTTGTGATTTGAACTTGATTGAGTCGACTAACGTATCTTCCTTTGATGTTTACATTAATAACCTGTATTATGGGTTAGACCAAGAATACATTCAAATCAATACTAAAGACGAGTTAAAAATTGAAATCGTTCCTTCGGTTATATCCTCAGAATCAAAGTTAATCTTTAATGAAAATTTGCTTTAATTTTCTCCGTAGATATCTTTTTTATCTTTACACTTTTCCAATATAAGAGATTCTAAAAATCTATACATTTTTATTCCTCTTTTATCACAATATTTTTTCAGGACTTCGTGAACTTCGGAGTCAATCTTAAGGTTTTTTATCTTCTTGTTATCTTTGGACATAGGGCAGAAAAAAGGCAGAATAAAATCTTACCAAAATATAAATAGTTTTTATTATGTAAAGTTTTTACAGAAACTGTGAATATTTATTAAAGAAAATAAATAAAAATTTGAATTAAAATTATGGCTACTTCATCTAACAGTAAGGTTTTTGTCTCACCAGGAGTCTATACATCAGAAGTTGATCTAAGTTTTGTTGCTCAAAGTGTTGGTGTTACCACACTTGGTGTTGTAGGGGAAACTATTATCGGACCTGCTTTCGAACCAATTTTCATAACGAACTATGATGAGTTTACAACTTATTTTGGGGGTGTATCTCCTGAAAAATTTGTTAACACACAAATACCAAAATATGAAGCTGGATACATTGCTAAAGCTTATCTACAACAATCCAATCAATTGTTCGTTACAAGAATATTAGGACTTTCTGGGTATGACGGAGGACCATCTTGGTCAATTACCACAACGGCAAATGTTGATTGCTCAACAATCGACGTTTGGTGTTTATCAGGAGCAACAATTGATTGTGTTCCTGTTTGTCTATCCGCTAAAACTGAAACATTTATCATCCCTTTTACGGCATGTTCTAACTCAGTCACAACAGTTGAGTTCCAAGGAACCTTCCCTTCGGAAATCGCAAACTTATTGAATACTCCATATACAACTGGTGATGGAGGAACTTCAACAATTGGAACACAACTTCAAGACTTGGTTTTTGATGTGATCACCGATCCACTACCTTTTGATGCTGAAGATCATACAATTTCTTATTTTGGTTCGATTGAAGATGGTGATTATAATACATTGGATGCTATTTTCACAGCTTCTACAAATGTTTACAATGTACCAAATATTGGTTTCTCAGCAAACACTTTGTGTTCAGGATTCAATGATCCTTGGTATTACTCACAATTCGAACACGAATTAAACGGAAATGGGTATACAGGATTCTCTTTCTTTTCAATTGTACAGAATCTTCAGTATTTGTATCCTACACCAACATCAACACCGTTGGCTTCAGTAACACCTACACCAACACCATCTCCTCAGAACCCATGTATTACACCATCGGCTCATGTTAACCCAACACCAACACCATCTCCAGTCCCTGTAAACTGTTACTCAGGTGAGCTACACATTAAAGTGTACTATTACACAGGAACTTCATATACACAATATGATGATGTTGTAGTTGGAACTTTCAGATCGAGAGGTATTTCATACTACACAAGTTCTGAAAACCCAACTTATGAGATTACTGGTCTTACCAATGTTAACATTGATATGACAGGACAGTATGTTTCAGTATTAAAAAATCCTTATGAGAAATTTGCAATTAACTGTACTAATAGATATGGACAACAATATACTTTTGAAACTTCATTCTCTCAAAATGACCCAAGTTATGTTACAAAAGTATTTGGAGTTACAAACTTCCAAAAACCTCGTTTAGAAGTTCCATTATTCTGTGAAGAAAGATTCCAATCATGGTTGAACTACGGGTGGAAAAAAGGATACATCAGAGGTTTGAACCCAAGTCTTGTAAGATTAGATTCAGCACAAAGTGGAAATGTGCACTCAATCGGATGGTACTTAGACAGATACCAAACTCCGAGTTCTCCATGGGTTGTGTCCGAACTTAGAGGTAATAAAGTATTCGACTTATTTAAAGTTTATACTATCTCTGATGGTGATGGAGCAAATACTCTACTTAAAGTGTCGATCGCAGACGTATCTTTCTCTAATAACAACTTTACACTATTAGTAAGAGATTATTTCGATACAGATTCTAACCCTGTTGTGTTAGAAAAATTTACAAATTGTTCTATGGATCCAAATCAAAACAACTTTATTGGTGTTAAAATTGGTACGGTAGATGGTGAGTATAATTTAAACTCTAAATACATTATGATTGAGATTCATGAGGACGCTCCTATTGATGCTCTTCCATGTGGATTTAACGGTTACAATTTCAAATTGTATCAAGGAGGAAAACCACCGTTCCCAATTATCAAAGCAAAATATGACTTTCCTGGTGAAGTTATTTGGAATCCGCCCTTTGGTTTGAGTACTGGAGTTGACGATGTTATCGTTAGTTCCGGTGACAACATCAGAAGGACTTACTTAGGTATTGGAAACTTCTATGGTTGGGATCCAAGTTATTATGAGTATATTGGAAAGAGAAATCCGAACAATACTTGTGATATTGACGGAATTGATTGGAACTACAGATCATCAGGTTTCCACATGGACAAAAACGCTTCTGGTATTACATTAGGTGCAGCATTCAGTACAAGTGGTGACCCAAGATTTATCTGTGGTAGTTCAACTTTCGATCAAGAACCTCAATTACCAACAAATGATTATTACAGATTGTTCTCAAGAAAATTCACATTCTTGGTTCAAGGAGGGTTCGATGGATGGGATATTTATAGAGAATATAGAACTAACTCAGACCGATTCGAATTGGGAAGAACAGGATACCTTTACGGAGCATGTCCTGACAACAGATATCCGAATGCAACTGGTTGGGGAGCATTCAAACAAATCGCAATTGGTGATGGTACACAAGACTATGCAAACACTGACTTCTACGCATATCTTTTAGGTCAACAAACATTTGCAAACCCTGAATCAGTTAATATAAATGTTTTCACAACTCCAGGTATTGATTTCTCAAACAATAGTAACTTGATAGAAAGAGCAATTAATATGATTGAGTTTAACAGAGCGGATTCACTTTATGTAACTACATGTCCTGATTACAACTTGTTCTTACCAACTACAACTGGTGTTGATGGATTAATTTACCCTCAAGAAGCGGTTAACTTGTTAGAAGATACAGGTATCGACTCTAACTATACCGCAACTTATTACCCCTGGGTATTAACAAGAGACAGTGTTAACAACACTCAAATCTACATCCCACCAACTGCTGAGGTAACAAGAAACTTGGCATTGACAGACAACATTGCGTTCCCATGGTTCGCTGCGGCGGGTTACACTCGTGGTATTGTTAATTGTATCAAGGCTCGTAAGAAGTTGACACAAGAAGATAGAGATGTTCTTTATACAGGTAGAATAAACCCAATCGCAACTTTCTCTGATGTTGGTTGTGTAATTTGGGGTAACAAAACTCTACAAATTAGAGAATCAGCTCTTGATAGAATCAATGTTAGAAGATTATTGTTACAAGCACGTAAGTTGATTTCAGCAGTATCTGTAAGATTATTGTTTGAACAAAACGACGCACAAGTAAGACAAGACTTCTTAAACGCTGTAAACCCAATCTTAGATTCGATTAGAAGAGACCGAGGTCTATATGACTTTAGAGTTACACTTTCTAGTGATCCACAAGATATCGACAGAAACCAAATGACAGGTAAAATTTATATTAAACCTACACGTTCACTTGAGTTTATCGATATTACGTTCTTTATTACACCGACTGGAGCTTCTTTCGAGAACATCTAAAAAACAATGAAAAAGGAAAAAGGGGGGTCTTCCCCCTTTTTTTATTTATAGGATATTTATTATTATGGATTATAAAAAATTAGTAAGAGGTATTATATCAGAAATAATACAAGACCAACTGACACCAACAATGAAGTATTATGCATTTGATTGGGATGATAATCTTATGTATATGCCAACAAAGATTTACTTAAAAGATGACAATGGTCAAAGTGTTGGTATGTCCACGGATGATTTTGCGGAGTATAGAACTGAAATTGGAAAAGAACCTTTTGATTACGATGGACATACCATTGTTGGTTTCGATAACGACGCATTTCGTGACTTTACGGTAACGGGTGATAAAAAATTTTTAGTGGATTCTATGAAAGCCCCAACGGGTCCAGCATGGAGTGATTTTGTGGAGGCAGTAAATGATGGATCAATTTTTGCAATAATTACCGCAAGAGGACATACACCAAGTATATTAAAAACTGCAATATATCAACTTATTAAAAAAAATATGCACGGATTAAATAAAGATGAGTTAGTAAAAAACCTTCGAAAGTATCGTGAAATGAATGACGAGGAAGATTTGTCTGATGAAGAATTAATCCAATCTTATTTAGAAATGTGTAAGTATCATCCTGTTAGTTTCGGTGAGGGTTCGGCCGCCAATCCCGAAGAACTTAAAGTAAGTGCGATGAAACAGTTCATGGAATATGTTAGAACACTATCTCAAAGACTACAAGAAAAGGCTTACCTTAAGAACAAAATAAGTAATTACTTTGTACCTTATGTTGGTTTTTCAGATGACGACTTAAAGAATGTACAAGCAATGAAGAAACATTTTGATGACGAATCTGGTTTAGATATCTATCATACAGGAGGAGGTAAAAAAACTAAATTTTAATTAAAACTAGGCTTATAAAAGTTATAACTTTAAAAATTATTGAAGTAAATAGAAAAAATTTAAAATGAATATATTTATAATAAAAATAAAAAGAAAAATTAAAAAATAAGACATGGCTGATTTACTAATGAAAATGCCGATTCCCTACGAACCGAAAAGGGAGAACCGTTGGATTCTAAGATTCCCTTCATCACTTGGTATTAATGAGTGGTACGTTGAAACAACATCAAGACCGAAACTTACAATCGGTTCGACAGAGATACAGTTTTTAAATACTTCAACATATGTTGCTGGTAGATTTAATTGGCAAGAGTTAGGGGTGACATTTAGGGATCCAATTGGACCTTCAGCTTCACAAGCGGTTATGGAATGGATCCGTTTATGTGCTGAATCAGTTACAGGTCGTATGGGTTATGCAGCAGGTTACAAAAAAAATGTTGACCTTGAAATGTTGGACCCAACAGGAGTTGTTGTTGAAAAATGGATTTTAGAAGGATGTTTTCTTCTTGGTTACGATGGGGGTTCATTGTCTTATGCAACAGATGGTATTGCAAAAATTACTTGTAATATGAGAATGGACCGTTGTATTTTAGTTTATTAATAAATTAATATAATAATATAAACCGTATACTTTACAGTGTACGGTTTTTTTTTACCTTTTAAAAAAAAAACTATGGAAACATCAGACGAATACAAATATGGTCAACAAGATTTTAATTTACCACACGACGTGGTACAGTTACCTTCAGGTGGGATTTTCTACCCATCCAAAAAAAAATCGGTGAAAGTTGGTTACCTAACCGCAGCTGACGAAAATGTAATTGCAAATTTAGGTCTTAAAAAAAGTGTCAAGGAATCAATAATTCTCCCACTTCTTAGAAATAAAATTTATGAAAAAGATTTGAGACCGGAAGAACTTTTAGATTGTGACATTGAAGCAATTTTAATTTTCTTGAGAAACACATCGTTTGGACCAAGTTATGAGGCTCAACTAGAAGACCCAATGACGGGGAAAAAGTTTAATTTTGAATTTAGTTTAGAAGAATTAAATATGAAAAGAACTAAAACCCAACCAGATTCTGATGGTTTGTTCTCTGTTGAATTACCAATTACAAAAAAAATTGTAAAGTTGAAACCTCTAAACTTGAAAGATAATATTGATTTAGACAACACAATATCATCATATCCTATAGATAGAGTTCCTCCTACCGTAACTTTAAAATTGAGTAGACAAATAGTTGAGATTAACGGAAAACGTGATTTATCTGAAATATCTGTTTTTTCAGAAAACATGCCAATTGCTGATTCTAAGTTTATAAGAAAATTTCTTAATGAAAATGAACCCGGTTTAGATTTAACCAAAACAACAACAGCCCCGTCAGGAGAAAAGGTGAATTTCAATATCGCCTTTGGGGTGGAGTTTTTTCGGCCTTTCTTTGGAGTATAAAAAAAATATACTAGACGAACTTTATTTTTTATCCAAACACATGAATTTACAATATTCTGAGTTTTGGAAAGTCCCAACTTTTGAAAGAAAATATTTTATTCAAAAAATAATTGAACTACACAAAACTTGAGATAAAGTATTTATCAAATAAAACATGTTTTTCAACGACCAAGAAGATTTTAGAAAACTTTATGAAGAACAAAAGAAGAAATACCAAGGAATTGAGGAATTTATTTCAGGGGGTAACAGAGGTATATCGTTACAACAAAATTTATTCAACTCATATGCTAGCACTGTTATTCCAACAACTAAAACAATCAGTGAAGCTTACTCAGCTGCAGTCAAATCCCTACTAGATTTTGAAACACCACTAAAATTTACAATTGAGGAATCTAACAAAATACAAAAAGCATTTGGTTTATCTCGAGAGAGAATTGATGATTTTAAAGTATCGTTAGCTAACGCTGCCCCTGAATTATTAAGAATGGGTGTTGGTGCTGATGAGGCCAAAGATATTATAGTTGACGTTGGAAATGCGTTTGGTAACACTGGAGTTATTGGAAAAGAGGCAATAACAGAGTTGGCTGCAACAACAAAACTTACAGGTATTGAAACGTCAAAATTGGCGACCAATTTTAGAGAAGTCGGAATCTCAATATATGATGTAGGTGACACAATGAAAGAGGTTGCTAATTACGCAAAAAGTGTTGGTGTTTCTGTTAAAGCAGTTTCAGATGGAGTAGTTAGTAACCTTGGTAAAATGAACCTGTTCAACTTTGACAATGGAGTTAAAGGTCTTACCAAGATGGCAGCACAAGCGGCAAGACTCGGAATTGATTTGAACACAACATTTACTTTAGCTGAAAAAGTATTTGATCCTGAAGGAGCTATCGATTTGGCGGCTTCATTACAAAGATTAGGAGTCGCTTCTAACGATTTACTTGACCCATTAAGAGCGATGGATTTGGCTCAAAACGATCCAGAGGAACTACAAAACCAATTAGTAGATCTTACTAAAACCTTCACAAAATTTAACCAAGAATCGGGTAAGTTTGAAATCCTACCTGGTGAAAAAAGAAGAATTAGAGAAATAGCGAAAGAAATGGGGATTCTTCCCGAAAAATTGGCCGAGATGTCAATTAAAGCTGCGGAGTTTGATAGAAAAATGAAGTCTATTGAATTTCCTACGGCAAACAAGGAAGAACAAGAATTAATCGCGAGCCTTTCTCAAATAAGTGGTGGTACGGCGGTTATTGAAATAGAAGGTAAAATGAAAGACGTAAGTAAACTTACATCTGACGACATTAAAAGTTTAAAAGACCAAGAGGCAGAAGCAAATAAATCAATAGAAGAGTTGGCAAGAGATCAATTAAATCAATTAGAAGATTTGAATGCGAATGTTAGTGCTTTAGTTTCAGAGTTTGGTTTAGGTTTAGCAACCTCAAAAGAAAGTCTAAGAGCTCAAAAACTCGGAAACACAACTATAAGTAGTTTATTTAAAGAAATAGATAAAGAGTTTTCGGTTGAAAGTGTAAGGGAAACTAGTTCAAAAACACTATTTGGTCCGATTGAAGAAGTTCTAGTAAAATACGCAACTGGTAATGCAAAATTGGAGGATGTTATAAAACAATTTGAGAAATTTGGTCCGGATTTGAAAGAAATAGGACCAAAATTTGAAAAATCAGTAGTACAAATTTTGAATAATTATGGAAAAGACGTAATTAACAAGGCAAAAGAAATATACACTCCAGTAATTAATAAAATAGAAGAAGAGAATAAAAAGAAAAACGCCGCATCAGGTAATAACAGCGTAGTTACAGTAAATCATAATTTTAAATTTGAAGGAAATCCCGAAGTACTTAATAAACTAAGTCCTAGAGAAATTACTGAAGCGACTATAACAGGATTAAAAGAAAGTAATGCTTCTGCTGCAGAACTTAAACATATTTTGAGGACTCCTGAATTCGGATAAAATTTGAAAAAAGAGTATTTATTTAAAAACAAACTATGTCAGAAAGTACTCTTTCATTTGCCGGTTCAGAATTTTTTAGAAATAAATTATTAACTAGAAATTTACAACCATACAATGTACCTGGTGTGTATACACCAACACAACCGGCAGTAAACTATGAGACAAATTTAACAGTATCAAATGTTATTGATTCTGACAACACTTTAGTTTCCACAAATGTTTTTGCAGAAAATTTATATCCGCTAAATGAATATGGACCCGAAGGAGGATTTGGGGACCCAATTGGAATTAATTCGGTTGCATCGACAAATAACCCTGAAGGGACAAATCAAGGACCTTATTATCCTGTGGGTAATGATTCACCCCTAGAGTTAGTTAATGAATTTTTTATTGATGACGCCTATATTACAAATACATGGGGACCAACAGGAGGTTACAAAGATTTAGTTGTTATAACCGACATATTAGACGCGGTACCTGGGGGTATCTATCAACCGTACTTGGGTTATTATAACACATCATCATATAGTACTTTTGATATTATATTTTACCAAGATCCTTTAGGATCAAACGGGTTGCTATCTAGCGATACCCCAATGATGAACCTTGCTGCAAAACAACTACAAGGACTATTTCAAGAGAGGATTGCATCAGAAATAATTCAAAACACTGTCGGTTTAATTAATTTAGATACAATTACAGATCCTTTTTCTGCCTCAATGTTGGCAACAGGTAAACAACCTTTTTTTGAAAAAAATTGGAAGATTACAGTACCCGAAGGACCTTTGTTAGCCACGGTATCTTTGGCAAACCGACTAACAGGAACTTATTTTCCTGTGTCTTTAATACCTGGAGATTACTTTAACGAAAACGTAAACGAGCAATTACCACAAAACATTGCGGCCCTTAGTACAATAAATAATTTTACTGGCGGATTGTTAGGTCCGATACTTAATAAGACAAGAAACCCCTCTGAAATTTTTATTGCAAATACAGGAAACGGTCAAAAATCTGTTTTATTTGCCAGTTTAGATTACAACAAATACAAACCAACTTACAACAAAGGAATATTCTTAGGGTTAACTCAAGCGGTATCCAACCTATTTAATCAAGATAATAAATCAAGTGGTGGATACTATGTTGGTAGTAGAGAGTCAGAACCGAGTCAAATTGATTCACCACCCAACGAAGTTCCTGTAAATGAGTTCGGTCAACAACAACAATCTATTGTATATGGTCCTCAAGAATTGGGACAATTATACGAAGGTAATATAGGACAACTTCAGTTTGGTTTAGCCGGTAAATCATATACTAATGATGGAGGGATTGCAGGACAATTTGTTTGGACCTCACCAAAATACAAACCAAACGCGGGATGGAAAGTTGGTAAAGGAGGAGACCCAAAGTTTGTAGATCAAGAATTCAATGTAGTTTCTGCTGATTATAACAAATATCAATCTACTGACGTAGACTTCAAGATAGGTTCAATACTCGATAAAACACAAAGATTGATTGAATCTGCAGATAGCGTACAAGGAGTACAAAGATTAAAACATGTAGGAAACGCGATAAATCAAGTGTCCAAAGTGTTTAATGACGGATACAAAGAAATAACAAAAGGTTCTCAAGTAATGTCCTACACTGATCAAACTACAGGACAAGAAGCAGGAATAGAGTATTGTAGAATTTTTACTAAAGATACTCCTTATTTTACGTATGCCGATTTACAAAAAACTGATGGTATAGTTGAGAGCGGAAGAAAATTTGACTATTCAATATTCAACAACACATATAATCTCAACATCGCCCCTATCAGACAACCAGGATCAACAAACATTATTAATGGTAAGGTAAAAAAATATATGTTCTCTTTGGAAAATTTAGCTTGGAGAACTTCAGATAGACCAGGGTTTAGATACGATGATTTACCTCCCTGTGAAAAAGGACCAAACGGAGGAAGAATAATGTGGTTTCCACCATACGATTTGAAATTTAATGACGACTCAAGACCTCAGTTTAATGAAACAACTTTTTTAGGTAGACCTGAACCAATTTACACTTATAAGAATACAAGTAGGTCAGGATCTTTAAGTTGGACAATTATTGTTGATAATCCTGCTATGTTAAACACAATTATTGAAAAACAACTTAAAGGAGTCGCCAAAGAAAGAATAGATTCGATTATGGACTCGTTTTTTGCTGGTTGTACAAAATATGACATTTATGATTTGGGTATCAAATTTAATCAGATACCAACAAAAGATTTATACACTTACCAACAAATTTTAAATAACCCAAGATTAACAACTGAAGAATATGCTCAAGTTTTAACAAGTATTGGAACAAATCCTGAAGGTAGTCTTGTTGAAGATAACGCATTTGGTTCTGACGGTAATACTCTCGAATTGGGTGGAACTTCTTGGATTGAAAAAGAAACTGAAGACCCTTTTACATCTGAAGTAAAAAAATATGAAAACTATGCGTTTTACTTTCATAATGATTTACCCGATCCAGATACAAGATTAAAAGTTGCGACCCAACCTTTTGATTTTTGGTATGACAAATATATTGCATTAAAGAGTACGTCATATGTGACTAAAGCACCCGATGAGGTTTATACTGACAATTTAAGTGCCGCGGGAGCTTACACCAAAGCTGGCATACAAAACTTTTTTGGAGATATTATTGAAGCAAATTTTGATATAATTAAAAGTGAATTTTTAGATATTATTAAAAAAATAATTATAGAAAAAAACGGAAGTGTTGAAATTGAATTAGTTGGATCAGCATCGGCTCCTGAATCTCCAGAGTATAATGTTGACTTATCAACACGAAGAATTAGTAGCGTTATTCAATGGTTTGACAAACAATCCGCTGGAAATGGTAAAACATTTGGGGAGTATAGAACTGGAGATACCCCAAAAATTAAATTTATCACTGATGATAACGCTTTAGGAGAAACCGCCACAATCCCAAAAGGGCCCGAGACTGGTGATTACCCTGAGGTTACTTGTACAATAGATATAAAAGAAAAAGACGGTTCATCATATGTTGTAACAAATGCGGCACAAGTATACAGTATTCCTGCTATGGCTTGTAGAAGAGTTGTTATGAAAAGGATTACACCTATTCTTCCCCCGCCAGATAAAAAAGAGGATGAAGATAGTGATGATGAAAAAATTAAGATTGAGATCCAACAGACTGATGTAAAGTATACTGGATATACAAGAACAATTAAACCACAGGCAGAAGTTAACATTGAACAAAAAATAAAAGACGGAATATCAAAAAAAGTTTTAAGACATTTATTTTCTGAATGTGATTATTTTGAACTTATAAAAGAAAATAACCCTATGGTGTATGATACCATAAAAGAAAAAATAAAATACTTTAATCCTGCTTTCCACTCGATGACACCTGAAGGTCTCAATTCAAGACTTACATTTTTACAACAATGTATGAGACCTGGTCAAACAATACCTGTTATAGGACCCGATGGTAGACCAAAATATAACGACGCTTTAAATACGGCATTTGGTTCACCACCAATTTTGGTTTTAAGGGTTGGTGACTTCTATCATACTAAGATTGTACCAACAAATTTAGGTATACAGTATGAACCTCTAATATACGACATCAATCCCGAGGGTATAGGGGTACAACCGATGATTGCAAAAATCTCAATGGGTTTCAATATAATTGGAGGAATGGGTCTTAAAGAACCTGTTGAAGAATTACAAAATGCTTTATCATTTAATTTTTATGCAAATACAGAAATATACGACGAGAGAGCAACATCAACCGACAAACAAAGTGTTGAAAAATTAGACAAATATGTTGTAAGTAAAATTGCTGCAAACCAACCTACAGTATCACCACCAGTGAACACACAACAACCAAAAAAAGGACAATCTACTATCGGAACCTTAGGAGGTACCAATGATTCTAATTATCAGGTATTATTTACAGAGTTGGATGCCAATTTAAAATCATACATAAATGCATATTTTGATTACATGTCAAGTGTACAACAACAAAATAATTTAGGTATTGTACAATTAGCAAACAAATCAGTAAACTATTCGAAGGGAAATTTGGCAAACCTTACCACACCAAAAGAAGTAATAATCTATGGTAAACCAAGTAACCCCGAACAATTGGTAGGAGCTTTAATAAGTAATGTTTCAAAAGATGTAAAACAAAGAGAAGACCCAATTATGAAATCGTTGAAAAACAATACAAACGAATTTAAAAATAAAGTACTTAGAGAGATAGAGGAAAAATTAATAATTCAAGTAGAAAAAAGAAGTGGTGAAATATCAAATTCTGTTAATCTTCTAATAAACACGTTTGTAACAAATCAACAGAACCTCAACTACACTTTTAGAAAAATGGACTTAGTATGTAATAAGTTAGATGGAGTATTGGTTGACACTAATAATCCTGTTATTTACGACTTGAGTGGTGATACTTTCTTTGGGGATGCTGTTAATAAAGAAAGTATAAATTATCTTTATTTGGGTGATTTTGTTCCCGAAGCTCAAATTGCAAGTTGTTATACAATACTTAAAAAATTTGACGATTGGGCAAAAATGAAATTGAATAGACCTGACACATTTAACGATTCTCTTACAACATTAAATTGGGATGGGTTATTAACCGATGTTGGTGGAAGTTCTAGTGAACCATCATTTACAAACGTTGAGGACGATAGATTTTATTTAGCAATGTCATCTATTTTAACAGACAAAACAAAAAAAGAAACCTTTCTAACCGAACTTTCAAACGGAGAAGAAGTTAAAAAAGAACCAAAGGTTTTGGTTGCCTTGACCAACGTTGTAAATACTTTGAGTACTAGATACACTGAGATTTTTGAAAAAGAAAAGAAATATTTTGATGATCTTAAAACATCTCAAGATTTCAAAACCTTAACTGAGTATACACTACCAGTTATACCAAACGTTGCTAAATGGACATCACCACCAACTGTAGACGTTGAACAGAAAAAAGTTAAAATTAAAGATCTATATGCAAATCAAAATTTGAATACGGACACAACATTTAATGGTAAAGTTACATTTTTATAAACATGATATATCAATATACAAATAGGTACTCAGATTTTCTAATCAATGGACAACAAACTGTTGTTCCGTTCATACCATTACAAAGTAAAAGTAGTGACATGAATCATATCTATATTGTTGGCCAATCAAGATTAGATAAAATATCACAACAATATTATAACAGTCCTTTTTTTGGGTGGTTGATAATGCAAGGTAATCCACAATATAGTGGATTGGAACAAAACATTCCTGATGGTGCAATATTGACAATACCATATCCTTTGATAGCTTCATTACAGGACTATAAAAATGGTTTAGATAACTATTTCTTTTATTATGGTAGATAGTAATGAAAATATTTTAGTAGAGTTTGATTATGATAACATAACGATAATTGACCCAAACAAAGTTGTTGACAATTTGGGAAACGTTAATGAAAGATTAGTTAAACAAGAAAACTTAGTTTACTACGCTAATTTAGAGTGTAGTGTTTTACCTAGAACAAAATTGGCGGTTGGTAGTTCTTTTGGTGATAACCAAAGAACAATATCCGTTGGAAAAATTAATTTTTTAAATCCAGGGTTCAAAGACTTTTTGGATACAAGATGGTCCAATGAATTAACAGGAAAAGATACTATACAAGGTAGAGGACAAAATCAACCAAGAATTACTGCGGTCAAAGAATCTGATAAGTCACCTGAGTATTACTACACACAAAGAACTTACTCTGATGGAAAACCTGGGGCAACCGACAACGGACTTTTAGGTATGAAAGACATCAATATGAGTATGGGTCAAGATTTTCTACCTGTGGTTGAAATAACTTTAGAGGACGTAAAAGGAAGAGCCCTTTTCGAATCAGGAAATAACTCTCCTTACGCCGCCTTCTTCCAACTACCATACCCTTTATTTACTTTAACAATGAAGGGATATTTTGGAAAGGCGGTAAAGTATCCTTTGATGTTGAAATCTTTTACTTCGAATTTTGATCCGTCGTCACATAATTTTATTATAAGACTGAAATTCTTTGGTTACAAGTATACTTTATTGTCTGCTGTTAATTTTGGTTCTTTAACAGCGGTTCCACACATGTATAAAAATTTGGTGACAATACCCGCAAAAATTAACGAAACAAATCAAACTGCGAAAAACACAAACCAAACTTCATTTCTGAGTAGTAAAGGTTATGAAAAAATGAGGGAAATATATTCAGATTATAAATCAAAAGGAATGATTGCTGAAGATTTTCCTGAACTGACATTAAATCAATTGAGATATCGTTTAGATGAATTTATCAAAAAAGTTTTGTCGGAGTTTACAAAAGAAAACTTGGGAGTACTAACAGAAATAAATAATTATCTAAATTCGTTGTTGAATTACCAACAAGTTATTTATACGTACACCACAACATCATGGTTCAACCAATTTATGGATGTTAAAGAACCTTTTGTTCTTACCAACGGTGAAAAAATGTATCAATTCAAACCAACATTAACACCTGAAAACAAAGACAAATGGTTTTCAGAGTTGACAGGTAGAATACAAAAATATAACACACAATTGAATACTAATAGTGTTTTTGGAAAAACTCCTGGAACTTACAGCGTTGGTGGTACAATATACCCAAGTAGAATAGAGTTCTCAATCAAAGACACGACTTTTATTAGAAAGATAAATCCCGAAACGGATATTGATTGGGAAAAAACATATAGATTAAAAAACCCAACCCAAAGTGTCTTTGGTAATTTATATCCTGAAAAAGTAAGAGCATTTAAAACTAGTAAACTTGCCGAAATTGAACTATTGAAAGGTAACTTGTTTTATTTTGAAGGACCTGGTTCTTTCATGTACATTACAACCAAAATGGGTAAACAAGTAGAAAGTTTTAAAAGAGAAATAGAAACAAGAATAACAGAAAACCTACGTTCACAATTTAATAATAAACAATATGGTTTAGGATTTATTCCTACCGTAAGAAATATATTGGCAGTTTTCTTTTGTCAAGGAGAGGCGTTTTTAAGATTGATGGATGAAGTTCACACCAAAGCTTGGGACGTAAGACAAGAACCTTATAGAAAACAAGCAATTTTTGGAAACGCATCTACCGCCCCGAGTGTTGATATCAAAACCTCAACACAAAACGATGAACCAATATATCCTTGGCCGCAAGTCATTAGAGAAATCACCGAAGATGATAATAAAGAAAAATTTGAAATTGTTTATCCCGGAGCTCCAGATGTTGCATTTTTATACAGGTCGTATCTTCCTGAAATTTGGCCTGAAGTACAGTTTGTTGAAGAGTTTATAAAAGGATATACTCACCGTGATGACGACTTCAAAGAGTTGAGCGATAATCAAACAAATTTATTAAACAAACCAAGAAGAGTATCTCTTAATTCAATAGATTTCCCAACATCAAATCAAATATTTCAGAACAAACAACAAGTCAAATACATGTATGAAATATATGAAAGAGTAATTCTTAACGCATACTACAGCAAATTAAATAGACAAAGTGGATATCCTTTCAGTGTTTACAACGTTGAGGCGGAAAATGAAACGTTGAATATTTTAGAAAGTCTAAGTTCCTCAAGTCCATACATGTCAAAAATATTAAAAGAATATAATATAGATCAAACCAACTTTGAAATATTCTTAAGACACATATCTAACGAAGGACAAGGGGAGAGTTGGCAAGATTTTATTAGAGGAATTTTTGTTACACCATACATTAGAAATGAAGTTGAAAACCCAAGTAGACTATTCAATCAAGACATTTTAGTCAACACAAAATCACAACCTGATATTGAGTTAACAATTGAAACAAACAAAATAAACATTGAAAAGTATATTGCCGACTCAAGTGCTAGTAACGTCTTTGACTTTACAGACATTTATCCTTTATTGGATTTAAATTGGGATAAAAGTAATTTGGCGAATGGAGATACATTAAATGCTGCTGAAGAGGCTTTTGATACACAAAAAGTTTTGGAATACAATGACAACCAAAAAACTATTGCAAGCTTTGAAGCCGGAGAAGACCAAACAATCAAAAGACCAATATCTAACTTCAATTATTTCAATTTAACTGACGTACTACAACCTGTTAATTTCTCATTGTTTTATACGTCAAGAACTATTCCAAAACAATTAACCACTGAAGGTAACTTAAAGTATACAAACTACAATGGATATTTAGAACCCAATCAAACAATATCAATGTTAAACACACCGTATTTTATAAATGCAATTCAAGACGGGGTTTTTAAATTTAGGTTCAGATCGGGAGAAACAAGTCCATATAAGTCTGCCGCGTATTTGTTTTTGGATAGTTTACCATTGGCAACAACTAAAGAAAAATTTAAGACATATGGAGAAGGTGGGGCTAGTGTTGATTTAAATTATATTTTGGCAACACTAAAAAAGTTTGGGGCAATTCATAAATTACCATACGCTTGGGTTTTAAAGTATGGTGGTATTTGGCATAGATATAAAACATGGAAAGATACTGGAATTGACTTTTTGGATGATGTATGGAAGGACTTTAATGCGGTTAGAAACTTTGACCCAATCAATTCGGCAACAACTTACAACTACCCACTTACGGTCGGTAACAATTTATACAATATTGTTTTAGACCAAACAACAAATACCCCAACACCAAACACAAACATGAACGTTGGGTTTTACCCTCAATTAATTGACGACTTTAATGTATTTTTACAAGGGACAAAATTACTCACAGGGTCAAGTTTAGTACAAGGTGTTTGTTCAATAAGCGGTTCTGTGATGAATGTATCTACTGTAAGTAGTAATAATTTATTCATTGGTGCAATTATAACTGGTTTGGGTATACTACCAAACACAACAATTTTGAGTCAGATAGCAGGAACTACAGGTGGTATAGGTCAATATGTTGTTTCATTATCACAAAGTGCTTCGACCACACCATTTACAGTACAAAATTTAATTGTTAATGGACCGAGTTCCGTAGACATACAACAGTTGATAAATGATGATATTTTACTTCTATTTAATAATAGTACCGCAAACATAGAAGGATCCATTGGATTTGACCCTAACAATTTGACCAGAACTTTAACACTAAGAACTTGGTCAGTTTTAGTCAAATCACAAAAAACCGATAACTATTTTGTATTCCCATCATTTGGTTATGATCAGAACCAAACGTATTCTGAATGTTTCAAAAACGGGTCTATGAGAATTGAATTATCACAAAACCCCGCAGTCTTCAATGGGTCGGTAAGATTATTTTGGAATGCACCAACTTACGGATATTACAACAACTCTTTTGTCGTTAAAAACAATCCTGACACGTATTTAAAAAACATATTGAACAACTCGAACACCCAACAAAATTTCTTGATCTCAGGACAAAAAAGTGATTATTCTTATTTGGACGATATGTTTAGCGCTTTTGATAAGAATGTTTTAGATTTGTTTGAACTTCAATTTCTGAACTTCAGTAAATCAATTTATGATTATACCGACTTGATTCCACCAACATTACAAAATAATTTGGCGGATCTTTCTCAACCAAACTTACAAAATCTAAGTAGTACTGAAACTCCAAGCGAACAATATTATAAAAACTTCCAAGGGTTGATGAGAGAATTGTTAAAGATAAGAAATCCAATAAAAACTTCTCCAAAGGAAACACTCAATGATGTAATATCAGCACAAAACCAAGTTTTCCAAACCGTACTAAAAAACTTTTTAGAATACGATGTTGTTTTTAAATACGGAAACCCTTCAGGATTTGACAGAAAAACATTTTTCACTTTTTCGACTCAATTTATTGAGGAACCTATAGTGTTGGATCAATACATAAAAGGTAATCTACCTGGTGACGGAACCGTTCCGAACTTATCTTTGGCAAATTCAAAAACACAAAATCCTGATGTTTGGAAAGCTCTTGAAACATATGTAGGTTTTTCTAAAATACCACAGTTAGAATATACAAATAGTGGGTCTTATATTACTGATTTCTTTATTGATATGAATGTTGGATTTAACGAAAAAAATGTTAAAGATTTTGCACCAATTATTAAAATATTTGCCACTCAAAAACTTTTGGACCCAAACATAGATATAACATCTTTTTATTCGGGTATGGATAATTACCTATTGGCATCAAAAGAATATCTTAATAATGTCATAAGTGTTTTAATGCCAACAGTCAGAAATACTTTACCAACAGTAATCATCAGTCCACAAGAAGGTTCGGTACGTGCAGACTTAGAAGCAGGTTTTACAGAACAGACAAGAACTGAATTGTGGGAAATGTTCAAGGCTTTGAACGACACATGGATTTCTGGTTACGACTTTTCGAACAAAACATTGTTTGAAGATGTTCTTTTAATGGACAGAGCCTCAAGAGATATTGGAGACAAAATATTAGTAGACATATTTGAGGTTAAAGAATTGATTGAAGACGGGGCTTATAAAAACACTCTTTTAGGTATGATAGAAACTATACTTAAGAACAATAATTTTGTAACATACATGTTACCTTCTTATATTAATTTTTATAATGTACAGGACGCACAACTTAACCCAACACCGAGATTTGAAGGTACCACTGAATTTGCAAGAAATTTGTTTGGTACATATCTAAATGTGGATTACCGAGACAGTTCACCAAAATACGTTTGTGTTTACGCTAACAAACCAAGTGAACATTTGGCGATGAATGAAAATGTTGATTATAGATATAGAGATGACGCTTTTGATCTAAGAAGGGCTAGTGACAACCCATTAGTTGAGAGTCAAGAAAATAAAACAGATTGGGCCAGATCGAATAAACTTGTTGGGTTTAATGTCGACATGACACTACAAAACCAACAAATATTTAAACAATTTGACGTGGCTCAAGATCCTGGAAAACCAACGTCTGAATCATTGGAAGTTTTGAACCAATTAGCCAATCTTTCTAAAAATAGAAGAAGCTCAACACAAAACGTTTCATTATACAATCTATACAAAAATAGAAGTTACAGATGTTCCGTTGATATGATGGGAAATGCGTTGATACAACCAACAATGTATTTTAATGTTAGAAACATACCGATGTTTTCGGGTCCTTACATGATAACAACTGTGAGACATAGAATTAGTGAAAATGGATTTGATACATTCTTCGAAGGAATTAGACAACCTTTTTATTCTTTACCTAAGATAGATAATTTTATACAGTCACTCAATCAAAACATATTGAAAAGTATACAACAAACCATACAACAAAATGAAACAAAAAAATTATCAGATCCAGCAACCATAGAACAAGAAAAGGCAAATGTGTTGTCAAACGTTGTTGCAGAAGACAAATTAACATCAAATCAAGATTGTAATTCGGAAATTAACCCGAAATATCTTGGATTTACGCAAACCGAATTTCCTGCAGTGACAAGAACTACATTCAAACAAATGCAAACAAGTATAGGTACATTCTTAGTTAGTAAAAACTATACGGGTGACAGTCTTAAACAATACACTAGTTTATTATTTTCTTTCCTATATGTTGATTCATCCACAAACACAGGATTTGAGACTTATGAAAATAACTATAGTACTATAGATTTAAGACAATACTTCACAAACTACTCCAACTATTTCAACAAAAAATATTATTGTATAAACAGAGGTCAAAATGTTAACTTTCCAATAGTTAGTTTCATCGATTTGAATTCGTTTATTGATTTTGCTTTTAATAAAGTTAGTGGATTGATACAAAATACAACTCCGTCAAGTACACTAGCCGAATATTTTGCAGAACTTTATGTGACAAAATACCCTGTACCAAGAGATCCAAAAGTTTGGACTGAAATGACTAATGAAGATAAAGCGATACTTGTTGCGAAATTTAATGATGCGATTAGAGTTTACAGATCATTATAAATGTGAAATGAAACTTTTTTTACAAAACTTTATATTTATTATAAAAACAACACAAGATGAATGTAAAACTTATATTAGATAATTATTTGGGTAAAAACACCCGAGTAAGTGAAAAAGACAAAGGAAACGGATATAAAGAAGTCTGTGATTTGGACACTGGAGATTGTTACACAGTTAGAATGAAAGATGGGTTGATTGAAAGAGTAGACAATACCATGAAAACCTTCAGAAAAATTCAAGTAGAAACCAACAATGGTATAAAAACATTATTAAACGGGTAAAATGGCAATTGATAAGAAAATTCTCCAAGAGATACAACGATATAGATCCATTACAAATTATATCAACGAACAAGGTGTTGAAGCTTTAGCCCCACCACCAGCACCAGACGACGCCGCTGGAGCAATACCACCGGCAGGTGATGCGGCAACGGGAGCACCACCGGCAGAAGGGGCATTACCACCGCCACCTGTACCACCATCTACAGGAGACACTCCCGAAATAGTTGATGTATCACAAGACGATGAAGTTGAAGAAATTGGTGCGGAGGGAAAAGAAGGTGATGAAGAAGTTGAAGAGGTAGATATTACCGATTTAATCGATACTCAAAAATCTATGTCAGATAAACAAGAAGAGTACTTCAACAATCTATTTAGTCAATTAGAAACTCTACAAAGTAAACTTGGAGAAATGGATCAATTAGTTCAAAAATTAGACTCGCTTGAGGCCAAAGTTGAAAAATACAAACCCAAGACTCCCGAAGAAAAACTTGAACTCAGAACTCTAGACTCTGGACCATTCAAACAAAAACTTTCAGACTTTTTTGATGATAAAAAAATTGAGATGGAAAAATCAGGTAAAAATGAATACGTTTTAACTTCTGATGAGATTGATAACTATAGTCCTTCTGAAGTAGCGAAATCTTTTGACAAAGGTATAGAACCTTTTGACCCTGAAATATATTATAAATAATGATTAAGGTCGATTAATTCAACCTTGATTTTTTTTGGCGACACTATTTGACTATAACTTTTTATACACTTATAATTTTAACATAAACCTTTAATTTTTATTTACACATGGCGACAAATTCATTAGACGCAGTACTTGCACAGTACGAAAAATCAACTCAGAACAGCGCTTCGAGCGGTTCTAAAATGTCTCAAGAAGACCGAATGAAAAAATATTTCGCGGCTCTTTTGAAAGACAATGAAAAACAAGGACAGAGACGAGTACGTATTCTTCCTACAACTGACGGATCTTCACCGTTCAAAGAAGTATGGTTCCACGAAATCCTTGTGGACGGTAAATACCAAAAATTTTACGATCCAGGAAAAAATGACAATGAGCGTTCACCCTTGAATGAAGTTTATGAAGAACTTATGTCAACGGGTAAAGAGGCGGATAAAGAACTTGCAAAACAATACAAAGCTCGTAAGTTTTATATTGTTAAAGTGGTTGACCGTGACAACGAACAAGACGGAGTTAAATTCTGGCGTTTTAAACACAATTACAAACAAGAAGGGATCCTTGATAAAATTATTCCAATTTGGAAAGCAAAAGGTGACATCACAGATCCTGACACAGGACGCGATTTGATTCTTGAACTTACCAAAGCAAAAACTCCAAAAGGGGCTTTTTACACCGTAATTCAAACTGTGATGTATGATGATCCAGCGGCAATTTCTAAAGACAATGATCAGATGTCTGAATGGGTTTCTGATGAATTGACTTGGGAGGACGTATATTCTAAAAAACCTGTCGAGTATCTTGAAGCGATAGCAAGAGGAGAAACTCCACGTTGGGACTCAGAAAAAGGTGGTTACGTTTATCCAAACGATGAAACATCTGAAGTTTCTATGGGTGGTTCCACAAAGGCACAACCAAAATCAATTAATGAAGTTGATGATCCTCAAGTAAATGATGAGGTAGAAGAAGAATTACCATTCTAATTTATTAAAAAAATTATGACGGGAGCAGTTTATTGTTCCCGTTTTTTTATTTATATTTTTAAAAAACAAATTATGAACCCTTTCATGGTAGAAAAATTACAAGAAGCCCTTGTAAAAAAATATGAGGCAGAAATTGCAGATGCAGAAGCAAGACTTTATGTTTATTTCACAAATCCTGTTGGTATTGGAGAACATCCACAACACACAGAAGAAATGGACAAATTAGTCGAACAACTCACCGATGCAAAAGACAAATTAAAAACAATTACAAACTTTAAAATTTACGGACTATAATGGCTCTTAAGAAAAATGACTTCACTTCGATAAAGAAGAAGTTCTCTGCGGACGCAAAATATAAACCACAAAGATTTTTTGATCTTGGATCAGAATTTCTTGATGCGGTTGGATTACCTGGTCCTGCAATAGGACACCTGAATATGTTGCTTGGTCACTCGGATACAGGAAAAACTACGGCCCTTATCAAAACTGCAGTTGACTCTCAAAAGAAGGGAATTCTTCCTGTTTTTATTATTACTGAACAGAAGTGGTCTTTTGAACACCCCAAACTTATGGGACTCGAATGTGAGGAGGTGGTAGATGAAGAAACGGGTGAGTTGACTTGGGATGGATTCTTCTTATTCAATAACAATTTTGATTATATTGAACAAATCACTGAATATATCAACGGTCTGTTGGACGCACAAGAAAAGGGTGAGTTGGATTATTCACTTTGTATTATGTGGGATTCAGTTGGATCAGTTCCTTGTAAAATGACATATGAAGGTAAAGGAGGTAAACAACACAATGCAAGTGTTTTAGCAGACAAAATTGGTATGGGTATTAACCAACGTATATCAGGATCTCGTAAAGCGGATTCTAAATACGAAAATACCTTAATCATTGTTAACCAACCCTGGGTAGAGTTACCTGACAATCCATTTGGTCAACCTAAGATCAAGGCAAAAGGTGGTGAAGCAATTTGGTTAAACTCTTCTTTGGTTTTCTTATTTGGTAATCAAAAAGGCGCGGGTACAACAAAGATCACTGCAACAAAAGACAAGAGAACCGTAAAATTCGCTTCGAGAACAAAAGTTTCGGTTATGAAAAATCACATTAATGGTCTTGGTTTTGAAGATGGAAGAATTATTGTAACCCCACACGGATTCTTACCAGGTAAAGATACAACCGAAGAAAAAGTATCAATAGAAAGGTATAAGAAAGAATATGCTGACTATTGGAAAAATATTATCGGAGTTGATGGTGACTTCGATTTGAAAACAGAAAAAGAAGAAGTAGAGTAGAAATCATTTAAGTTTTAGGAAGTGTCCAATACATTATTAGTAGACGGGAATAATTTATTAAAGATTGGTTTTCATGGTGTTAGAGAATTCTATCACAATGGTAAACATGTTGGTGGGGTTTGGCACTTTCTAAACACTCTTCGTAAATTCTTAGAGGAACACAACTTCAATAAGGTTGTAGTTCTTTGGGATTCTAAAACCTCTTCTTCCAAAAGAAGATTGATTTATCCCAAATATAAATTAAATCGTAAAACTTCTGAATCTGAATCTAAAGAAGAATCTTTTTTAGAACAAAAACAAAGGGTTAAACAATACCTTGAAGAGATGTTTGTAAGACAAATAGAGACAGAACACGCAGAAGCCGATGACTTAATTGCTCATTACTGTAAAGTATCATTAGATGAGGACAAAACAATCTTCTCAAGTGATAGAGATCTGACACAATTAATCAGTGAGAAAGTTTCAATTTATTCACCATCTACAAAACAATATTATAAGTCTGGAGATAAGATAAAACTACATGATGTTGAGATTCCACACTATAACGTTAAAATGGTCAAAATTCTTACCGGTGATAATTCAGATAACATAGATGGTATCTTTTATTTAGGTGAGAAGACATTGATCAAATTATTTCCCGAACTCCTTGAACAAAGGGTTGAATTATCTTATATTTTAGAAAAGAGTGAACAACTCTTGAATGAGGAAAAATGGAATGTTGCTCTTCAGAATCTTTTGAGTGGTAAAACAAAAGAAGGTATCTTTGGTAATGAGTTTTTTGAAATAAATAAAAAACTAGTTGACTTGGACAATCCACTTTTGAGTGAAGAAGACAAAGAGTTGGTTAGATTATATTATTCTGAGTCGATGGATCCCGACGGAAGAGGACATAGAAACTTAATCAGACTTATGATGGAGGACGGGTTTTTCAAATACTTACCAAAGGGTGACGACGCTTGGGTTAGTTTTTTAAAACCTTTTCTCAAACTTACAAGAAAAGAAAAAACAAAATTCAGAAACAAAAAAAACTAAAAAATAAAATGAGAGAACAAGATATAACAAAAGTAGAATTTTTGTTAATGTGTAATGAGAACATTGTCGTTCAAAGATTTTTTAACGTTAGAGGATTCAATAAAAACGCATCCAAATCTGAAGACTTACATTATTATATCACAAGTTTTTGTGAAGAAATGAAGTATAATTTAAAGATGAGATCAGTAATTTACATGTTGGAAAATCAATATGAGATTATCGAAAATCCTGAGGTCTTAAATACATCAATTACAGACGGACCTGAAAAATTTAATCTGTTAATTAAGGTGGGAGACATGACAGTTTGTCATAGACAGTTTGATGCAAAACCATACCCTCCAAAGGTCAGATATACCGTAGACCTACGCCCAAAGTTAAAATCAGTACTTGCTAGGTTGACTGACATTTTTTCAGACAAAAATTTAATTTATTTTTACCCCAAACTTATCAAAAACTAGTACTATTTATCATTACTAAATAAAAGAAAAAATATGGCGACAGGTAAAAATTTTGAGTATCTCGGACAACAGTTTCAGTTACAATTATTAAATCAAATTATTGTAGATAAAGATTTTTCTCACTCAATAATTAATGTAATCGAGAACAACTATTTCGAAAATAAGTATTTTAAAATCATAATTCAGATGGTTAAAGAATACTACAAAAAATTTGACCACACACCATCATTTGAAACCTTAGAACAAGTAACTAAATCCGAACTTCAACAAGAAATTGCATCAAAAATAGTTCTTGATACAATCAAAAAAATTAAGGATGTAACTATCGATGGAGTAGGTTTTGTTCAAGAAAAGGCATTGAAATTCTGTAAACAACAAGAGTTACAAAGGGTAATGACTAAAGCTCAAAAGATCATTGACGGAGGGGAGTTTGAAAACTACGACACCTTAGAAGAATTGGTTAGAGAAGCATTACTTGTTGGGAACAAAGACACATCTATGATGGACGTGTTCTCTAACTTAGAACAAGTACTTGAGGAAGATTACAGACATCCAATTCCAATGGGAATACCAGGAATTGACAGATTGCTTAAAGGTGGACTGGCTAAGGGTGAAATTGGAGTAATTTTAGCACCAACAGGGGTAGGTAAATCTACCGTGTTAACTAAAATATCTAATCACGCTTACAATTTAGGATTTAATGTTCTACAAATCTTTTTCGAAGATAACCCAAAGGTCATTCAGAGAAAACATTTTACACTTTGGACAGGAATACATCCTGACGACTTGTCAGATCAAAAAGAAGAAGTATTTTCCAAAGTTAAAGAAATCAATGAAACGATGGAAAATCGTTTGATTATGAAAAAACTACCGTCAGATACTATGACCATGTTGCAAATCAAAAACCAAATCAGAAAGATGGTTGCAGATGGTGTCAAAGTGGATATGATTGTTTTGGATTACATTGATTGTGTTGTTCCTGATAAAAATTTGGGTGACGAATGGAAAAGTGAGGGATCGGTGATGAGAGCATTTGAGGCGATGTGTCACGAAATGAATTTAGTTGGTTGGACCGCAACACAAGGGAACCGATCATCAATATCTTCAGAAGTGGTAACTACAGATCAAATGGGTGGATCAATTAAAAAGGCACAAGTCGGACACGTTATTATTTCGGTGGCTAAAACATTACAACAGAAAGAAATGAAGTTGGCAACCATTGCAATAACAAAGTCTCGAATAGGTGACGACGGAATAGTGTTTGAAAATTGTAAATTTGATAACGCAATGATAGAGATAGACACAGAAAGTACGACAACGTTCTTGGGTCTTGAAGAACAAAAAGAAGAAAGACAACGACAAAGGGTTAAAGAGCTACTCGAAAAGAGAAAGCAAAGGGAATCTCAAACTAATTAACAAAAATAAATTTTACAAAAATGGATATATCACAAAGAATATTGAGTGACATTACGGTGTACATGAAATACGCCAAGTTTCTTCCTGAGAAAAACAGACGGGAAACTTGGGAAGAATTGGTAACAAGAAACAAAAAAATGCACCAAAAGAAATACCCACAAATCAAAGATGATATTGAAGAAGTTTACCAAATGGTGTACGATAAAAAAATTCTTCCTTCAATGAGATCTTTACAATTCGGTGGAAAACCAATTGAAATTTCACCAAACCGAGTTTATAACTGTGCATACATGCCTATTGACCATTTTGATGCATTTTCTGAAACAATGTTCTTGTTGTTAGGTGGTACAGGTGTTGGATTCTCAGTTCAAAAACATCACGTAGAAAAACTACCTGAAATTAAAAAACCAAACCCAAGTAGAACAAGAAGATATTTGATTGGTGATAGTATTGAAGGATGGGCAGATGCAATTAAAGTTCTTATCGAATCTTATTTAGGTGTTAAATCATCAACACCAATTTTTGACTTTTCAGATATTCGTCAAAAAGGAGCCCTATTGGTTACTTCAGGTGGAAAAGCTCCTGGTCCACAACCATTAAAAGATTGTATTCATAACATTACCAAAGTATTTGAAAACAAAGTTGACGGTGAAAAACTTTCACCTATTGAAACTCACGATATTGTTTGTCATATTGCAGATGCAGTACTAGCAGGTGGTATTCGTAGAGCGGCTTTGATTTCATTATTTTCTGCTGATGATGATGAAATGATTTCTTGTAAGTCAGGAAATTGGTGGGAATCAAATCCACAAAGAGGTAGAGCAAACAACTCGGCAGTTCTTCTTCGTCACAAAGTAACTAAAGAATACTTCATGGATCTTTGGAAACGAATTGAATTGTCAGGAGCTGGAGAACCAGGAATTTACTTATCTAATGATAAGGACTGGGGGACAAACCCTTGTTGTGAAATCGGTCTTCGACCATATCAATTTTGTAACTTGTGTGAGGTAAATGCGTCTGACATTGAATCCCAAGAGGATTTTGAAAAACGAGTTAAAGGTGCCGCATTTATTGGAACACTACAAGCAGGATATACTGACTTCCATTATCTTCGTGATGTTTGGAAAAGAACGACTGAAAAAGATGCTCTTATTGGTGTTGGTATGACAGGTATTGGATCAGGTGTTGTTTTGGGTTATGATATGAAGGCAGCCGCAATTGCAGTGAAAGAAGAAAACGAAAGAGTTGCAAACCTTATCGGTATTAACAAGGCCGCAAGAACTACTACCGTTAAACCATCAGGAACCTCATCTTTGGTTTTAGGTACATCTTCAGGTATTCACGCTTGGCATAATGATTTCTATTTAAGAAGAATTCGTGTTGGTAAAAACGAAGCAATCTATTCTTACTTAACAATCAACCACCCTGAATTAGTGGAGGATGAGTTCTTTAGACCTCATGACACTGCGGTAATTACAATCCCACAAAAGTCACCTGAAGGATCTATTCTTCGATACGAGTCAGTATTCCAAATGCTGGAACGTGTCAAAAAGGTATCACAAGAGTGGATCAAATTTGGACACAGAGGAGGTCAAAACTCACACAACGTATCTGCTACAGTTTCAATCAAAGAAGATGAGTGGGAACTGGTAGGTGATTGGATGTGGAATAATAGAAAATTCTATAATGGACTTTCAGTATTACCCTACTCAAACCATACTTACAAACAAGCACCTTATGAAGATTGTAGTAAAGAAGAATACGAAAAATTACTTAAAACATTAACAAATGTTGATCTCACGAAAGTAATTGAACTACAAGATAATACTAACTTATCTGGTGAAGCCGCTTGTGCGGGTGGAGCTTGTGAAATAGTATAATAATGACAGTAAGTGCATCAAACGATTGGATACAACAGTTATATGTTCAGGAGACAACAAAAAAATCTCCTGAACCTGACTTTTATAAAGATGAAAATGGTAGGTTTGTAATGACCAAATCTTTTCACATTAAAAGAGGAAGTTGTTGCGGGTCCAAGTGTAAACACTGTCCTTACAAACCAAAATACCAAAAAGGTACTCAACAAATACAAAAATCACTACTTAGGTAGTGATTTTTTTTTATGGGTGTATTTATCTAATAAAGATGTCATGAAGATTAAGATAACAGAAAGTCAATTAAAAAATATCGTTAAAAAAATACAAGATAGTAAAAACATCAATGAGTCTTGGTATGATGACGCATTAGATTTTGTTAAGTCTTCTTATGAAACTATCGCGGGTAAAACTAAAGAAATCTTCAAAGACATAACTGGAATTAATTATGGTGATAAAGATAATGTTAAAAGTGGTGAAATACCAACAAAAAAAGAAATAGAAAAAAATATTAACAAATTCGAAAAAGACAAAGGACCCGACAATACTGACGGTAAATTAAAAAATATAATCATAGGAGACTCAACTGTTCCCTATTTAGATAACGCGATACAAAAGGCGAGTAGGATAAATAAAAAAGGTGGAGAAAGTTCCTTGTGGTTGGGGGGTATGAGTGTAATTTGGTTGATTGGAGCCCTTAGAAAATTTCCTGTAAACACAGATGTTGAGAATGTTATTATTAGTATGGGAACTAACGGTGGATTTGGAAAATATTTGAAATACGATGTTGGTGAACTGTTCAGTTTGTTAAGAAAAAAATTCCCTAATTCGAAATTTATTGTTGTACAAGGATCTTGGGGTTGGGGATCTTTAAAAAATATTGATGAAAAAGACGTTAAAAACTATTACAAAAAGTACAAAAGAGAAGGGGCGACCGTTATTGAGCCACCAATAGGGGATGTTGAACCACACGGAGACAGACCTGTTTATCAAAAAATCGCAAAAGTTATTGACGGAATGTTATAAAAACAAAAAAGATAGTTACCACAATTATTTATTCAAAATTACTATGATGTATATTTATTTGATATGTCACAAGGTATTACATACGGTATAACATTTCCATTCAGAGATTCATTTACAGGTGTGTATTTGGACGTTTCTGATACAAACCAACAAGAGATTAGAAATTCACTAATACATTTATTATTGACAAGAAAAGGGTCAAGATATTATCTACCAAGTTTTGGTACAAGACTTTATGAATATATTTTTGAACCCTTGGACGGACCAACATTTTCGGAGATTGAGTCTGACATAAGAGACGCGATTGGTGAGTTCATGCCTAATTTACTTGTGACCGAAATAAAAATAGAATCGGGATCGACAGGTTTAGAAAATAAAGGTTACACAATTAATGAGTATGATCAAAAGGAATTTAAAGTTTCGGGTATTTCAGAATTAGAACACACCGCTAAAATCACAATAAATTACAGAATTACAAATCAATCATTTAATGAAAGTGATTTTGTAATCATTAATATTTAATAATATGGCAGAGAAAAAAATATCCTATACAACTAGAGATTTCCAAGGCACAAGGACCGAGTTAATAAATTTCACAAGAACATACTATCCTGACCTTGTTCAAAATTTTAATGATGCCGGAATTTTCTCGGTATTATTAGATTTGAACGCTGCGGTGACAGACAACCTACAATTTCAAATTGACAGAAGTATACAAGAGACCGTTTTACAATTTGCACAACAAAAATCGTCAATTTATAACATAGCAAGAACCTACGGTTTAAAAATACCGGGACAAAGACCATCAGTCGCTTTGGTAGACTTTTCAATAACTGTTCCCGCTTTTGGAGACAAAGAGGATTTGAGATATTGTGGTATACTCTCAAGAGGGTCACAGGTGAACGGTGCTGGCCAAACATTTGAGACAGTATACGATATTGACTTTGCTTCAGCAATAAACGTTGAAGGAACCCCAAACAGACTTAAAATCCCAAATTTTGATGCTAATGGTAACCTATTGAATTATACAATTAAAAAAAGAGAGGTTGTTGTTAATGGATCAACAAAAGTTTTCAAAAGAGTTATCACACCCAACGACATTATACCGTATTTCCAATTATTTTTACCTGAAAAAAATGTTTTAGGTGTAACCAGTGTGATTTTAAAAGATGGAACACAATATACAACAATTCCACCCGCTCAAGATTTTATAACATTAGGTCCTGATAGATTGTATGAAGTGAAAGCCTTAGTCGAGGATAGAGTTTTTGTTGAAGATCCAACCAAACCTTCTGACCAACCAGGAATAAAAGTTGGTAGGTACATATCAACTTCTCAAAAGTTTATAACCGAATATACTCCTGAAGGATTTTTAAAAATGACTTTTGGTGGTGGTAATGTATCTGCTGAAGAACAACTAAGAGAGTTCGCAAGAGACGGAAAAGGAATGGATATATCAAGATACATAAATAACTTGGGACTTGGAAGTGCGCTTAAATCCAATAGTACATTATTCGTTCAATATAGAGTTGGAGGAGGATTAGCAACAAATGTTGGTGTTGACGCAATAAACCAAATCGGTACCGTAGTATTTTCTGTGAATGGTCCGTCCGAAACCATAAATAGAACTGTAATCAACAGTCTAAGATGTAATAACGTAACTGCCGCAATAGGAGGGGCAAACGCACCTACTACGGAAGATATCAGACAAATGGTATCCTTTAACTTTGCCGCTCAAAACAGAGCGGTAACCGTAAATGATTATGAGTCCGTTATTAGAACAATGCCGTCTATATTTGGTGCACCAGCAAAAGTTTCAATAGTTGAAGAAAATAACAAAGTTAAAATTAAAATGTTGTCTTTTGATACAAGTGGAAACTTAACAGATGTTATATCTAACACCTTGAAACAAAACGTGGCTAACTACTTATCTAATTATCGGATGATCAACGACTACATTTCAATTGAAAGTGCTGAACCAATAGACTTAGCGGTTTCGTGTGATGTGGTGTTGGATAACTCACAAACACAAGGAGCTGTGGTAGCTAAAATCATTGAAATTATATCAAACTATTTCAACCCACTAACAAGACAGTTAGGACAAAATGTTGTGGTTTCAGAACTAAGAAGACTGATACAATCTCAAAACGGGGTAATTAGTATTTCTGAAATGAAGTTTTTCAATTTAGTTGGAGGACAATATTCATCATTCGAAACTTCACAAACATATTCAGATCCAGTAACAAAAGAGATATACTTATATGCTGACGTTATTTACGCCGAACCATCTCAAATTTATCAAATTAGATTTCCAAAAAAAGATATCAACGTTAGAGTCTTGAATTATAAGACAGTTAGTTTTTCTTAGTAATTTATTTTTTGAATTACAGACCTACTTTTTGAAAATAGGAAATAAACTATTTATCAAAAAACGAAAATTGTAATGCCAAAATCAATTAGAATAAGGACTGAAGTAGGGGTTGACAAATACATAAACTTAGATTTAGAACAAGATTTTGAGTTAATAGAAATATTATCTTTAAAAATTCTTACAAATGATCTCTATACAAGATATTGTTCTGATTATGGTGTAATCGTTGGGCGTGTAAGTGTAAACAACGGTTACGGTGTACCAAATGCTAGAGTATCTGTTTTTATTCCATTACAAGGTGAAGATGTAAATAATCCTGTAATTGCCGAATTATATCCTTACGTAAATCTAAGTAGTAGAAACGAACAAGGTTATAGATATAATTTATTACCTGAAGAACCTTCTTATATTGGACACCAAGCCACAGGAACTTTCCCAACAAGGGATGATGTTCTAATGAATTCATCCTACGTTGAGGTTTACGACAGATATTATAGATTTACAGTAAAAACAAACGAAAGTGGAGACTTCATGATTTTTGGGGTTCCGATTGGAGAACAAACAGTTGTAATGGATGTTGATTTATCCGACATTGGTTGTTTTTCACTTTCACCACAAGACTTGATTCAAGAAGGTGTTGCAACCGAATCTCAAGTGGATAGTGCACAATTTAAAACTTCAACCAACTTAGACTCTCTACCACAAATTGTTAATTTAAATTTCAATGTTGATGTAAGACCACTATGGGGGGATTTAGATTTATGTCAATTAGGTATTACTAGATTAGATTTTGATTTAACAAAATTTGCAAACATTGTAATTAAACCCTATGCTGTTTTTATGGGATCTCTTGTGTCGACAACTGATGATGATTCTTTGTCAATTGCTTGTAGACCAAAAAATGATACGGGAAACTTTTGTGAGTTAATTGCAGGACCAGGACAGATCTTAGCAATTCGACAAACAATTTTTTCAGACCAAACAGGTAAACCTGTTTTAGAAGAATATGTCTTTGAAAATGATGGAAAAATAATTGACAACAATGGTACTTTTGTTGCTAGCGTACCAATGAATCTCGATTACATAGTAACAAATGAGTTTGGAGATCAGATAATATCTAACGATCCATCGAAAGGTATTCCAACAAAAGGCAAATACAGATTTAAGTTTAGATGGATTAACAAAGAAAAAACTTTGTCACTCAACAGATTCCAACAACAAATTGGACAACTGAAAAAAGAGGTAGGTTTATCAGATGATGAATATAGTGGTCAATATCAAAGAGCATCATTTTTAGTGCCAAATATTAAAGAGTATGGGTGGCAAAACTCAGGAGTTGACCCTCTGACATTACAAAGTCAAACAGTTACTTACTCAATACCATCACCACCTCCAATTCAACCACCATATCCAGCACAAACAGGACCAACAATTGTTATACCTAACAGTGTTGGTTGGCAATTTGTTTTGGCAACTAATAACATCTCTTATGAGATATGGATCGACACTGGATCAGGATTTCAACCTTATTTTGGTGGAGTCGAATCAATTTTTTTACCAGCGGGTTCCCAAGTTTACATTGTAGGAACTCCTTTGAGTATAAACCCACAGACATTTACTTTTAACGAAATACCACAAGATAAATTTAACCTTTATAGGTCATATGCATTTTCATTAGATTGGGATGACTATGCCGATTTTCAGTCGGCAATAGATTGTGAAGATACATTCTATCAATTTAATTACAACAAAGTTTATACAACAGCATTATTTTTGGACAGGTATAAAAATGGGTTAGGAAGAGCTAAACATTTGGGTATTAAAGAAATAGATAATAGAACTTGTAAAACTGAAAACAATACATTTCCTGTAAACGATATTATAAGAAACTTTGATTTGATATTTTTTGTATTCAATTTACTAATGATAATCATATTACCATTGGCAATTCTCATATTGTTTTTGGCACATTTTTTAGCTTGGTTGTGGCCATATATTAAAGCCGTAATAGTATTACTTTATATTTTTCTTGTGGGATATCAAGGATATCAAGCTTATTTAGCATACCAAGATTATTCGGAATGCCAGCAGAGTGCTATTGGAATAGGAGCCGTAAACCCAGCATTAGGTGCCAGCATGACTGCTGCGTGTTTACAACTATTCCTTGCGGCATTAGGACAAGCGGCTTTCATGATTGCTGTTGTTACCGCCTTCGGGTTGTTTTTACTAGACGCTATTCGAAGGATAACATTCTTTCCAAGGATACCACTACCAATGATAAATTATCCAGATTGTGCGGCATGTGAATGTCAATGTGGAACTGCAGAATTGGATGATAATTTTAATATACAATCAGTACAAGGAGATATTAATAGTGCCGCTGAAGTAGCTTCCCAAACTCTGTCAAACCCTACCAACATACAATTGACAATTTCCGCAGGATTCTTAGCCCCTGTAGGTATTTCTGGATCATATACTTCAACACACCCAAATTATTATCAAAATCCTCAGGGATCAACAAACGTTAATGACGGACCTTTTTATTGTGGGTTTCCGTTATCAGATTTCCAATCAATAGAATATTCTTTACAACAGGGAACAATTGATGGTAACGTCGCAGCTAGAGCCTCTCAAGATTACTTAAGGTTGTTTTCAGGATATGACATACTTTCATCTTCGAATACAATAAAAATGACTATTAATGAGAAAGATTTAATACACGCTCCACAACCTTTCTTGTTTGCAGCAAATCAAACTTTTGGTATTAATCCTGATAGAAGATGGTTTGCATTTCCACTTTCTGAGACTTATCCACAAAGATTAAATCAATTTAATACTAGAGATAAGTATTTTTCAGGTGTAAATAGAATAAAAACCACCGTAAATCCACAAATTGTAGGATCACAACCTTTTGATGACCAAGTGATAGTGATGTTAGCAAAACCAGAAGTTTCACAACAATTAACCCCAGGCAAAGTATTCACATTCCAAAATCCGGATTATTTTGATTTAAATTCACCAATTAGATTGGTTAACCTTACGGGGGCATCTTTTAATGATTTTGGAACAAACTCGATCACAGGAGTTACATTTACAGGAACCACTGGTATAACTATCAACTACGCAAACCCTTTAGTACCAAACGGATCGGTAGTCTCAACTGCTAACATTTTCTTGACTGCAAATCCTGTTACCCAAGTTGTGTCTTTAGCAAACAATGGACCCACAACGGCAGGCGTCAATGGGTATGAACAATCTTATCTTAGATTTCCGACCGACTTGGAATACTTTCAGGCAATCACAGGTCTTACGGTTACTAACTTTTTAAATCAGGCCAGTACCTTTAACTCCAATTTATTTCCAAAAGGATATTTGTTACATCAAATAAAGTATTTAAGACCCAATTGTGGTTTAGTAAATCCGCCAGGAACAAACTATTTTGTAGAAACCATCACAACACCAGCATTACAATTAATGCAAAATTTTGGAAACTATGAAGTTATAATTTGTACAAGAGGTGTAGATCCACACTCACAAACACAAAACATACAATACGATCTCTCAACAATTTTTGGTAATCCATCAAACACTAATGTTGTGGCTGGACCATATTACCCAAATGTTCCAATACAAGCATACCCACCGAGTATTGTGACCAACACTTCAGAAAACCCAATTACTCATTATACACCTGATAATAATGGATATGATTTATATTTTCCATCATTATCATTTACAGTATCGCCTCAGTCCGCCATAAATCCAAACTACACTGGATTCACTTCGAACCTACCATATTATTATTTGTCAACTGATGATGATTCAATTTATGTTGGAAACACATTTTCGCAACTTTACAATCCTGGAGGTTTTAACTCATTCACGACGGGTTTCATTTCACAAAATATGATTTGGGTAAATAGTAATTTTGGAGTTCCATGGAATCCTGTTCCCCCATTACCAACAACATATTTTGTTGGGGGATCCTTTATTGGAACAAATCATGACCAAGATTCTGCAAACCTATTTTCACTTAATTATTTCGGTTATTCGACATTACCCGGATTTTTAAATTTTACCAAAACACAATACTTTTGGCCCCCATTTTCAAATACCCCACTACCATTCCCAAGATTAAACTTCTTATATTCGGCTGCGTACTACAAAGTTTATCTCACATCGCCTGTGAATTTTAGTCAAAGAAATTATCATTTGATGAGAAGTGATAGAATTCCTACATCAACAAAAGTACAAAACGGAACCGCGGCTGAGAGTGGTTATGGTTTACATCAAAACGACAATTTTTTCTATTATGGTTTTGAAGATGAAGACGCGTCGGTGTACACTACTGGTGGAGATATTATTGATGGATCAGGTTTAGATACTTCTAACATTATAACAGCACTTACAGAAACTTTACAATGTGAAGGGATTGTACCTTTATCTTGTTATAGCGGTGATGGTTATACTTGGGGTATAATACCTTACAGTAAATGTTCAGTACCGGCAAATATAGTTGTAAATGGTTGTTATTGTCTTTTAAACGAAAAAGATCATCCATTAGGCCCACCAATTACAAAAACTATTCTTGGAATTAAGTTTACAATAAGAAAACGTAAATATTTAGTCTACGGAGCATTCCAATCAGATTTAGCATTACTTTACGAATGGAAGGTTAGGTTTACAATGAATTTTGCTCTTTGTCGAGGAGTATTTGCTCAAGTATTTCAAAACAACTGGGTAAATGGGGTGTTATACATGTTCTCATTTAATACTAGAAAAATATTTGGATTTGACCCTAATCAACCATTATACAACACTCAATTTTATAAATCATACTGTGATGACGTAATAGTTTATAATGATATAACCAACAATTTTTATTATAGATCCTCACCTTGGAACTATGTAATTTCTGAATTCATTGGAAAAAACCCACCATCAACAAACATGTACCCTGCATCTTTATTAAATTTGTTTCCTCCAGGGTATAACAAAAAACAAATACAATTCCCAACAACTGTAGTCGACTTGGGCCCAAGAGATAGTTTTATTAAAGAAATTTGTTCTAATCCTGCATTTGGAAGTTACTACGCAGATCAACTTGACACGACATCATACCAAGATAACTCAAACATATTGTTATTAGGGTTCTTATCAAGATTGTTAAACCAAGAAGTTTCTAACACCATTCAACCATCTGGATCACAAAATGCGCTAAAGGAAGGTTACAGTATCACTCAATTTTTCGATAACAATAGGCAGTCTGCGAGAATAGATGGTGACATTGCACAAATGTTATCAATAAATTCAGAATGGAAAGTTTCGCCATTTATCACAGAAAATTTAGATCCCGCGACGGCAAACGATTATATTTTCTTTGGTACAGAAATACCCGGGGCTCCTACCAAACCGGTTTTTGGGGTTTTCTTTTCTTCATCAACACAAGAGTTAAGATATAGAAAAATTATGTCACCAGGTATTGAAACTTACTCACAAACTCCTTTGATTCAAGAAGTTTTTGGATATCCAAAATCTCAAGAGGTGCCTCATTACAGATGGCTAATTTCACAAAGTCCTTGGATTTTCGGAACTGAAAATAACAATTGGTATACAGATGTTTTAACTGCAGGTTTTTTCAAAAAACAATATCAAGATTTAAACTTTTTCTCACTTAATGAAAAATATTTAACACAATATAACCAATCACAAGCTGGATTTGGGTTCATAACTAACTTTGATGGTACAGTTATACCTCCACTTCCCGAACCAAAGCCTGCTTTTCCACCGGCAGGGACATCAGGTGTTATACAAGGTCAACCGATTGGGTCACCAACACAAACAACAGGTAAACAACAATCATTTGTCGTTGGTGCACCATACCATTTTTATTTTGGTTTGAAAAACGGAGCCACGGCAATAGATAAATTCTATAAACTTTATGTACCAGAATTTTAATGAGTTCAGATTCAACAAGTATAATAATAGGTAGAGAAAGATTTAAAGGTGCTGTTGACGTTGACAGTTTTGTAAACCTTTCAGTTGATCAAACTACAAAATTACTAACAGAATATGATAGGTCTGTTAATTTAAATTTGGAAAATTTGTTTGATGAAGAAAGACAAAACTCAACAATATTCAGACCATCTACAAAATATACCGTATTGTTTAGTAATGCATTAACTGGCACAACAACCTATGTACCGTTCAGAGATTATCTTTATTATACAAACGAATTACAAAATACTATAACGGCATTTCCTGGAGGTAACGTAACTGCAGTACCACCATTTCCGCCTGTTGCGTCTGCGTGGGAAGGACACCCACAATACTTCGAGTTTGACTTTATAAGAACAGACAACAATGTTCCAGGTTACACCCAACCCCCAAACCAACACGTTTTATTTAAAAATGTAAGTGCGAGTACTTACAATTGGACACACTACGTAAGTTACCCATACAAAAATGATTATAAAAAACAACTTCAGTTGTATAGTGGTGATACTCAAGTTTTTTGGAATTGGCAGGCATCTTTAGGAATACCATTTGTTATTGAAATTGGGTCTAACCAAAACACAAGGATAATTTCTTTCAAATGTCCTTTGATGCATGGACTTAACGCTACTGAGTATGTGGAGTTATACAATAGTTTAGGCGGACCACTAAACTACAACGGGAACAACATATTTCAAGTGACAAGTTTAGGAGACGCTGGTTATGGGTCAGATAATTACATATTTAATATATCGAACGTAGGATTTATTGGGGCAACATTTAACTCATCTGTGTTAGGTTTTTTCAAAAGAATTATAAATATTAACAATATAAATGAAACAAAAAGTGAATACTATGTTAGAAGACATAAAATAATCACCGATTTGGATTGTGCGGTTTTAACTAACTCAGGTTTTGAACAAAATATATTCAACGCAAACCCTAAATTCATGTCCTATGCACTTACACCAACTCAAGTTTTCAAATCGACAATTAAAGAAAATAGTCAATCTTATAATTTGACTTTTAATTGTGATATAGATGTAAGTTTGTATAGAGACAATCAAAAAAGACCAATAACACAATTATTTTTTACAACCGTTTGGAGGGGATATTTTGGGTGGACAAGAAACATGAAACAAGGTTGGCAATTTAACATACCATTAAGGACAAACGCAAATCCACAACCATGGTGGGATCAAGCAAACCTTTTGTCTTTTACTAATATACCACAATCATCATATAACTCCAACGGAACCGGTCCTTTTTTCTATAATACAACTTTAAGTTCGGGTGATACTTTGGATGGTGATTATTGTGAATGGAACGATTACGATCAAACCGAAAGAGTTATTTCTGAGTATGTTCACAAAATCAAATTTAATGGTAATTGGTTTTTAGTTTCTTCCAACTATATTCCACCATCTAATCAATACGGTTATTTTTATTCACCACACTCACCAATACAAATAAGACAATTTTCTAGTTACGTAGAAGAAGGTAGTGCCACTGTTGTGTCAAATATACCTGATTGGGCGTATTTCTCTCAATTATCAAATAGTTTTAGATGGAGAGATATTTACTCATATGGTATTGTGGATGAGGATGGATTGGGGGTTGATTTTCCATTTTTGAACGGAAAACATTATCCTTATGTGAATACAATTTTTAGAATTACTCCTGAAAATTACAATATTTTATCGCGATATCAACAAGGTGTGGTAGGACCAAACATAACAACAATAGAAGATCCAACAATAGATGAGTGTGAATAAGTTTAAAATACTACAGGATGACATTAACAAGTATTTGAACATACCTGTTGAAATGACTTGGGACTTTACAGGAAGAGATCAAGCAATTGAGGAGTATGAAAAAACAATTCTAAATGAAGTTATAGGACAACCAAAAGACTTCGAAGTTTTGAGATTTTCACACAAACCAAATCTTCAAGCATTTACAGACATAAATTACGAGTTCAACTTTTTTGACAACACGGTACCTGTTTTAATCGCAACCCCTTTGAATTGGGCGTCTACATATTTGAATACAGGGTTTAATGTTCAAGACATATATTACTATACAAAGCCTTTTACGAAGTCGTTTTTCAAGTTGGATTTTTATGACACACCTAATGAACCAACCCAAAAAAATTATTTTACTGTAATAATACCAGTACAACAAGGTTTAAGTCAAACGGCGTTGTTAAGTACTTTTGTACCATCTGTAGATATAAGAATACCAACCTTCAAATTAGATTTTATTGGAGACAAAGAGGGATTTTTTCTTTATTGGTTGAGAGAAAGAAATTACATCGATATAAACACATTCTACATGAGTGCTAAGTTTTTTGATGCCAGAACAGGAGTATTTGTTAGAATGACAAACAGATTACAAACTTTAATTCTACCGAACGAATTTACTTTTGATAACTCAAATTATTTTTATTACGAAGTAACTTTGGATTATCCGTCTTTCACTTATAAAGTGAATGATGTGATTAGTAATATTGAAGTTGGAAATGCAACACAACCGATAAAATGGTATGAATATGTAAACCCATAATGGAACAACAATATTATAAATTTAGAATATCACCCGAGAACATAAAAGGTGATTTAATATATGTACCGTTTACTGGCGAAACTGATATTACCACATATATTGACCCTTGTTGTTATACAACAGCACAAACCATCAATACTTTAACAGGTACTACAGGATATTATTTACCGATGAATTTGGTTTTAAGTGGGGGAACTAATGGTAGTTCATTATTGGAATGTCTCTCGATTAATTTGTTTTTTCAACAAACAGCAATTGATATTGGATATTATTCTGTGTTTGATGGGGCTGTAATTCAAAAAGACGTTATTACAAATTTTATAATCACTGCTGACACAACAACAAACCCACTTGGGTATACATATTCTTTTTATAATACATCTAATTTAGAACTTATAAAGTTTCTCTCTTTGATTGCTTTCACGGTTGATTGGGGTGACGGGTTTACCCAACCTATAACTTCAACATTACCTTTATCACACACATATCCGGCAGGATACAATGTGTACACTGTAAAATTGACCGCAAACTCACCTTGGGGTATATCTTACGTTGAAAAAGATGTTGTAGTTCCATTTACAGGAACTACGATACCAAACCCAAATGGTACCGCAATTTTTGTTCCTGCAGGAATTTGTAGCGGAACTCCCGTAAGTTATGATTACATTTTTAGTGGAGACTCAAATTGGGATATCAACGACTTTTATAGTTACAACTACACAACAATACCTTTTACGGTTTCGGGGTACACAACCTCAACTTTAAATGACCTTCAACAGTATGGACCCGTAACTAATTTGATAGGTGGTAAATTTATCTACGGACCAGTCACTGGTGGTACTGGTGTAATAGGGGAGTTTTTGGGTGTTGCACCAAATGGTGAGTACACCGCATACACAATAGATAACATTGTTTACTATGATTATGCTGATTATACAATATACTTAGTTCAGTCCTCAGGATTTACTAAAAACGATCTTATACTATCGGCAATAACAAAAAATGAAGTTCTTCTAAACGTTATAGATGAACCCCAAGTTATTACAGATGTCTATGTAGAAAGGGGAAAATATGCCCCTTTAGAGAGTATAATGAGACTTGGTGAGGTAGACAATTTGGGTGATTTGGAAAAATATGGATATAAATTCTTTAACGTTATAAAAGAACCAACTTAACTATTTATTTAAAAAAGAAACAAAATGGCAACAGGTAATTATGGTACAATTAGAGGGGCGGATGTAAGTCCCGAAGATGTTGAAATAATAATGACTTATACCCCAAGTAGGGATGATACAAATAACTTTGTTTTGACAACTTTGAATGCTCAAGATATATTACGTCCATACTTTCACAATGTTGAAACAGGTGGAAACGCTGGCGTTGAGATATTGGGTGGTCTTTATAATTTAAAATTACCCGCTACTGAGTTTAATAAATTAGGAATTTATACTTTATTAATAAGACCTGCAGAAATCAGAACAAGAATAAATGACTGTGGTGTTTTATCGGCATTACCCAATGTAAAAGGTATTGTAATTGATATAAATCAAGTACCGATACAATATAGAAACAAATTTGTAAATCAAGGTCTTGTTGGTTTCAGAGTTGAATACCTTAATCCTGATGGTACCAAAATACCTAATTTCTTTAGAATAATAACTTCGTCATTTTATTGTGAACCTGTTGTACAGAATTTGACAAACACAACTCAAAAGTCAATCAGATATAGATATGTAGAAGGGGCAACAAACTTAATGTTTTGTACATTGTCTCCTTCATCATCACCAACGAACAAACCTAATGCAACACCATATATTGGACAACCAAACCAAAATATTATTATTACTAACACATATTTCAATCCAATTACAACTGAAATAGAAATGGTTGACCAAGATATATCCACATTGGCAATTGCCCTTTATGGAAATCAAACTAAGTCTATTGATGATGGTATCTATACAATATACGATTCTACAAATAATATCTACAAACAGTACAATTTATACGAAATTAAAGATCAATTCAACAACCTATTGTATGAAGTAAGACAGGATAGAGGTATAAACATAGATTTCAGTAAGAGTTTTTCTAACATAACAGGATAATGGCAAAACAAAAATTTACCTGCCCACCACAAACTGCAAGCGGACAAGGAACATTTTCTGACAATTTAGTTGGATTACAATTACTTGATGGAGGAGGTTTCACGCAGGCGAATTTTTCATTTACAACATCGATTAGTGAAAAACAAAATAGGAATTTTGATTTAGGATCGTTTTCAAATCCAATGAACTTGGATTCAATGAAGATTGAAAACCTAATCGAAACACAATCAATACTATCGAATAACTTCAAAGTTTATCCAAACTACGACTTAAGTCAAGTAACAAACTTTACTGAATATGGATCGTTAACAAAAAGAATCTCAACATCAGTTACCAAAATAATTAACTTCTTTCCTGCTGGTTTAGAAATTCAAAAGATTTCCTCGAAGTTTCTCACACAAACAACCGCCTTTAACTGTGTTTACAATGGACAAGAGAATGAAACGACATTCGAAATATATCTTTCATCAATCAGAAACCCATTTGACATTGATTTTAGTCAAAATGCAACAAGAAACATTTTATTAAAAGAAATTGAGGTATCTCCTTTGAGGGACATGACAGTTAATTTCCAAAAGTATAGTTTGTATATTAATGGTGGTGAATATCCTCTTAATTATATTTACCCAATAACCGATTCATCTATAACTTTTACAATTATTGTTGAGGGTAACCCCTTTTCAGGTAATAATATATCTTATGACTATTTGGTAATCAGACCAAACGATTCTCAAGTTAATAAAGTTTTCCAAGATAACTTCGATCCCGTTGAAAACTTCTTATTGAATAGAAATGTAAGACCTATCTACACCGCAAACTTTAAAGTTGCAACAATAAATGATTCTGGTAATTATACTTACACGAACGAACTAATAACATTTCCACTTTCAGGGGTTTGGAACTTAGATATTTCTTCTCAAAACTTCGAGGTTTATTTAGAGAAATTAAGTATTTATACGACCAGTTTAGATGAATATAAAACAAACTTATTATCACGATTTTTAACCACAGGTGCTCTAAAAGAATTTGATACACCTGATCAAAAGTTTGAAAAAGTTTTACAAATATATGGGAGAAGTTTTGACCAAACTAAAACTTTTATCACAGCATTGTCAAACATGACAAACGTAAATTACGTTGTTAAAAATGACATACCAAATATATTACTCAAAAATTTGGCAGAAACTTTAGGTTGGAAGATTAACATTTCACCTATTTCAAACGAAGAGTTATTAAGTAGTGTGTTTTCACCAACAACAAATTTATTTCCCGGACTTTCTAAAGGTCAAACTCCTGAAGAACTCAATTATCAATATTATAGAAATTTGGTAATGAACTCCGCATACCTATTCAAATCTAAAGGTACAAGAAAATCTATAGAGTGTTTGTTGAGATTGATAGGTGCGCCAGAAATGTTAGTCGAATTCAACGAATATGTTTATGTTGCGGATCAAAGAATCAACATGCAAGATTTTCAACAACAATATGTGTTATTGACGGGAGGTACACTCACACAACAAATTCCAGTTCTTCAGTCAAACAATGTGTTTTCGATTTTGGGAAATAGTGTAACAGGATTCACAACAACAACCGTAACCGTTCCTGTAACAACTGAAAGACAAGACTACCCTGTTGATTTGATTGGTTGTCCACAAATGCCGGAAGTTTCTCAAAATTATTTCTTCCAAATTGGAGGAGGTTGGTTTGAGTCAACACCACAACACAGAATGCCCGAAGAAGTAAACATTACACAAAGTGTGTTTACAGGTAACAACCCAACATATCAAACCAAACTATTACCTTTTAACTACGGTCAGTTTTATTTAGACAGATACAGATATTTCCCATACATGAGTTTGGGTTATAACCTAAGAAAAGTTGCGGACAACAAGAAAAGTTGGGCGGATTTCCAACCTGATCTAAGAAACGTATCTGATGCTAACATGAATGCTTATTACCGTACTGACGAAGAGTGTTTAGTATTGAATGTCAAAAACGTTGATATTTTTATGAATCCTTCTCAAGGGTTGGTCTACGATGTATGGCACATGTCAAGACAATATAACTTTCCAATACCAGAACAAGGTTTAAATTACGTAGAACCAAGTCCTTGTAATATACCAAACCCCTATCCCAAAATAGGAGGTGTGGATTGGACAGTTATTCAACCAAAACCAAAACAAAAAAGTTTCTTTGAATTTGCCCAAACTTTTTGGCACAACATGATCAATGTAAGAAACAGACAATTCATAACAGATGGTAAAACAGGCGGTTACCCAACCTTATCATCAATATATTGGAACTACTTGGAGTCACAACAATTAATAGGAGTTCAGAACGGTAACTTCAATTACCAAACAATGATCGACTATGTTAATGGATTAGGAACTTATTGGGTAAGATTAATTGAACAAATGATACCCGCCACAACAATTTGGACAACTGGTGTGAGATTAGAAAATTCAATTTTTCATAGACAAAAATTTGGATGGAGAAGACAAACAGTTTGTAAAATTTTACCACCGGCTTGTAAACCTTGTGGTATTACAACACAAGTTTTTGTACACGATTGTCCAGGATTATACATTCAATGTGGACTTTACCCGTGGACATCCAATCCTACAATACCTTCTTTTGGTTCATTATTATCTTATCTATTGAATCAGTACTACATAGACAATGGAATAAACCCTGCAGATTGTTTGGATTTAACAATACAAAGTCAGTGGTACATAGATATAAGAATTAATGGGGTTGTTATAAGTCAAGATCAATTCTTCAGTGGTTCAGGTCCTGTTGGAGTTCCGACAAACTCCGATTGGATTGATGCTTTAGAATTGGGATTAGGTAATTTACAAAGTTCTGGATATAGTTATGTTATTAATGAAAACGAAGAGGAATTCTTTGTGTTCAACAATAATTGTGTTCCGATAAACGAAGAATTTTCAGTGAATATTGGAGTTGACTTCCAAGTGAAGTGTAACGCGATAGAACCTGAACTTCCAAATGAATAATATAATAGTTAATAATGATTGATTTAGTTAATTTTGGTCTTACAGGGGATTGTACATCATCAAACATTGGTGAAGTATACATTGAGGTAACAGGAACAAGCCCATCGTGGACATTTAGTGAAGTAACCACTACGGGATTTCTACCAACCTCTGCAACCACATATTTTTACTATGTAAATAACCTACCACCAAATTATTATGTTGTTTTAATTCAAGACAGTGCTGGGGGTACACAATTAATACCTTTCTATATTTCATCAGGAACCTCAGTATCAATGTCAGTTACAGGGACAACCTGTGGTTTAGACAATGGAATTATAAACGGTTCAACAACAAACGTGTACGGACAAGGAACCTATTGGTTGTACGATTCTATGAATAATCTTGTGACAACAGCAACATCAATCGATACCAATTACATTTTTTATGGGTTGAGTGCAGATACATATTATGTAATTGCCGATGATGGGGGTGGATGCACTGGAATGTCAGCAACCGTCTTAGTACAACCATCAACTGAGTTTGACTTTGGATATTACGTTGTTGGAGACTCAAGTTGTGATCCTTTAGGACTAGGAAAAATATTTTTAACAGGTCTAACACCATCGAGCGCATATACTATAAATTGGATAAGTAATGTCGGGGGTCAAACAGGATCAACAATTACAGGACTTACACAAGGATTTTACTCTGTTGAGGTCACAAATTCTTTTGGTTGTATAAAAGCAAAACAAATTTTTGTACCTGACGTGCCTTTAGTGGGAATCGCATCAATTCAAGTAACAAACACACCAACATGTTTCCAAGATGACGGAATTGTTGAGGTAATTGTTACGGGAGGTACTGTACCATATTATTTTAGTGGTAGTACAGGACAAGTTGGTATTACTTTTGGTTCGTCTTTCACTTTTACAAACGTATCTAGCGGATTATTTTATGCGACAGTTACAGATGCAGGCTTATGTACCTCAATAAATTCTGTTTCAGTACAAACCCCAAATAGCTTTTCAACAGTTCAATTCAATGTTACAAACTCAACTTGCTCGACCTTGAATGGTGCGGTACAAGTTTTAATTGACAATGGTCTACCACCTCTTAGTACATATACTTTTGTTCTTTCTGGAGACAATGGAACTTATAGTACAATTACTTCAGGACCTGCTAATCAACAATTTACGGGTTTAGAATCAGGAAATTATATGATTACCGTAACTGATGTTGCAGGATGTACATTTACAGGTTATACTACAGTAAATAACACGAATCTCTTTACATTTACCGCAAGTACAACAGGTACAACCTGTGGATTTGATAATGGGATTTGTCAGGTACTTACATCATCTGGTGGAACATTACCTTACTCATATAAACTTGTTGGACCTTCCACACATGCTGAAAAGTACTTTAATGAGATTGGATTTTTTAATTATTTAAAGTCAGGTAATTACACATTGGAGGTTACAGATAGCGGTACGCCGCAATGTAGTCAAATCAGATCGGTTTATATTTCACCTTCTACAGGTACTTATTTTGATCTTTATCCAATACAACCTTCAAAAGGTTATGATGGGCAAATAAGTGTACTTATTACAAGTGGAATCCCTCCATTTACATTTAGTTGGAGTGGAGATGTTTCAGGTCAGACAGGTACAATTTTGACGGGACTAACTAGTGGTGACTATACGTTAGAGTTGACTGATAAACTTGATTGTACATACAAAAAAACCATTACTTTAAAAGGGACTAAAAATTTTGTAAATTATTCTGTATTCACAGTTTGTGAACAACAATTTCAACCAAATACAAACTTATCAAGACGAGGTATCAGACAAATGTATTGGGAAGGATTCTCAGACTTAACAACTGGTAACACCAATTGTATTATAAATTCCGCAGTGTTTACAATACAAGTAAACATAGGTGGTGAAACGAAAGAAGTTGACTTCTACACCTCAACAGGATTCGACGACTACCCTAATGATTTACTATGGGCCGAAACAATAATCGATACACTAAAATCTTTTGGTGGAATAGACGATGTGTCCATAGACTTGGTTCAAAATAAATTGAAAATTATTGCGGGTTGTGCCAATTTTCCTAAAAATTGTTCAGAAGAAATTTTAAATTTATTGCAAGATGAACTTGTAATTGTCAATCTAAAAATAGATTATGACATTGCTTGTGTAGAATGTGATTGATATGACACAAGTATTAGTCACACAAATAACTGGAATTACTACACCGTTTAGTGGTATAGCTTGTGATGTTTACGGAAATAATTGTGGAGATTTAGGGGTTGCAAATACAATACCGTTTTTATTTAATTTACCACCTCAATTTGATACCGCACCTGCGGTAAGATTGACACTGATTGACAACACAGGTTGTGAAACTACAGAAATAATTTACTGTACATGAGACTTTTTAGAATAGTTACTGTCACACAAGTTTAACTAATTCACTTTGAAAATATTTAAATTAAATTTTGAACATGGAAAATTTAATTTTTGTGTCGGCACAGCCTGATCTTCCTTATTTTCATTGGCAAATAAAGTTATACATACATAACTTTGTAAAACACGGTATTAACCCTAAAAATATTCATGTCATCTTAGGTATTTTACAAGGTCAAATAGAACCATCTGATGGTGCTATTGAAATTTTAAAACAAGGCGTTAATTTACATTTTTATAAAGATGAAAGAGAAAAAAAACTTTATATCCCAAGTATAAAACCTTACCTAATACATAAATGGATAGAACAAGATGAATCAAGAGGAAAACAATTTTTCTTACATGACTCTGACATAATTTTAACAAAAGAATCAAATTTCAAAAATTTATTGAATGACGATATAATTTATCTTTCTGACACCAAAAATTACATTGGGTACGATTACCTAAAAAGTTGTTCTACTAAATACGAAAAAAACTTTCCTAATTGTAAAACAGAACAATTAATAGACGATATGTGTGAAGTCATTGGTGTTGATAAAGAATTAATTATCAAAAACAAAGAAAATTCAGGAGGTGCCCAATACATTATAAAAAATACAGATTCTAATTTTTGGAAAAAAGTATACGAAGACTCGACAGAGATGTATCACAAAATGACGATCTTTCAAAAAAGATACCCACTCAAAAAGGGTAGTGTCCAAACATGGACCGCAGAAATGTGGTCTCTATTATGGAATCTGTGGAAATTAGGACATGAAACAAAAATATCTGAAGAGTTAGATTTTGTTTGGGGAACAGACAACATTCAAAAATTTTTCGAAAAACCAATATTACACATGGCTGGCGTGACCGAAGATATGAAATATAGAAAATTTTTTAAAGGGGATTTTATAAATAAAAATCCAATACAATTATTAAAAGAGGACATAAATTACTTTAATTTTATCGAACCTAAAAGTATAACAATAAAATACGTCGATAACATGAAGTCTTTTATACAAAAACCAAAAATCGATTATTTATAAAGAAGTATGGAAGATTGTTATATTTTATATTCTTGTGACAGGACTGAACAACCAGTAATCTCCAATGACGCCCAACTTAGTGGATATGTTGGAAATTTTGTTGCGGTTAGATTATTAGACCCAATAAATGTTCCAACAAAGTGTTATTTTGTTTTTTATTTGGGAGGATTAGATTGCCCTCCTACCTCAACCATAGCTTTAGAACCTGATATTATATGTGATTGTTCGAATTTATGTTATTTTGTTAAATACGGAACTAAATTTCAAACAACAACATACATCGATTCAAAAAACGATTTAATACTAAGAGATTTTACCACAGGTAAAACACAAAATTTTTGTTCAAAAATATATCCCGTTTTTGAAATTTCAGGTGATACACAAGTAACCGTAAAAAGTGCTTGTATTGGAGACAGTTGTCCTGCAAGTTTAGCAACCGTTAAAAACGTAAATGAATGTGACGTACTAACAATATTTCCAATGGGTGTTGATTGTATTGTTATTAATCCAAAATCGCAAGTTAGTTTTGATGGGTCTGCTCAATTAGCAATAACAGGAGGAACTCCACCTTACACAATAGAATGGGAGATAGGTAGTTTTGCTCCGGCACTAACAAACTTACCGCCAGGAGAATATAACGCAACCGTATCTGATTATTATGGTGATTTTGTAATTGACACAACATGTGTTCTAACAGCAGAAACAATCTACTATTCAGGAATGTGTTTTGTGTTAGACGGAGGAAAAGGTCAACCTGATCAATACTTTACCGTAGAATCTTCAGGTGTAGAAAATGGTAAACCAAGTTATGTAATATCAACACCACTTTTATCTTATGGTGTTGTATTTTGGGATGAGGCACAAGGAATTTGGGTGTTCTGTTTAAATTATAGTTGTGGTAACAGTACATATTACAACTACTTGGATAATAACTACGGGGACTATCCCTCAACTTACGGTACGTTTTATTGGTCGGCAGGGACAAACACAACACATAAAATAATAGATTCTTATTTAGGACCTTGTGAACCCCCTGTAACACCTGTTTCTTACGGTCCTCTTTGCGCATTTTACCTTTTAAACACAAATGATCCTGAAAACCCTTATACGGAAGTTTTTGTTACACTATATTATAACGGTCAAGTTAACGGACAAGCCAGTTGGCAGTCTACCGGTACAACATATGACATATATTGGAACACAGGTTCTACACCAAACCAATGGGTTCTTACTGGATATGGCGGCACACCATCAAGTTTGGTGGCAAGTAATAATTCAGCAACACCACCTTTATCGAATTGGTTAGTTTACGGTGACCCATCTATTGACACTATAAGCGTTTTTTCTGGGGTTTGTTCTAACACAACGACTGTTGGATTTACTGTACAAACAAACGACGCACAATGTAATTTAGGTGGAGGTAGTATTATGATAAACGCTTACGGAGGGACCCCACCTTATCTATATTCAATAGACGGAGGATTAAATTTTTATGGAAGTCCATATTTTCCAAACCTATTGGGTGGAACTTACTTAGTACAAGTTTCAGACATAAATGGAGTTAGTTCACAATCATCTGTGACCGTCGCAATATTGAATTCAACAGTTTATCAATTAGCCTTTGGATTCAGTTTGGCAACTAACAGTTTTACAATAGCAACACCACCGTTACCTCCAGGAGTTACAATCTCTTTTCAAGTGGCACATACAAATGTATTTAATTATTCACCAAACACGTTACAAACAAGTCCAACACCACCATCATATAATAACATAGCAACCTTGATTGGTATTGGTCCTTTGGCTTTATATCAAACAATAAACAGTTTCCAAAACATTGGTGGTCCTTGTACTTCGGTATTCACACCACTAATACAAAATCAGTCGAATAGTGCTTATTTTGCCAACCTCACATTGCCGGGGTCACAAACAATAAACGGAACAGTAACAAATACAATAGTAAACCCACCAACTGGGGATTGTGAAAATGCATCGGGAAGTTACAACATTCAAATAATTAACTTACAAATCAATAATTGTACTTGTTGTGAAGTCGAATTATTTGGAATTTAATAAAAACAAATATTTATAAAATAAATGGGATATATCATTAAAAATACTTCAGGTCTTGTGAACACAAGAATTACCGACACAGGTAGACAAAAACTATCTCAAGGTAATTTTAAAATTTCATATTTCCAAGTTGGGGATAGTGAAGTGTCTTATGATAAATTACCCAACTCATACAATCAAGCAAATAGTTTTGTTTTAGAACCTCAGTTTAACGCACAAAACAGTTCAGGAGCTCCACAATCAAATAAACAATATGTTAAATATCCATATTTGGTTGATCAAGGTGAAACAAACACCTACGGAATACCTTTTATGGACTCAGCAATAGAATCTGTATACAACAGAGCAGCAATGAGGGGATTTTTTGATGGAATTACCACAGGAACAACAATAAATTGGAGGGTTTTAACCGGTGATTACTATGTTGTTACGGCAAACTACGAAGTCCCAATGAATCAATTTGTTGGCGATAACAAAATTTTATTGGAGTATTCACCTTGTAACGGTCAAAACACAAGAAAACCAAGTGTTGGTGATTTCATAACCATATTCTACGATGGGAATGGATGTAGTAATTGTTATTGTGAAAATGTTCCAACCCCAACACCAACAACATCACCAAACTCAACAGGAGTACCAGTTACACCAACCCCAACACCAAGTGCAACTGTCGGAACTATAAATTGCGCAAGCCCAACCCCGACACCTACACCAACTCATACTCCTTGTCTTAGCCCAACTCCACAACCTGCGTGTCCACCAACACCTCTTCCTGAGTGTTATATGTCGATGAACAGTTGTTATCTAATTTTGACTTATAGAATTATTGATGTTTGTGATAATTTAATAACTCTTGATAGGAACACACCTGACTATTGTGAAATATCTCCTGATTGTTGTGCAAGAGTTATTATTTATCCACCAAATATGACCACTCAATACGATAGTTATACCCCAAGACCACATTGGGCAGATAACGTTATTGATTTTGAATCTGTTTGTGATCTTGACCAATTCAATGTTAAGATTTGGAATATGAATATTCCTTGGACTGAAAATCCAGCTGGATTAATATCAACACAGTATAAAGGATATCAGGACTTTGGATCTATAAATTATATTGGAAGTAAAGAATATTTTGGGTACAATAGTTCTAGTGGACAGACATCAACAGATCCTGTTTACTATTTCAATTCTTTTAGTGAAAAAATTATAGTAACACCTGAAGAACAAAAGGCGATTGCAATAATTCACTATACAAATCAAACTATTGATTTCTTCTACGGTGAAAAATTTGCACTAGAACCATACGACCCAACAAACCCGTTAGACACCATCGGTCAAGCTAGAAACTTCAAACTACACGTTCCATGGTTGATGTGGCACAAAAATAGAGAATGTTGTTTTGGTGTAACATTTTGGGTAGATCCTCCTGGATTTGATGGAAAAGACTTGTTTCAAGTACAGTATATCAAATCAACAAAAAATTCTGATATGAATGAACCGGGATTGAGATATTACAATCTATGGGACACGTATCCAAATGCAAACGGAATTCCAAATAGAGTCGGTAAAGTTTTTCCTGACTCACACATAGTGGTTATTGATGATGAAGAATTGGTTGCCGCGATGTCATATAAGTCAAACAGAAACTTTACATTACCTGCACCTCAACTTTCTTTAATTACACCTAATATATGTGACACAACAACCTCATTGAATGGTGTTTTGTCTAGCCATACCGAAACAATGTACATTACCTATCAATTGGAAAACGATTATTGTTTTACAAATTGGTTACATAGTAATTATTACTCAAAGATTGTCGGAAACAATAATATATGTACTCCTGATGTTAGTAAAAACGTAGCAATTAGATTTGGTCCTGAGTTTCCATGTTTGAATCAACCAGGGTATACACCAACAACAACTACTACAACATTCCCAACCACAACTACTACAACAACAGTTAATCCACCATGTTGGGAGAATGGATTCAAATTTACATTTTTATTTGGAAGTAATGTTGTTGAGTTGTTTTTACAAAACACAGGTTCGTATCTAAATGGTCAACCAATATTTAGTGCAACTTTAGGGACTCATGCACTGAACGTTTATTGGAATGGATTGGCTTGGATAATAATAGCGGTGGATAGTCCTGAAATTGAAACAATTCTTTTTACAACAATTGACCCAATTGGAGGATTTGATACAAATGTGACAGGAGGTGTTTTACAAGTTTCAGGCTATACAAGTTGTGGAAATGATAACACAATTTGTGCTACTATTTGTCAAATTGCTGGATCATGTTACAATGACACTTTTGTTCCTATTAATAGTGGAGGCACAACAGTTTATCTTTCTTTTACAACAAATTCACAAATATATTATAATCAAATCGCAGGAGATTGGGTGATGGAAATTGCAGGAACTGTGGAAGGAAAATTAATCGGTTTATCGCCCAATGATATACCAATAGGATCGTACATAACAAGTACATACGATTCGATTTCAACAACCCCTGGAAGTTGTCCACTTACTTGTAATTGTGTGAACTTTAGTGCTCAAACAACCACACAGGTTAATTATTTGGAGTGTAACGGAGTGTTATCTTTTATTACACTCCAAGTCGGAGACCAAATGGATGTTTGTGTTGCAAACAACATATTTAATTTGGGTCCGGGATCAGTGGTTGTTAATCATTGTACACTTCCTTGCCCAACACCAATCATGATGTCTAGTATGTCAAACATGTCATTACAAAACACTGTACAGAATTTTACTTCGTTAAATCAAAATTTTAACGTCAATCAAGTTACAACTACAACAACAGCATGTCCAGTTTGTAATATTGAAAATGGTTTTTGGGCTACAAAATTTAAAGTTTTAGCACAAAAAGTAGTGACAGGAGAAAGACCAGATCCTGCAAAATGGAAAGTCATCGACTTCACAACTAAAATAGAATCTCAATTTATAAATGGTTATGTTACCGAAAAATCACTTACAGGAACAACCTTTATAATTACACCCGATAATTATGATTCGGCACCATACTATAAATTGAACAACTACATAAATTTAGTTCCTATTTCAGAAACAGGACCAACATTGAATTTTGGAGATGAGTATTACTTTTACGGGAATATCGAAACCGACATCCAGGCAACAATTTATGAAATGAAATATAAAATCAATTTGGGACAAACTGAGTTTTTAATCTCACAAAACCCAAGTTGGTCGACAGCTAAACAGCCTTACATTACTGAAATTGGATTGTTTGACGATCAAAAAGACTTGTTAGTAATTTCTAAATTACAGTCACCCACATTAAGACAAGGAATCCAACAATACGTGGTAAAATTAGATTTGTAGTCGAAAACCTTCAAATTTCAAAAAATTATCTTATTATCTTAATAAAAAAAATATGACCAAGAATTTGAAAAACTCACCAAAAGTTTTGGGTTTGGATATATCCACCAAAACGATAGGATGGGCCTTGTTTGACATCCGATCTCAAGATCTTTTGGAACTCACACACATATCCCCAAGACCTAAAAATACGGATGATGATAAACTAAAAGAATTAATTCTTAAGTCTGAAATATTTGCAGAAAAGCTTAAACTATACAAAGATTTAGGTATTGTAAGAGTTGTAATTGAGGAACCACTATTAAACTCGAATAATATTTATACAATACAAACATTACTTAGATTTAATAGTTTTGTTTTTAAGGAAATCTATAATATTTTGGAAATTGTACCCGAATTTATCTCAACTTATAACTCAAGAAAGTTTGCCTTCCCCGAATTAGTTCAAGAAAATGAAAAAAAAAAGTTTGTCCTTTTTGGAGGATTACCCAAAGACATTGACAAAAAAATGATCATTTGGGAAAAGGTTGCTAAAAGAGAACCTCAAATCACTTGGCATTATACAAGAAACAATACTTTGAAAAAGGAAAACTTTGACCAAACAGATGCCTATACTTCTGTGTTAGGGTTAATGAGATCAAAAGGAATTTGGAAATAATATCTTCTGAAATAACAATAATTTAAAACATCCTACAAATGAAGATATTTTTATGCAATCACGTCAAATCCACATATATCAAACTTAATACCACCTAAAGCGTAGGATAATTGGTTTGATGATAATGTTAATGAATTGAAACCTGATGGAGTATAAATTGTAAAAATACCGCTTCCACTATGATATGGTAAAGAAGAATTACCAATACAACCTGATAATGGAAACGCCTCAACTGATTGGCCAACTATCTGATAACAACAAGCGTCACACTCAGTAACCGTCATCTGAGGTTGTCCATTATTAACACTGAATTGAACGGATTCTGTTGAAACTAAAACTCCTGTTGCGGTGTCAATTTTAAACGTATAGTCAAAAAGTCTTATTCTTACGTTGTTTACTAAACCATTGAATGTTACTGTATAACTCCAATTACCTAATAGAGTGGCACCTCCTTGAATTAAATCGGTTACAGTGATTGTTTGACTGTAACACGCTGGAGAAAACGTCTGAGGTCCAGTAAAGGTTATATCGCCAAATCCTGTTCCAGCCAATGTTATACCGTTAATAACTAAAGACTGACCAATTCTAGGAAGTGGACCACCAATTGGACAACAATCCTCAACACAATTTTGATCAACAAAACTTATGACAAGAGCAGTAGAATTACTAATTGGAGAAAACGAAGAACACCAGTAAGAATCACCAGGGGTTGCGGCAACGTCTATAACATTACCATTACAATCACCAACCTGAACTTCTTGATTAACAGGACCATTGTTTGTAATTAACCAAGTTGATGTTATACATTGGTTAGGGGTTGGTGTTGGTGTTGGCATAGGTGTTGGGGTCATAGACGGACAAATTGTAGGTAATTCAATTGTGTTGAATGACGCAAAACTTAGTAAACAATTAATTGCCGTACAATCGTTAGGGTATCCACAAGTCACATCAACCCAATCACCGACTGCTCCAATAGGGGTTATTGTGTCAAATGGTAGATATGAACCTATTAAGTTTGTTGTTGTTTCTTCTGCAACCCACCTAACGTTAATTGGGTCCCAATAAATTGAATACACATATGTATTATTAAGTGGTAAATTAGGGTAAGTCCAAGTATATGAAGGTCTTCCATTAATTATTGGACCTGCATTTACTTGTTCAGAACCACATTCAGAATTAACAACTAAACAATTGTAAACTGGTATAGGTGTTTCTTCAGGACAATACAGACAAGCTCCCGAAGCAGAATCACCAACAACCAAAATAATCTGAATGTTATCGATACCACTTAAGTTTTGAACAAGACCTTCAAAAATAGCACAAGTTTTAGTACCATTTATTACAACTTGGTAAACAAATCCTTCAGATAATTGATTGTTATAAGGATCTAAAACAGATTCTGTTGTGTAATAATCAAAACCTGTAAAACAATCTTTGAATTTTTTACTATCACCACAAATGATTTTTTCTGACACTCCATTAAAAATTGCACTCCCACTAAAAATACAAGGTCTAATAATTGTTGGTGATTGTGTTGGTGTTGGTGTAGGTGTTGTCGATGGACTTGGCGTCACTTTAATTCCTGAAATAGTTGCCGAATACCCACCACACGGATTAGTTTGTGTTGGTGTAGGAGTTGGTGTAGGAGTCGGAGTCGATGTCGGAGATGCCTCGGGTACTGGAACAAAAAAACAATCAAAAATCGCCTCAAAATTAAAATCCTCACATGGATCTGTTGTAATTGGTGTTGTTTGACAAGCACCTGAGTAAAATAAACTACTGTCCAAATCAGGACATGGCGATGAAGACCCCATTGGACCAAAAAGATCACAAACTCCACCTAAAGATGAAGATAAACACCACTGTAAATTTGTGAGGTTATAATAAATAAAGTAAGGCCAAGTAGAACCCTCGAAATACACTTCATTATTGAATGTACCTGCGACTTCATATGTATCATCGTAAAAATTAGTTCCATCAACACAGTATTCATCCGCACAATTACAAGAAGTAAAATACCTGAAACCACCCAAATAATAAAAGGCAACTACACCATTTGAATAAAACCCAGTTGTCAACTCACTTGGTGCGGTACATAGCGCACTTGTATAAAGACTTTCCCCAACAGACAAACTATTACCGTAAATTGTTATACCAACAGACGCACCACAAGCATCTGTTTTGGTTGCTTGAACTGATGACCATAAACCTAAATTACTACAGGGCATTAAAAATGTATTACTTGATTTATTACACAGCCCGCATCGTCAATAATCTTAACCACAACACTATTCAAATTATTATATGGAAAAGGTACGTTGAAAACATAAGGTAATTGACCTGCGTTTATAGTGGAAATATAAATGCAATTTGTAAAAATTAAATTACAAACATAGATGTCGTAATTTGGTGTTCCATTTATTGTAGATATCGTAACTTGATTGGGCATTAAAAGTACTTTTAGATAAATATAGAATATGAAAAAAACTTGTGAAGTTGAGAAATTATTTATTATTTCCTATATTGTATGTATATGGAAGAAAATGATGCTTTAGTTGAGTTGTTAGAGTCGCTTTTGGGGGATCATGGACTCCATTACCCCAACCGAGGCCAAATCTCCTTCAATTGCCCCGTGTGTGATGACGGAAGAAACAAACACAACCTCGAAGTAAACTACATAGAAAATGTTTTCAAATGTTGGTCTTGTGGTGATAGTGAAAATACTCACGGATCTTTAACCAAACTTTTTGACAAATATGGAAATAGAAAACAAAAAAAACTTTATTCTGTTTTCAGACCAGAGACAATAGTAAAAAGAGAAAAGAAGAAAAAAACACTAAAATTACCCGAAGGATTCACCCTCTTTAAAGACTCAAGCCCCGTTTATCCCGTAAGAAGATCTGCTAAAAATTATTTAGATAATCGGGGAATTTCCGAATATATGATCGAAAAATATCAAATTGGATTTTGCGACAAAGGAGACCACGCAGGACGTATAGTTATACCATCATATAATTCTAACGGTGAGTTAAATTATTATATTGCGAGAAGTTGGAGTCCTATGTCTAAAGCAAAATACAAAAATCCTGAGGCAGAAAAAGACAAAATAATATTTTGGGAAAGTTTAATTGATTGGACAAAAGACATTTATTTAGTAGAAGGTGCGTTTGATGGTTTGTTTTTAGATAACGCAATCCCAATGTTAGGTAAACACATGTCAGAACTTTTATTTGAAACAATCTACAAAAAGGCTAAGGCTAACGTTATTATTTGTTTGGATGGTGATGCGTGGGAAAACGCTGTAAAACTTTACCATGAATTAAACGGTGGAGACCTATATGATAAAATTAAAATTTTGAAACTACCAATTGATCAAGATGTTTGTGATCTTAAGGGTAGAATTGATGATTACTATACTATAATAAGATAATGGATTTAAAAAAAATAGCACAAGAAATACGAGATATCTTGTCTGAAAGACAAAAAGAGTTTCAGATAACTTTTGAAGAAGAAAGTCACAAATATACTATGTTGGACGATAAAGGAAATTTAAGAAGTGATTTCCCATCAGTATCCAAAGTTATGAAGTTATTTTACGAGGAATTCCCAACAGAACAAGCTGCTTATAGTAAGGCTGGTGGAGATCCTGATGAAGCTGAAAGACTTATGGAAGAATGGGCCGAAGCAGGTAGAAAATCAACTAACCTTGGTTCTCGTTGTCACTTCTTTTTGGAAGAACATACATTAAAAGAGTTTGGTATTGAAAAAGAAGTTCGTCAACCAATTTTTGAATGTGATGCAGAACAACTTATTAAAAGTGATACAATGATTATCACTGGAAAAAGATATATTGATCTAATTAAAGATAGAGGATGTGTCTTGATTGATACGGAAATGGTATTAGGTCATCCTGAACTTGGGTATACTGGTCAACCCGATAAGGTTTGGTTGGTTGTTGGAACTAACGGTAAGTTGGGTATCTTAATTACTGATTGGAAAACAAACAAACCAAAAAACTTTGCGGTTACCAAATACACTAAAAACATGAAAAAACCATTTCAGGATCTACCTGATAATGCTTTAGGTCACTACCAAACTCAATTACCTTTTTATGGTAAATTGTTACTCAAAATGTTAGAAGGAACTAAGTATGAAGGTATACCACTTTTGGGTTGTATTGTGGTTTTACTAACCGAAGAGAGGGAATTTCACGAGTACCGAGTTTCAAAGAAAACAATGAATACGATACTTGAAATGGACATGAAAGAATATTTGACTAAATCTAAAAAATAAACTATAATACAAATAAAAAAAATGGAAGATGAAATTATAAAACCAAGAATCGATCTTAGACAACAAGAAACAATAAAATGTGAAAGTTGCGGATCTAAGTACTTTAAAGAAATAACAATGTTAAAAAAAGTACTCAAATTATTAACAGGAAGTCATGAAGATACACTTGTACCATTCCCAACATATATGTGTAATGATTGTGGTCATGTGAATAAAGAATTCGAACTATTTATTGACTAATGGAAATAGGAAAAATGACGATATCTCAAGTTACCCCTTATTTGGAGAATATCGCAAAAAACTACGGATTAAAATTAAATCGGGTTAAAGAATTCAAGTTGGCAAGAATTATTTTGATAAACCTTTATTGTAGAGAAATGGTATGACACACAAAGAATTTTATATCTGGTTAGAAGGATACCTCTATGGTAAACTCGAAAATAAACATATTGATATAACACCAATAGTTGAGAAGATGGGTGAAGTGAAAGACGAACCAAAGTTTGGTATTGCCGAACCGTATAGAGTACCCATGCCAGTAAACCCATTCCCAATCACAGACGACCCTTACAGACCGCCATATGAAGTATATTGCGGAGACAAAACACAATTAAATGATTAAAAAACTTATACACTTTTCAGATTTACACATCCGTCTCTTCAAAGACCACGATCTTTACAAGTCAATTTTAGAGAATGCTATCAAACAATGGAGAGAATTGAATCCGGATCGTATTGTCTTTACCGGAGATTTGGTACATTCTAAAAATCAAATGACTCCTGAACTTATTGAAATGGTTAGTTGGATTTTAACCGAATGTTCATTTGTTGCAAAAACAATTATTATTCCTGGAAATCACGACTTCTTGGTTAATAATACTGAAAGATTGGACGCACTATCACCAATTATCAATTCACTTAATAGTAAAAATATTGTTTACTACAAAGACCGTGGTGTATATGAGGACGATAATGTTAGTTGGTGTGTATATTCACAATACCAAGGAAATATTCCACCTGACATAACAGAATCTAAAGGAACTCGAATTGGTTTATTCCATGGGCCAATCCAAGGAATGAAAACCGATCTTGGATTTGACTTTGGTGAAGAGGCGTACGATGTTGAAAAGTTTGATGGGCTTGAAACCGTATTATGTGGTGACATTCACAAACGACAAGAATTCAAGTTCAAAACAGGTAAAGGATATATGATCGGATCACCAATCCAACAAAATATTGGTGAGAGTATTGGACGACATGGATATGGAATTTATGATGTTGACACTAAAGAATATTTTTATGTTGATCTACCAAACCCAAAACCTTTTATGAAATTCTCGATAAAATCATTTGAAGATATTGAAAATGGAATTGAAAAAATCCAAAATCTTTAATAAAGAAATAATGCAGGCGGTGTCTGCATTTTGTGAATCCCAAGAAATTGAGGATGTTGATAATTTTATGTACTTATGCTTTAAGCAGGGTTTTGATATTAAGAAGTACGGACTTTTAGGAAAACCACTTAATGATGGTGAAAAAGACTTAAAAATAGGTGGAGAACAAGAAAAATGGGTGGAAAAAGAGGTAATTGTTGAAAAACGAGTGGAAATACCTGTTGAGGTTATCAAAGAGGTGGAAAAAATTGTTGAGGTTATCAAAGAAGTACCTGTTGAAAAAGTTGTCACAAAAATCGAATATATTAGTGACAAAACAACAGAAGATGAACTTGGTGAAATAATTACCAACTTGAAAAATGAAATGTCTAAAAAAGATAAAGAGTTAGATGAACTTAGACAAAATTTAGACATTTTAAAAGAAAATGATAAAACAAAACTCTTACAAGAAACTCTTCAGAATTTAAGAAATGAATTACATAAAAAAAATCAACAATTAATTGAATTAGAAAAAATAAACCGAGACCTTTTGAACGGTAATCAAAACCAAGCTTACCTTCTAAAGGGATCAAATTTAAAAGATAGAATATGAATATTTTAATGTGGATTATCGCAGCTTACGGAATGACAAACATTTTGGTCTATGGATCAATTTTTAACGGACTAAGAAATTGGATACATAAAAATGCCCAACCAAACGTTGGGTGGGTGTTGTTTAGACCAATTTTTACATTTGTATCAGACTTAATTCAGTGTGTCCTATGTACAAGTACTTGGGTTGGTTTTTTTCTTTCTTTGACTCTTTTTGCACCATGGCATGAGATCATTGGACTTAATAAATATTTTTCAATATTCTTTGATGGAATGTTGTCTGCAGGTGCCGTATGGGCCATTAACAGTGTGGTTGAGTGGTTCGAAGAAAATAGACCAAAATGAAAAAAGTAAAGTTTGTATATTCGGATACAATCCAAGAATCAATTATTTTTTATGATGATTTATTCTTAGGTGGAAAAAAAGTTGTGCAAATTTTTGAAAATGGTATTACTGGTTATACCTCAATAAAACTTGTAAAAATTATAAAATAAATAAAATGGGAAAAAGAGCAAAAGAACACAGAAAAAAAGTTGCAAAAAGGAATGCACAAATAGAAATTCAGAAAAAAAACATGAGAAAAGTTTTTGATGATTTGTTGAAAAAACAACAAGACTTAATGTTGAATGAAGAAAACACCAAAGTAAAAATGGGTGATAAAGAGATAAATTTTGAGGTTTTAGGTGAGGTAGAAAATAAACCAGAAAGTGGTATTAGAATTACTTTAGATCCTGAAGAATCTGCAAAAATCAACAAAGAATTCGAAGAAGAACTACCGACAGAAGAATAAAAATGGATTTATTCAATCCACCAAAAATATTTAACTACGAAATTATGATAAAAGATTTGGACTTTTCTTCATACGAAAACCCAATTATACAAGTTGTTTGGGAAGATTTGCCAGAAAACTTTACACAAGACAAAATAAAAAGTGTTAAACATTACTTTTCAAAAAAGTATAACACAACTAACGTAAATGTTTTAACTAAAGCAAAACAAACCCAAACTGAAGAAATGCAATCAATTGATGTTTCAGTAAACATTAGTGATGTAAACTATCAGTTGGACTTGTTAAAAAACTTCATTGAATCAAAAGGAAACAAAGATAAGACTGATGATATTTTGTCAATCAACAGAATGGTTGAAAACAAAATGAATGGTGATGAGGAAAACCAATCTCTTTTTAATAAGTGGTATATTAGAAACATCGAGTTCTCGAACTTTTTATCATACGGTGAAAATCAAAAATTAGATTTTGATAAATTAAATGGTATTGTAGTGGTAGAGTCAGATCCACCAAACTTCGGTGGTAAAACCGTACTAACGGTAGATCTTTTAATGTTCTTGTTCTTTAACGAAACAACAAAGACAACAAAGGTGGAAGAAATATTCAACAGGTTTTCGAACAAAGACAAAGTTCATGTTAAAGGTGAAATCACAATTGACGGTGAAGAATATGTTATTGTTAGAAACATTGAAAGAAAAATGTCTAAAAAAGGGGAATGGAATGTTAAAACTGAACTAGACTTCTTTAAAAAACTATCTGACGGAACATTATTAAACTTTACGGGAGAACAACGAAGAGAAACTGAAGCGTTTATCAAAACTTCAATTGGGACCAAAGAAGACTTTTTAATGACCATTCTAACAACAGGGTCAAACCTTGAAGAGTTGTTGGAGTCAAAACCAACGGCCCGTGGTCAGGTTCTATCAAGATTTATGGGTCTTGAGTTTTTGAAAAAGAAAGAGGAGGTTGCTAAAGAAATCTACGGTGAATTTTCAAAACAAAAGTTGTCAAACATATATTCATCTGAACAATTAAAAGATGATATTACTACTCACGAAGAGTCAATTCAAACACTTACAACTCAAATTGAGGAAAGTCAAAAAGAATTAACAAATGTTGAGGACGCAATTACGAAAGGTAAAAACTATCGTGATGACATGTTAAAAAAGAAACATACAAATATTGATCAAGAAATTAGTAGATTAAACCCAACCAACACTCAAGAAGAAATCAACACGATTGATTTTGAAAAGAAGGGTTACATTTCTAAAATCAACGAACTTAAAGTTGTTGAACCAAGTGAGTTTTACCATGAGGACAAACACGATGAGGTTAAAGAACAATATAATGAGGTCTACAAAGAGATCGTTCAGATTGATACAAAGATTTCATCAATCAACAAATTAAAGTCTCAAGTAGAAGGTGGAATCAAGTGTGAACACTGTGGTATTGAGTTAATGAACGCAGCAATCACAAACGCAAAGATTGCGGAGTTAGATGGATTAATCGTGCAAAAAACCACAAAAACGACACTTATGCAGGATTTATCCGACAAAGAACAAAGTTTTGTTAAATTGAAAAAAGAATTTGACGAGTACGAAAAGAACAAATTGGTTAAGGAAAAATACGAGGTATCAGTTGAAAGTTGTGATTTGAAGATAAGTGTGTTGAAAGACAAACTTAAAAGGTGGGAAGAAATTCAAGACAAGATCCAAGAAAACCAAAAGATTGACGGACAACTAATTAAGGCCGATTTGAGACTTGAGGAACTCGAGAGAGAAAAAACAAGAATTAATACTGTAATTTCAGGAAACAAAGTTTCAATTACTTTGTTAAATGAAAAGATCGATAATAACAAAAAAATGATTGTCAAAATAAAAGACGAAGAGGAGAAGGAAAAATTTTATAAGATATACTTGGAGGCTTATGGTAAAAATGGGGTTTCTAAAATTATAATGAAAACAATGATGCCACTAATCAACTCAGAACTACAAAGACTGATGGAAGATTCTTGCTACTTCAAACTTGAAATCAGGATTAATGATAAGAATGAGGTTGAGTTCATTATGATAGATAATAGTACTGGTATTGAAAAACTTATGACAAGTGGGTCAGGTTATGAAAAGACTATTGCTTCACTAGCATTAAGATCGGTATTAACGAAGATATGTACTTTACCAAAACCAAACCTTGTCGTAATGGATGAGGTGTTTGGTAAGATCTCAAATGAAAATTTAGAAATGGTGTCTGAATTTTTCATCAAGATTAAAGAATACTTTGAAAAAGTTTTTGTAATTTCGCATAACCCTTTAATTAACAATTGGGCGGACAACATACTTAAAATAAAAAAAGAAAACAATGTATCAAAAATAAATTTATGAATCCTCAGGAACTGTTTGATATTATAAAAGATGAACCGAATAAGTTACAACTTTTATTGGACACTCTTAATCTTTTAAAAAAATCTAAAAGTTTCGAACAAGATTTGTTGACACCAGGATTTTTAAAAGAATGGTTGACATCCGAAATATTGGGTCATGAGTGTCATAAAACAAAACATGGTCCCGATGCATATTCTTTGGATGGAAGTGAAAAATACGAATACCTTTCTTGTAAAGAAGCAGGAAGTTTCCAATTCGACAGAATACATGAAGATAACTTACATAGAATTCAAAGAAATAACTCATTCTTTTTTGCGTTATTTGACAAAGAAGACGGGTTAAAATGTGTAAAAATTTGGAAATGTGATACCGACAAAGTGTTAGAAGAGGCAAAAGTGAAAATTTCAAGAATGTCTGAAAGTTCAAAACACATTGGATTTGGTGTTAAGTGGGTTGAAGAAAATTCACAATTAGTTTATTCTGTCTAAAAAATATTATTATATTTGTCAAAAAATAAAAAAACATATAAATGAATTACTTACTTTTTGTCTATTACGACAGTACAGTTGAAAACTCAGAAACATCCACAAATGAAATTGCAAGTAGAATTGCAGAACAAATGACATCTAAAGAAGCGAAGTTTATGTTCGGAGATAAACACGCGATATTTCACTTTGCGTCAGACATTTCAATCGAAGAAATGTCAGGGTGGGTTGATATTATCAACTACGAGTTAGATTGTTTTCAGTATTTTTTAATTCAAAAACCAAGAAGTTCTGCATCAAATATGCCAAAAGACAACTTAGATCATTTATTATCGTTAAAGAAAACCAAACCAACAAAACTAAAACCATTAGAACCAAAGATAAATTGGGATTTCAAACCAACAAAAGATAATGGTGAAAGTTTTATGGACATCGTAGACATAGTCATAAACTCAAAAAGACCAAAAGTTTGTAACATGACTTTGGACGAGTTACTTGACAAAATCAGCTTAGAGGGAATGGAGTCTTTGACTCAGATTGAAAAACAAAAACTGGAAGAATATTCAAAATCAATATAATTAATAATACATGAAAGACAAAACACTAGGACCTCACATCAATCAAGATGAAATACAATATTATCTTAAAGATATTAGAAAAATTAAAGTAATGACTCCTGAAAGGGAGAAAGAGTTAGCTAAACTAATGAAGTCGAATGAAACATCCACTTATCAAAGACAAAAAGTCGAAGAAGAACTATTAACGGGGAATCTACGATTTGTAATCACGGTTGCAAAACAATATCAGAATCAAGGATTAGACTTATCGGATTTGATTGCTGAAGGTAATTTAGGTCTTATGAAAGCGATCAAAAATTTTGATTGGAATAAAGATCTTAGATTTATATCTTACGCAGTCTGGTGGGTAAAGCAATCAATAATCCAATCTCTAAATGACAATTCACGAACAATTCGTCTTCCCGTCAATGTAGTCCAAGATTTACAGAAAGCAAAGAAAGAAGTTGAACAAACAGGAAAAAAACTTGAGGACAAGTTCGCATCTTTACCATCAATGATTGATTTAGACATGAACATCAATGAAGATGGTGATACTCTTATAGATATGATTATCAATAGAGATGCTGACGCTCCTGACGCAGTTTTTGACACAAAAGATTTGTTAAAAGAAAAATTGATTTCTTTGTTAGGTGTTCTTGATGACCGAGAAAAAATTATTGTGGAAGATTATTTTGGTTTGACTGGCACACCAAGAACCTTAGAAGACATTGGATCTGATTTTGGTTTAACCAAAGAACGTGTACGTCAGATTAAAGAAAAAGCCCTACGTCGATTAAGAAATGACTGTAGTGAATTGTTTGACTATCTATAAAAAGGGTTGAACCGAGATTACCCTTACAACTCGGCAGAAGGTGCCTGAAGTCACCAGGGTGAAACCCCCCAATCCTATCTATATGGTAGGATGAAACCACACTCCCCCACTGGTACCGGTGGGGGTTTTATTGTTTTATAGGGTTTATATTTGGTATCAAATCAGTTATTTTGATATTTATCTAATAAACAAGTTTGATGAATAAAAAATTTTTACCTTGGTTTTTATTGTTTTGTGCAATAGGACTTTCGGGAACCGCAGCCTATTACAGTGTTATAGGATTATCAATTATTTTCTCGGCAGTTGCCATTCCTGTTATTATTATGGGTTCTTTTTTAGAGATCTCAAAAATAGCAATCGCAACCTATCTCCACGATAAATGGAAAGAAACATATGGAATATTAAAGATATATTTGACCATAGCATTAGTAACTTTATCTGTTTTAACATCGGTTGGAATTTATGGACTACTCTCGACAGGGTTTCAAAAAAACATTGCCGGTTTGGAGATCAATAACAAGAAAATAGAAAATATCGAAGTTAAAAAAACAAGATTTGAAGAAATCAAAGGCGATTATCAAAAAGAAAAAACAACCCTCGATAAAGACATAACAAGTCTTAGAACCGCACTTTCAACTAACACTACCACACAAACAGTAGATAGAACAACAGGTCAAGTCATAACAAGAGCAAACGGTGGTAATCGAAAGGCATTTGAGACACAATTAAAAGTTGCTCAGACAAATAGAGATACTTTATCTAAAAAAATTGAAGGACTTAATGACAGTATCACAAAGTTGGATTTAGAGATACTTGATCTAACTTCAAAGGAAATAGAATCTAGTGAGTTGGGTGCTATCAAATACCTTAGCGAAATTACAGGTTGGGATGTTAAAAAAACCGCAAACTTTTTCATTTTAACTTTGATTTTTGTTTTCGATCCACTAGCAATTGCTTTGGTGATATCAACCAATCAGGCCTTCAAAAATTATAGAAGAAAAGAAGAGGAAGAGATTTTTATCGAACATGATGAGGTTGAAGTACCAGAAGGGTTATTGAGTTATGGAACTAGTGAGACAAACATTCCTGTGGAAACAGAACCGATAGTGAAATATGTAGAAGTTCCAATTGAAGTTGAAAAAATCGTTGAGGTCCCTGTTGAGGTAATCAAAGAAGTTGTTGTTGAAAAGGAAGTGATCAAAGAGGTGCCAGTTGATAGAATGGTTGAGGTAATAAGAGAAGTTCCAATAATGAAAGAGGTTGAAAAAAAATTATACATAAAAGAAAATGGTGAGATTTATGATGAAAATGGTGAATATTTTGGATCTCAGGAACCCACACTATCAAAAAAAATATTAAAATACACTAAATAATATGGTCATAATTGATAACAAGTTTGAAAGAGGACTAAAAACCTCCAAAAGTAAAACTCAAATATTATTGACACACACTTCAAGAAACAAGTTAGATTACGTACAAAGTTTTAAATACAGATTGAATGGGATGTATTCCAAAATACCACATTTCATAGTTGATAGGGATGGTAAGATAATACAACTTTTGGAGACCGAAACGATCAGTAATTATTCGATAGAAAACAACATAAATAAAAACTCAATTATTATTTCTTTAGAAAATTTGGGTTGGTTAGAAAAACAACCACTAAAAAACTATTACATTAATTGGATAGGTAATATTTATAAAGAAAAAGTTTTTGAAAAAAAGTGGAGGGATTATTTTTATTGGCAACCTTACACAGATGAACAAGTAAAACAATCTGTGAATTTGATTAAGGATTTAACAAAAAAATATGATATAAAGTTAAAATGTATCGGACATAATACAAAGTTAAAAGGTTCAGAAAAATTTCAAGGTATTTTATCTGAGTCTAATTTTGATGAGTTTTCAACCAACATGAGTCCTGCATTTGATTATGAAAAATTTGAAAAATATTTAAAATATGAATAGTTACGAAGAAATAAAAAAAATTGTTGAAGCTTCAAGAAAGGCTTTAAAAAAACAAAACATTAATGACATCTATCATATAAAAAAATCACAAGGTATTTTAAAAGAGGAAGATGAAAAGATTCAAATCGATAAGTTTTCGCAAGAAGATTTTACAAAAAATGAAGAACGAGATGAAACAAGATCTTTCAAGATTCAAGGATCAATAATAACAATACACGGATCGAAAAAATCAGAACTTCAACTAACATTAGACGAAAAAAATGCTTTCAAAGAAAGTATGGATGAATTTAGAAGTGAAATTTCAGAAATAGTTGATTTCGAACCTTTAAGTGTATACAGCAACAAGGTACAATGGTCAGGGAAAATTCCCGATAAAGAAATAAATTTTCATTTTTCAACTGACGAAACAAATGGAGTTTATATGGATGTAAAAATGTTAAAACTAGATGAGGAAATTGTTGACTTGATTGAGAAATTACAGAAATATTTTGAAAAATTTAAAATAAAATGGAATAAAATCTTGGGTACAAGAAAAGAAACAGATAAATGAAAGACTTTCTAAAATATAATTGGAAAACTATAACTTTTACAATCTTGGGAGTTATATTTGTTTATCTACTTGTTAGAACACTAACACCAGTGCCCGATAGATCTGAATTGAACAAATACAAACTCGAACAATTAGATAAAAAAATAGATGAATTAAAAGGGTTACAAAAAAATTTAAATGATTCAATACAGTCTTATAATGAAAAGATAAAAAATATTGATCAAAAAATTACAAATATCAAAGTAGAAAAAAAAGAAATTAACAATTACTACACGATAAAACAAGAAGAAATAAAAACCGCAGATAAACAAAAAATTGATAGTTTATTAAGGGCACGATATAAATTTTAAAATATGAAAAAACTCTTTTTAGTCTTAATGGTTTCAATGGTGACTTTAACTGTGTTTTCCCAACAAGGAAAAACAAATCCCGTAGATACTTCACAAATGTGTATACCATATTCAGTTGCCAAACAAATCCTTTTAGATTTGAATGATTATGATAAATTGAAAGAGTTATCAAAATTGGATAAACAAGAAATTATAGAATTAAATAAAAAGATTTATTTTCTTGAGAAAACAAATTCTTCATTAGTCGTAAAAGATTCATTAAACATTGAAGTTATAAAAGCAAAAGATGAAAAATATTCGATAGTTGATGGTGAAATAAAAGACTTAAAAAAAGAAAATAAGAGACTAAAAATTAAGAACGGTCTATTTAATATTATATCCGCTATAATAATAGTACCATTAACCTACATTGCAATAACTAAATAAAAATGGCTCTTAGTCAATCAGAAAAAAGGGAAATCGAGTCTCTAATAAAAAAAGAGATGAAAGATTTTTTTGGATCAAACACAATGAAACAGTTTGAAGACAAGTTGATTGATAAAATTTCAAGGGACATGCAACGTGGTAAATTGGAAAAAGATGTAAAAGAATTAATAATAAAATCATTCCGAGAATTTTACACAGTAATGTATCAACAGAGAAGTTTTTGGGAATCTAAATTAAAAGGGATATAATGGAAGATAATTTATCAAACAAACTCAAAGACAGTATAACAAGAGAGTTAGCTGGTTATCCCGATGCAAGAAGAGAGATCATAAATAAATTTCCCGTTAGTGAAGGAAAACATTTAGATTTTCTCAAAGACGTTGACAGTATTTCTGAAATAAGAAAATTAATAAGTAATAAAAAATTGTCTAACAGACAAATAAAAAATCACATACGTGAATTTTTGAAAAATCCCGATGAACTAATACAGTTTTTAGAAACCATGTTAGAAAATACGGGTAGTAAAAAAGAAGAGTCTAAAGAGGCAACAGGAACAGGAGGTTCAGGGGCTTTTGTTACAAAAATGGGGTCTCAACCTGACGAATATGTAAATAAAGTACCCACCGTAAGAGAATCTGAAGAATATTGCGATTCTAGTGAAAGAGTTAAGTCAAAATGTGTTTGTGAAAAACCAAAAAAAACAGAGACTAAAGAAGCGACAGGATCGGCATCTTCAGGGTCCTATTCTCAGCCAGCAATTTGGGCAAAATCAATGAATAAAAAAGATTTTGCTGGTTACAAAAAACCTTTATACAAAGGAGGTAAATTTGTACAAGTTAAAAAAAAATGTAAAAAGTTCCCATATTGTAACCAAGGGGATATAAAGGCTCTCAAAATTTTCGAAAATGAGAACGTACAAAATGCTATAGACAGTGTCTCGAGCAGGTTTAAAATTGATAAATCTATTATTTCGGAATTGGTGTTCCAAAAAATAAGAAAAAGCATAAAGTAAAGATATTTATTTAAAAAAGATAAAATGGAAAAAAAAGAATACATCAAAAACAGATTCAAAAAAATTCTTTCAGAAAATTTAGAGTCAAGAGCCGACAAGCTAATGGAAAGAATTAAATTGAATTTAGACAAAGAAGTCCCTTTCAGCAAACCTGGAAAATCTTTCGATTATGTTAAAGAAAGAGAAATATGTTCAGAGTGTGGGGGATATAAAGGTCGTGGCGAAATGATAGAAAAAGATATGTGTGAATGTGGATCTATGAATGAAAACTTAAAAGGGGGTCAAAAAAAATTGGACGTTGCTAAACCTTATGGTAAACTTACTCGTGATGATTTTGACCAACTTAGAAAAGGTGTAAAAAAACACATGAAAGAATATACAATGGGTGATGATGACTCGGAGACGGTAAAATCATATGGGGATTTTTCCACCGATAGTCCGAAAAAAATTGGCAAGGTTAAAAATGTGGGAGACAGATTCCAAAGAAAAGTATCTAAAAAATTTGATGATTATGAATTAGAGGAAGAAATGGAAGAAGGTAATAAATTTTCAGGTGAACTATCAAAAGCTACAAAAGAAGGAAGAAAATCTTTTCAAGTTGATGGAAAAACATATCCCGTAAAGAAAAATAAAGTTGATGAAACTAAGTACAGAATAGTTTCTAATGGACAAAGTGCGATTTTTACTGAAAACGAAGTAATAGATATTATTGAAAACATAGTAAATGAAGAGAAAGTGAAAAGTAATATAAAAAATCAAACAGTACCCAAAGGGTATACAGAATACGAAAGAGTACATAAAGAGGATAAAAGAGAAGAAGACAAGTACTTTAAAGATTTAGCTAAAAAAATGAAAGAGTATCTTAAGAATGGTTCTAAAGGAAAATATGAAATGAATCCTAAACATTTTCCTGTTGGTAACGGTGAATTAGAAGAAATAGAAAAAATGGCATTTTCGTTAACAGACGATAACGAAGACTTTAATTATCAAATAGCTGGTTTACAAATACCAGTTCCTGATGCTATTGAGTTTAATGATGAAAGGATGGATAAATATTATGAAGGTTCATCTGAAACCGGTAATGCTCCAGGTGGTAACGCTCTCGAGTCAAAGGCTAATTCTCGTTTTAATAAGTTCAGAAAGAATCAAACTTTAGATAAACTAAAAAAACAAGCATATAATAAATCACCACAACCTGTGTTTAACGAGAAATCAGGACAAGAAAAAGGTGAAGGAATTAAAATCAAATTAGAATCTATTGAAGATAAAAAAGTTATTTCAGAAATTGAAATAATGAGAAATCTAATAGGTTATAATCAAAAAACACAATAATTTACAAAAATTGTTTTGTTGTTAATTTTTTTCATAGTGAATGCTTATGGAAAATTTATACAATTATATTTCTAAACAGGTCGATCCTGAAGAAGTAGATATTTGGTTCAAAATCAATAACATCATACCAGAAAAACTTGAGTTGTATTATGACTTCTGTCATTCGTTATACCTATTGATAACCTCAACATATTTAGGGGACGACGACAACAAAGAAACCAACATTCAAATGACCGAAGAAGATAACCTAAAACATTTTGTTTGGTGTTGGAACAAAAATTTAGAAAACTTTTCAAAAGAAAATATTCTATTCGAATTAAATGGAAGTCATTTTGATTATTTCCATACCTTCTTCTATGATATTTTCTACAATCAAAAAGAAAAAAAAATTAAAGGATCAATCGAGTTTTTTTTCCACGATCTTTTCAGTCGTGAGAAACCTTTCACTCAAATAGATTTAGATCTGATATACAATATTTACAAATCCTTGGATAAAAACTTACTTGTTTAGACTTTACTAATACATGCCCTAAATTTATTTTTAATTGAAATAAATCATTCAAAAAAAATTGAAATGGAAACTTTAGAAAAAATCAAAGAATTAACTGAACAGTTAAGCGTTGACGTTAATAAATTTTTCGGGGGTAACAATAGTGCTGGAACAAGAGCAAGAAAAGTATCTCAAGATTTGAAAAGTTTACTTCAACTACTTAGATCAGAAATTTTAGAAAAAAGAAAGAAATAAGATGAAGATAGATCTAAACACACTATTTTTATTTCTTTTTATTCTTTCTTGTGTTTATGTCCTAAACTCAATTGTTAAACTGGTGGTGTCTGTTTTACAAACACCACCGAAACAATTAGTTTACTCAAACATTGAAAAAGTTTATAATTATTTATTTTTTACATATTTTATAACATACATAATACAAAATATTTAACATGGGATTATACTCAGATTTAGAAGATGTTTTCGAATACTTAATATCAGTTAGAAAACTAAAAAACTATTTGTCGTTTGATATTGAGTTACCAAGAACATGGAAAATTCCTAAAAAATATGCAAACGAAGAAAAAGTAGTTGAATTACAAAATAAAAATGAAAACAAAAGAAGTTTTTCATTTGTTTCAGAATTCCAACAGTCAGATGTAGATTTGATAGTCACAAATATCAAAAACATCATTGCTTACAACAAAGAAATTGAACAAAAAGAAAAACTTTTACAACAAAAAATACAAGAGCTAAAAAGTATATTTGATAAAACAAATTTAGATAATTTACAATCACTTAAGTTTGAAATAATTGAACAATCACTAACAAATGGAGAAGAAGTATTCGACACAGATAGAAAAAGAAGTGGAGTTGTTCAGAAATGAAGTAGAAAAAGACAAAATTGAACTTGATAGAGAAAAAAAAGAATTTATTGAGTCGATTAAACAAATTAAAAAGGATGAAATCATCCTTAAAGAAAATTCATTAACACTATGGGAGAGGATCAAAAAAGTGATATCGGGATCTTAGAAAAATTGGCAATGATTACAGACGCAGCACAAACACTTTTTCCAAATGGAAGATGTTTGATTTTGTTTGAATTAGATTTAGAAGATTATAAGTTAGTACAAAACCATTTTAGAAAAATAGACAACGATCACAAAAAGTTCACAATTGACATTTCAGGGGTAGAGCTTGTCTTTATACTTAAAGGTTTCATTGAAGAAAATAAACCTGAGAAAGAAAATTCGTTAGTTACACCTGTTTGGAAAAAAATATTAAACACTTTGAGAATACGTAGTAAATCTCCGATATAGAGCTGATTTTTTGAAACCTTTATTTTTTAAGGTCTCGTAAAGATATTTTTTTTGTTCTTTTGAGGTGTCAGGTACAATTAAAATATCAGACCTGTTGTTATTCACAGTTCGATAAGTCAATACCTCTAAAAATCTAGAAGAATCGGATTCACATTTGAAAGAAAATAAGTGACACTTATCGTCATTTTGTACTACAACTTTGTTGTTCAGTTTAGATACCAATTTCAAACTACTTTCAGGCAAATATTCTTTTTCAAAAACAAAAAAAGTTATTTTTTGTTTTTTGGCAACGTCATAAAACTCCTCCTCAATATTGTAAGGATCCAAATTAATGATGTTGTAGCCGAAATCAATTTCTGTATTTATTAATCTACCCAAATTATCTCTAACTGTAAATTTATTTTTATCATTTGAGGATACACCCAATAAACTTATCTCAAAATCACAACTTTTACCATTCTCTACAGATTTTTTAAAAACAACTTCATTTGATTTTAACAAGTATTTGTAATATTTTTTTGCTCTATCTAAAGTCTTAAACTTGTTGATTATTTTCTTTCTTTCTTTATTTTTAAAAAGAACAATTAAATAGTTTCCTGAATTATTCATAAAGTTGGGATATAATAAATAATAAATTACGGTTTCATATAATAAATAACACGGTATGGTTGAAGAAAATTTTTATCAGGTTTTGGGTGTAAGTGAAAATGCAACACAAGATGAAATAAAAAAGGCCTATAGAAAAATGGCAAAAGAAAATCATCCAGACACAGGAGGCGATGAAAACAAATTCAAAAAGATTTCTGAGGCCTACGAAACATTATGCGACGAAGGAAAAAAACAAGATTACGATTATAGAAGAAATAACCCATTCGATGGTGGATTCGACAGTTTTTTCAATAACATGTTCAATATGAACAACAGACGACCTAGAGCTCATACCACAACAATTACAATCAATATTGGTGTTGTTGAGTCATACAGAGGAGGAAAAAAAACAATAAATTATCAAAGAAATACCATGTGCGAACCTTGTAATGGAACTGGTGGCGATAAAGTCACATGTTCTACCTGTAAAGGTAAAGGTTCGTTTGTTAGACAAGTAAACAACGGAATGTTTGTACAAATGGTTCAGGTTGAATGCCCATCTTGTAAAGGACAAGGAAAAATTATCACAAACCCATGTTATCAATGTCAAGGATCAGGTCAGAAAAAAGAAGTAAAAAATGTGGACATATCATTACCACATGGTATAGATAACGGGCAGTTTTTAAGACTCCAAGGTATGGGTGATTTTATTAACGGAAGTTTTGGTGATTTAGTAGTTAAAGTTAACTTGGTGCCAGAAAACAATTTTGACAGAGTAAACCAACATTTAATTTACAATTATTTTATGAATATGGAGGAATTAAAAGAAGGTAATTTGAAAATCCCACATCCTGATGGCGACCTATCTATAAAATTACCAATAAATGTAGATACCTCAAAACCACTTAGAGTTAGAGGTAAAGGGTTCAAAAACGAAAGGGTTGGGGATTTAATTGTAAATCAATTCTTAAAATTTACTAGAGGTTAGAATAAACCCACTAAAAAACTTATCAAAGAAACTAAACCCCAAATTGCTAAAGAAACTACTATACCTCCAGCAATGAAAACTGTGTTAACTACGCTTTTAACTTTGGGACTTTTTTTACATGCTTGACACCCAACTTTAGTTGCATTTTCTTTTTCCATACCTATAATTTAATTATCAGTTAGTTGAAAATAAATATCAAAAAAATATTTTACTTTTTAACGCACTTTTTTAATATTTAGTATATTTATATGATAGATGGGAAAAACAGGTAGACCAAAAAAAGAAGAGAAAGATAAAAAAGTAAAATACGGAATTAGTATTGATCGATATCTTTTCGATAAAATAAAGAATGAGGAAGTAAGCGTTTCTAAGTTTATTCAGAATCTAATTAAGGAGTATTATGAAAAGAAAAGTTTGTAGTAAATGTGGTATAGAGAAAGGATTGTGTGAATATCACAAATTCAAGTATTCGAAAGACGGGGTTAAAGGTATTTGTAAAGTATGTATTTCTATTATAAATAAAATTTCTGAGAATCGAATTAAAAGAAATAAAACTAATAGAATATGGAGAGAAAATAACAAAGAAAAAGTTAAGGTTTATAAATCAAAAGAGTATGAAAAAAATAAAGAGTTGATTTTGTTGAGAAACAAAGAATGGAGGTTAAAAAATTCTGACAGATATAAAGAAATATCAGATACGTATCGAGAAAAAAATAAAGAAATACTAAAAAACAAAAAAAACGAATATAGAGAAAAAAATAGAGATAAACTTTTAGAATTAACAAAAAAATGGGTTCATGAAAATTATGAAAAATATCTTGAAAAAAAGAGACAATATAATAAATCAGAAATTGGATTAGAAAAAAAAAGAAATAATTATCATAAAAACAAAGAAAAAAATAATCATATAATTGCTTGGAGAGGGGTATTGATTAATACTATTAAAAGATTAAATACGAGTAAAGAAAATAAAACAAATGAACTTTTAGGTTATTCTGCGTTACAATTAAAAGAACATATTGAAAAACAATTTACAGATGGGATGAGTTGGGATAATTGGGGTAAGTGGCACATTGATCATATAAAACCCGTGTCAAGTTTTGACAAATCAGAAAAAATGTCTATAATTAATTCATTAGATAATCTACAACCATTATGGGCACAGGATAATCTAAAAAAATCAAATAAATTAAAATAAAATAAATAATTGTATGATTCCCTACATTGGTGGTAAGAAAAAAATGCAATCTTGGATTATTCCTCATATAGATAAAGATATTGAAATTTACTGCGAACCATTCTCGGGACAATTTTGGATATTTTTTGGGATGGATCTAAAACAATACCCAAATCTTAAAAAAATTGTCTATAATGACTTTAACCCACTTAATTATAACCTATTCCAATGTGTTAGAAACCCAAAAAAATTATTGGAAGAATGTAATAAGTTAGTTGTTCAGGAAAAAGGGGTTTACCCAACCAACCCTATTTGTAAGGAAATGTTTGATAGCTTTCAGGCTGAAATTTTTGATGATAATTTCAGCATTAACGATTACGATTACGAAACCGCCGCTAAATATGCATATGTTTTAACTCAGGTGTTTTCGGGAGCGAACCCATCCAAATCAAAATTTATTGATTTGAAAGGTAAATACCATTCTAAATTTACCGCCTTCAAAAATAAATTAAGTAAACCTAATTGGGTAGATCATTTCTTAAAAATTACAGATGTAGAAAACATGGATTTTTCCGATGTAATTCAAAAGTATGACTCACCATCAACATACATTTATTTGGATCCGCCGTATTGGAAAACTGAAAACTATTACTCCAACCACGACTTTGACAGACAAGATCATGAAAGGTTGGCTAACGTTCTACACGGAGTTCAAGGTAAATTTTCATTGTCTTATTATGACTTTGAATTACTCCACAAGTGGTTTCCTGAAGATCAATATACATGGGTTAGAAAAGAGTTTGCAAAGGCCGCCGCGGCTAAGAAGGGTGAGAAACAAAATATGGGTGAGGAATTACTTATTATGAATTATTAATTTTTTCTCATTTTTGAATATTTATTATAAAACTATTTAGACATGTCAATGAATTTTACTTCCTTGTTGAAGAATATTATTTTAGAGGCTTCGAGATATGAGGTTCTTGCTAACAAATATTTGAAACCACCAAAAGTATCACAACCTGGTATGGGTAAACCAAAAGGTAAGATGCCTTTTGAAACATTTGTGGCAATAGTTGCTGCTGACCCAACATCAAAAGTACCTGAAGGTATGGATGTTTCTACAATTACACCAAAAGACATGCAATCTGAGAGAGTGAAGATTGGAAAGTACGTACAATGGTTGTTGAAAAATTATGACACACCAAAGTTGGAACCAAACCATCCATTGAATATTGTTGATCCGCAATCAGGTCAGTATAAGGCGGCACTGAAACAATTCCAAGACTTGTTCATGGAAGATTTGTATAAAGTTACGACCAACCTACAGAAGTATGAAAGGTTTAAAAATAGACTTCCACAGGAGGCTAGAGATATCAATAAATTAAGTATCGATACTTTGCAAGATCAAGTTAAGGATTTTAGTCTAGAAAAAACTAAAGCAACTAAAGAAGAGAAAAAAGAAGCTTCAACAACCTACGCTCACCCTGGTGCCGACATAGTTTACCGTGGAAATGATTGGACGGTTGCTAAAATTTCAGACACTGGTAAACTTGGTAAAGATGCAGCATGTTTCTATGGTGGATCTCACAGTGAAGGAAGAAGGGGAGAAACAACATGGTGTACCTCATCACCAGGTTTATCTTGGTTCGAACGATACATCAACAAAGGACCTTTATATGTAGTAATTCCAAACAAACCAACAACATTTAAATCATACGGAAAAGAAATTGGTGATGTATCAGGGTTACCGGCAAACAGATACCAATTCCACTTTCCTGATAATCAATTTATGGATGCTGATGATAGACAAATTGATTTAGTGGACTTTTTAAATACAAACGAAGAAGGGTTAAAACAATTCTTCAAACCTGAGTTTATGAAAGGATTAGCGGGTGAAAAAGGAAGTAAAGTTAGCGTTAGTTACCCAAGAGACTCGGCATCTAAATTCATTACTTTGTATGGTTTTGATGAGTTTTTTGAAACTTTACCTGAAAGTTTGGAAAGATTTGAATTTACAAAAGAATCAGGATCTCAAATTGATTTAAACGTACCAAACACAATTGGAAGATTTAAAAACTTAAAGTCTTTGAAGTTAGCTAACTGTGTTGCGTCACTTCCTGAAGCTGTTTGTCAACTACCAAAACTCAGATTCTTAGCACTTCCAAATAACCCTAACCTTCAAAAATTACCTGAGTGTTTGAAAGACATGCCAAGTCTAATGGTAATTAATGTGACAGGACATCCAAACCCTAGTAGTATCATTCCTCAAGAATTGATTGACAGGTCAGAAAGAGATGAAAGTTTTCACATCTTTGAATAAATTACAAACCCACCCAAAAGGTGGGTTTTTTCTTATGTGAAAGTATTTATTCTATATGAAAGTTTTAATTTCAAATCAACAATACAATCTTTTAAAAAGAACGGTCAATGAGAGTGATGTTCATAAAAACATTACCGCTCTTGAAAAGTATTGGAGGAGGGAGTTAAAAAAAGGAAATGAGATCAGATTTGACAAAGACGAACTTAGTGATTGGGGTATAGAAAAAAGATCAGATCGAACTTACACTCAACTAAAATTTCAAATGTTAGTTGGAGATGAAGAATTTGCAAAGAAAACCATTAAAAGTCTATTAAATAAAACATTTTCAACAAGAGACTTTAATGATAGAATTGTTGGGGGTTTTGATTTTGAGTGGATCATTAATCAAATGAATTATCAAGATTTTGATTTCTTTTTATATGGTCAAACATTACCTGGAGGTTCTGTTAGTTTGATGAATGGTAGACATTTATCTTTAGAAGAGGCATTAGAAGACGAAGATATCGGTTACGAAATTCAACAGGAAGTTAACGATGTTGTTCAGGATTGTATGAACGAAATAATTTTACCTATAACAGGGTATGAGGTAGATGTACCAGTGGTTTATATTTCAGAAGGATGAAAATAATAATTACAGAACAACAACAAAAAATATTAAACGAGTCAAAAAGTCTTGAGTTCGCACAAAATCTTATTGATCAGGCATTTGATGATCTAAAGGATGATTGTGAAAATAGTTTAATTAATTCTTATACTTGCGAAGAAGTTGAAACAGTAGAAAAAATAAAAGTTGTTGATGTTCAAAAAGTTTTTGTAAAAACACAAACAACCAAAGAAAGTTCTTTTTTACTTGTAAAAATTGATGTTGACTACAATTATATCAGAGAGTATAGAGATTTGTCTGATTTTGAAATACAACTTCAATGGGCAACAAAACAAATTATTGGAAATAATATTCGAGTTTCAATCAATAATCAAAATAACACAAGAAAACAATTTGATTGGTAATGAAAATAATAATATCAGAATCACAATATAACTTACTTTTTGAATCTAACTATGAGAAAAATAAAAAGTTGGTTGAAAAGATGTGGGATGATGGTATGTCTTTTAATGACATTAGAGAATTGATTGGGATAAAAAAAGATCAACTTTATTTTCTTTTGAAAGATAAAGAACACAAAATTAACTGTTCTACTGCTTATTATGATATTTTAGATATAATAGATAACACCGATTTGATAAATAAAAAAATAAATATTAAAGACATTGAATTGGAATTAGGGTTTTATGATTTCGGAGGAACTCTAAACTTTATTTATAAAGACAATGATTTTCATATTGAAGGAATGGCAACACCTTACTGGAATGGAAATTGTACTTTACCTGTAGATATTGGATATTTTGAAGATTTATCAACAAATGAATATAATGACGAATACGATGAATTACAAATGACAGTCGACCGCGAGTTAGTCCCGAAACAGTTCAATTCATTTCAAAAGTTGGTTGATTTTATGAATAATGAATATCCGTATCTTATTGTTCCTAAAATACAAAATGCTATACCACATTACATAGACAGACTTAGCAAATAGAATATGAAAATAATAATATCAGAATCACAATATAATTTACTTTTTGAATCAAAGTTGAAACAAAATCTTAAACAGGAAATTAAAGATTTTGGAATAAAAGATACTGCTGAACTTGTTAATGGTTTGGATAATTTATGCAAAATACTTGATATAAATTCACCAATGGAATTTCTTCATTTGTTTGATGACTTGGAGCAAGTTCATAGTGAAGAAAATCCTGATATTACTTTATTTAGATATAAACCAAAACATAATTTAATGATTTACGATAGAAAAAGTAAAATTGCACACATTAATTACGATGAAATTTGGAAACCTTTATTGGATGTTGGTCTTTTCAATACTGACATAAAGGAACTTATAAAGGAGTGGTTGTTTGAGGTCTACAATTTAAGGGGAGTCACACCAAGTCCAGCGAATATAGTGGTGTCGCACGAGTTGTTTGAGGTCTACAATTTAAGGGGAGTCACACCCGGAGTGAAAATTTTATCCACCGAAGATAAGTTGTTTGAGGTCTACAATTAAAAAAAATAGAATATGAAAATAATAATATCAGAATCACAACTTAGTCTTCTTAAAGAAAATTCAATTGTAGATATGGATCTTCAACAACTATATGATAGGGCCATAAAATTAAAAAAAGTGGTTTCTAAAAATATCCAAAGAGAATTGAAAGATTATTCTTGGTTTGATGGGTTACAGGTGAGTATTGAAAGAGATTGGGGAGGACTACCTTATTATTTTTTTAATATAAAAACAAATTTATCCCTAACAGAAGATAATTTTTATAGTGAGAAATTAGCTGAAGAAATTTATGAAAAAATTGAAGATGTCTTTACTGCCTATTTTCCAAAAGTTAATAAAAATACAAAAGAAAACTTAACTGGTGTTTGGGACGCTTCAATATCGGACAGACATGATTATGTAACTCACATTTAGAACTATTTATTTAATATGAAAATCATTATAACGGAAAATCAAAAAAATTTACTAGTTGAATCAAAACAAATTGAGTCAGCTCAAAATCTTGTTGATATGGCGGTTGATGATTATGTTGAAGGATGTTCTAGAAGACATGCGTTTAGAAATCTTGAACTTGCACTTTGTAAGGGGTTCAAGAACGGAACAACAAAACTCAAGGTTTTGGAAGTAAAAAAAATACACGATCATTATAATGTAAAACTTTCTATACACACAGACCAAGAATGGTTTCAAAGGGCGGACTTTCAAGATTTTGAAATCACATTACAAATTAAAGTTGCAAATATAATAGGGACACATAAATATGGGTTTGATATTGAGGACATGGAATTAAATGATGGTGAAGGAGAGGACATGATTTTTGAGGGTCATGAAATGAGTCTTAAACTCAAAAGAAGATTTTCAGAACTTAAACCAGAACTTGAAAAAATTGGTGATATAATCGAATATCAAACTGAAATACAACATCCATGTGACTTTGAGGATGAGAATGACTATGCCGATTTTTGTATTGGTCAAGGAATTGGTTTTTATTACTGTGATGATGACTATTGTGATGAAGATGATGACGAAGAACCACCAAAAGAAATGGTTGAATTACGAGATGAGGTAGAAGATTACTTAGAAAAAAAATACCACGATTATTTAGTAGATATTTATAATGACTTAGTGAAAGATTGCGAATAATGAAAATATTTTAATAGAAAATAATATGAAATTAGAAGAGGAATTGAAAAGAATAAACGAAATCATGGGGGTTGATTCAAACAATAGTCACAACGTATCCAAAACTGACCTCAGTGAAAACAAAAATATAAATAACCACAATACTAACTCATTTATTATTGAAAATGCAAATTCTGAACAGGCATTAGACTTGCAATCAAAACAATTTGGAATAAAAATTCCGGCATTACTTAATATTCGACAAAAACTTAATCTTGGACCAAACGAATTTCTAACCCCAGAGGTCATAAAAAGTTATGAAAAACAAAAAGGTTTACCTGATACTGGAGGTAATTTGAGCGACGGAAACCTTACTTTTCTAAGTCTCCTCAAAGGAAAACCTCCTGTTTCAGATCAAGATTCAGTAACGCCGACAAATGTCAATGTATCTGAATCTAATAAGGAAGTGGTTTCAGAAGGTTTAATTCCCACCACACAAGACGGATGGCTTTCTGCTTTCAATAGTGTTTTAAATACAATAAAAATATCTATAAATAATCAGTCCCCTTTGATTTGTAAATTACTGACTTATGCGGCTAAGAAAGAAATAAAACCATATTATGAACAATGTTATACCACAGACCTTTACCTTACAAGTTTTGACACTTGTTTTGGTGTGGGAATTGACTTTAAAATAAAATCCTTTTCATTAGATACTCTTTCTTTAACAAAACATAAAAATGGTAAAAGTATAATTGGAACAGGTGAGGTAACTATAGGAGCATATCTTTTTGTCGGATGGTGGGGAGATAAAGGAACAAACATAAATTTTACGGTAAATGCCACTATACCTATTTTATTTGACAACTTTGATAAAGTAATATTACTCCCACCAACCATAAATATTTCAACCAATTGGTTTGATTGTACAGTATGTGACATAAGGATAAAAAATAACTATCTGAAAATTTACAATAGAGTTTTTGGAACATTTTCGCGGGATTTAGGAATTCAAAGTTCCATAAATTCTGCGTTCACAACATACGGTTCTGATTTTGAAACATATGTCGCAAAACAAATAAGATCTGCGTATGTTAAACCTTAAAAAAGTCATTTATTGAAATTGATTATTTGAACTATGAAAATATTAATAACAGAAGATCAGTTTAGTTTAATTTTCGAATCCGACTTTGAAAAAAACAAAAGGTTGGTGGGAAACATGTGGGATGAAGGTATGAAGATGGATGAGATATCAGAACTGATCGGAATAAGTAAATCTAATGTGGTTTTATATCTCAAAGACAAACCTATAAAAATTGATTGTGAATTTGCAGAAAAATTAACTAGCACACTTTTTTGGAAAACAGACCTTATAAATAAAAAATATCGTTTTGATAATGGTAGTACATTAGAATTTAATTGGGGTGGTTTTAGTGGAATTATTTATTTTACTTATGAAGATGAAAGTTATGAAATAAGAGGAATGGCAAGTCCGTATTGGAATGGTGATTGCTGGGTACCTGTAGATTTAGAATCTATTAGAAATAAATCAACTGATGAATACGAAGAATATTCTACAAATTCGAATGTACATTTAGAAAATGTACCGTACCAATTCAATTCAATACAAGATTTGATTGATTTTTTAAATAAAGATTACCCAGAAGAAGTATTTGAAGTAATACCAACACTAGTATCCGAATACACCTAAAATTACTATAGTAATGAAAATAATAATATCAGAAAGACAACAAAAATTATTAACTGAAAGATTCTCAGAAGAGAATCTTCGTAAGTTTTTGTATTCTTTTTGGAATAGTCAAAAGAAAGAAGGAGAAACGCCACACTTAAGTGAGGATATCTATGATGTTGTTGGAATTGAAAAAAACACACCCGAAGACTTCCGAACGATCAGACCTATTTGGTACAGATATAACGGAGGTTTTAAAAATCTATTTGAAAAATTATCAGAAGAAGTTTTAGATAAAACTTTTAGACTTGTTGTTCCTGAAATAGACTTGGACACTAGAGTTAGAGTGGTTGATATTGATCCAATTACGATGGGAGGTTATAAATATGATGTTGTGGATTTAATTTGTGATGTAGACAATCAAGGTACAATAATGTTTAACATGTATAACGATGAGGATGAAGAAGTGATGGTTATCGATACAATTGAAGCCGCATATTTTGAAGCCCTGTCAGCGTATGAAACCGGAGATCTTACAGAAGCCATCAATTATCATGTGTATGAATATTTTTACAAACTTTTAGAAAAATACGGTATTCCTATTGATGTGGAAGTTGATTTAGAAAACTTTGATTAGTATATTTAACAACATGGGGCCAATAGTAAAAAAAATAGATCAGTATTTAAAAGTTGAAGGACTTTCAGAAGAAACACTTTTAGTTTTAGAAAATCTACAAAAAGAAGTTAATCTTTTAGAGAAACAAATTATTAACAGTTCCTACGATCAAGGTTATACTGACAAAGAAAGAGGTAAAAACCCTACATGGGATCACCATTCCTCAAAATATTCTAATTATCTTACAAAAATAAAAATTGGATAATTGAGTTAAATTTTGTATCTTTGTAGAATGGAAGATATAAATAAACTCGAACTTAACGAAATCAAATCACTTTGCAAACAATACGGAATTGGAACCGTAGGTGATAAAAAATCTCTAATTAAAAAACTTAAGTATTTCTTGGATCCTATCGAAGATGTGTTAAACACACACCCTGGAAGAAAATTACCTAAAGACAAACAAATCGTTGGCGTTAAAGTCACCGATAAAGAGTCAAGAAACTCCGTTCTTAAGAAAAAAGGTTTATTTCTTTATTACTCTTTAGGTCATCAGTATTATCTTACTGACAAAGATGAATAAACTTATATTTATAAGAAAACAAGTATGAAAATTGAAAAACTACCTGATGGAATATTATTGTCAATTTTGGAAGAAATTAGTGACAGAATTGATGAGGGTGAAATAGATATTGAAAATCCATTTGAACAAGACAATTTGAATTCATTAGATTCTTTAATGAGTTATTTTGGTGTGAAAGATATGGAGATTCCTGAATATTCATTTCTTTTGGGCTTATACAAATTAAACCCAAATTTCCAAAACGAACCACTTAAACGACCGGAACTTAAAACATATCTTGTTAGATATAGCGAATCAGTTAGAGAGTGGAAAACTTACTTCATTGACTCCCAAGTGGAAAGTTACTTACCAATCGGTAGACGAGAACTGTATGACCTTGAATCATCAGAATTATTTTTTTATTATGAAGGAAAAACAGTTAATGAAGAGGTTGATGAAAGTGAAGTAACCAACAATGAAATAGATTTTATAAAACAAATAAACTAATCGTATATTTATAATAAAAACACAAAGATGAAAAAAGACATCAAAAAAGAACTATTAGAAATGAAATACCTTTTTGGTTATGAAAGAGGTAAGGTTATATCTGAACAAACAAGTATTCCTATGGACGAAGACGATAATATGGAAGGTGAATACAGTGGTGTTTCGGATGCTGAACTTGATGAAAACAAAACTAAAGAAAGAGAAAGAACTATTACAACACCTGGTGAAAAAACAAAAAAATCACCTAAAACTCCATACAGACCAAAACCAGGGCCAAAACCTGACCCTAAGGCCGAAAGAAAGGGTGATATGCCAGATTGGTTAACCTTTGATGAACTTGGAATAGATTTCGAATAAGATGAGAAATATCAAAAAAAGATTATACACTGAAGGAATTTCTAAAAGAGAGTTTATCAAATTGATGGAGGCGCCAATTGATTACGAAGGGCCTGAAAGAATGGCTGGTGACGTTGAAAGAAAAATCTTAGGAAAACAAACCCCATACTCAAACTTTCCTGCAATGCCAAAGATGGATAGAGACTTTGTTGAGTTAATATCCTCAAAAAGATTTAAAGACTCAGTTGAGAAAGTAAGAATGGCAATGGGAGACACAAGAACCATTCAAGGTGGAAACGCTCTTATGCAACTTATGATGACTGTTGGACAGGCAATGCAAAGATTGATGATGATTCAATCTCAAAATAAAGAAGAACTTGAAAAGTTAGCGGTTGAATTAGTGGTTCGAGAATTAGGAATACCTGAAGATGCAATGCAGTTTGATGCAGAACTTGTTACACAACCTATGGGTGCTGCTGAAGGAATGAAAAGTGAACCACAAATGCCAAGTGAAGAAGAGGTTGAAGAATTAATGGGAGATATGGAAAACTTCAACTTGGAAAGAGCAAAAAGAAGATTTATTAACTCACTTATCCAAGGAGCCGCTTTCAAAGGAGGACACATGTATAATTTAGTGAGAGATGATATCAATAGCATGAATCCACAGTTAATGAACCTATATGCTGTTACACAAGCACTTATGGAACATGCTTATTGGATATTTCCTGACATGGAAGGAATGGCTGGAAGTGGTGGAGGTCAAATGGGTCAATCAGAGTTTGACGCAGAAACAGATCCACCAACAGTCAAGGCAAGAGCCGTAACTTTCCCATTATTAGTTCACGAATTAGTTAAAGGAGTTTATGAGGTGTTTGGTACACATGGTTTACCTGACGACCCAAGACAAGCTGAAATGGTATTAGGGGCTGAAGATTCACTTCCGGCTGAAATTTGGGATTCTCGTCTTGGACCTGTATTTTGGGAAAAGTTTTTAGCAACCTATCCTTTAGAATTATTTGATGATGATAAAAAACACATCCAACATTACTTGTTTATGCGATTCTCTTCATTAAAAGCCGACGAGTTTATGAGAGTTGCAAAGATGATCTTGAGTGGTGACTCTAAAGGTGAACAATACATTCAAAGAATGGTTGATGATATTGTCAAGGAGTTGAAAGAACAAGAGTATAAAGATGCTATGGGTTATGACGACGATGATGATGATAACCAAGGAGATGATTACGGAGACGTAGATTTGAGTGATTTGGGACTTTAATAGGTCCCGAACTTTTTTTATAGAGTTTTAATTTCTATACTTTTAAAAAAGAAAATATGAAAAATATTGATTGCGAGATTTATCTGAGTCAACTTATTAGTTTTTTCGAAAAAAACCCGAATGACTTGATGTTATTAATCGGAGATCTCCAAAAAGAAGATTTTTATAACAAAATCAGAGAACAATGTTATAAAAATGAAAAAGAAACTGACGACCACATTATTTCAAAACAACAAATGATAGATATTATAATTGATTTGAAAATTCCCGAATTAAATCGAGAAGACCCCGAATTGGTTATAGACGGACTTGTTCAAAAAACAAAATGGGGTGAAATTATTCTGAATTAATTTTTGTAAAAACCAAAAACTTTTTTATCTTTGTATCATGAAAAACAATGATAAAATAGGATACATTATTAGAGATAAAGATGTTAAGTTTGTTAACAAACTTTTAAAAAATGAAGATTTCATCATAGAAGGTAAATGTCGAAAAAAAGACGACATCTTAATCAAAATCACAAATGTTCGAAAATACCAAAGTAGATGGACTTTCGAAAAATTTTGCTATGAAGTTGATATTGAAGTTAGTATATCACCAAACTATAAAGAATCTAGATATTGGTTTTACAGTGTAAATTACAGAAGAATTAACCGATATATTCGATGGAACAGTTCCAGAATAGTCTCAGAACTTTCTTACTTTGGAATGAGTAATGTAATAATTTCGAAAATTAAATTAAAATTTTAGTTTTTTTATTTGTTGAATCAATTTTTTTATTATCTTTGTCTTATAATTAAAAAATAAAATATATGATTTACACCCCTGAACTTATCAAATCTATCGCTCCAGCAGTATTCGCAACCTCACCATCTCCTAAAATGACAAACAGATATGAGTTTGTCCCAACCAATGAGATCATGGAAATGTTCGATCGTGAAGGTTGGCAAATCTCTTCTGTAAAACAAACAGGACGCGGTATCCACGCAATCCATGAGTTGAAGTATCGTAACGGAGAACTACCAAAAGTAGGAGACACTGTTGTTGAAGCAATTATCCGTAATTCTCATAACGGATCTGCAACTTTTTCAATGGGTGCCGGTCTTTTCCGATTGGTGTGTTCAAACGGTCTTACAGTTCCTACTTCAGTTGCCGAAAGATTCTCAGTTCGTCACAACCACTTCTCTTTAGATGAGGTTAAAGGTTTGGCAGACGCTTTCTCTAAGAAACTACCATTAATCGAGACATCGGTTACTAAAATGATGGAGAAAGAACTTTCTGAAAAAGAAAAAGTTAAGTTTGTAAAAGAGGCATTCAAAATCCGATGGGCAAATGGATTTATACCTGCAACGATCAATGTTGAGGACATTCTTAACCCAATTCGTGACGAAGACAAAGGAAACGACATGTGGAGAGTATTCAATGTCGTTCAAGAAAAGATGATGAGAGGGGGAGTATCATACAAATCACCACGAGGACGGAAGACTTCACTAAAAGGGATTAAGAGTATTGTTGCTTCAAACAACTTGAACACTAAACTTTGGGAAGCTGCTGAGTTGATGTTAAACTAAAAAACGGGGGTCAATGACCCCCATTTTGTATTATGAAAAAATTTAAACACGAAGAAAGGTTTTTAGAGAACATAACAGAACTCTATAAAGAACTATTTTCAGTTATCGAATTGTCTGATGGACATGAACTAACACCAGAATTATTATTTACTAAAAAGAAATTTTCAGAATACTTCTTGGATGGAATTCAATACTCCACAGGGACATCTTATCTCGACTCAATTTTTTTATTCGATGAAGACATTTACGTATATTTATCTAAAAGTGATGTCATTGTCTCTTCTTTTTCTTGTAAAATTTATTATCCTATAAGAAAGAAGAAGGAAGTTGATTTCTTTATATTAAACTTGAAAAAATTAAAAAAAGATGGAAATTAGTAGTTTTGACTTACAACAAAAAATTAATAATGGAGAAAAATTAATAGTAGAATTTTGGGCCGATTGGTGCGGACCATGTCGTATGATGAAACCAATTTTTGAAAGAGTAGCAAGTACAAATACAAGTGAAGTTCAAATGTATACTATGAACATTGATATTAACAAAGAAGGCGCGGTTTCATTGGGTATTAGAAGTATACCTACAGTTAAAATGTATAATTCAGGACAGTTGGTCCAAACACAAGTTGGAATAATGAATGAAAACCAAATAAACGGGATGGTTAAAGAACTTATAAATGGATAAAGTAGTAGTTGTTTTTTCGATGAAAGGTTGTCCTCATTGTGACATGTTAAAAATAATGTTAAATGAGGCCAAATTAAAATTCATTAGTCGAGACATTGATGAACATCAAGACGAGTATGAAATGTTTTCTAAGGCGGTTGGAAACGAGTATGTCCCGGCACTTATGTTGATAGAAAACCCTAACAAAAATCCAAAGACTAATTTATACGCACCTGAAAGGGATTACAATGAACTTGAAGAGGCGGTCAAGATCATTAGAGAATTTTATGGATACTAATTTTAAACTCAACCTTTAGAGTGGGGTTTCTTTTTATAATAATATTACATCTTTTAGTCGATCCTGAACCAAATATGGTTTTTGTGAGTTAGGATCTGTTATATCATCAAACAACTGATAGTTCGAAAGTTTCTCTTTAAAATCAGTTAAATCCATATCAAAAACATCTAATACTAAACTCTCTATCTTTGATTTATCAATCGAAGATTTTGACACAACTTTGATTTTGTAATCTTCATTTTCATCTAAATGACTTGAGTATCTAAAATATAATTGATCTACACCCAATAAAGAGTACATATGGTTAAAGATATAGTGTGAGTAGTAGTACATAGCTCGTCCACAACCTAAACTGTGTCCATAGGGAAATTCTGATGAAACATTTATTTCAGAAATTGGTTCGTAAACTTCTACATGTAAAGATTTATTCACATCAACCCACCCTTTTGAAAAATCAGGTATGTCCTGTTCGTATTTAATGATATCTATAATATTTATATCCTTCATTCCGATACTACTTAGTAAGTCATCAAACCAACCTGAAAATTCATATTTGATTTCGTTAAGATCTAAAACTTTTAAACTTGTTGTTTGACCATTTACAACAACAAAGGTTTCACAGTCCGTTACTTGAATAATAGTGTTTTCTGATTTGTCAAATTTAGATAGAATGTAGTCGGCAAATAGATTTACAAAATACCGTCTTGTGTTTTTTTCTAATTTTCTCATATTTTTGATTTTTAAAATGTATATGAGAAATAATTTAAACTATAAATAGTTAGATGTAATCGTTGAACAATTCGTTAATATTCCTCCTTGTTCTGTTCCAGTCAGGATAGTCAGGGGCTCTAAAATCAATACAATCAATCTCGTCGTTATTCATCATACCAACCATTAACGAAATTAAACCACCAAAATATTCTAGATGAGAATCATTCCAATAACCACCTTTATTAGATTGTAAAAAAGTATCAATTATGTTTTGAAAATCTCTAATTTTAATGTAACTATCATATCTTGTTATTTTAGACCCATCAGTTCTAGTAACCTCTCTTGGAACTTCACTAATTCTTCCTTCAAAGTATTCGTCTAAACCACCATAGACAAGATCATATAATTCATCTTCATACGCACTATTTTCACTTTGCCAATATAAACTCCTTAAATTAGACCCTAATTCATCCAAATCATTTTTACATAACTCGTTAAAAGCATTTTCATCACTAACCAAACCATTTAAGTCTTCGGCTCTTATTCTAAAATAACCTTCAGTTCCTTGTTCTTCGGAAAGTTCAGAAAAAAAGTCAGAGTCATAATCTTCTAAAGACAATTCTTTATCCCCAATTTCTTTAAAAATAATATCTTTAAGTGCTGTAATGTTTGCGTCATCTAATTCATCAACAACTTGATGTGGATGAACACTATTGTCAAAATACCAATCATGACCTAAACCATCTTCACTTAAAATTATTTTTGCCACACCTCTTGCACCTTCATCTCGTCTGCCACCACAAAAAAGAATTTCTAATTCTTCTCTATCTCTTAAATGAAGATAAAAACCGTCTGGTCTAATATCTACATCAGTAATAAGATTATTTTTTATAAACACCATTGTGTCTTCA
>Ga0194116_10000245_pt1 | contig 107000 bp, 93 predicted proteins | sample TA2MahsurfametaG_4_FD_148617 | JGI IMG/M metagenome (GOLD analysis project Ga0194116, IMG submission 148617) | Freshwater microbial communities from Lake Tanganyika, Tanzania - TA2015008 Mahale S9 surface | ecosystem: Environmental > Aquatic > Freshwater > Lake | place: Tanzania: Lake...
TCACCAGCTTTAAAACGCAGTTTGTCAAGGGGTTTGCCAAACCAGGCGACTCGGTTTATGTGTCGCGAGCCTTGGCGCCCGCCTACGGAATTGCGGGATTTGGCCTGACCCACAAGACGGACGGCCTGGACCTGTATGCGTCGCCCGTGACCGCGAAGTTCACGTGGGTGCTCGATAGTGCGTTGAGTGCCCAAGGCGTGTTTGGCTTGGTGCCGGGCCAACGGTTCCGCCAAGAATTAGGGCTGTACGGCAACGCGCGCTACCAGCATTCGTTTGAGGGCGGAATCAAAATGGACCTCCGCCTCAACGCTTTTGCGAACTACCTGCAGGCGCCGTTCAGCATCGATCTCGACAGCGACTTGCTGCTGGTGTACAAGAATAAGAGTCCGCTCAGCGTTACCCTGCGGAGCCAAAACCTTTTTGACCGCGACGTGCTGCTGCGCGACACCAACGGCGACGGCAAGCTCGACGGGTCAGGAATTCAAACCAAGCAGTTTATGGGCCTCGGACTCACCTACGAATTTGGCAAAAAATGAAAAAAGGCTCCGCACTTCACGCGTTTGAATTGATGGCTACCGCGAAGGCGATGGCCGAGCTGTACGAGGCCAACAAGGAGGTGACGGCTACCTACGTGCACGCTACCGCACGCGGACACGAGGCCATTCAGCTCGCGCTGGCGACGCAGCTCGAGCCCAACGACCTTTTGTACCCCTACTACCGCGACGACGCGATGCTGCTGGGCATTGGTATGACGCCCTACGACCTCATGCTGCAGCTGCTGGCCAAGCGCGACGACCCCTTTTCGGGCGGACGCACCTACTACAGCCACCCTTCGCTGCGCGACGCCGACAAGCCAAAAATTCCGCACCAGTCGTCGGCGACGGGCATGCAGGCGATTCCCGCGGCCGGAGCCGCGATGGGCATTCAGTACCGCGAAAAGCAGGGCCTGACGGCCGAGTGGGGCGGAGCCAAGCCGATCTCGGTCTGCTCAATCGGCGATGCGGCCATGACCGAAGGCGAAGTGAGTGAAGCGCTTCAAATGGCGGCGCTTAAACGCTTCCCGCTGCTCGTGCTGGTCCAAGACAACGGCTGGGACATCTCAGCCAACGCCGCCGAAACGAGGGCGGCAAACGCCGCACAGTACGCCCAGGGTTTTCCCGGCATCGACGTTGTGCAGGTGGACGGAACCGACTACGTCGCCTGCCATTCCGCCCTTAAAGATGTGCTGCGCACGATGCGCAAGAAGCGCGGACCGGTGCTGGTGCACGCGAAGGTTCCGCTGCTGAACCACCACACCTCGGGCGTGCGCATGGAGTGGTACCGCGACGACCTCGACGAGGCCCGCGCCCGAGACCCCTTTCCGAAGCTGCGCGCCGCCCTGCTGGCGGACGGTCACAAAGCTGCCGAGCTGGACGCCCTGGTCGAAGCCGCCCGCGCCCGCGTGCAGGCGGACTACGAGCGCGCACTGGAGGCTCCGGACCCCACGCCCAGCGAACTTTTCACGCACCGACTGGCTCCGACGCCCGTGACCGAAGAGCGCGGAACCCGCGAGCCCGCCGGCCGCGAGCGCACCGTGATGGTCGACAGCGCTCTGTTTGCCGTGCGTGAAATCCTCGACGCCCACCCCGAAGCCCTGCTCTATGGCCAAGACGTGGGGCGCCGCCTCGGAGGCGTGTTTCGCGAGGCCGCCACACTCGCCCAGCAGTTTGGCGACGACCGCGTCTTCAACACGCCGATTCAAGAGGCGTTCATCGTCGGAAGCACCGTCGGCATGGCCGCCGTGGGCCTCAAGCCCATCGTCGAAGTGCAGTTCGCGGACTACATCTGGCCGGGCCTCAACCAGCTGTTCACCGAGCTTTCGCGCGCTCACTACCTCACCAACGGCAAGTGGACGGCCGACATGATTTTGCGGGTTCCGATCGGAGCCTACGGCAGTGGCGGACCGTTCCACTCCTCAAGCGTGGAGTCGGTCGTGACCGCCATTCGCGGAATCAAAGTCGTCTACCCATCCACCGGGGCCGACCTCAAGGGCCTGATCAAGGCCGCTTACGCGGACCCCAACCCCGTCGTGGTGCTCGAGCACAAAGGCCTGTACTGGTCTAAGATCAAAGGAACCGAAGGCGCCAAAACCGTTGAGCCGGACGCCGACTACGTCATTCCCATCGGCAAGGGCCGCATCGTGCGCGCTGTCGAGCCCGACGGCGAACCCACAGCCTTGGTTGTAACCTACGGCCGCGGGGTCTACTGGGCCCTCGAAGCTTCTGCAGGAATGCCTGTTGAAGTCCTCGATTTGCGCAGCCTTTCGCCTTGGGACGAAGCCCTGGTGTTTGAACGCGCGCGCGCCCACGGACGCATTCTGGTCCTCACGGAGGAACCTTCCGTGCAGCCCTTTGCGCGCTCGATTGCCGCCCGAATCCAAGAAGAGTGTTTCACGTCCCTCGACGCGCCCGTGCGCGTGCTGGGCGCCGAAGACACCCCGGCGATACCGCTCAACAAAACGTTGGAAGCCACCTACTTGCCCAATGCGGACAAGGTGCGGGTAGCGCTGGAGGCGTTGCTCAGTTACTAGTTGCTAGTTGCTAGTTACTAGTTACTAGTTGCTGGTTGCTGGTTGCTAGTTGCTGGCCGCTAGTTGCTGGCTGCTGGTTGCAAGTTGCTGGCTGCTAGTTGCTGGCTCGCTCCAAGATTACCGCGTACCCCTGGCCGACCCCAATGCACATGGTGACGAGGGCGTAGCGGCCTTGGGTTTCGTCCAGGGCTCGGGCGGCCGTGAGGACGAGGCGGGCACCCGACATTCCGAGGGGGTGGCCCAGGGCGATGGCGCCGCCGTTGGGGTTGATGCGCGGGTCGAGGTCGTCGAGGCCGAGGCTGCGGGTCACGGCAAGGGCCTGCGCGGCAAAGGCTTCGTTGAGTTCGATGTGGTCGATGTCGGCCAAAGTGAGTCCGGCGCGCTTGAGGGCAAGCTGGGTGGCGGGCACGGGGCCGATGCCCATGATGCGGGGCTCGACGCCAGAGACGCCGCTCGCGACGACGCGGGCAAGGGGGTTCAGCGAATGGATGCGCAGGGCGTCTTCAGAGGCGACGAGGAGGGCGGCCGCGCCGTCGTTCAGGCCTGAGGCGTTGCCGGCGGTGACGCTTCCGTTGGGGCGGAAGGCGGGGCGCAGCCCCGCGAGTCCCTCGAGGGTCGTGCCGGGCTTGGCGAATTCGTCGTGGGCGAAGACGACGGGGTCTCCTTTGCGCTGGGGAATCGAGACAGGGGCGAGCTCGCCGGCGGTGAAGCCGCGGGTGACGGCCGCGGCGGCTCGTTGCTGGCTGCGCAGGGCGAGGGCGTCTTGGTCTTCGCGCGAAATTAAAAATTGGTCGGCGAGGTTTTCGGCGGTTTCGCCCATAGCGTCGGTTCCGTAGCGCCGCTTCATTTCGGGGTTGACGAAGCGCCAGCCGAAGGTGGTGTCGTACATCTGGCTGTCGTTGCCAAAGGCCTTCGAGGGCTTGGACATGGCGTAGGGGGCGCGGGTCATGTGCTCGACGCCTCCGGCGAGGATGAGGTCGCCTTCGCCCGAGAGGATGGCGCGGGCGGCGTGCTGAACGGCCGATAAGCCGCTGGCGCAGAGGCGGTTCACGGTTTCGGCCGGCACCGTGTGCGGAATGCCGGCGAGCAAGGTGGCCATTCGGGCCACGTTGCGGTTGTCTTCGCCGGCCTGGTTGGCACAGCCCAAAAAGGCGTCGTCGATCGCGGCGAGGTCCAGGTTGGGATGGCGGGCGACGAGGGCGCGCAGCGCGTCGGCCGCGAGGTCGTCGGCGCGGACGGCGCTCAGGCTTCCGCCGAGGCTGCCAATGGGGGTTCGTACTCCGTCAACTAAGAATGCGCTTCGGGTTGCCATGGGGTGTCTTTAAAAAATACGGTTCCGCGAAAATGGGCCACGTCGGTGCCGTCGCGGCGCACGGTGACGTCGTAGCGCCCAAGGGTTTTGCTGCGGTGGCGCTCCACAGCTTCGGCTGTTAGGAGGTCGCCGGCGGCCACGGGCTTGAGGTGGGCGATGCTGGTTTCGATGGATACGGCGTGCTGGCCGTGACCGTTGCTCGCGAAGGCCAAGGCGCTGTCGGCCAGGCTGTAGGTGAGTCCGCCGTGGGCGATGCTAAACCCATTTAGCGTTTCGGGGCGCACGCGGGCCTCGAGGACGCAGCGGCCGGGTTCCGCCACGAGCACCGTGACGCCGAGCCATTGGCTGAAGGCGTCGCGGCGCATCATTTGGGCGACAATTTCGGGGGCGGTCATGCTTGGCCTGAGGCTCCGGGTTGTTCGACGGACTCTTCGAAGCACCCGATGAGGATGTCGACGACGAGCATGAGGTTGTGTTGGTCGGCCTCGCCGCGCGGAAGGCCGGAGCGCAGCTCTTGGTGCAGAAAATTCCGCACTTCGGCGTGTACGAAGGGCGAACGGGCCACCTGTTCGATGCGTTCGAGGTCGAGCACTTCTTCGTCGGTGTCGAGCGCTTCAAACGTTTCAACCACTTCGGTGGTGACGTCGGTGATGCAGGCGTCTGAAATGGTTCCGACGGCTAGGCCCATGCTGCGAAAGCCCTCGCGAAGGACCATGGCGCTTCGCACCAATTGTTCGTGGACGTCGTCGTCAAATTCTTCGCTGAGGCGGATCAGCCACGAGAAGAGCATGGGCTGTTCGTCCAAAAAGGTTCCGAGGTTTGCGCCGTACTCTTCGTCGGTCCAGCTGCGCACGCGGTCTACCGCAGACATTAGGTAGTTCATGGGGCTGAAATTTGGTCGTGAATCCAGGGGCAGACGCGGTAGCGCGGGTCGCCGGTGCGGCGGTGGAGGGCTTCGATTTGGTCGCGGACCGTGGTCCAGCCCCATTCGCGGCCCCAGGCGATAAGCCCCTTGGGGTAGTTGACGCCTTTGAGCATGGCTGTTTCGACGTCGGATTCGGTGCCGATTCCGCGGTACACGGCGTCGGCCGCTTCGTTGATCAGCATGGCCACTACACGGTTGACAATGGCGCGGCCCAGGGCTTCGTCGCGCGTCGGCTCGGGAAGCACGGCGCCGTTGCGGTAGTCATAAAATCCGCGGCCGGACTTGCGGCCCAGCCACCCCGCGTCGAGCAAGCGTTTTTGGCTAAGGCTCGGGCGAAAGCGCGGATCGTAGTAAAACTGCTTCCAGACCGTTTCGGTGACCACGTAGTTGACGTCGTGGCCAATGAGGTCCATGAGGGCAAACGGCCCCATGCGGAATCCGCCCAGTTCGGTCAGCGCCCAGTCGACGGTGGCCATGTCGGCCATTTGCTCTTCGACGAGGTGCAGCGCCTCGCCATAAAACGGCCGCGCGATGCGGTTGACGAGAAAGCCCGGGGTGTCTTGGGCGACCACGCCGACTTTGCCCCAGGTAGCGACGGCGGCCACGCAGGCCTCGACGACCTCGGGAGCGGTGGCGATTCCGGGAACAATTTCGACCAGCGGCATCAGCGGAGCCGGGTTAAAAAAGTGCAATCCTACCACGCGCTCGGCGCGCTTAACCCCGGCAGCAATCGACGATACGCTAAGCGACGAAGTGTTGGTCGCCAAAATGCAGTCTTCGCGAACCACATCGTCGAGGGTGGTAAACACCGAACGCTTGGCGTCGAGGTTTTCATAAATAGCCTCGATGGCGAGGCTCACATCTGCGGCCTCGCGAAGCACGTAGGCAGCGCTAAGCCGCTGGTTGTAGGCGGAACGCTGCGCGTCGCTGATTTTGCTTTTTTCGAACAGCTTGTCCCACATGCTGCGCACGCGGGCGATGCCGTTTTCGAGCGCGGCGTCTTGGGTGTCGTACAGCAGGACGTCCCAGCCGGCTTCGACCAGCACTTGGGCGATGCCGCCGCCCATGGCTCCGGCTCCGACGACCATGGCTTTTTGGTTGAACAGTCGAGGACTCATTGGCCGCGGAATTGGGGTTGGCGTTTTTCAAGAAAAGCCGCGACGCCTTCGGCGAAGTCGGCGGTGGCGCCGGCGCGGTTTTGAAGGGCGCGCTCGAGTTCGAGCTGCTCGGCAAAGCCGCGGAACACGCTCTCGTTGAGGGCTTCTTTGGTCAGGGCCAGGGCTTCGGTGGGGAGGGTGGCGAGTTTTTGGGCCACGGCCATCGCTTCGTCGGCGAGGACCTCGTCGGCCACAACGCGGTACACCAGCCCGTGGCGCTCAGCTTCTTCGGCTGAAACGCTGTCGGCGAGCATCATCCAGGCGCTGGCTTTGGCGAAACCGGCGAGTCGCGGAAGCATAAGGGTTCCGCCCGTGTCGGGGATCAGGCCAATTTTGCTGAAGGCTTGAATAAACTTGGCGGACTGCGCGGCCACAACGACATCTCCCGCAAGGGCGAGGTTGGCCCCTGCGCCCGCGGCAACCCCGTTCACCGCAACCACTACTGGTTTGCGAAGGGCGCGAAGCTGGAGCACGAGGGGATTGTAGTGCTCGCTCAAGATGCGGTCAAGGCCGGGGCCTTGCGGATCAATGGCTTCGCTAAGGTCTTGTCCGCTGCAGAAGGCTTTGCCATTGCCGGTGAGGAGCACAGCGCGCACGGCGGGGTCGCGGTCGGCGTCGGAAAGCACGCGCTGGAGTTCCAGGGCCATGCCGCGGTGGAACGCGTTAAATACTTCAGGGCGGTTAAGCGCTACGCGAAGCGTTTGGGCGTGCGTCGAAACGTCGAGGAACTTAAACATACTTGAGCACTGAGGTTAAGTCGTCGCGCAGTTCGGCTTTGATGCGGTACCGGCGAATGCGGCGGTCGTCTTCGTTCGAAATGCGCTCGATGAACGAAGGTACGCCCAAGAACTCCATGCCTTTTTCTTCAAGCTCCTGCAGTACTGTGCTGCGAATTTTGCGCTGGTTGTCCCAAGCTTTATCATCAATATCGAGCAACTGATTGAGCTCAAGGGTGGAAATGCTGTGGTTTGGGGCAAGTAGCATTAAATGCTTGAATAGGATTTTCTGCGACGGCGTAAGGGCCTCAGCAAAAGCGCGTTCTGCTTGGGGCCGTCTTTTCCGGTATCGAATGATAATAACGGTCAAGCCTACGGCACTCAACGAGAATATGCCTATTAGGCGATAATTATCGCGCAGAATGGAAACCCAATTGGGCTCAAACAACGGCCCAGCAAGTTGAGTATCTTGACGGGCTAGGAGTTCGTCTATGCTTGTTCGAATAATCTTAACGTGATCATTGGTTGCGGTGCTAGCGGTTTCAATAATCAGCAGCCCATCGGGGTAGGCGAGTATTCCGCCCATGCCGTCATACGGCCGCGCCTGGGTATTTAAAATCCGCGTCGTGTAAAGTTCGTTCTCCTGCAAGTTTGCGAGTAAAACAGAACTCCCTTCAAATACTAGAGTCCATTTGCCGTTCCACGACGCGTATCCGAGGTGGTCCTGATTATTAAAAATGTTAAGTTCAACGGTGGGGGTGCCGAGGTGAGTATAGGTTTGATTTACCAGGTCAATATCGTACACGGCGTTCGTCACCTCGGCCCCATTAAATTCCGTTCGACTAGAAACCACGGCCCGAATTAGACCAGAATCGAGCACAGTGTAAAAGCCGTCTCCGTAGCCCTCAACAATATGGGGGCTCATTTGCTGGCGCTCCCATTCGCGGAGTTCGGTATCATAATAGACCGCTAAGTCGGTTACCCGCCAAAGTCCATACCCCCCTAGGCTCCAGAGGCGATTACCATCAAAATACTTGAGTGCGCCAAAGTTGTATCCACTGAAGTACGTTCGATCATGGCGCTCAACCACCCCATTTTTTCGCATAAAATAAACGACACCAGAGCCAGAGAAGGCAATTATGGTGGTGTCGCGAGTTTGAATAATGCTGGGCTGCGGATGCGCATGCTGCCGAAAAATTTCAGGGAGTCTTGGCAACGAACCGTAGTCAACCCATCGACTTTCATCAAGGCATGCGATGGTTCCTGTTTGAAAATCTAATCGCTTTATGCTGTCGTTATGGTAAAGAAAGGCGATTCCGTACTTGTTGCTCTTGTTAAGGGAGGATTGGGCCCATAAATTGCTGAAAAACAGCAGTAAAACAAAGGTTGTGGGAATGCGATTCACTCGGTGAAAATACGTGAAAGAAATAAGTTCTCACAATTTCTCACAATTAATTATACACTTTTCTAGTCTCAGTTGCACTTTTGCCTCGAAACCAAACGCGGCTTCACACCAAACCAACCAAAAAACCCTGGGCGCTTGCCTGGGGTTTTTTCATTTTTAGCTTTTGTTCAGAAGGCTAAATGCACTTAAATGCCTCAAACGGCTCCGCGCAGTCGAGGCAGCGGTGCAGTGCCTTGCAGGCTGTTGATCCGAATGCCGAGATGCGCTCGGTGTGGGTGCTGCGGCACTTAGGGCAGGCCAAGGGTTGGTGCAGCCCGAGCAGCGATCGCTTGTCGCCGCTTCGGCGCGGGGGCGGAGCAATACCGTAGTCTTCGAGCTTGCGCCGGCCCTCTTCGCTGATCCAGTCGGTGGTCCAGGGCGGATCAAGCACAGTGGAGATGCGCACGTTACCGATTCCGACCAGCTCTTCAAGGGCTTCGCGAACGTCGCGCTCGATGCGCTCCGTTGCGGGGCATCCGGTATAGGTGGGGGTAAGGTCGATTTCGCAGCCGGCTTCGGTCGGTCGAATTTCCCGAACGATGCCTAAGTCAAGGACCGAAAGAGCGGGCACTTCAGGGTCGGGAACCCGGCTTAAGCGGTGCTCGATCTCGGTTCGGCTCACCATGTAGCGTCGGGGTAGGCTCGAGGCAGGCTTTGCATTTCGGCTAAGAGAAATCCGAGTGATTCGCTGTGAATTCCCTGCTTGCCGCGGAGCAGTTTGGGCGCCACGACCGGAAGCGACAGTGCGGCTTTTGCCACAACCTCGCCCACGAGTTCGAGCCAGGAAGCGCGCAGCGAGGCGACGTCGGGCCCCCATCCGCGTTCAAACGCCACGCGGTCCACCGCTGCGGCGGTGAACAGTTCTTCGACGAACGGAAGGTGGCGCGCTAAAGCTGCCGACATGCGGCGGTGGCTTTCTTCAGTTCCGTCGCCTAAGCGAACCACCCAGTCGGCGCTGTGCTGGGCATGGTAGGTGGCCTCTTTGAGCGCTTTGCGGGCGATGGCCGCGAGCTCGGCGTCGCTCGAGTGCTGGAGCGCATCGAGCTGAAGCACGTGAAAGGCGTCAAAGAAAAACTGACGAGCCATCGTGTCGGCGAAGTCGCCGTTGGGCTGTTCCACGAGCACATGGTTCAGGAACTCCCGGTCGCTTCGCCAGTAGGCTAGATGGTCTTCGGTGCAGCCTCCGCTAATGCGCTGGGCGGCGAGCTGGTAGTACTGGCGCGCAAGCCCCACGAGGTCGAGGGCCAGGTTGCTCAGAGCAATGTCTTCTTCGAGGATGGGGCCGTGTCCGCACCATTCGCTCAAGCGGTGACCAAGGACTAGCGCGTCGTCGCCCAAGTGCAGCAGGTACTGCACCGAGGGATCACATGTGTCCCACTTCATCGGGAATCTCGTAGAAGGTCGGGTGGCGGTATACTTTGTCGTCTGAAGGGGCAAAAAGCACCTCTTTTTCGTCGGGGGCTGAGGCCACGATGGCGCTCGAGGGAACTACCCAAATGCTGGTGCCTTCGCTGCGGCGGGTGTACACATCGCGCGCATTCTTGAGGGCCATTTCGGCGTCGGGCGCGTGCAGGCTACCGGAATGCTTGTGCGAAAGTCCGTTTTTGGAACGAACAAATACCTCCCAGAGGGGCCATTGGTCGGGCGTGCTCATGCGGCGTGGGGTTTAGCAGGCAAACCAGCTGCAGGGCGCCGGGCGGACTGTTTGGCGGCATACGCCGAGGCGGCTTCGCGCACCCAAGCGCCCTCGGCGTGGGCCTTGCGGCGGGCTTCAAGGCGTTCCGTGTTGCACGGGCCGTTGCCGGCGACTACCGCAAAAAACTCGCTCCAGTCGATGGCGCCAAAGTCGTAGTGGCCCCGCTCTTCGTTCCACTTGAGGTCGGGATCGGGAATGCTGAGGCCAATAAATTCCGCTTGCGGAACCGTTTTGTCAATAAACTCCTGGCGGAGGTCGTCGTTGGACTTGCGCTTGATGCGCCAGGCCATACTCTGGGCCGAATTGGGGCTTTGGTCGTCGCTCGGGCCAAACATCATGAGCGATGGCCACCACCAGCGGTTCAGCGCGTCTTGGGCCATGGCTTTTTGCTCTTGTGTTCCGCGCGCCAAATGCATCATGATTTCGTAGCCCTGGCGCTGGTGAAAACTCTCTTCTTTGCAAATGCGGACCATGGCGCGGCTGTAGGGCCCGTAGGAAGTGCGGCAGAGCATCACCTGGTTTTGGATGGCCGCCCCGTCGACCAACCAGCCCACGGCGCCCATGTCGGCCCATGTCAGGGTGGGGTAGTTAAAAATGCTCGAATACTTGGCTTTGCCGGCGAGCAAATCGTCGATCATCTGGTCGCGTGACGTGCCAAGCGTTTCGGCGGCCGAGTAGAGGTAGAGTCCGTGTCCGCCCTCGTCCTGAACCTTTGCCAGCAGAATCAGCTTGGCGCGGAGGGACGGAGCGCGCGTAATCCAGTTGGCCTCCGGAAGCATTCCAACTACTTCAGAGTGAGCGTGCTGGCTAATCTGGCGGACCAGCGTTTTGCGGTAGGCGTCGGGCATCCAATGCTTGGGCTCAACCTTGTTTTCGGCGGCGACGTACGCTAAAAAGCGCGCTTCGAGGTCAACAGTAGGTGCCATGGTTTGGAATCAAAGGGTTAATTCTGCTGCAAATTACTGCCAGTAGAACAAAATGCGACGCCCGCTGGTTCGCATTGCAGGCCTAGATTTGTACGCAACTATGTTTTCCTGGTTTAAAAAATCCCCCACCTCGGCCTCGGCTGACGGACTTCTGGCCACCAAGGCCGACCAAAAGGGCGTGAAGCCTCAGTTTCACGCGCTTGTCGTGCGCGAAGTGCGCCGCGAAACGGCGGACAGCGTGTCGGTATCGCTGGAGGTTCCGGAGGGGTCTACGTTTCGGTTTGTTCCCGGCCAGTACCTGACACTGCGCGCCCAGATCGGCGGTGCCGACGTTCGCCGGTCCTACTCCTTGTGCTCGAGCCCGTTAAGTGGCGAGCTTCGCGTGGCCATTAAGCAGGTCGAGGGCGGACTTTTTTCGACCTGGGCCAACACCCAGCTCAAGGCGGGCGATGTGCTTGACGTGATGCCCCCGATGGGCAATTTCGTGCTCGAAACCGACCCGTCGAAGCGCCGACGGTACGTCGGATTTGCCGCAGGTTCAGGAATCACTCCGGTGCTTTCGATCCTCAAGACCGCCCTCGAGCGCGAGCCCGAGTCAGAGTTCCTGCTTTTTTATGGCAACCGCAAGACGGCGAGCATTTTGTTTAAAAACGAGCTCGAAGACCTCAAAGACCGCTTCATGGGTCGCTTAGAGGTACACCACGTGCTGAGCCGCGAAGACCAAGGGAGCGATGCCCTGTTTGGACGCCTTGACGCCGACCGAATTCGCTACTTCGCCGAGCACATTCCGACCGTGACCAAGGCCGACGGCTACTACCTGTGCGGACCCGAGGCGATGATTCACGTCGCCAGCGACGTGCTCAAGGCCGCGGGGGTTTCGTCTGAAGCCATTCATTTCGAGCTGTTTACCTCGGCAGCCCCTGCCAAAGAGTCCGCGCCTAAAGCCAAATCGGCCGCCTCAGGCGACGCCTACGTGACCGTACTGCTCGACGGCGAGGAGACCCACTTCACGCAGTCTTCCAAGGAATTTGTACTTGACGCCGCCCTCGACGCGGGGGCCGACGTTCCCTACGCCTGTAAGGGAGCCGTGTGCTGCACCTGCCGCGCTAAGGTGCTCGAGGGCAACGTCGAAATGGCGATGAACTACTCGCTGACCGACGACGAGGTGGCCGACGGCTACGTGCTCACCTGCCAGGCGATGCCGCGCAGCGAGCGGGTAGTGGTTAGCTACGACGCGTAGACGAGTTTCTGGCGTCTAGTTTCTGGTTTTTCGCATTTGAAGGTGCGGAATTCCGTCTTCGTCGTAGACGTCGCCTTCGGGCTCAAATCCAAAATCGGTATAAAACCGAAGCAGGTAGTGCTGGGCGCTGATCACCAGGTCGGCACCCGGGTAGAGTTGCTGCGCGTGCCAAATGACGCGGTGCATGAGTTCGCGACCGATGCCGGTTCCGCGCACTGCCGACGCCGTGGCCACCCGGCCGATGCTGGGTTCGGCGTACGAGGTTCCGGGCGGTACTACGCGCGCCACGGCCACCAAGTTGCCCGGCTCGTCTTCGGCCCAGAGGTGGTGCGAAATCCGATCTTTGGCGTCGGGATCGGCGTAGGGGCAGTTTTGTTCGACGACAAAGACGTCGGCCCGCAGCGCGAGAATGCGGTGCAGGCTGTCGGCGCGAAGCGCTGAAAAAGGGGCAAACTGCCACGAAATCGGTACGGACATGCTGGGCTCAAGTTCGTACTTTTACCGCAATAATTCCCGCGCCATGATGCTCAAGCTCATCCAAGACTTTCCACAGCATATTGCTGATTCACTGAACATTGCCGAAGGCTTAGCCAAGGTTTGGCGGCCGTTGCCCCGCAGCGTGCACCAGGTGATCGTCACCGGCTTGGGCGGTAGCGGCATCGGCGGAACCATTACCGCAGACCTGTGCGTGGGTACGGCGACGGTTCCGGTGGTGGTGAATAAGGGCTACGCGCTGCCCAACTGGGTGGGGGCCAACACCCTCGTGGTGGCCTGCAGCTACAGCGGCAATACCGAAGAGACGCTGACCGCCCTTGACCAAGCGGTGGCGGCCGGATGCATGGTTTCTGCCATCACCAGCGGGGGCGAACTCAAGCGACGCGCCGACCACCACGGGTGGAACACCAGCGTAGTTCCCGGAGGAAACCCCCCGCGCTCGATGTTCGGCTATGCGCTGATTCAGATTTTGGCGCACTTGGACTTGGCCGGCGCCGGCGCACCGGCTCAGTGGCAGAAGCAGGCAGCCCAAGCCGTGAAGGATTTGGTGGCCCGCCGCGACGCCCACCTGAGCGAGGCTGAGGCCATTGCCGACACCCTAGAGGGCACCACGGTTGCGGTGTACGCCGCTACGGGCATGGCCGGGGTGGCCACGCGCTGGCGCCAGCAACTCAACGAAAACAGCAAAATGCCGGGCTGGGACGCCGAGGTTCCCGAAATGAACCACAACGAAATGGTAGGCTGGGCCGGCGGCGGCGCGCGCTACAGCGCGGTCTTTTTGCATTCCGCCTTTGACGCCCCCCGCAACCGCATGCGCATGGAGCTCAACGCTCCCGCCGTCCGCGCCCACGGAACCCATGTGGCCGAACTTCACGCCCACGGCGCCTCGCCGCTCGAGCAAGCCCTCGACTTGGTGGCCCTCGGCGACTGGGTCAGCTACGTGCTGAGTGAGCGCAACGCCGTCGACATTATGGACATTAAGGTCATCGACGACCTCAAAGACGCGCTGGGCAAGGCATGAGCCGTCGCTCCGTTCGCTTCGCCGACCTCGGCACCTGGACCTACCAGCGCGCCTGGGATTTTCAGGAGGCCATTTTTACCGAGGTCGTAGACCGCAAGACGGCCAACCGCAAGCTCCCTGAAGCGGAGCGTGTTCCGACCCAAGACACCCTGCTTTTTGTCGAGCACCCCCACGTGTACACGCTGGGCAAAAGCGGCGACTTCGGCAACTTGCTGGCCGACGACGAGCGCCTCAAGGCCATCGGAGCCGAGTTCTACCGCACCAACCGCGGCGGCGACATCACTTACCACGGCCCCGGCCAACTCGTGGGCTACCCCATTCTCGACCTGGACGAGTACTTTACCGACATTCACCGCTACCTGCGCACACTCGAAGAGGTCATCATTTCGACCCTCGCCGACTACGACTTGAGCGGCGACCGCAGCCCGGGCGAGACCGGCGTCTGGCTCGACGTCGGAACCCCCTTTGCCCGCAAAATCTGCGCGATGGGCGTACGGGCTTCGCGCTGGGTGACCATGCACGGCTGGGCCTTCAACCTCAACACCGACCTGCGCTACTTCGAGTACATTATTCCGTGCGGAATCAAAGACAAAGCCGTCACGTCGCTCCAGCGCGAGCTGGGACGCCCTGTCGACGAGGACGAGGTCAAGGCCCGTGTTGCGGGGCACTTCGCCCGACTCTTTGAAGTGGACTTGGCGGAGACGCCGGTCGACGGTTTGCTCGGGGCGTAGATTCCCCTAACTTGCGGCTGATGAAACGCCTTCTCCTTATCCTTGCGGGCCTTGCGCTGGCCCTTACTGCCCTTTACTTTTCGTGGTACGGATATCTTTTTAACGGAATCTACGCGACCTACCTGCAGGGCCGCACCACCTCGGATCCGTTTGATGAGACGCTTTTTGATGTGGATCAGGTTCCGGCCTCGGCCCAACCGGTCGCCTGGCCGGTCGCGCTCGGGGCGGACTGGGCGCCCAGTGAATCAACCGCCGGGCTGCTTCAAGCAAGCAAAACGGGTGCGCTGCTTGTTTTTGAGGCGGACACGCTCCGCCACGAGGCCTACTTCGACGACTTCAGGGCGGATTCTCGGGTGAATTCGTTTTCTATGGCCAAGTCCATCGTGACCATGCTCGTGCAAATTGCCGTGCAGGAAGGTAAAATTCCGGGCTGGGAGGCGAAGGCCACCACCTACATTCCCGAGCTGAACGGCCCCGGCGCCGCGCGGCTGACCCTACGCGATTTGAGCTCGATGCATGCCGACCTGGACTGGACCGAGAACTACTACGATCCGTTTGGCGAGACCGCCAAGTTGTACTACGGCGACGACCAGATGGCCCTCATTCTCGAGCGCGAAGTGGGCGACTCGGTAGGGCTTCGCTACGAGTACCAGTCGGCCGCGACCACGCTTTTGAGCGTTTGCCTCGAAAAGGCAGTGGGCGAACCGCTTGCGGACTACGCGGCCCGCAAACTTTGGGCTCCGCTCGGCGCGGAATCCAATGCCACCTGGCACGTCGACGGCCAAGGCGAGGCGATGGCATTTTGCTGCTTTAACGCGACGGCCCGCGACTACGCCCGCTTGGGGCACCTGCTAGTGCACCACGGTCAGTGGAACGGAACGAGCGTTTTAGACAGTGCCTGGGTGTCGGTGGCGACCTCGCCCAAATCGGCAGCCTTTTATGGCCAGAGTTTTTGGCTAGGCGAAGTGGCCGACCCGGCGGGCAAAGCTCCGGCGCGCCGCTACATGGCGCTGCGCGGGCATTTGGGCCAGTGGATCATCGCATTCCCCGAGGCGCAGCGCGTGGTGGTGCGCCTCGGCCGCACCGAGGGCGAGCGCCCCGAGGGATCGTGGGAGCCGGAGCCGTTCCGCGCGTTGGCCGAAGAATATGCGTGGAAATGAGTGAATTTCACGGAGAAAACCTGAGCGTTAGCGCGGGCGAAACCGTGCTGCTCCGCGGGCTCAACCTCGACCTTACGTCGGGGTCCTGCGTGGCCCTCGTCGGCGAATCGGGCTCGGGTAAGTCGCTGACGGCGCTGACCCTAATGGGCCTTTTGCCTCCCAAACTTTCTGCCCGATGGTCGGTGGAGCGCGACGGACTCCCCCGCAAGGCCATGGTTTTTCAGGAGCCGATGTCGGCCCTCAACCCAACGATGCGGGTGGGTCGTCAGGTCGCGGAGGCTGCGGAGTCCGCACTGGGCCTTAAGCCCGAAGCCGCGCGCACTCGGGCCTTGGAGGAGCTGCGCCGAGTTCATGTTCCGCGGCCCGAAGAGGCAATGCGCAAGTACCCCCACGAGCTTTCGGGCGGTCAGCGCCAACGGGTCATGATCGCGATGGCGATGGCGATGGATCCCGAGCTGTTGATTTGCGACGAGCCGACCACCGCGCTAGATCATTCGGTGGCGTTTGAAATTTTGGACCTGCTTCGCGACCTGCAGCGCGAGCGCGGAATGGCGATGCTCTTCATCAGCCACGACTGGGAGGCCGTCGCCCACGTGGCCGACGAGGTGGTCGTGCTGCGCGCCGGCGAGGTGGTTGAGGCGGGCCCGATTGCCGCGGTGATGAATCGTCCGCAGCAGCCGTATACGCAGGGGCTGCTTGCGTCGCGCCCGCCCGAAGAGGGCCGCCCACGGCGCCTGCCGACGGTACAGGATTTTTTGAATGGGGTGCCGCTTGCGACGGCCCAGCGCCCCGTTTTTGAGGGCGGAACGGAGGTTTTAGCGGTCCGCGGTCTGCGCAAGTCGTTTAAAGGCACACCCATTTTGCGCGATGTGGATTTTGTGGTTCGTGAGGGCGAAACCCTAGGGCTGGTTGGAGCATCAGGTTCTGGGAAGTCGACGATTGCCCGCTGCCTTGTGGGCCTTGAGCAGCCCGACGGAGGCGAGATTACCTACCGCGGCGCGCGCATCGACACGCTTTCTCGGGATCAGCGCCGCGCCTATGCCCGCGAGATTCAGTACATTTTTCAGGATCCGTTTTCGAGCCTTCCGCCCCGAATGCGCGTGGGCGACCTGCTTGAAGAGCCGCTTCGCGTGCACGGCCTGTGCGGCGATGCGGCCGGCCGAACGGCCCGAGTGGCGGAGCTTTTGGCGGCCGTGGGGCTTTCGCCCGAATCCGCGACAAAATACCCCCACGAGTTTTCAGGCGGCCAGCGCCAGCGCATCGGAATCGCACGCGCCCTCGCGCTCGAGCCGAAGTTTCTGATCTGCGACGAATCGGTCGCCGCCCTCGACGTCAGCGTCCAGGCCCAGGTGCTCAATTTGCTCAACGACCTCAAGGACCGCTTTAGGTTTAGCTACCTCTTCATCAGCCACGACGCTAGGGTGGTGCGCTACATGAGCGACCGAACGATGGAGCTAGCAACTAGCAACTAGCGGCCGAATTCCGCTACAGCGTCATTTCAGGAATTTCGCCTTCGACGACCAGGCGGCCGGCGGTTTTGGCGACTATTTCGTCGACGCTGACGCCGGGCGCTCGCTCGCGCAAAATGAATCCGCGCTCGGGATCAATGTCGAGCACGGCCAAATCGGTGACCACTTTTTTGACGCAACCGACGCCGGTGAGCGGAAGGCTGCAGGCGCTCAGAAGCTTCGATTCGCCTTCGCGGTTGCTGTGCTGCATGGCCACAATGATGCGTTCGGCGCTGGCAACGAGGTCCATAGCTCCGCCCATGCCTTTTACCATGCGCCCCGGAATTTTCCAGTTGGCGATGTCGCCGCGGTCCGAAACCTCCATCGCCCCGAGGACCGTTAGCTGAACCTTGCGGGCGCGGATCATGCCAAACGACGTCGCGCTGTCGAAGAGCGAGGCCCCTGCGAGCGCGGTGATGGTCTGCTTGCCGGCATTGATGAGGTCCGCATCTTCCTCCCCGTCGAACGGGAAGGGCCCCATGCCAAGGATGCCGTTTTCGGACTGAAATTCCACGTCGATTCCCTCGGGAATGTAGTTGGCCACGAGCGTCGGAATTCCGATGCCCAAATTCACGTACCAGCCGTGGCGAAGCTCTTGCGCGATGCGGCGCGCGATACCGTTTTTATCTAGTGCCATGGCTTAGTTCGCGGGGGTTTTAGGTCGGACCGTGCGCTGCTCAATGCGCTTTTCGTAGTGGGCCCCTTGAAAAATTCGGTGCACAAAAATGCCCGGCACGTGAATCGCGTTGGGGTCGAGCGTTCCCGCAGGCACGAGTTCTTCGACTTCGGCCACCGTTACACGCCCGGCCATCGCCATCATCGGGTTGAAGTTGCGCGCGGTGCCCTTAAAAATCAGGTTGCCGGCCTCGTCGCCCTTCCACGCCTTGACCAGCGCAAAATCGGCGTCAAACGCATGCTCCAAAAGGTGTGGCTTGCCGCCAAACATGCGGATTTCTTTGCCCTCGGCCACCTCGGTTCCGTAGCCTGCCGGCGTGAAAAAGGCCGGAATTCCAGCACCCGCCGCCCTACATCGCTCCGCCAGGGTGCCCTGAGGAATCAGTTCCACTTCAAGTTCGCCCGAAAGCATTTGCCGTTCGAATTCGTCGTTTTCGCCCACGTAGGAGCTAATCATTTTGCGGATTTGCCGCGTTTCAAGCAGCAACCCCAGCCCAAAACCGTCGACACCCGCGTTGTTGGAGATGCAGGTGAGTTGGCGGGTTCCGCGCTGGCGAAGCGCCGCAATGAGGTTTTCAGGAATGCCACAGAGGCCAAATCCCCCAACCATCAGGGTCATGCCGTCGTCGAGCCCTTCAAGGGCCACGTCGGCGTTGGCAACAACTTTGCGAATCATGGCTTAAAGGTAGCGACGGCTAACGAGCAGCTGGCGACGGGTAGCCTTAAGAACGATTGATTATATTAGTAGCCAATACCATAACACCCACACTATGCGCAAGCATTTCGCCATCCTGGTTTCGGTCTTCTTTTTTTGGGGCTTTGTCGCGGCCAGCAACGACATTTTGATTCCGGTTTTTCAGAGCAAACTCAGTTTGGAACAGTGGCAGAGCCAGATGATTTCGTTCATCTTTTATGTTGCCTACACCGTGGGGGCCCTGGGCTACCTGCTGCTGACGCGCCTTTGGGGCAAGGACTTGGTGGCCACGGTGGGCTACGGAAAATCCTTGGGCATCGGTCTTTGGATCAGCGCCCTCGGAACGCTTTTGTTTATTCCGGCGGCCAACCAAGCGTCGTTCCCGCTGCTTTTGGCGGGCTTGCTGGTGGTGGGCCTCGGATTCAGTTTGCAGCAAACGGTCGCGAATCCGCTGGCAATCGCCTTGGGCACGCCCGAAACGGGTTCGCAGCGCCTCAGCATGGCGGGCGGAGTCAACAACCTCGGAACCACGCTGGGCCCGCTCGTCGTGAGCATCGCGATTTTTGGAATAGGGGCCAACGCCAACACCGCCTTGGATATTGAGGCCGTAAAACTTCCGTACCTGGCGCTCGGCGCACTGTTTACGCTGTTCGGGTTCATTTTTTGGAAGTCCGATTTTGGCGGACCGGCCGCCGAAGACGCTGACGCGGTGCAGGTGGAGGCGCCCTCGGGAACCCTCGGTATGACCCAAGTCTGGATGGGCATGATCGCCATTTTTGTGTACGTGGGCGTCGAGGTTTCGACGGCGAGCAACTTACCGGCCTACCTCGAAAAGTTTCAGGGCGTGGCGCTGCACGAAATCGCGCCCTACGTGTCGCTCTACTGGGCCTCCCTGATGATTGGGCGCTGGACCGCCGCTTCGGGCGCCATGGGCCTGAGCGGAACCGCACGCCAAGCCATGCGCTGGGTCATGCCGCTGGCGGCCTTTGGCGTGTTCCTCGCAGTGAACACGGCAGCCGGCCACAATGCGGTGGCGTTTTTGCCGTACTTGGCCGCCATTGCGCTGCTTACCCTACTCGACTGGAGCACTAAGGGCAACCCCGCACGCCAGCTGCTGTACTACTCGGTGGCCGGAGCCGCCGCCCTTATCCTCGGCATGAACGCGGAGGGACCGCTCGCCATTTATGCGTTCTTGAGCGTCGGTCTCTTCGCCTCCACTCTGTGGCCCTGCATCTTCACCTTGGCCATTACAGGCTTGGGCGGACGCACTCCTCAGGCCTCGAATGCCCTCATCATGATGATTATGGGCGGCGGAATCGTTAGCCTTCTTCAAGGCTACCTCGCCGACGATGCCCTTCTCGGCCTGCGCCAGTCCTTTTGGGTCGGCGTCGCCTGCTTCGCCTACCTCGCCTTCTATGCGGTGACGGTGTCGCGCGTGCTCAAGTCGCGCGGAGTCGACCTCGACCAGCTGGCGGCAGAGGGCGGACACTGAGTGCGGTTTGTAACGGCAACCGTGCAAGAGGTTGTTTTTGCGCATTTTGGCCCTTAAATCGATTAAAAACACCCTCAAGTTGAGGGGGGGGGGGTGACTCCATACTACCTTAGTAACGGTTTGGTGTGAGGTCGCTTCGGCGAACTTCACGCATTGGTTGGAGCGCCGTCCCGCAAGGGGCGGCGCTCTTTTTTTGGGCTGGGGCCCAAAAAAGAAATCCCCGGCGCTGCGCCGGGGATCCCACCCAAAAATTCGGATAAAACCGAAGATTAAAAAATCACTTCTTTGTCAGAACGAGGAACCCGTTTGCGGGAAGGCTCAAGGTTCCGCCTGCGGCCAACGAAAACGACTCGCCCGTAAAGTGATTCACGTAGTCGCCGGCGGGGGCGCCCGAAAACGTCACCTCGGCCTTAGCCGCGTCAAAGTTGGTGAACACCACCACCGTGTTGTCGCCCTTGCTGCGGCTGAACGCGTACACCCGTTTGTTGCCGGTGGTAATGCGCTTTTGCGCTCCGCCAAAATCGCCGCTGTTGAGGGCGGGATTCTCGTGCTTCAGCGCGCTCACCTTGGTGTAGAAGGCGGCCTGCGACGGGCGGCTCCAGTCGATCGTGTCGCGCTCAAAAAAGCGGAGCGACTTGCTGAGGCCCACCTCTTGGCCGCTGTAGATCAGGGGCATGCTCTGCTCCATGGTGGCGCAAATCACGTAGGCGGCCTGGGCGTTGGCGCCGATGCGCTTCTCGACGGTTCCGTTCCACGAATTCTCATCGTGGTTGTCGATGAAGTACATGCGGTAGCCGTCCTGCGGGAAGTCCTTCTCTTGGCGCTCCAGGTAGGCGTCGATCGTGGCGACGTCCTCGCCCTGGCAGGCCTTGTTGAGCAGGTGGTGGAACTCCCAGCCGTAGGTCATGTCGCACTGCGACTCGTGGGCCCAGTAAAACTCGGTTTCGCCCAGCAAAAAGATTTCGGGATTTTCGGCGCGCAGCATCGCGTTGGTTTCCTGCCAAAATTCGAGGGGTTGTCCGCCCATCATGTCGTAGCGAAACCCGTCGATCTTCATGTTTGTAAGCCACCACATCAGCTCGCCCTGCATGGCCTTCCAAAGGTCTTTGTTGGCGTAGTCGAGCTCGGCCACGTCGGTCCAGTCGGTCGGCTGGTTGTGGTCGTTGCGGCCGTTGCTGATTTCGCCGGTGGCGGAATCGCGGTAGTAAAACTCCGGGTGCTCGGTCATCCAGTGGTGGTCCCAGGCGGTGTGGTTCGGAACCCAATCCAAAATCACCTTCATTCCGAGCTTGTGGGCCTCGTCGACCACGCGGGCGAAGTCGGCGCTGTCGCCAAATTCCGGATTGATGGCGGTGTAGTCCGAGATGCTGTAGTACGAACCGAGCTCGCCCTTGCGCTTTTCGACGCCAATGGGGCTCATCGGCATGAACCACAAAATGTCTACGCCCAGGTCTTTGATGCGCGGAAGCTCTTTTTCAAACGCGTCCAGCGTGCCTTCGGGCGTGTACTGGCGCACGTTGACTTCGTAGATGACGGCATTTTTGGACCAATCGGGGTGAAAGGCATGTGCCGTTTCTTCGGCGGCTTTGGGGGCGCAGGCAGCGCCCATGGCGGCGGCTACGGCAAAAGCGAGGAGCTTCTTCATGTTGGAGTTACGAGTTGGATTTGAGGTAAACAAAAGATCGAGCGGGCACTTCGGCCTTGAGCGTGCTCAGGCGGGCTTCGCCGGCCACCACGCGCGCGTCAGGACCCAGGTCGTTGATGCGCACCGTAACGGGACCGGAACCGCGGTTTAGGACCACGCGCAGCGTTTCGCCCGGATAGCTTCGGGTAATGATGATCACGTCGTCGCCGAGAGAACGCACGTCGGTCTGTCCGAAGCAGAGGGCGAGGCTGGCACGGCGCTCGCGGAACACCTTGGCGGTTTGCTCCCGCAGCTGCTTTTGGGCGGCGCTGTAGGGCGAAGGCTTTCCGGGAGCCTCAAAAGCCATGTCGCGGCGGTTGTCGGGGTCGTTGGCGCCCTCAAGGCCTATTTCGTCGCCGTAGTAGCACACGGGGATTCCCGGAATCGCGCAGTTGAATGCGTGGAGCATGGCGAGGCGGTTGAGGCCGGTTTCGGTGGCCTTGGGCGTGGCGCGGGTGTAGCCGGCCAGCTTGGTGTCTTCTTGCGGCGACACGTGGCCTGAAGCGAGCGAGACGAAGCGCGGACGGTCCTGGTTGCCGCTGATGTTGCCCATCAGGTGGTTGGTGCCGTAGGTCGCCAGGCTGGCGTTTAGCGTGGCCTCGAGCGCGGGAGCGCTTCCGCCCAAGTTTCCAAAGAAGGCGACGGCCGCGTCGTAGAGGTTAAAGTCAAACTGGGCGTCGAGAAGTCCGCTGCCCACATAGCTATTGATGAGCTCAGGAGACCCGTAGGTTTCGCCGATTTGGTAGAGCCGGCGGCCTTCGGAGTGCGCAACCCGCTCCTTGAGTTTGCGCGTCAGCGTGCGCCAGTACACCAGGTCGACGTGCTTTGACGCGTCGTGGCGGAACCCGTCAAATCCGTAGTCCTGCACCCAGGGCAGGGCCGAGTCGGTCATGGCCATAACGACGTCGGGGCGCTGCGAGTTGAGCGTGGGCAGGTGCTTGTCAAACCACGTGGTCAGCCGGTGCTCGTCCCAGCGCTCGGTGTTGAGCGACGAGTCGGGCAAGTAGAGCGACGTGATCCAGTCGGGGTGGGCCTTGAGCACCGGATGCTCGAGGTGCACGTGGTGGCCGACGAAGTCGATGAGGGTGTTGAGTCCGCGCTCGTGGGCCGCTTGGTTAAAGCGGCGAATTTCGTCTTCAGTACCCATGCGCGGATCGGAGTGCGACGTGCTGCTCGGCCAGTAGCCGTGGTAGCCCGAAAAGCGGGTGAACACGCCCCCCTTGTTCCATAGGCCCCAGGCGCCCTGCGGGTTGCGGTGAAGCGGCGAGAGCCAGATGGTGTTGAAGCCGAGGTCTTGAAAGTAGTCCTGCTCCATGCGCTGCTGGATGCCCTCGACGTCTCCGCCGTGGTAGTCGTTGGCCGGCAGCACGTCGCTGCGGTTCAAGGGCTTGTCGTTGAGCGGGTTGCCGTTGCTAAAGCGGTCAACAAGGGCAAAATACATGGTAGCGGACTCCCAGTCGTCGCGGCGCAGTTGGGCCGTGGAATTCAGCACCGCGCCCTCGTGCAGCGGAACCATAGCTTCTCCGCCGGAGCGTTGGGCGTTAAACGTGTAGAGGTGCAGTTGGCTGCGTTCGGCGTCGCGGGCCTCGCTCGGAATGGCCACGCGCAGCGTGCCGTCTTCGGCGGTGCGCACGCGTACTTGGTAGGTGTTCCAAAACGCGAGCAGCTCCTGTCCTTTGGGCAGGGCGGCTACGGCCAGTTCGCCTTCGCGCTCGCCGAGTACGCGCAGGGGCGCACAGGCTTCCCCGGCCTCTTCGACGGCCAGCACGTCGTTGGCTCCGCCGAGCCCGTTGGGCACTTTAGTGGGGTTGTTGGGGTCGTTGACCTCGATTCCGCCCACGGTGAATTTGTACTCGTAGCGGCCGGGCTTCAGGTTGAGCTTGAGCCGCGCGACGTTGCCGGTATCGCGCGCCATGGGGTGGCTGCTGCGGTTCCACGAGTTAAATGACCCGATGAGGTAGGCGGTGGCGGAGCTGTCGCCGGGGTTAAGCGGCAGGCTAAATGCAACTTCTTGCACCGGCGCCTGGCGGAGCACCAAGTGGTAGGTTCCGCCGGCGGCCTCGATGCTGGCCACGCCCAGGGGCTGCTTCATGCGGCCTTCGATGCGCCAAATGGCCGAATCTTCCTGCCACTTCACCGTCAGTCCTTCGGGAAAGGTCCACTCGTCCAGCTCGCTGAGCAGGTAGTCGGTCGCGTAGATTTTGGTTACGCCCTCAGAAGCGAGGTCAACGGGGCGCCAACCGAGTCCGGCATACTCGTCGCCGAGGTCTACCGATCCAGATCCTCCGCAGGCGGTGAGCACGGCGGCGGCGAGGCTAAACAGAACGAAACGGTTCATACGTTGGTAAATGTTTGTTCGCTGCCCGCGGCGAGCTTTTGCAGGGCTCCGCCCACATAGAACTCCGCCGCAGAACCCGCTAAGTTACGCACCTTCAGTTGGTTCTGCTCGACCCGCACCGACAGGAGGGCGCCGCGCCAGCGCAGTCGGAAGGTGATTCCGCCCCACTGTTCGGGCAGGAACGGCTTGAAGTGCAGGTCCTCGCCGACCAAACGCATTCCGCCAAAGCCGTAGACCACGGCCATCCAGGCGCCGCCCATGGCCGTCACGTGAAGGCCTTGGTACACTTCTTTGTTGTAGTCGTCGAGGTCCAGGCGCGCGGTGCGGTGGTAGAGCTCGTAGGCCTTGGCCGCGTAGCCGAGGCGGCACGCCAGCACGGTGTGCACGCTGGGCGACAGCGAGCTTTCGTGCACGGTCAAGGGCTCGTAAAAGTCAAAGTGCTTTTGGAGCGTTTCGACGGGTGTGCGGTCCTCAAAAAAGAACATGCCCTGCAGCGTGTCGGCCTGCTTGATGTAGGGCGATCGAAGGATGCGGTCCCAGCTCCACTTCTGGTTGATGGGGCGCTCGGCGGGGTCGAGTTGGGCCACCGGAACCAGTTCCTTGTCCAAAAATCCGTCCTGCTGCAGGAATACCTCGTGCCGCTCGCTGTACGGGTAGTACATGGTGCTGCGAATGGCTTCCCACTGCTCGAGCTCGTCGGCGTCGAGGTCCAGTTTGGTGCAGAGTGCCGCATAGGCCTCAGGCTGGTTCTGGGCCACGTATTCGGCGCATTCTGCGGCGTACTCAAGGCACCAGGCGGCCATGAAGTTCGTGTAGTAGTTGTTGTTGACGTTGTTCTCGTACTCGTTCGGTCCGGTTACGCCCAAAATCACGAACTGCTCTTTGTCGTCGCTCCAGTTGACGCGCTGGGCCCAGAAGCGGGCGATGGCGACGAGCACTTCGAGTCCGCCTTCAGCCAGGTAGCCGTAGTCGCGGGTGTGGCGCAGGTAGGTGTAGATTCCGTACGAAATCGCGCCGTTGCGGTGGATTTCTTCGAAGGTGATTTCCCACTCGTTGTGGCACTCTTCGCCGTTCATGGTCACCATCGGGTAGAGCGCGGCCCCGTCGGTGAATCCGAGCTTGGCGGCGTTTTCGATGGCCTTGTCGAGCTGCTTGTAGCGGTACACCAGCAGGTTGCGGCCCACCTCGGGGTCGGTCGACGCGAGGTAAAAGGGCAGGCAGTAGGCCTCGGTATCCCAGTAGGTCGAGCCGCCGTACTTCTCGCCGGTGAAGCCTTTGGGGCCGATGTTGAGGCGCGGATCTACGCCCGTAAACGTTTGAAGCAGGTGGAAAATGTTGAAGCGGATTCCCTGCTGGGCGGAATCGTCGCCGTCAATCACGATGTCGGCCAGGTCCCACTTGGCGCGCCAGGCTTGGCGCTGCTCGGCCAGCAAGGTTTCGTAGCCCGACGCACAGGCCGCCGCCGCCTGGGCCGCCGCGCGCGCCTCGACCTCCGCAGCCGGAGCGTTCATCGACGACACCACGCCCACGTACTTGTGCAGGGTGATGGCTTGGCCCGCGCTGGCCTTTATCGTGTATACCTGCGACGCGTAGCCTTCGCGGCCTTCGGCCGCTCCGCCCGCGCCACCAACACGACACTCCATGGCCGCGGCCACGAAAAAGTCGAGCTTTTTGGTCCGCGCCTTGACCCACGCGCCGGGGGCATACCCCTCTTGCGCCCAAAACGTCTCGTCCCAGTTGGCGTCGGAATTCACCACGTTGAAATCGAGGTAGGGCTCGAGCACCACCTCGGCGGCGCGGTCGACCGTCACTCGGTACTGCTGGGCCGAAACCTCGTCGCGCACAATGCTCAAGAAGCGCTGGGCCTCTACGGTCACGGTCGCTCCGTTGGCGAGCGCCGCGGTGAATCGGCGGGTCAGGACGCCGTGCTCCATGTCGAGCTCGCGGTAAAACGCCGCAACCTTCGCGGTGTACAAATCCACCACCTCGCCGTCGACGCGCAGGTCGATGCCCACGTAGTTCACGGCGTTCAGGACCTTGGCGAAGTACTCGGGGTAGCCGTTCTTCCACCAGCCCACCTTGGTCTTGTCCGGGTAGTACACCCCAGCGATGTAGCTGCCTTTGAGGTGCTTGCCGCTAAAGGACTCTTCGTGGTTGGCGCGGTGCCCCATGCGTCCGTTGCCGAGCGCAAAAAGGCTTTCGCTCATGATGTGGGCTTCGGGCGTCCAGGTCGTTTCTACGACGCGCCAGGGATCGATTTGAATGGGGGGCTTCATAGCGAGTTGCTAGTTGCTAGTTACGGGTTAAAGCTTCAGGGCTTGCTCGGGCGTCAGGTGGTCCAGGCCGCTGACGAGTAGGTCGGCGTCGAGGCCGTGGCCGATTCCGACCACCTTCATGCCTCCGCGGCGAGCGGCTTCGACTCCGGCTTCGGAATCTTCGAACACCACACACTCCTCGGCCTTGAGTCCGAGGCGGCGGGCGCCTTCGAGAAAGACTTCGGGGTCGGGTTTTGACGCGGTCACGACGTTCCCGTCAACCAGGGCGTCAAACAGCGGAATCCAGCCCAAATGCTCCAAAATGAGCGGGGCGTTTTTGGACGCAGACCCCAGCGCCACCTTGATTCCCGCGGCGCGGCTGGCGCGCAAAAATTCGTAGGCCCCGGGCAGGTAGTCGTCGGCGGGCATGCTCCGAACCAGGTCGAGGTACCAGTCGTTTTTTAGGGTCATCCAGTGCTGCTTCTCGGCGTCGGTCAGGGTTTTGCCACCCCAAGCGAGGATGCGGTTCAGGGATTCCGCCCGCGAAACGCCCTTGAGCTGCTCGTTTTCGGCCTCGCCAAAGTGAATTCCGAGCTCTGCAGCCATGCGCTGCCAAGCCAAAAAGTGGTACTGGGCCGTGTCGACCAGCACCCCGTCGAGGTCAAAAAGGAATCCGCGGATCACAGGGCTTGGGGCTCGAGAACCCGCAGCACGTCAATGTGGTACTCCACCAAGCGGTTGACCGGTTTGGCTTGGGTGCGCCCGTAGCGCACGCCGGCTTCGGCGCAGGCTTTTTGGAGCAGCGGCTCAAAGGCCTTGGCCACCGAGCCCACGAAGTTCACCTGGGCGCCTTGGCGGGCCTCGGCGAAGCAGAGCACGTGGAACTCGATGAAGGCCTTAAATCCCTCGAAGACAATCTCTTGAATGTAGGGATGCTCGGCGTGGTCGCCCGCAAAGCGCGCGTAGTTCGCGAGGTAGACGTTGGCATTGGGCTCGTTGTAGACGGCCTGAAAGATCTCGGCTTTGCCGACGCCGTAGGCTTCGACAAAGGCGGCATGCAGGTCCGCGGGCAAGCGCTTGTACAGGAAGTCGCGCACCAACCGCTTGCCGATGTAGCTCGCAGAGCCCTCGTCGCCCAAAATGTAGGCGAGGGCCGGAACTTCTTCGTGCACGGCGGTGCCGTCAAAGTAGCACGAGTTAGAACCGGTGCCAAGGATGCACGCGATGTGCGGTTCACCAAAGTAGGTGGCGTAGGCCGCGGCGAGCAAGTCGTGGTCAACTACGACCTGGGCATTAGCAAACACGCGCTCAAGGCCTTCGGCGATGATGGCATTTAGGGCGTCTGACGAGCAGCCCGATCCATAGAAGTAGACTTTTTCGACTCCAGCCGCGTGGGCCATGATTTCGGATTCGGCGCGCAGGGTACGCTCGACTTCGTCCGCGTCGTGAAAGTAGGGGTTGAGGCCCTTGACCGACCAGCGCCCGACCTCAGCGGCCGAAGCTTCCAAAAGAATCCAATCGGCTTTGGTGGAGCCGCTTTCGACGATAAATACCATAACTACTTAAGATTGAGACGCCATGAGCACTGCCATGTCGGCCATGCGGGCAGAGTATCCGGCTTCGTTGTCGTACCAGCCCATGATTTTCACCAGGTTGCCGTTGGCTGACGTGATGCCCGAATCAAAAATGCACGAGTGCTTGTTGCCCACGATGTCGGCCGACACGATGGGGTCCTCGGTGTACTGCAGAATGCCTTTCAACGGACCTTCGGCGGCGGCTTTCATGGCGGCGTTGATTTCGGCAGCCGTGGCAGGCTTGGCGAGCTCGACGGTCACGTCGGTGGCTGAACCCGTGATCGTCGGGACGCGGATCGCGTAGCCGTCGAGCTTGCCCTTGAGTTCGGGAAGCACAAGGCCCACGGCCTTGGCAGCACCGGTGGTGGTCGGAATCATGCTCACGGCAGCGGCGCGGGCGCGGCGCAGGTCGCGGTGCGGCGCATCCTGAATGCTCTGGTCGTTGGTGTAGGCGTGCACGGTTAGCATGTAGCCCTTGACTACGCCAAAGGTGTCGTTGAGGACCTTCATCATCGGAGCCAAGCAGTTGGTCGTGCACGAAGCGTTGCTAAATACGTGGTCGTCGGGGCCGAGAATACCCTCGTTCACTCCCAGCACCACCGTTTTCACGTCGTCGGCCTTGGCTGGGGCGCTTAGGCCCACCTTCTTGGCGCCGGCCTGAAGGTGCAGCTCGAGTTGCTCTTTGCTGGTAAAGATTCCGGTAGACTCGATCACCAGGTCCACACCCAGCTCGCCCCAAGGCAGTTCTGCGGGGTTCTTGATGGCCGTGATGCGGATCTCTTTGCCGTTGACAATCAGGCTGTTGGCCGTATGCGAAACTGTGCCTTGGAATCCGCCGTGCGCCGAATCGTACTTAAGCAAGTGGGCCAAGGTAGCCGTGTCGGTCAGGTCGTTGATGGCCAAGATTTCGACGTCGGGGCGCACAATGAGGTTGCGAAAGGTGAGGCGGCCGATGCGGCCAAATCCGTTGATGGCAATCTTTTTCATAGCGAATGCAAAAGTCGAGCAAAACAGTTAAATAGACAGTATTCGAGCGATGCGCAGCAGATCTTCGTCGAGCGAAGCCTTGTTGAGTATCGCCATGGGCAGATGGGTGTGCGTGAGCTGTCCGCTCACTATGCCCACCATGACGTCAGACTTGCCGTTGAGCAAGGCTTCCACCGCCGCGACGCCGAGGCGACTCGCGTTGACTCGGTCGAGCATGCTGGGCGAACCGCCCCGCTGAATGTGTCCGAGGATGGTGACTTTGACGTCGAGGTCGGGGTTGTGTTTTTTTAGGGCGTCGGCGAGCTCGTAGGGTGTCCCGAGGCGGTTGCCCTCGGCCACGACGACGATGTTGCTGGTCTTTTTGCGCTCGGCACCCTGGTCGATGGCCGACTGAAGGGCCTCAAGGCTGGTGTTGCGCTCGGGCAGAATGATGCTGATGGCGCCGGTCGCGAGGCCCGTGCTGAGCGCGATAAAGCCGGCGTCGCGGCCCATAACCTCAACCAGAAACAGGCGGTTGTGGCTGTTGGCGGTATCGCGAATCTTGTCGATGCTCTCGACGACCGTGTTGCTGGCGGTGTCGTACCCGATGGTGTAGTCGGTTCCAAAAAGGTCGTTGTCTATGGTGCCCGGAACGCCAACTACCGGAATTTGGTGCTCCTCAAAAAGTTTGTGGGCGCCGGTAAAGGTTCCGTCTCCGCCAATGACGACCAGGCCGTCGATGCCTTGGGCGCGCAGGTTGGCGGCGGCTTCGGAACGCCCCTCGGCGGTGCGAAATCGCTGGCTGCGGGCGGACTTTAGAATGGTTCCGCCCTGGGCGAGAATGTTACGTACGCTTTTGCTGTCGAGCGGAGCAAAATCGGCCTCAACCAGCCCGTCGTAGCCGCGGTACACGCCCAAGCAATCAAGGCCATAAAAAGCGGCGGACCGCACCACCGCGCGGATGGCAGCATTCATGCCGGGCGCGTCGCCCCCCGAAGTCAAAACGGCAATTCGTTTCATACGTCCTACGAAGATAGTGTTCAAAGTACACATAGTAGCGAGAATGTTAGTGTCCGAAGTACATTTGTCTACCTATGCAGAATCCCAACATTTCGGTTGACTGTGTGGTTTTTGGTTTTGACGGCCAAAAACTCAACGTGCTCTTGATTGAGCAAGAGGACTTCGGTCAAGCGTGCCGCTTTGCGCTCCCGGGGGACCACCTCGAAGAAGACGAAGACTTAGACCAGGCGGCGGCGCGGGTGCTCCGCGAGCTGACGGGCTTGAGCGGACTCTACCTGCAGCAGTCGGGCACCTTTGGCGACCCCAACCGCGTGAAGGACCCCAAGGACCTCCCGTGGCTTACCCACGTGCGTAAGGATCCGACCGCTCGAGTCATCACGGTGGCTTACTACGCCCTGGTGAAAATGACCGACTTAAACCTTTTGGCCTCAAGTTTTGCCGCCCGGGCGTTTTGGCACGACGCCAACGAGATTCCGCGCTTGGCGTTTGACCACAACGTCATTTTTGATCAAGCCTTGGCGACCCTTCGCCGCGAGCTGAGCGAGCTCCGCGTAGGCTTCGAGCTTTTGCCCAACAAGTTCACCTTGACCCAAATGCAGTCGGTCCACGAGGCCATTTTGAATTCGAGCTTTGACAAGCGGAACTTCCGCAAGAAGGCCCTCAACGACCAGTGGGTGCTGCCCTTGGACGAAAAGCAAACCGGCGTGGTACACAAGCCCGCCCGCCTGTACACGCGCAACACCGAACGCGCCCAAAATTAATTTTATGGCATCTAGCACTCCTTCTGAAGGCCACATGGCCGCCGCCATTGGACCCAAAAAGACCCTGAATTTTTGGCAAATCTGGAACATGAGTTTTGGCTTTTTGGGCATCCAGTTTGGCTGGTCGCTCCAAATGGCCAACATGAGTCCGATTTATGAATACCTCGGCGCGGAGCCCGACAAAATTCCGCTGCTCTGGTTGGCCGCCCCCATGACGGGCTTGCTCGTGCAGCCGGTCATCGGGTACTATTCGGACCGCACCTGGACCCGCTTGGGACGCCGCCGCCCCTACTTTTTGGTGGGCGCGCTCCTGGCGTCCATTGCGCTTTTTGCCATGCCGCAGTCCAGCGCCCTTTGGATGGCGGCGGGCTTGCTTTGGATCCTCGACGCTAGCATCAACATTTCGATGGAACCTATGCGCGCCTTCGTCGTGGACATGCTTCCCGAAAAGCAGCACTCGCGCGGCTTTGCGTTTCAGTCCTTCATGATCGGAATCGGTTCGGTGGTGGCCAGCGCCATGCCTTGGATGCTCTCGAACTGGTTTGGCTTCACCGACGACGGCTCGGGCGGAATCCCCGATTCCATCAAGTGGTCGTTCTACACGGGCGCCATGGTGCTCCTTGTGGCCGTCCTCTACACTGTGTTCACCACTAAGCCCTACCCGCCCGCCGACATGGAGGCATTTAAGGCGTTCCAAAAAGAGGCCAGCGTCAAAGGCATGTTCAAAGAAGTCTTTGGCGCCATCACCCACATGCCCGAAACGATGAAAAAGGTGGCGCTCGTCCAGTTTTTCACGTGGCCCGCGCTCTTTCTCTTCTGGTTTTACTACGGACCCGCCGTGGCCGTCGGCATTTTTGGTGCGGACCCTGGCACCCCCGAATACACGCGCGGGGTCGAGTTTGCCGGACTGACCCAGTCGTTTTACAACCTTATCACGTTCGCTGTGGCCCTTGCCCTGCCGTTCTTGGCCGCCCGCTTTGGCAATGCGACGACGCACATCCTCGGACTTCTTGCCGGAGCCGCCGGCCTCTTCAGCCTGCAGCTGATCGAGAATCCCAACCTTCTCTTTCTCTCGATGGCCGGAATCGGCGTTGCCTGGGCCAGCATCCTTGCCATGCCCTACGCGATGCTCGCCAGCTCGCTTCCCGCTGGCCAGACCGGGCTTTACATGGGCATTTTTAACTTCTTCATCGTGCTTCCCGAAATCATCGCGTCGCTCTTTTTCGGACCCATCATGGAGCACGTGCTCGACAACGACCGCATGGCCGCCATCACCGTGGCCGGCGGACTCATGGTCCTCGCCGCGGTGCTCACGCTGCGCTTGCGAAGCAAGTAACGAGCAACCAGCAACGGGCAACTAGCAACGGGCAACTAGCAACTAGCTACCTTGCCAACCGTGCTAATCGGCTGATTCCACAGTCACCACGTTGCCGTCGCGGTGCGTGATGCGCACCTTGGTGGCGGCCGCGTAGTCGCGGTCTGCCTCAAAAGCCCAGCTGTCGCCGTCGATCTTGACGTAGCCGCGGTGGCCGGTGGTAACAGTGGACTCTACACGGCCGACCGCTCCGATCAGGGCATCGTGGTTGGTTTTGGCTCCGGTCGCGGCGAACCACGTGCGCAGCAGGGGCCGGAGCAGCCAGAGGGACAGGCCGCTAAAGATGGAAAAAAGGACGAGCTGGATCTCGATGGACCAGCCGAAGGCTGCTCCGGCCGAGGCGCCAGCGGCGCCCACCGCGAGGCAGGCCAGCAAAAATCCGGGAGTGAAGACTTCGAGAAGTAGAAGTACGGCGGCGGCGATCAGCCAAATGGTCCAGGTCATGACTTAGATTTTCGGTACTGACCTAAGATAAGCACTAGCGAGGTAGCGCTGAGGATGGCTCCGGCCACAAAAGGGGCTCCGGGAAAATAAATGGGGGCCCCGGCCTCGGTGAAGGTCGCAAAAATGGTGGTCATAAGCGGGGGACCCACGATGCTCGTGGCGCTCATCATGCTGCTCATGGCACCTTGAAGCTCACCTTGCTCGTTCTCGGGAACGCCGTTGCTCAGCAAGCCCTGAAGGGCCGGGCCGGCGAGGCCTCCGAACGCATAAGGAATCAAAAAGGCATAAAGCATCCACTGGCTCTGGACGAGGGCGAAGAGCACGAGGCCGGTCACGTTGCAGACCATGCCCACGATGAGGGTGCGCCAGGGCCCAAGGGCGGGAATCGCTTTGCGGATCAAAAAGCCCTGCACGAAGGCGCTGAGGATGCCGACGGCTCCGAGTGAAAGGCCGATGTCTTTCGGCGACCAGTTGAATTTTTCAATGGTGAAGTAGGACCAGGTGCCCTGCACGGCGTGGCTCGCGATGTACAAGAACACCAGCGAACCGATCAAGCCGACTACCCGGGGGTAGCGTTTGAGGGCCACAAGGGTGCCGATTGGGTTGGCGCGCTTCCACTCAAAGGGGCGGCGGCGGTCGGCCGGGAGCGATTCAGGCAGCACAAAGTAGCCGTAGGCCATGTTCAGCAGGGTGAGCGCCGCAGCAACAAAGAACGGAACCCGGGGGCCGAGTTCACCTAATAGTCCGCCCGTAACCGGGCCAATGATGAAGCCGAGGCCAAAGGCGGCGCCGACCAAACCAAAGGTCTGGGCGCGCTTCTCGGGTGGCGAGACGTCGGCGATGTAGGCAAAGCCGGTGGTAAAGCTGGCTCCGAATATGCCCGAAACCACGCGGGCCACGAACAGCCAAGCCAAGGTCGGAGCAAAGGCCAGCACAAGATAGTCAAGGCCAAATCCGAGCAGCGAAAGCAACAGCACAGGGCGGCGGCCGTAGCGGTCGCTCAGCGCACCCACCAGCGGAGCAAATAGAAACTGAAAGAAGGCGTAGGCAAACAGCAGCCAGCCGCCGTAGCGCGAGGCCTCTGACACGTCGGCCCCGGTGAGCTCCTGAATCAGCTGGGGAATGACGGGAATAATGATGCCCAACCCGATGATGTCGAGCAGTAGGGTCACAAAAATGAACCCCACCGCAGCGGGGCGCGCCGAATTTGCCATGCGCAAACCTACGCGATTTTAACCTTGGCTTTTGAGCAGCTCCTTAATGCCGCCCAGCGAGCTGAGCACGCCGCTGGCCTCGTAGGGCAAAAAGACGGTTTTGGTGTCGTTGCCCGAGGTCATTTGATTGAGGGTCTCAAGGTACTTCTGTGCAATCAGGTACTGCACGGGGTCGCCCGCGTAGCCCTTCACGGCTTCAGACACGAGGCGAATGGCCTCAGCCTCGGCCTCGGCCACGCGGATGCGCGCTTGTGCGATGCCGTCCGCTTCGAGAATGGCAGCCTGTTTTTGGCCCTCGGCGCGCTGGATGTCGGACTCGCGCTGGCCTTCGGAGGTAAGGATTTGGCTGCGCTTTTCGCCCTCGGCCTCGAGGATGGTCGCGCGGCGGTCGCGCTCGGCACGCATCTGCTTTTCCATCGCATCGCGGATTGCAAGGGGGGGATTGATGTCCTGAAGCTCGACGCGGTTCACCTTGACGCCCCACTTATTGGTGGCGTCGTCGAGGATGGCGCGGAGCTTGGCATTGATCGTGTCGCGGCTGCTCAAGCACTCGTCTAGGTCCATTTCACCCACGACGTTGCGCAGGGTCGTTTGCGTCAGCTTCTCGATCGCGTTCGGAAGGTTTCCGATTTCGTAGACTGACTTGAGTGGATCCACTATTTGAAAGTAAATCAGCGCGTTGATCTCGGTGACGACGTTGTCTTTGGTGATCACGTTTTGCTTCGGGAAGTCGTAGACGTTTTCGCGCAAGTCAATGCGGTCCTGCAGCTTGAAGATGCTGATGATTTCGCCGTTAAACCCCGTCTCGGTATAGCGCCAGTTGATTTGGCGCGGACGGTCAATTACCGGAATGATCACGTTGATGCCCGACTCGAGGGTGCGGTGGTACTTGCCCAACCGCTCGACGATCATGGCTTCAGATTGCTTGACGATGCGGATTCCTTTGGCGAGCAGCACGGCCACGAGGAGCGCCAGTACGGCGAATAAAATGAGTGTAGGCATGCTTAAATATACGGCCGGCGGCGGCTCCGCCGCAACTAGTTGCTAGCAACTAGAAACTACTCTTGTCCGCCGCGCGGAACCCGGAAGTAGTCGCTGTCGGCCCCGGGGGCGTTAAGCAGGGCGTCGGCGTGGCTCAAGGGCTCGGTTGGAACGTCATCGCGCAGCACGTTCTCGCGGTCGGTCATGTAGACGAGCGGTTCGACGCCGTCGAGGTCGAGGGCGCGCACTTTGTCGACGAACCCAAGCATTTTCTCGAGGTCTCCGAGCAGCGCGTCGGCTTGGGCCTCGCTGAGTTCGAGCTTGGCGATGTCGGCGAGCTTGAGGACGTCTTCGCGGGTGAGGTTCATGATTCGGCGGCGTATCGGTTGAGTTCCGCCAAAATTAGCGCATAAACCTGGGCGTTGAGCGCGTCGGGATCGGCTCCGCCTGTCTCGATGTGGGCGTGCACGGTGGCGCGAATTCGGCCGGGGAATCCGCCCTGGTTGAAGTCAGGAAAGTGCCGACGGTTGTCGGGAAAGGTGATGGGCAGAATGGGGACTCCGGCCTCGACCGCGAGCTGGAACGCCCCGTTTTTGAACGGAGCGAGACGCACGCGCGGGTCCTTGGGAATTCCGCCCTCGGGGTAAATGCATATGCCGCTGCCGCGCGCGAGGCGGCGACGGGCCTTCTCGAGCACCTGCCGTTTGGAAGCAATCGAGTTGCGGTCCACGGGAATGCTGCTGCGCTTAAAAAAGAACCCGAAGAGCGGAAGCTTCGCGAGTTCCGCCTTGCCAATGAACACCGTCGGCGACTTGACCAGCCGGTAGCAAAACATCACGTCGAGTTCAGACGAATGGTTCGAAACCACCATGTAGGGGCGCGACCAATCGATGCGGGCCTCGTAGCGGACCTTGCGAATCAACCCCATACCGTTGAGGATCCAGGCGGCCCAAAGGCGTCCGAAGCGGTAAAAGCGCGGAAACTGCTCCACGCGCCGGCTGTACCACAGCAGCCACGGGAACAGCCCCAAGATGCTCACAAGCATCAGGGCGTAGTACCAGAGGTGGTAGAGGATGCCGAAGGCGCGCTTCAGCACGGGCTACTTCATTTCCCAGGACTCCATGAACTTCGTCGTGTAGTTTCCGGCAACAAAGTCGGGGTGGTCCATGAGCTGGCGGTGGAACGGAATCGTCGTCTGTATGCCCTCGATGATGAACTCGTCCAGCGCGCGCTTCATGCGCTCGATGGCCTGCTCGCGGTTGCGGCCGGTGCAGATGAGTTTGGCGATCATGGAGTCGTAGTTCGACGGAATTGTGTAGCCCGCGTAGACGTGGGTGTCGATGCGCACTCCGTGGCCGCCGGGGGCGTGGAACGCGGTGATCTTGCCTGGGCAGGGGCGAAAGTTGTGGTAGGGGTCCTCGGCGTTGATGCGGCACTCGATGGCGTGCATGTGCGGCTCGTGGTTGCGCCCTGAAATCTTGGTTCCGCTGGCGATTTTAATTTGCTCGCGGATCAAATCGTAGTCCGTAACCTCTTCGGTAATGGGGTGCTCCACCTGTATGCGGGTGTTCATCTCCATGAAGTAGAAGTTGCGGTGCTTGTCGACCAAGAACTCGATCGTACCGGCACCCTCGTAGCCAATGTACTTGGCAGCCTTGACGGCGGCGTCGCCCATGGCTTGGCGAAGCTCGGGCGTCATGAAGGGGGACGGAGTCTCTTCGAGCAGCTTTTGGTTGCGGCGCTGGATCGAGCAGTCGCGCTCGCTGAGGTGCGCGGCCTGGCCCGACTGGTCACCGACGACCTGAATCTCGATGTGGCGGGGCTCTTCAATGAGCTTCTCCATGTACATTCCGTCGTTGCCAAAGGCGGCGGCGGCTTCTTGGCGGGCAGATTCCCAAGCCTTTTCGAGGTCGGCCTCGGCCCAGACCGCGCGCATGCCTTTGCCCCCGCCTCCAGCGGTGGCTTTCATCATCACGGGGTAGCCAATTTCTTTGGCCGTCTTTTTGGCGTGGGCCAGCGAGTCAAGCAGGCCTTGCGATCCGGGAACGCAGGGCACGCCCGCTTCGTTCATGGTTGCTTTTGCCGTGGCCTTGTCGCCCATCTTGTCGATTTGCTCGGGCGTCGCACCGATGAACTTAATGCCGTGTTCGGCGCAGATGCGCGAAAACTTCGAGTTCTCCGACAAAAAGCCGTAGCCCGGGTGAATGGCGTCGGCGTTGGTGATCTCGGCGGCAGCAATCAAGTGCGAAATCTTGAGGTAGCTGTCGCGCGAAGGGGCGGGACCGATGCACACGGCCTCGTCGGCAAATCGAACGTGCAGCGAATCTCGGTCGGCTTCAGAATACACCGCGACCGTCTTAATGCCCATCTCGCGGCAGGTGCGAATGATGCGCATAGCGATTTCACCGCGGTTTGCGATGAGAATTTTCTTTATCATGGCGCGGGCGAATTAAGCCGGGTCAACCATGAACAGGGCCTGGCCGTACTCGACCGGCTTCATGTCGTCGGCAAGGACCTTGACCACCGTGCCTGAAACTTCGCACTCGATTTCGTTGAAGAGCTTCATGGCTTCGATGATACAGACCGTTTGGCCGGCCTTCACCGTGTCGCCTTCATTCACGAACACCGGCTTGTCGGGGCTTGGCTTGCGGTAGAACGTACCGATCATCGGCGCGGTAACCGTCACGTACTTTGACGTGTCTTCGGCTGGAGCGGCGGGTGCAGCCGCGGCGGGCGCGGGGGCCGCGGCAACCGGAGCGGCAGCCACAGCAGGCGCGGCGGCGACCACCGGAGCTTGGGCGTACACGACGCCGTCGGGGCCGGTTTTGACCGTAATCTTAAAGTCATCCGTCTCAAGGGAGACCTCTTGGGCGCCGCTCTTGGCGACAAAACGAATGAAATTCTGGAGTTCTTTAAGGTCCATAGCTAAGGAGTTAGAAGGGCAAAAGTGCGGCGAAAAAAGCAAAAACCCGGCATCAAGGCCATGCTTGAACCGGGTTTTTATTCACAAAAGGGCGCAAAGCCCCGTAAGTCTTAGGCCTCAGCGGCTTCGGCAGGAGCGCTGTTGTCGATAACTACTTTGCCTTTGTAGTACATCTTGCCCTCGTGCCAGTAGGCGCGGTGCATCAGGTGGGCTTCACCCGTGGCCGAGCACACCGTGAGCGTAGGCATTACAGCCTTGTCGTGGGTGCGGCGCTTGTCGCGGCGGGTACTGGATTGTCGGCGTTTGGGATGTGCCATGGTTCCTCAGTTTAAAAGTTCAACGTCTCGTTGGTCAAAAACCTTACTCTTCTTCGTCGTCTAAAAAGTCCAAATCGAATTCATCCCATTCGTCGGTGCCGACGTCCTCGCGGAGCTCGGGCTTGACGCGCTGCAGCGGAACCGACAGCGCCACCAGTTCGTAGAGGTACTGCTTGAGGTCGGCCTCGTAGGATCCGTGCGGAAGCACGAGCACCTCGGGTTCGCTGTCGTCGAAGGCGTCACCAAACTTTACCACCACGCTAAAAGCGTTCTTGAGTTCGAGCACAAAGGGCTCGTTGCTCAGGTCGCAGGTGGTGTCCATGGCGCCTTCGTAAGCAAAATCCAGCTCCAGCATGTGGTTGGCTTTGCGCATCGTGACGCGGACGGTGGCCGGTCGCAGGCCTTCGAGATCCTGCAGGGGGAATTCAGAAAAGAACGTTTCGTCGAGGACGAACTCAAAGTGGTGCTCGCCAAGTGCAAGACCCGAAAACTGGAGTATGGTTTCACGTGGTCTCACGACGAATTTCGCTTTGAGCCTGCAAAGGTACTAAAAATTCTTTATCGCTCAGCGCGTTGCGCGGCGATTCTTTACTACTTCGACGGCGGTGTGCAGGGCGGCGAGCATGCTTCCAGCGTCGGCCCGGCCCTGGCCCGCGAGATCCCAGGCGGTTCCGTGGTCGGGCGACGTCCGCACCAAGTCCAAGCCAGCCGTGGCGTTGACGCCGTCGTGAACGGCGAGCATTTTAAACGGAATTAGGCCCTGGTCGTGGTAGAGCGCCAAGGTGGCGTCGACGTCGCAGTAGCCCCGCCAGGCAAAAAAACCGTCGGCGGCGAGGGGACCGCGCACGTCCAAACCCTCGCGACGTGCGGCATCCACGGCTTCCAGTAGCCACGTTTGCTCGTCGGAGCCGATGCGTCCGCCGTCGCCCGCGTGGGGGTTAAGAGCGAGCAGGGCCAGACGCGGATGGGACACTACGTAGTCCCGGCGCAGCGCCGCATCCAGCGCGCGGAGTTTGCGCAGCACGAGGTCCGTCGAGAGCGCGCCCCGGACGTCGGCAAGGGCCACGTGCTCGGTTGCTAGGGCGACGGTGAGTTCTGATCCGCGCAGCAGCATTAGGGCCTCGCCCCCCGCGGCGTGGGCCAAGTAGCTGGTATGGCCGGTGAATGCGGGCAGCGGAACGTGCTCCTTGCTCAGCGGCGGCGTGACCACCGCGTCAATTTGGCCGGCGCGCCAGGCGTCCAGGGCCAGGTTGAGGCTGTCGATGGCAGCTTGGCCTGAGGTGGAGGTTCCGTGCCCAAAGGCCCAGTCCACGGGCGGCAGAGGCCACACGAAAGGGACCGAAGGCACGGGCAAACCTAAAACCTCCGCTTGGCCCTTGACCAGTAGCGGGTCGGCAAACCAGACCAGCTCGACGTCGTCCGAGGGAGCCCACAGCGCCAGCGCCTTGAGCACCACCTCGGGCCCGATGCCGTGGGGGTCGCCTAGGGTGATGCCGACGCGAATGGCCATTAGGCGCGGGATTGGGCGGCCAAAAAGTGGGTGAGCAAGCGCACGCCGACGCCGGTTCCGCCTTTGCCGTAGTAGGCAACGGGGCGGTCCAAGAACGCCGGCCCGGCGATGTCGAGGTGCACGTAGGGGTAGTCGATGAAGTACTCCAGGAACTTGCCGGCGGTGATCATTCCGGCTTCGGCGCCCCCGATGTTCTTGATGTCGGCGATGTCGCTCTTAATCAACTCTTTGTAGTCGTCCCAGAAGGGGAACTCGACGAGGCGCTCGTGCGTCATTCCGGCGCTGGCCTGCAGGGCGTCCCAGGTGGCGCGGTGGGCGGTTCCCATGGCGACGGTGGCGTAGGGGCCGATGGCGCGCGAGGCGGCTCCGGTCAGGGTGGCCAGGTCGATAACGAGCTTGGGCTGGTACTTTTTGGCGTAGTGCAGCGCGTCGGCCAAGATCAGTCGGCCCTCGGCGTCGGTGTTGAGCACCTCGACGGTCACGCCGTTCGAGATGGTGATGACATCGCCCGGAACCAACGCGTTGCCGTTCAGTCGGTTGTCGGTGGCCGGAATCAGGCCCACCACGTTCACCGGAAGCTTGGCGGCGGCCACGGCGCAGAAGGTGCCGAGCACGGCCGCGGCGCCCGACATGTCGCACTTCATGTCTTCCATGAAGTTGCTGGGCTTCAGGCTGATGCCGCCGGTGTCGTAGACCACGCCCTTGCCAACCAAGACGGTGGGATGCTCCTGGGGAGCCCCTTCGCCGCGGTACTCAAGCACGATGAACACGGGCGGATCGACCGATCCCTTGTTTACGCCCAGCAACCCGCCCATCTTCAGGGCCTCGATTTGGGCCTTGTGGAGCACCGTGCACTTGAACCCGTGCTGGGCGCCGAGCTGTTCGGCCCGGGCGGCGAGCTCGAGGCTTCCGAGCTGCAGCACCGGTGTGTTGATGAGGTCCCGCGCCTCGGTCACCCCGTCCATCAGGGCGTTCCAGGTGGCGAATTCGGCGGAATCGCTGCCGACCACGTCGAGCTGCTCGAGGGTCCACTGGTCCTTGGCCTTGGTGCCAAAGAGCTTGGTGTAGCGGTAGGCGTTCAGGGCCAGGCCTTCAGCCACGGTCAGGGCGGCGGGCTGGGCGTCGAGGGCCACGTGGCGGAGCTTGTTTTTGGCCAAAATTCCGCCCAAATCGGCCCCGAGCTGGCGCAGCGCATGCAGTCCGTCGGCGGTCGCGGCGTCGGCGTCGCTGGTGGCGAGCAGCAGGTCGCCGGTGGCGGTGGCCAGGTGCATCCAACCCTTCACCCCGCGGTCGACGCGGTTTTGGTAGGCATTGAGCGCGGAATCTTCGATGCCCGTCGCACGCAAAGCATCAGTACTGGGGCGGAGCACGGCGCGCACGGCGGCGCCGGCAGAGGAGGGAACAAGGCTGCGTTTCATACCTACGAAGGTAGCGCTCGTACCTTTGCCCCATGTTCACCGGTATCATCGAAAACCTCGGCCAAATCGCGGCCATCACCCCCGACGGAGGCAACGTGCACTTCGACGTTACGTCGACCCTGGCGCCTGAGCTCAAGATCGACCAGAGCGTGGCCCACGACGGGTGCTGCCTGACCGTGGTGGCGCTGCACGGCGAGCGGGTTCCGCACGGGTTCCGCGTCACGGCCATCGCCGAAACCCTCGACAAAACCTGCCTCGGAACCTGGACCGTAGGCCGAACCGTCAACCTCGAGCGCGCCGCCCTGGTCGGAAGCCGCCTCGACGGCCACACCGTGCAGGGCCACGTCGACTCGGTGGGCCGCGTCACCGAAGTATCTGAAACCCACGGCAGCTGGCGCTTCGCCGTCGAGCACCCCGCCTTCGAGCTGCACCGCACCGTCCCCAAGGGATCGATCACGCTCAACGGCGTGTCGCTGACCGTGGTGGATTCCGGGCCGACCCACTTTAGCGTGGCGCTGATCCCTTACACCTGGGAGCACACCAACCTTTCAAAGCTGAAGGTCGGAGACCCCGTCAACCTCGAATTTGACGTGCTGGGCAAGTACGTGCTTCAGTACCTGCGCGAGCTCGGAAGCCTTCCGCGCTAAAGGCCGCCGGTGGGCTAACTTTAAGCCCATGCGCCACTTTGCTGTAGACGTCGAAACCGCGACCAACCAACGCTCGAGCATTTGCCAAATTGGCTTGGTCGAGGTGCTGGACGACCGCGTGGTGCCGGTCTACAGTTCGCTGGTGCGTCCGCCGGGCAATGCCTACAGCTACCACAACATTTGGGTGCACGGAATCCAGCCCGAGGACACCCGCGATTCGCCCACGTTTGAAGAGGTTTGGCCCGACATCGCCGCCTACTTTGCCCACACGGTTTGGGCGCACAACGCGCCGTTTGACTTCGGATGCCTGACGGCCACGCTGGAGTACTACTTTTTGCCGGTTCCGACCTGGAAGAAGGGCTGCACCTACCGCGAAACCCGCATGGGCCTCAAGAAGGCCTGCGAGCACTACGGCATTTTTTTGCTCAACCACCACGACGCCCTGGCCGACGCCACCGCCTGCGGCGAGGTCCTGCGCCGGGTGCGCTTGGAGCGGACTCCGGAGGGGTTGCGGTAGGAGGTTTCGTCTATTTGCTGGACGCCGGCCGCTCCACTTGAAAAAAATCCACAATAGACTGCGCCAGTGGCCGCAGGACCTCAGCTTCAAAGGTATCAAGGTCGGCGCGGGTGAGCAGGCTTCGCTTGGCAATGCTGAACCAGAGCACGGGGTCGTGGGGGCGCCGCATGGGGGCGATTCCGACCTGGAATTCACGGGCGTCGGGGTAGCGCTGGCCGAGCATCCAGGCATAGGTCATCAGCTGGAACCCCTTGGCCCTGCTGGGTTTTTGAAGCTCGGCCCAGTCGGATTTGCAGCGCGTGCTGGCCTCGTCGACCGAGCCCGTTTTAAGGTCTACTACGACTAGGCGGCCGTCGGACCAGCGCTCGATGCGGTCGGCGGTTCCGCGTACGGGGACCGGGCCGAAGTCCAGCTGCAGCATGGCTTCGAGCTTTTCTTCGACGCCAATGATTTCAAAGTCGAGTTCGCGGTCGTCTTCGTTGCGCTGGCCTTCGGCCTCAGCCCAGGCTTGGGCCATGTGCAGGGCGATTTGGCGCGTCAGCATCGGGTACCCGGTGTCGAGCGACGAGGGCATTTCTTTGTTGATGCCTTCGTGCGTCCAGGCTTCGACGCGGTCCAGGGCCCATTGGCCCTCGGCCTTGAGGGCCTTGTAGAGCTGCTCGTGCACGAAGTGCAGGGCGGTTCCGAGGGCGTCCGCCGCGACGCGGTCGTGGGTGCGCGATTCTTCGCGGATCTCGAGCACGTTGCGCACCAAAAAGAGGTAGGGGTCTTCGAGGAATCTCTGGAATCCGGTGGGGCTCAGACCCTTGCGCTGAAGCGCGTCGGCCACCAGGGGCCACACCTCGGGACCGGTGGGCACGTCGGCGCCTTCGGGCTGAAACTGGTCGGGGCGCAGCGGCCAGTTGAGGCGGCGGTCGGTCACGCGGATGCCGGGGTAGCGGGCGAGTTCGAGCTGGGCCTGGCGCACCCAGCGGCTGGCCTCGCCTTTGCCGAGTCCGTCGGGCTCGCTGTTGACGACCATCACGACGGTTTCGGCGCGCTGCATCAGGCGGTAGAGGTGGTAGGCCGCCACCGACTCGCGGTCCTGGGGCAGCGGAAGCCCGTACGCCTTGCGCAAGTCAAAGGGCAAAAAGCTCGCGGTACTGCGGCCCTGCGGCAGCACGCCTTCATTGAGCGGAGCCACGATGAGCCGGGTAAAATCCAGGGCACGGGTCTCGAGTAAGCCCATGATTTGCAGCCCGTTGAAGGGCTCGCCAAAAAAGGCCACCGGCGACTCCGTAGCCAGCGAACGGTAGAGGCGCAAGAGGCTTCCGACGCCCAGCACCTCTTCGGGCAGCATGCCCTGCAGCCGTTCGAGGATTTGGAGCACGGCGCGGGCCGGCTCGCCCTCCCAGGCGGGGCGCGGAACCGACAGCCAATGTGCCGTGCGCTGGGCGAGCTCCTGAACGAGCTGCCGCGGGTCGTGGGCGGGGCGCCACAAGGCTGCGTCGGCACCCAGCAGGGCCACGACCTGGGCCGCAGACCAGTGGGCCCGGCGCGCCCGGCGAAGCTCAAATTGTGCCCAGACCAGCGCGCTGGGGTCAGCGACCACCATCGCGGCAAAGGGGTGAATCAGGGTAGCTTCGAGCAGGTGGCGCGGGTAGCTTCCGCGGTTTTGCTCGCGGGCCTCGTGGAGCTGCAAAAAGACCTCCACCCCGGCGTAGGGCAGAGTCAGGTAGAGCGGAAGGCCCATGGTCACGTTGGCCTCTTCGATGCCCTCGGGCAGGGCCTGCAGCACGGGCACCAAAAGGCTCTCGTCGCCCAGTACCACGGCGGTTTGCCGGGCCATTTCGGGACCCCATTCTTCGAGCAGGGCCCCCACCGACTGAGCGACGCCCAGGTGGCGGCTTGCCGAGATGATTTCGATATGCTGCTGCCCCGTGGCCCAGTGCGCGGGGGCATCCTGAAGGTCAAGCGTCAGCCCCTCGGGCAGGCGCTGGGCAAGGTCGCGCAGGGCTTCGCCCGCCTCGTGCACCTCGAGGTCGAGGTAGTGGCGGTCGGCGTCCCAGAGGGCTTGTGCGCCGAGGTGCAGGTGGGCGGAGCGCAGCAGCGCTTCCTCAGGTGGCGTCAGAGCATTGAACCCAGCAAAAAACAAGCGGTCGACTCCGTGGCGGGTGCGCCAGGTCAGCCATTGGGCCTCGGTTGGGCCGCTGGGCGGAGGCGAAGCGCGGCGAAACTGCATTCCGGGTGTGGTCATCCCCTGGGCCCCGAGGGCCTCGTGGTAGGCGTCGTAGAGTTCGGGAAGCTGGCGCCACAGTCCTAGACGGCGCAGCATCAGCTCGGTGGGCTCTTCAAGGCCCCACTCGCCGAGGGCCTCGATTTCGCGCAGCTCGCGCAGGGCGGCATTCGCATCGGCTCCGTGGCGGTCGAGCTCGCCAAAGTCGCGCAAAATGGTCGGAGCCCAGCGCAGAAACTCGTCCAAGGGATCCGCATGAGCCCCGGCCACCTGGCGGTGGGCACTAAAGAGCGCCAGCAGCTGCTCGGTGGGGCTGGCGGCGGGGATTCCGGCCAAATCAGCCATGACCTCCTCGATGGCCCATACGCTCGGACTCAAAACCGGCTGATCCTGAGCCCAGTAGCGCCGAAGGCTCCGCTCGGCCCGACGGGTGGGAAGCACGATTCCGACCCGGTGCAGCGGAACGCCGCACCCGGCCGCAGTTTGGGCGACGCGCTGCAAAAAAGGGGTCATCGGGGGCTAGCGGTAGAGATCGTGATCTCGAATATACGCAGCGACCGCAGCCGGCAGGTCGTCAAGGCCTTCGGAACCTTCAGCCACGCTTCGGCGCACCGCGGTGCTGCTGCGCGCCATCAGAGCGTCGTCAACGCGGCGAACGCGGGGATGCTGCAGCCAGCTCGACTCGGGGTCGAGCCCCGAATCGGGGCGTGGGTACACGACCAGCTCGGCCAGTTCCAGAATGCGTTCGGGATGGCGCCAGCGTTCAAAACCCGCCAAGTTGTCTTCGCCCATGAGCAGCGCGTACTGGTGTTCGGGGTGCCGCGCCGCCAGGAGTTCCAAGGTGTCGACCGTGTAGTTGGGCTGGGGCATTCCGAGCTCGACGTCGCTCGCCGCCAGCCCCGACCGACCGGCCACCGCGAGCTGCAGCATGGCAAACCGGTGGGCGTCGCTCGCAAGCGTTTCGCCCTGCTTGAACGGATTGCGCGGGGTCAAAACAAGCCAAACTTCGTCGAGGTGGGCGTGCTTTTGAAGGCGCTCGGCCACCAGAACGTGGCTCAGGTGCACGGGGTTAAACGTGCCCAGCAGCAGTCCTATGCGCACGACGGAGCAAAGGCTAATATTGCCGCAAGGGCTTCGGCTTCGGCTCGGTCAAGGTCGTCGTTAACCACCACGCGGTCAAATTCAGATGCTTGGGCAAGCTCCCACTCGGCCTTGGCCAAGCGCTGGGCGATTTGGTCTTCGGTCTCGGTTCCGCGCCCGCGAAGCCGCTGGCCCAGCACCTCAAGGCTGGGCGGAGCCACAAACAGCGCCAACGCCCGGTCGCCAAACTGCTGCTTGAGGTTGCGGCCGCCGACCACGTCGATGTCAAAAGCCACCACCTTGCCCTCGGCCCAGAGTCGCTCGACCTCGCTGCGCAAGGTTCCGTAGTAACGGCCCGGGTAGACCTCTTCCCACTCGAGGAATTCGCCGCGTTCCGCCCGCGCCCTAAAGTCTTCGGCCGTCAAAAAGTGGTAGTCCACCTCGTGCTCTTCGCTGCCGCGCGGAGGCCGCGTCGTCGCCGAAATACTGAACGCCAGACCCGGCAACTTCGCCATCAACCGGCGCACCAACGTGGTTTTGCCGGCGCCCGACGGGGCAGAAAGAATGAGGAGTTGGCCGGAGGACATTTTGGCTTGTTGGTTTCTGGCTTCTAGCCGCTAGTTACTGGTTGCTGGTTGCTAGTTACTGGTTGCTGGTTTACAGCACGTTGAGGACTTGTTCCTTGATTTTTTCGAGCTCTTCTTTCATCTGCACCACCTGGCGCTGCATACCGATGTGGTGGGCCTTGTTGCCCAACGTATTGATTTCGCGGCCAAGCTCTTGGGCCAAAAATCCGAGTTTGCGGCCTTCGCCGGCGGCTAGGGCTTCGCGGAAGTGCTGAATGTGCGCCTTGAGGCGGACTTTTTCTTCGTTGATGTCGATTTTTTCAACATAAAAAAGCAGTTCTTGCTCCCAGCGCTGCAGGTCCATGGGCTGGTCGTCAGCGGCCTTCACGGCGGCCTTGGTCAGGTGGCCCTTAAGGGTTTCAAGTCGCTCGGGTTCAGCAGATTCGATCACAGGAAGGCCCCGCTCAATCGTCGCCAGGTTGGCCTCAAGGTCTTTGGCCAGAGCGGAACCTTCGTGGCTGCGAAACGTTTGAAACGCGTCCAGCGCGGAACGGATCAATGCTTCCACAGCTTCAGCCTCCAAGGGATCCAATTCAGCCGCAGGCCCCTGCTCGGCCGGAACGCGCAAGGCCATCGCCAACGCCTCAGCAGGAGTCAAGCTTCCGCCCGCAATGCGCTGCAGGTCGTCCATGGTTTGGCGCAGGTGGGCCTCGTTCAAGCTGCTCCCGCGGCCCTCGGCCTGTTCGCGGTTGATGCTGACGTCGACTTTGCCGCGCTGCACCGCATCTCCAACCATTTTGCGCCACACCAAGTCGCGCTCGCGGTAGCGGTGCGGCATGCGCAAATTGAGGTCGAGGCCGCGGCTGTTAAGCGAGCGGATTTCTACCGAGATGCGGAGCCCCTCGAACGTGGCACTTGCCTGGCCGAAGCCGGTCATGGATTGAATCATAACGGCAAAGGTAGGAAGGAGGCGGCCGCCACCTCGCCGCAGGCGAGGGTGGCCGGGCCGCGCGCCCGCCAGTCATCGATCAATTCGCGGGGGGTACAGGCGTCCGGGCGGTCGCGCAGCCCCAGGCCGTGGGCCAGGAGGCCCACGGCTTGGGCCGCCTCCAACTCCGAATTCCGCACGCCCACCGACCCGTGCCGCTTGCTCAACCGGTGCCCGTCGGGGCCCATCCAAAGGGGAGCATGTGCCACCTGCGGCGGCTGCGGATTGCCCAGGGTGCGGTGCAGAAACTGCTGGAGCGGGGCACTGTCCTCCAAATCGCGGCCGCGTACAATGTGCGTCACGCCCTGATCCAGGTCGTCCACCACGACGGCCAGCTGGTAGGCCCAGGCGCCGTCGGCGCGGCGAAGTACCACCGCATCATTAAGCGCCAACTGTCCCGGAGCGGCAGGCTCATCGCGAAGATTGGCGCCGTCGCGGCCAAAAAAATCATGAGGAATCCGCAGGCGCCGCGCGCCCGGACCGTCGAGCGGCCATCGGCCGTCGGCGCAGGTTCCGGGATAGGAACCCATGAAGCTTCCGTGGGGCGCTGAAACCGCGTCTTCCATGTCGCGTCGGGTGCAGCGGCACGCAAAAACAAGCCCTTGGGCGGCTAGGTTGGCGAGGGCCTCCGCGTAGCGGGGTCCGCGCTGCGACTGCGGCGCCACCTCTTCGTCCCAGTCTAGGCCCAGCCACGAGAGGTCGCGCCGCCAACCGTCGGCAAACTCGGGCTTGCTCCGCTGCGGGTCGACGTCTTCCATGCGGAGCAGCATACGTCCGTCCTCAGCCCGCATTTGAAGCCATGCCGCGAGTGCTGTGGAGGCGTTGCCCCAGTGCATGATTCCGGTGGGAGAAGGGGCGAAGCGTCCGACCATGACCCGAAGGTAGGCCGCAGCGCAAAATAGTTACGAGCTGCTCGCAACCCGGTCGCAAGCAACCCGCAACCAGGTGCTCAATTGACGTAGATTTACCCTATGCATTTTGATACCCTTGCCATCCACGGCGGCCAGCACCACGACCCGTCTACTGGGGCGGTGATGCCCCCGATTTACCAGACGTCTACGTACGCCCAAGAAGCTCCGGGCGTGCACAAAGGCTACGAGTACAGCCGCACCCACAATCCGACGCGGCGCGCACTCGAGAATGCTATTGCAGCCATAGAGGGCGGAACCCACGGCCTCGCCTTCGGCAGCGGCCTCGCGGCAGTCGATGCGTGCATGAAGCTTCTAAAGCCCGGCGATCATGTGGTCAGCACGAGCGACCTCTACGGCGGAACCTACCGCCTCTTCACCAAAGTGTTTGAGCCCTTTGGCCTGAAGTTCAGCTTTGCTCCTCTGGCTGACCCCGCTGAGTTGCGCGCGCTCATCACTCCGGCAACCAAGATGGTGTGGCTTGAGACGCCGACCAACCCCATGCTCAATGTGCTCGACATCAAAGCCTTGGCTGACGAGGCCAAAAAGGTGGGCGCGCTCGTGGTGGTTGACAACACGTTCGCAACGCCCTACCTGCAGCGCCCGCTGGAGCTTGGGGCCGACATCATATTGCATTCGGCGACCAAGTACCTTGGCGGCCACAGCGACATCGTGCTTGGCTTGCTTGCCGTGGGCGACGCGGCGTTGGCCGAGCGCCTGTACTTCATACAAAACGCTTCGGGCGCGGTCTGCGGCCCAATGGATAGCTTCTTGGCGCTGCGCGGAATCAAAACGCTGCACGTGCGCATGGACCGCCACTGCCAGTCAGCGGCCGCCGTGGCGGAGCACTTGGCCAAGCACCCCGCGGTCCGCAAGGTATACTACCCTGGCCTCAAGGACCATCCGGGCCATGCGGTGGCGGCGCGCCAGATGAAGCAGTTTGGCGGAATGGTGTCGTTTGCCCTGCACGAAGACGACTTGGCCAAGGCCAGCGCAGTGGTTTCGGCTCTCAAAGTCTTCACGTTGGCCGAATCTCTGGGCGGCGTGGAGTCACTCGCCGGCCACCCGGCGACCATGACCCACGCGAGCATTCCGAAGGCCGAACGCGAAAAAACGGGCGTAACCGACGGACTCATTCGTCTGAGTGTGGGCCTCGAAGACGTGCGCGATTTAACGGCCGACTTGGATCAGGCACTTTCCGTACTTTCGTAGTAAGTTATTCAAAACCATGGCGGACAAATTTGCCGTAATCGGGTTGGGCCAGTTTGGTTCCGCCATTTGCCGAAAGCTTTCTGAAAAGGGCGCCGAGGTAATTGCCATTGACATCGACGAAGACAAGGTCGAGAACATTAAGGACCAAGTTGCCTATTCGGTGGTAATGGATTCAACTGATCCGCGCGCGCTCAAGGCCCAAAACATTCTCGAAATGGATGCCGTCGTGGTTTCAATTGGTCAGAATTTCGAAGGCATGCTGCTGACCACGGTGAAGCTCATGGAGCTGGGTGTTGGTCGGATTATTGCGCGAGCTCAGGGTGAGACGCAGCGCAAAATCCTCGAAAAAATGGGAGTTAAGGAGATCCTTTCGCCCGAAGAAGAGGTGGGTAAAAACGTCGCCGAGCGCCTGATTAACCCGGGGATGATGATGTGCGTTACCCTGCCCGATAACTACGAGATTGTTGAAATTGCTGCTCCTCGAAGCACGGTGGGGCGCTCGCTCAAAGACATTGGCCTGCTCGAGAAGTACCGATTAAACCTCGTTACCGTTATTCAAAAAGGCGGAGATGATGAAGTGGCTCACATCAAGGGGGTTCCGCAAGACGACATGATTATCGAGGAAATTGACGAGCTGGTTGTTTTTGGCAAGGTCAAGGACGTAGAGCGCTTTATCGACATCAATGGCTAAGGCAACCGGTTTTTGGTTTCTAGCGGTCGCCGTACTGTTGGGCTGTAAAGACCCCAACCCATCGGGCGGCCTGCCCCCAGAGGCCACTGGTCCCTTTTTGCCTCGGCTGACTGCGGGGTGGACCCTTGATTCGGTGACGTACACCGCCGACTTGCCGATGAATGTTGGAGATACGGTTGTTCCGGTTCGTGTTCACAATAAAGCACGAGACGTAACCGGGCGATTTGATTTTTTTCGCCGAAACGACTCCGACCTAGTTGACTACCAAATCCAGTTCACGGCTGATTTATTGCCGAGTGTTGCACCGTTTACCTATTCTAAATCACGCGTCGGCACCTACTGGTATAAGCCGGTTGAGCGCGAAATCTGGTTTTACGACTATCCTGACACCTTAGTCTTCAAAGTGGATTGGGACGCGGAAACCCTCCAGCTCTGGCATTCGGAGCTTCAGGTAGTCGAGCCGGGATTGGGAATCACGTTCCCGCTGCGCTTGGACTTTAGGCTCGTTCCGTGACGGAACTCCTTCTGGTCACCCTTCTCGGAGCGCTCTTGTTTGCCCTTCCGGCCAGTGCGCATCCGCTCATTTTAGCCCTCGGAATCGCCACGGGAATGCCCCATGGGGCCACGGACATCCTCACGGACCGCGGGGGGCTATCTCGCCCTGCTTTGGGCTACTATGCGGTTAGCATTCTGCTCCTTAGTGCGCTTTGGTTTTGGTCGCCCTCGTGGGCGCTCGCAAACTTCTTGACTCTGAGCATGCTTCACTTTGGCTCAGAAGACGCCGCCACCGAATCTGGCACCGCGCTGTTTTTGCACGAAACCCTCGTGCGCGGAATGCTCGTCGTCTTGGCACCCAGCATTTTTCACGAAGCCGAGGTGCTGCGGCTATTTGGCCTTCTCGCCGAAACCTCGTGGGCAGGTCCCGAATGGACGCAAGGCCTTTCGTTCGCACGGAGCCTTTGGATTTTCTTGGCGTTCACGCTTTTTGGCCACTATGCGGTGCGGTCTACCCAGTGGCGGCACGTCGTTTTTGTGTTTGCGCAGATTTTGGTGCTTGTGGCTGTGTTTCGTTTGCTCCAGCCCTTGACGGCCTTCGTGGCCTACTTTGTTGGCGGACACTCGCTGCACAGCGCCCGCAAAATTTGGCCGGTACTCAAGGAGCACCGCACCATGGTCTTGGGCGCTACCGCATTCACGTTTATCGTCGCGGCCGGGGTCTTTTGGGCTTCAGGCGAAAGCGCACTCGACGACCGCCTTATTCGTACGGCGTTTATCTCGCTGTCGCTTTTTGCGGTTCCGCACGGAATCTGGCGGACCGCAGAGGTGCTGCGCGATCGCTGGGTGCGGGCCTAAATGCAAAGAGCCGCCCCGAGGGGCGGCTCCGTGCACAAAATCCGAGGTTAGACTTAGTCCTTTTGAGCTAAGGTGTAGATTACCAAACCGAAGCCAATCTTGTTGATGGCATCGCCGATGTTGTACACCAAGTCCATTGACAGGCCTTCGAGCACTTTCACGCCGAAGAGTCCGCCCTCGGTGCCGGCAATGTACCCAATTGGGTAGATAGCCCAGCCTACGAGTACGAACCAGCCCAGTGCCTTAACGGCAGTCTGAACTTTGCCACCTGCATTGGCGGCCAAGGTTGCAACCTCGCCTTTCCAAACAAGCCATACAATGTAGAAGTATGCAAGACCTGACATAGCACCCCATACCCAAGATTGGGTTTGGTCCGCGTAGAAGGCCTCACCGATGTAGCCGAGCAGCAGCATCGCAACTGAGGCCCAAATCAGGCGCCAAAGTAAGCCGCTGGTGCCGCCTGCTTTTTTGGTGATTAAGTAAAACTCCACACACATCAAGGGAACCGTGAGGGTCCAGTCAATGTAGCGAAGGGCGATCGGGTTGGTTCCGGTCGCTTGGTAAAAGTCGCGCATGTAGTAGTAGTGCACGGCTGCGATACCGGTAATCAAACCAGATACCAACAGCGAGAGCTTCCACTCGTCAGCGACACGGCTGCGCTCCATAAAAAAGAATACAGAGGCAGCGAACATGGCCATGTAGCCCGTGAAAAACGTAAAGCTTACGGGATCGGCCGGATCAATGGTGAGTACTTCGAGAAATTGCATAAATCAGGTTTTAGGTGGATTTTGTGTCTTAAACAACATTTAATGAATTGTATAGTTTAGGAAAAGTAGAAAAAAATTCAACACTATCCGCATTAGTCACGCCACCCTACCGAAATTTAATTAGTACAATGAATTGAAAGTGAAGATAAAATAGGCATAAACCTAGGGTTTTGCTATTGATTTTATTAAGGGTCTTAGTTGGACTGATAAATAATGTTTATAAAACATTTTAAGGCTTTGGTGTTACCGCCAAGCGCTACGGATGTCGGGGTTAACTTCGCAGTATGGCACGCATCCTCACAGGAATTCAAAGCAGCGGACGCCAGCACCTTGGGAATGTGCTGGGCGCGATTCTTCCGGCCATTGAATTGGCCAAGGACCCACGGAACGAGTCCTATTTATTTATCGCAGATCTGCACTCGCTGACTACGGTTAAAGATCCTGAGGCGCGTAAGGCCAATTTGCTTTCGACCGCAGCGGCTTGGCTGGCGTGCGGATTGGATCCGCAGCGCACGGTGTTTTATGCCCAAAGTGACCTGCCCGAATGTACCGAGCTCACATGGTACCTCAACTGCTTCACGCCCTACCCGATGCTGGCGAACGCGCATAGCTTTAAAGACAAGTCAGACCGTCTCAGCGACGTCAATGCCGGACTCTTTGATTATCCGGTCCTGATGGCCTCTGACATCTTACTGTACGACGCGCACGTTGTCCCGGTCGGTAAAGACCAGCGCCAGCACCTTGAGATTGCGCGCGACATCGCGGAGACGTTCCACTGGACCACGGGTCGGGAGGTATTTGTGCTTCCCGAGGCGCGCATTCAGGAGTCAGTAATGACGATTCCCGGCACGGACGGCCAAAAAATGTCCAAGTCCTACGGTAACGTAATCGACATCTTTTTGTCTGAAAAGGAGCTGAAAAAGCAAATCATGGGCATTGTCACCGACTCCACGCCGCTCGATGACCCCAAGGACCCCTCGAAGTGCAACGTCGTGACGCTCTACCGCCTCATTGCTAACCCTTCGCGCGTTGCTGAGATGGAAGCGGCCTACCGCGCCGGTGGATACGGTTACGGACATGCCAAGACGGCTCTATTTGAGGCCATTCTGGAGCGTTTTGCCGGACCCCGCGCCGAGTTTGACCGCCTTATGGCCGATCCCGAGGCCGTGCATGCAGTCCTGCGGGCCGGGGCCGACACAGCCCGTCCGGTTGCCCAGGCCACCCTGAAGCGCGTGCGCGAGGCGTTGGGCTTTTAAGAACAGAACTGATACTATTCCGGGCCCTAAAGTCGCCCAACATGGTTTTTTATGGACCTGGGCTTGACCAGCCTTAGTCCGTTATTTAGTTGATATATAATGATTTATGAATTCGTAACACGGCGCGATCTCGTATAAATATTGATTACCAGTCAAAAAAAATACAAATTGAGTCAATTTATAGATGTTTCGAGTGATTAAATGTTTAATTTACAGTACAAAGTTATAATTTCAAGAAACCTAAACATTAACTACTCAAAACATGCAAGAACTGATTGTCATATTTATAGGGCTTGTCCCCGCTTTATACCTCGTTGGTCGGTTGTATTCGGACCTTCGAGGAAAAGCGTGTAATGCTACACTAAATCTGGATGAGGTCCGAGATAATATTCGGAAGTCGAATGGATTTTGGGAGTGGTTTGTACCCATTGCCGTAGCGTTTGCATTTGCATACAACATTGTAGCAACTGCTGCATGGATGGTTGCAGAATTGGTTCAACTTGGACTATCTGCAGCGAAGTGGGGTTTCAAAAATATCTTCGTGACGGGCCCGTGGTTCATCCTAAAGATGGTATGGCACTACCTGGTCGTTTGGCCTTGGAAGTTGCTTCGAATGGCGTTTGGAGAAATCATGCCTTCGCTCACGCGTTCGCAATTCATTATCGCATTTACCGGCATTTCCCTATGCTTGGCGATTTATTTTATCGGAGTTTACGACGCTGAGAGTTCAGACTGGTTAACGTATGCCATGTCGGTTCTGTCGGTGTTCCCATTGGGTTGGGCCGTTGGCAAAATTGGATTGGCTGCGAATGGTAAAAGCTACACAAGTAGTGAGCGCAATACTTACTTCAAGCATCTGGGATTCTTGATCGCCCTATTTGCGGTTGTAACGCTTGCCGAGGCATTTGTTATTAATCTCGGAACCCACACCTCAATGAGCTCGGCGCTTTCGCATTTGTTCTTATTCGGAACATTTTGGGGTTCCGCGCTGCTGCTGTTCAATGGGTTAATCCTTCTGTTTAGCATTAGTGCACTTCCGTTCATCAGTGCGGACTTTTCAGGATCGTACAAGGATCTGTTGTTCGCCGTCTGGGCAACGATTCGAACAAAAGGCCTTCGATTTGCCGTTGCGGTTCCTGCTATGTTGCTACCGATGACGATTCTCGGAATTGTTCCTAAACTACTCACGGAGGGCATTAACCATATTTCGAACACCATTACCGAAGAGGTTTACGCGAACCGGTTGGTTTCGTTGAAATTTGATGAGCCCGGCACGATGAATGTGTATGACTTGTCGATTCCTGAGGATTCAGTAGCGATGTACTTTGACGAGTGGGTGGGGTTCTACACCGCTACGGTAAACAATCGGGCCATTGAGCTTGACCGCGATGGAGTTACGGGAATCTTGTCTAGCAATTCTGACGAGAAGGCAGCAACTCCGTACTACCTTGTATTTGGAATGCTGGACTCGTTGAATCGCACGCAATACAATGCTATTGCGTTGGATGAATTCAAAGTAGGCACTAGCGATTTGTCGGAGGCCTCTGAACAGCTGGTAGAAGAAACACAGAGCCGTGTTAATACTGCAGAAAAGGGATTAACCTATGCTTCGGCCATTCTGAAAGATGCCGAAGCAGATCGCAATAAAATTTGCAATCTGACTGAAGAAGCAGCCAAAGAAAAAGAAGATCCGAAGGCTGAAAAAGACGCTAAAAAAGAGGACACTCCCAAGGCTGCTGAAGGTACGGCATGCGACCGAGCCAATGAGCGCGTCAATGCGGCACAAGACAATTTGAACAACGCCAAAACCGTGAAGGCACGTGCAGACTTTATTGCTGCCCAAGTAGAGGGACTTAATGCACACATAGAGAGCCTGTCGAGTTCAACGGGATGGTCTACAAAATTAGCTTGGGTCCTAGGAGCCATCTTCTTAGCACTGCTGGCCGCCCTACAATTTGGATTGCCATTCGTGCTCTTTGCGCGCGTAAATGCACGCATCTATGCTGAAGACGATGACCAATCCATTGTTGTACTGGACTCAATTCGCGCCATGCAGCGTGAAGACAAGAACCAACCTTTGTTGGGCTTGGGCGTCACCCTGCTTATTTACCTCATGTATACAGGTACACCGTTGATGAATTTTGAGTTTCCTGACTTGCCATCTCCGGTGAGGTCGAGTATTGATTACGGCGTTGACGTTTATGAAGACGTTCTTGGCTCTTACCTTAATGAAGGCACCACTTCAGAAGATGAAGTGGTCGTTGAAGAGGTTAGTGATGAAGACGAATACGGTGAATATCTTGATACTGAAGAAGCCTGGGAATAGGTATCGTTGCTAAACTGGGAAAGCGGTTTTTAATTGAAGTGCCCTGCAGAATTTCTGCAGGGCATTTTTAATTCGCTTCGGCTTGGCGCGTAAAACGTTGGGTGCGACCCAAGCGATGATTTAGCGCTGAGCATCCTTAATCTGCTGCTCGCGCGGAGCGTGGTCCACGAAGCGGTCGGCATAGCCATGGCGATGCAAGGCGATATGGCCGTAGCCATTCTCGAGAAGCCATGTGCCTAGGGCTTGGCCCACGCCGTTTATGGCTTGGGCGTCTTCCCAGACGTGCCAGGTGTGGTGGTTGCGGGCGAAGTAGTGAAGCGAGTTGGGGTCAATCGGCTTGGCACGGCGCAGATCGATTACGCTGTGGCCGGGCGCGGCCGCTTCGAGGGCTTTACTGAGGGCGGAACCTAGCGCAAAGTGGGCCACGCCGGTGCCGGACTGCATCCAATCCATTCCGCCGCGGCGCTGCATGGGGTTCGGGTAGTGCGGAAACTTGCCCTTCGGGTAGCGGATGATGGAAGGTCCGCCGTAGGCAAGGGCCTCCTCGAGGGCCTCGCGAAGGGCGACTCCGTCGCGCGGAGCCCAAATGGCCGTGTGCGGCACCGCCCGGAACATCGCCAGGTCAAATACGCCGTGGTGGGTGGCGCCGTCTTCGCCGACCATTCCGGCGCGGTCGAGGCACAAAATCACAGGTAGTTGCTGTAGGGCCACGTCGTGGATCCACTGGTCGAGGGCGCGCTGCGAGAAGGTGGAGTAGAGGTTGACTACGGGGCGGAGGCCGGCGGCGGCCATGGCCGCCGCGGCCGTCAGGCAGTGGGGCTCGGCGATTCCTACGTCGTGCACGCGGTCGGGGAACTGGGCGCGCACCAAGTCAAGGCTGCATCCCGGAGCCATTGCCGCCGTGAGCGCATGGATGCGGGGGTTTGTGGCGGCGAGCGAAGCGAGGGCCGCCGCAAAATGCGACTGGAAGTGTTCAGGTCCAGGGGCAGATTCGTCGAGTCCCAACTCGGTGATATTTGGGCGGCGGGTGCGCACGTGCAGCACGCGCGGGCCGCGGAGCGCCAGCGCGCGCTCCAGGGCGCCCACCACGGCGGGCAGGTCGTTCCCGTCCACCTCGCCACCGGCCCAGGCCCAGCCGAGGGATTCAACTAGGCCGCGGTAGGCATCGGGCCCGCCGCGGTGCAGGGCGCCGACGTTTTCTTCGATGGCCATTCCGTTGTCGTTGATGACCAGCAAAACGTCGGCGCCCCACCCGCCTCCGTCGTTGAGGGCTTCAAACACCATTCCGCCGGTCATAGCCCCGTCGCCGACCACCGCTACGCGGTGGCGTTGGGTTCCAAGGGCGAGGTCCGCGCGGGCAAAACCCACGGCCGCCGACAGGGCCGTGCTGGAGTGGCCCACGCCCCACGCGTCGAAGGGCGATTCGCTGCGGCGGGGGAAGCCGCTGGGTCCGCCTGGGGTACGGTTCGCTGCAAAAACGGCCGCTCGGTCCGTCAGCACTTTGTGGATGTAGGCTTGGTGACCCACATCCCACAGGAGCAGGTCGTTCGGCGTATCGAGCACCCCGTGCAGCGCCACCGTCAGTTCGGCCGCGCCAACGCTCGAAGCAATGTGGCCGGCTTTGTCGCGGGTGCTCGCAAGCACGTGCCGCGAGGCGGCTTCGGCCACCTCAGCCCATCGGGCCACAGGCCACTGGCGCCATTCGTTCATCAAGGGGATCACCCTACAAAAGTACGGAAGCGGCCCGAGGGCCGCTTCTGCGCGTATTCATTTAGCCAACCAGCAACCAGTAACTAGTTACTAGCAACTTGCTAATTCACCAACTTCGTGTAGTAGCGCCGCGATTTGCTCCGCTCGGTGAGGAAGAGCAGCACGGGCATGATCACCAGCGTGAGGAAGGTCGCGAAGGTGAGACCGAAAATGACGGTCCACGAAATGGGCCCCCAGAAGGCTACGGTGTCGCCACCGAAGTAAATGTGGGGGTTGTTTTCTGAGATGAGCGTAAAGAAGTCGAGGTTCATGCCCGTGGCCAGCGGAATGAGTCCGAGTACCGTCGTTATCGCCGTCAGGAGAACGGGGCGCATGCGGGTTTTGCCAGCCTCAGAAAGGATGGGCGCAAGTTCCGCTTCGGGTAAGGGCACTTCGGCCTCAAGGCCCAGTTCCGCCTTGCGGCGGTCAATGAGCTGGCTTCCGTAGTCCGCCAGTACAATGGCATTATTCACAACCACTCCGGCGAGCGAAATGATTCCGATCATGGTCATGATGATCACGAAGTCCATTCGGAAGATCAGGAGTCCGAGGAACACCCCGATAAACGACAGGATTACGGTGGTCATGATGAGGAACGGAATGCGGGCCGAGTTGAACTGGCCCACAATGATCAAGAAGATCAGGAAGACGGCGATCATCAAGGCTTTGGAGAGGAAGCCTAGCTCTTTGGCTTGCTCCTCTTGCTGGCCGGTGAACGACATCGTTACGCCTTTGGGAAGCTCGTAGTTTTTAAGTACTTGCATCATTTCGAGCACGATAGCGTTAGCATTGGCGCCCTCTTCGATTCCGGAATAGACCGTGATTACCCGGTTGAGGTCGTTGCGCTTCACGGCAGTAAAGGTTGAGGTCTTTGTCGGAGCTGCAATGGTGCTGATGGGGACCTGCTTGATGCGTCCCGAGCTCTGGTCGCGGAACGTGATCTTTTGGTTCATCAAACTCTCAATGTTGTAGCGGAACTCATCGGCAAAGCGAAGGTTGATGGGGTAGTCATCTTCGTCGTCTTTGTAGCGGCTGATTTCTTTGCCAAAGAGGGCGGTGCGCAGAGCGTCGCCGATCTGTCCAGTACTTACGCCCAGGCTGCGTGCCTTGGAGCGGTCTACGGTAATCGGAAGCTCGGGTTTGTCGCCCGCAACGTCCAACTTGAGTTCGTCGTAGCCCTTGACGCGAGAATTGACCAAGGTTCGACGAACATTTTCGGCTGCGGCGAGCAATTCGTCGTAGTCGTTGCCCGAAAGTTCAATGTTGATTGGAGCGCCTTGCGGGGGTCCATTTTGATCTTTTTCGACGGCAATCAGTACGCCCGGGATGGATGAAATGTTCTCGCGAAGCACGTTGAGGACTACGGAGCTTGTGACGCGTTCGCCCTCTTCGTTGAGGCGGTACTTCATTTCTCGGAAGGCGACAACCACCTTGGCTTTGTGCGGAGTGGCTACGTTAGAAGGCCCTTCGCGCGGATCGCTCGTGCCCTTGCCCACTTGAGCGATGACTGATTCGACCATGAAGTTGTAGGGTTCACCATCTTTGGTGTACTCATAGGCCTTGAGGAGTTCGGTGATTTGTGCTTCGATTTCGAGCGTAATGCGGTTGGTCTCCTCGATGTCGGTTCCGACCGGCATTTCAATGTAAATGTTGGCCAAGTTGGGCTGGTTATCTGGGAAGAAGACCACTTTGGGCGGAATAATGCCCATGAGCACAATGCTGAAGACAAACAAGCCGACGGTAGACCAAAAGGTCTTAGAGGCGTTGTTTTTGGACAGCACCCAAGCTATTTGTCGCTCGTACCAGGCCTCGAGCTTCGGAAGTCCGCTGGCCATGAACCGGTTCGTCATCGGCTCAATGGCCCAGATGTACAGCAGCGTCAAAAATCCAGGCCAGAAGAGCAGGTTTCCGATGACGGTAAGCCCCACGGCGACGTTGAGAATGAGTCCCACTACGGTCAGTGCCGAACCGATTTTGGTCCATTTGGGGCGGTTGACCACGTCCGCTTCGATTTTCATGTATCGGGCGGCCAGTGCGGGGTTAATGACGAGGGCCACAAAAAGCGAGGAGCCCAAAACCACAATCAGCGTCAACGGAAGAAACTTCATGAATTCACCGATAAGTCCGGGCCAAAGGGCAAGCGGAATAAAGGCGGCCAAGGTGGTAGCCGTTGAGGAAATGATGGGCATGGCAACCTCTCCTGAGCCAAGTTTTGACGCTTCTGACGCGCTGTAGCCCAAGGTGCGGAATCGGTAGATGTTCTCGACAATAACGATTCCGTTGTCCACGAGCATTCCGAGGGCAAGTACGAGCCCAAAGAGCACCATGAAGTTGAGCGTTACGCCCATGCTGTTGAGAATTAAGAAGCTCAATAGCATCGACAGCGGAATCGCAATGCCCACAAACAGCGCGTTGCGCAAGCCCAAGAAGAAGGTCAATACGATTACGACCAAGATCACGCCAAAAATGATGGAGTTCTCGAGTTCGCCCACTTGGTTTTTGGTGCGGTTCGACTGGTCGTTGGTAATCGAGAGCAGGAGGTTCTTCGGAAAGTAATTCGCCTGGGCTTCGGCCACCACTTGGTTAATCGCCGCCGACACCTCGATTAGGTTTTCGCCCGAGCGCTTTTTTACGTCGAGGGAGACCACGGGGCTCTTGAACTGGCGGGCGTAGCTTTCGCGCTCGACACTCGTAAATTCGACGTTGGCGATGTCGCGCAGGTACACAATGGCGCCTTTTTCTTGCTTGACGATGATGTTCTCGATGTCTTGGATTGATTCAAACTCACCAAGTACGCGAATGTTGCGGCGGTAGCCGTCGACGAGCAAGTCGCCACCCGATACCGACATGTTTTCGTACTTGATGGCGTCGGCGATTCCGTTAAAGCTGATGTCGAGGTCCTCCATTTTTTGAAGGTCCACGGCAATGCGGACTTCTTTATCGTCGATTCCGCGCAAGTCTACCGAAGCAATACTAGGAATGTCTTCGATCTGTTCTTCGAGGTACTTGGCGTAGTCTTCGAGCTGGTCCGCCGTGAATTCCCCCGAAAGGTTGATGTTCATGATCGGCTGAAGCTCGGCGATGTTGAGTTCAAAAATGTTGGGGTCGGCCGGCAAATCCTTGGGGAAGTCGGGCGACGCCTGCACCGCGTCGACCTTGTCTTTAACCTTGCGCAGGGCCTCGTCGACGCCCACGCGGAAGTCAAACTTTACTTCGATCGAAGAGAATCCTTGAATCGAGGTGGATTTGATTTTATCAACCCCGCTAATGGTGTTGAGTTGCTTTTCCAGGGGACGGGTTACGAGGCGCTCCATGTCCACCGGAGAGTTACCGGGGTAGGGGGTGCCAATGTAAATCGTGGGTTGGGCGACTTCAGGGAAGCTCTCGGCGGGCATCGCGCGGTAGGCGATCAAACCGGCCACCGCAATGATAACCGTGAGCACACTGATGGTGATTCGGTTGCTTACCGCCCAATTAACGAGCGGAAAGCGGCGAAAAAGGGAATTCTGTTCTGACATGGTGCAGCGCGCAGTATTATTCGTTAACCGATTTAACCGTTTCGCCGTTTTGGACGCTGCGGATTCCGCGGTCGATAACCTGCTCGCCGGCCTTGAGCCCGCTAAGAACTTCGGTGGCGTCGTTGTTTGATACGCCCAAGGTGAGCTCGCGGCGCTCGACGTTACCTAAACCTTTTTGGGCCGGAACAAAGACGTAGGTGTAACTGGCTCCTTTGGTGTCTTGAAGAATCAACCGGTTCGGAAGCGTAAGAACACTCGTGGATGCGTAGTCGACCACCTGAGCGCTCGCCATCATGTTGGGCTTGTACTGCCCGTTTGAAGGAAGGTTGACGCTCACCATAAACGTGCGGCTGTCGGGGTTGATAAAGTCACCCACTTGGCTGATGCTCGCGGTAGTTTTCACACCAATCGAATTAAAGTCGAGGGCAATCTTTTGGCCCACCTTGAGGCGGGTGATGTAGGTTTCGGGCACGTCGAGCTCGAGGCGAAGTCCGCCCGAGCTAATCAAGCGCGCCATGGGCATGCCGGGTGCTGCGTACTCGCCTTGCTTGGCAAACACTTCGTCGACGCTACCCGCAAACGGGGCGCGAACCGTCGCCATCGCCGCCTGCTTTTGGGCGGTGCTCAGGCGCTTTTGTAGGCCCTCGAGCTGCGTCTTGGCCTGCAGAAACTGCACTTCGCTGCCAATGCCTTGCTCCCAGAGGCGCTTTTGCTTGTCGAATAAGGTTTGGGCCAGGTCGAGCTGGGTCTTGATTTCGGCGAGGCTCGATTGAACCACGCTGTTGTCGAGCTCCACAAGAACTTGGCCTGCGCTAACCTTTTGACCGGCGCGCACGACGACGCGCTGAATGCGTCCGGCGCTTTCGGGGTACAGCGTCACGCTCTGGTCAGATTTCACCGTGCCGTACACATTGAAGTCGTGCTGAAACTGTCCCGCGCCCGCTTGAATCAGGGTGACCGTGTTCCACTGCGCAGAACTGTCGAGGACCGCGAGCTGCAGGTCGATCTCGGCCAGTTCGCCTTCGGCTTTGGCGATGATGGCGGCAAGCGAGTCGCGCTGGGCGGTGAGCGCAGCGGTGTCGCCTTGGGCGGATTCCTTAGATCCGCATGATGCCAAAACTGCAGCGGCAGAAACGGCAACGATGAGTTGGGTCTTCTTCATGATTTATTCGGGCTTCGAGGTGTTGTACATACCCAGGACTTTTTCAAGGGCAATGCGTTTGTTGAGGGTTTCGTTGGCGCTCGCGAGCATAGTTGCGACCGTTTGCTGGTACTGGGTTTCGGCTTGGCTGTATTCCAGGCTGCTGGCAACGCCTTCCATAAACTTGATGCGGGCCTTGTCACGAAGGCGCTTGGCCAACGCCACGTTGTCGGACTGCAGTCGGTAGGTCGTCAAGGCGTTTTCAAATTCGGCCGTGGCTTGAAGGTGCTGTACGGTGATTGCGCTGCGCGTCTGCTCGAGCAGGGCGTCGAGTTGGGCTACCTTGAGTCGGCTTTCTTGAGCCTTGAAGAGGCGGCGTCCTGAGGTAAATAGGGGGAACTGCGCACTCACGTTCCACGATTGAAAGGCTACGTTGTTGGCAAAGTAGCCGTCGGGGTTCCACACGTTGGCGTCTTCGCTGACGAACTGCTTGGTCCACGAGTAGCCGGCATAAACCTTCGGAAGAAACCCAACGAGGTCGTTTTTGTAGAGCAGCGATTGGCCCATTCGGCCGGCAGCCAGCACGCGGTAGTCCACATGCTGTTCCGGAGTGAACTTGGCCTGAAGCAGGCCCTCGCCAGCCACGGCGCCCTGTATGAGTTGATCGAGGCTCGAGGTGAGCACGACGTTTTGCTCCACCGGAAGTCCGCAGGTGAGCAGCAGCATTTTGGCAGCAATGGCCTTTTGCTGGCGCACGTTGCCCAAGCTGGCTTCGAGCTGGCGCGCGACGAGGTTAATTTGGTCTACGTTCTCGAGTTCCGCCAAGCCCTCTTTGGCCATCGCCGCCATTTGGGCTGCCGTCGATTGGCTCAAGCGAAGGTTTTCGGCGAGCACCTTTTCGTTTTCGGCCAAAATCACGTTGAGGTGGTAGAACTGCGCGGCTTGCTGCCGCACCTCGATCTCCGTTTTTTCTTTGTTCAAGGCCGCCTGATCGCGGAGCACGTCGGTGGCCATCACGGCCACGATGTAGCTGCCGTCAAACACCAATTGGTTGATGCTGAGGTTGCCCAACGACGTGTAGCGCGTACCAAACTGGAGTTTGTCAATGACGCCGTCTTGGTTAATGTCAAAAAACTGCGCGGGCAGCTCGATGTTGTCGGTGTACTGGCCGGCGGTGGTAACGCTCGGCAGGCCGAGGGCGATGTTCTGCCACAGCACTTTTTCGGTCGCGCGCTGCTCGAGGCTTCGCACCTTGTTTTGGGCGTTGTGCTTTTGGGCCTGCTCGAGGGCTTGTTCGAGCGACAGCGAGGTTTGGGCAAACCCTGCGCTCGTCCCAGCGAGGGCGGCCGCGATTAGGAAGTGTTTGATCATGAGTTAAATGGTTCCTTGAGTTCGTTGAAGTAGTGCAAGCCTTGGGCGGTGCTTATGGATCGTATAAAAAGACTGATCGCAGTCCAAATCAATTTGCGTCGCTCGTCAACACTGTAGGGCTGCTGGTCCCCATCGGCGAGCCCCACCATCGTGGTAAAGTGAATTTTGGCGACCAGCTCGGCGTCGAGGTCGTCGCGAAACAAACGTTGGGCCTGCCCGTCGCGAATCGTTTGAACTAGGGCTTCGACCATGGTCTGCTGCCGCTGGGCAAAGAGCCATTCAAACGTTTTCGGGTAGTACTTTTTAAGCGGATACATCATGTTGGGCCCGTGCGACTCAATCATCCTCATCAAAAAAGCATATCGGTGGACCATGCGGTCAATGGCGTTTTCGTGCGCAGAGCCGATCTCATCCATGGCCACCTTGTGCGCACAAAAAACGTGGTGTACCGCTTGATCCACGAGGTCGGCCTTGTTGCTGAAGTACTGGTAAAGCGTTTTTTTGCTCATCGACAGCTCGCGGCACACGTCGTCCATGGTCATAGCACGCAGTCCGTAGCGCTGGAACATGTCCATTGCCCGCTGCAAGATGCTTGTTTTGAGTTCGTTAGCTGCTTGGTCGCTCATTTTCGCCGGCAAAAGTACGCCGAGTTACCCATTGGAAACGTTTTGTGGTAAAAATTGTTTCCCCGGAGGGCTATATTGGGCTCGTTTTCTGTGTGGGCCGCGGTAAATTTTGGCTGAGGGGCCGAGGAATTCCAAAAAACCTCGTACTTTGCAGCCGGCCACATCACAAACTGTGCCACGAATTATGACTGTTTCGCAAATCCTTCAAACTCCGCCCCAGCAGCAGCCTGTGACCGCACGCGGATGGGTGCGCACCTTTCGCTCCAACCGCTTCATTGCCCTAAACGACGGGTCGACGGGGTCCAATTTGCAGTGCGTAGTCAACTTTGAGCAAACGCCCGAAGAAGTGCTCAAGCGCATTACCACGGGAGCATCGGTTGAGGTTCGCGGACTCCTCGTCGCGTCGCAAGGCAGCGGTCAGGTGGTAGAAATTCAAGTAGACGAGATCATTATTCACGGCGACAGTTCGCCCGAAGAATTTCCGCTGCAGCCTAAGCGCCATAGCCTGGAGTTTCTGCGCGAGATCGCCCACTTGCGCCCCCGCACGGCCACGTTTAGTGCGGTGTTCCGCATTCGCCACGAGGCCCAGTTTGCCGTGCATCAGTTTTTTCACGAGCGCGGATTTTACCATTGGGCAACGCCCATCATCACCTCGAGCGACGCCGAAGGCGCCGGTGAGATGTTTCGGGTAACCTCCTTGCCCGCAGACAATCCGCCGCGCACCGAGTCCGGCGAGGTGGACTTCAGCGAGGACTTTTTTGGCCAAAGCACCAACCTCACCGTGAGCGGTCAGCTCGAGGGCGAGCTCGGAGCCATGGCCCTGGGTAAGATTTACACGTTCGGCCCCACCTTCCGCGCCGAGAACTCCAATACCACGCGCCACCTTAGTGAGTTTTGGATGATTGAGCCCGAAATGGCGTTTTACACGCTTGAGGACAACATGCAGCTCGCTGAGGACTTCGCCAAGCACATCATTCGCCACGTGCTCGACCGCTGCCCCGACGACCTCGCCCTGCTCGATCAGCGCCTGCAGCAAGAGGAGCAGGCCAAGCCCGCCGCCCAGCGCCAGCCCATGGGACTGGTGGAAAAGCTCAACTTTGTGGTTAACAACCCGTTTGTGCGCTGCAGCTACACCGAGGCCATTGAAATCCTCAAGGCTTCGAAGCCCAACCAAAAGGGTCAATTCGCATACCCCATCGAGGCTTGGGGCGCCGACCTGCAGTCGGAGCACGAGCGCTACTTGGTCGAGAAGCACTTTCAGGCTCCGGTCATTTTGTTTGACTACCCTGCGTCGATCAAGGCATTTTACATGCGCCTCAACGAGGACGGTACCACGGTGCGCGCCATGGACGTACTCTTTCCCGGAATCGGCGAAATCATCGGCGGAAGCCAGCGCGAGGAACGCCACGACGTGCTGGTCGAGAAAATGCAGGCAGTCGGAATTGATCCGCACCACCTCGATTGGTACCTCGACACCCGCAAGTTTGGCACCTGCGTGCACAGCGGATTTGGGCTCGGATTCGAACGCATGATTCAGTTTGTGACGGGTATGGGCAACATACGCGACGTGATTCCGTTCCCCCGATTCCCGGGAAGCGCCAAGTTTTAATTCGTCGCCGCCTTGCTACGCCAGTCCCAAGCCCTCAAGCTTCAGCAAAAGCTCTCGCCGCAGCAGATTCAGCTGATGAAGCTGATTCAGCTGCCTACGCAGGCGCTTGAGGAACGCATTCAGGAGGAACTCGAGGTGAACCCGGCCCTCGAGGACGAATCGCAGGTTGACCAAGATCCCTACGAGTCCGAATACGAGTCCAACGACGACGATTTTGGTTCAGAAAACGAGGCCGACGACTACGCCGAAGCTCAAGAGTACGAGTTTGGCGAAGACCTTTTTGACGACACGCCCGACTACAAGCTCAACGCCAACAACTATTCGGCCGACGACGAGTCCTATGAGGCGCCCATAGTCGCCCGCCAAGATTTGAGCGACGTGCTCCACGAGCAACTTGCGTTGCGCAGCGTGAGTCCGCAAAAGGAGGCGCTCTGCAAGTACCTCATTGGGACCCTTGACGACGACGGCTATTTGCGCCGCGAACTCGTCGATATTGTTGACGATTTGGCTTTTTCGCTCGGAATTTTTATCGAGGTTTCTGAGCTTGAAGAGGCGCTTAGCGTGATCCAGTCGATGGACCCGGCGGGCGTGGGGGCTCGCAACCTCCAAGAATGCATGCACCTGCAGCTGTTGCGTCGCGCAGAATCACCGAGCGTGCGCATTGCCCGAGCCCTTGTGGACCGGTACTTTGACGAGCTCGCCAAGCGGCACTACCCCCGAATGATGCAGGGCCTTGGCATTGACGAGTCCGACCTAAAGTCCGCACTTGAAGAGATTGGCCGCATTAACCCGAAGCCCGGCGGTAGCGCCACCCAAGGCGCCGAACCCAGTCAGGCCGTGGTGCCTGATTTTTTGGTAAGCGTTTTTGACGGAAAACTGGAGCTCAAGCTCAACGGGCGCAACGCCCCCGAGCTCAACGTGAGCCGCGAATACAAAGAGATGCTCACGCACTACAAGCAAGCCAAGGGCTTTGACAACGATCAGCAAAAAGAAGCCTTCACCTTCATCAAGAGCAAGATTGACAGCGCCAAGTGGTTCATTGAAGCAATCAAGCAGCGCCAGCAAACCTTGCTGCTGACCATGTCGGCTATCATGCGCTACCAAGAAGAGTACTTTTTAACAGGCGACGACCGCAAGCTCAAGCCAATGATTCTCAAGGATATAGCTGACGAAGTGGGTATGGATATTTCGACGGTGAGCCGAGTGGCCAGCCAGAAGTACGTGCAGACCCCATTTGGCACCTTTCTCATTAAGCGCTTTTTCAGCGAAAGCATGACCAATTCGGAGGGTGAAGAGGTGTCAACTCGCGAAATCAAAAAGATCCTCGAGGAGAGCATTGGCGAAGAAGATGCGCGCGATCCGTTGACTGACGACGCATTGGCTAAGTTGCTCAAAGACAAGGGATATCCCATTGCCCGAAGGACGGTAGCCAAGTACCGCGAACAGCTCGGTATTCCTGTCGCTCGGTTGCGCAAAACCCTTTAAGTGCGGCGGTTACTCATTCGGGCTCGTCGGAGCAGCGCGTGGGTTTGGGAACTCCGCGGGAAGCGAAGTATGTTTGTATACTACACTTAATTCGAACGCAGCTATGCGCATGTTACGCTTTTTATTTGCCCTTTTGATGCTTGCGCCGCTGGCGAGTGAGGCTTCGCACATCATCGGTGGAGACATTCAGTACAAGTACGTCGGCGACTCGTCAGGGGTGCCCAACCAGTACCGCATCAAGCTGGTGATCTACCGCGAGGCGACGGGTATTAATATGGGGGCGACAACCAACGTAACGGTAGCCTCGACCAGCTGCGGCATTACGCAAAACTTAACGGTTTCCCTCGCGGTGCCTGAGTTTTCAGCTGCCCTGTACGGAGCATACGACTGCATCCCGCAGTCCTCGGCGGTGTTCTCGCCTATGGTCCGCATCTACACGGGCTTTGTGATTTTGAACCAGCAGTGCCCCGACTACCGCATGTCTTGGACGGAGTGCTGCCGCCCTCCAGGCATCACGGCCATCACGGGCTCTGCCGGGGTGGGCTTCTATTTCGAGGCCGAGCTTAACAACACTTTGGGACACAATTCTTCCCCAGCCTTTCTGTCGCGCCCTATTAGCTACATCTGTACGGGCGGGTACATCAACTACCTCCAAAATGCTACCGAGCCTAACGGAGACTCCCTGCAGTACGAGCTCGTTCCCGCGCGCAACAACGGGCCAAATAACCCTGTTCCTTATGCGGCCGGCTTCACTTTTGGGCAGCCCATTTTCACGTCGCCGCTAGGACCATTTACCCTGAATCAACAGAGCGGTAACATTTCCTTTGTGGCGACTACGTCGCAGACGTCGGTTATCGCGATTCGTGTGAACGAGTACCGATTTGATTCGACATTCTTTGTGTGGGTGAAAGTAGGATCTTCCAATCGCGAGATTCAAGTTTCGGTGGCCGCTAACTGCAACCCTGCGGTGAACGCGGGGGTAAAGCTCGATCCCACGGCACCAGGCGTCAACTTGGACGCGCAAGGTCGCCAGACCAAAGATTACGAGTGCTTGGACTCTTCGGTAACGCTGAAGTTTACTCTTGCGGTTCAGTGCCAGTCGGTGTCGCCCGACGGGTCCGACTTCCGCTTGACCAACCCTAATGGCCAGCCGATTCCGATTAAGGCGCTGGTGCCCAACTGCGACGTGAACGGTGAGTCTATGACGCTTGAAGTCAAGCTTTTTAAGCCCTTGTCGATGAACGGGTCCTACTACCTCTACTCCAAAGTGGGCAACGACGGCAACACGCTGCTCAACAAGTGCGGTAAGGACATGGCGGAATTTGACACCATCATCCTGATCGTGAACGACTGCGTGGACTTGGCGATGGATCTGACCAACGTGACGATCGACGCCGACGAGCATCCGCACGTGTACTGGGACGTCGATACGACCACGCTTCCCCGCTACCTGTTCAACATGTGGCGCGTGCACCGATCCGACGACAGCGGCACTTCGTACCAGGTAGTCCACACCACGACCGACACGAACTTGCGCGACTGGGTCGACATCAACGTCGACGCCAACCGGGTGGACGTGCAGCACTACCGCTACTTTGTCGACGCAGTCGTGAACGGATTCACCCAGCCCTCGACGGACACGGTTAAGAGCATCCTACTTCGCGGCGACATGTCCAATACCCAGTCGATTCCGGTGGGATGGACCAGCTACAACGCATGGGATTCGGTGGTCTATCAGGTTCAGTTTGGCCGAAACGTCCCCGGAACGCCTCCAGGCACGTACCTCTGGAGCGACTACGGTGCCCCCACGATGGATTCGTCTATGGTGGTGAGCAATCCAGTATTGGCGCCGGGCCAATACGCCATTCGCATTCGCAGCGTTCGCGACACCAACCAAGTGACCTATACGGCAAATCCGATGCAGGACACGGCCTACTCGAACTGGATTGAGTTTGGGGAGCCGGTTCCGCCGATTCCGCCCATCGACACCGTTATTGTTCCCAATGTGATGACGCCTAATGGCGACGGCCAAAACGACGTCTTCAACATTCGTGGAATCATGAGCTACACCAACCTGCGTTCGGTGACCATCATGAACCGCTACGGCAAGGTGGTGTACCGCAACGAGAACTACGACAATGCCCAGCCTTGGACGGGCGTCGATATGTCGGGCAGCAAGCTCGCCGACGGGGTCTACTTCTACGTCATCAAGTTGGACGACCGCCCCAATAACGCCAGCCTGGAGCTGAACGGTACGGTTACGATCCTTTAGTTTAGGGATTGAGTTTTGGTTTCGGGCCCCCGACGGATGCGTTCCGGCCGGGGGCTCGTTAGTTTTGCACCGTGGAACTCAGCGAACACCTTAAGACGTTATTGCGGACGCTCCCCGAGCGGCCCGGGGTGTACCACCACATCGACAAGGAGGGGGTGATTCTCTACATCGGCAAGGCCAAAAACCTCAAAAAGCGGGTGAGTTCCTACTTCCAGAAGTCGCACGATTCCGCGCGGCTTAATATGCTGGTCCGCAAGGTGGTCGACATTAAAACCATCGTGACCGAGACGGAGTTTGACGCGCTGCTGCTCGAAAACACGCTGATCAAAAAGCATCAGCCGCGCTACAACATCAACCTCAAGGACGGCAAGACTTACCCTTGGGTGTGCATCAAAAAGGAGCGGTATCCGCGCATTTTTGCCACGCGCCGCCGGATCGAGGACGGCTCAGAGTACTTTGGACCCTATGCCTCTGGCAAGATGATGTACACGGTGCTCGACATCATCAAAGAAGTGTTCACGCTGCGCACCTGCCAGCTGCCGATGGACGCGACGGCGATTGAGTCGGGCAAGTACCGAGCCTGCCTGGAGTTCCACATCAAGCGCTGCTTGGCTCCCTGCGAAGGCCGCCAAGACGAGGGCAGCTACCTCGCCGACGTTCAGGGCGCACGCCAGCTGCTGCGCGGAGACTTGCGCACCACGCGCGAGCGACTTTACGGCCAAATGATGGCCCACGCGGCCGGCCAAGAGTTTGAGGCCGCCCAGTTTGTCAAGGAGCGCCTCGAGCGCCTCGACGCCTACCAATCCAAGTCGACCGTGCTCAACCCGGCTTTGGGGTCGGTCGACGTGTATTCGCTGCTGAGCGATGCCGAATACGGATACGTCAACATGCTTCACATTCGCGACGGAGCGGTCATTCAGAGCTTCACCCTCGAACTGCGCAAACGGCTGGAGGAAACCGACGCGGAACTTATGGCCCTCGGCCTGGCGGAACTGCGCGAACGCTTTCCAAGCGAGGCCCGGGTGGTCTTGGTGTCGCACGAGCCCGAGGTGGTTCCGCCCGACGTAGAGGTGGTAGTTCCGCAGCGCGGAGACAAGCGGGCCGCGGTCGAGCTTTCGGAGCGCAACGCTCGCGCCTATCGAGTGGAGCGTTTGAAAAACGTGCAGCTGGTCGACCCCGAACGCCACAGCGACCGCATCATGCGCCAGATGCAAAAGGACCTGCGGCTGCCGTTTGAGCCGCGGCGCATCGAGTGCTTTGACAACTCCAACATTCAAGGAACCAACCCCGTTTCGGCCTGCGTCGTCTTTATCGACGGCAAGCCGGCCAAGTCGGAATACCGCCACTTCAACGTTAAAACGGTGGAGGGCCCCGACGATTTTGCGACGATGAAGGAGGCCCTCACGCGCCGCTACACTCGGGTGCTGAACGAGGGACTTCCCTTGCCGCAGCTGGTGCTGATCGACGGGGGCAAGGGCCAGCTATCGGCCGCCGTGGAGGTTTTTGATGAACTTGGGTTGCGCGGACGCGTCGCGCTCATCGGCATCGCCAAGCGCCTTGAAGAGCTGTTTTTCCCCGACGACCCCGTTCCGCTGTACCTCGACAAACGTTCAGAAACGCTTAAGGTGCTTCAGCAGGCACGCAACGAAGCGCACCGTTTTGGCATTACGCACCACCGCTCCCGCCGCAGCAAATCCAGCTTATCGAGCGCGTTAGACGGAATTCCCGGCGTGGGCCCGGCCACCGTGCAAATCCTTCTCGACACCTTTAAATCGGTGGCGGGCATTCGCAAGGCGAAGCCCGAGGCCCTGATAGCGGCGGTGGGCGCCAAGAAGGCCGAGGCGGTGCGGCTGGCGTTGGGGCACCTTTAGCTTGCTGTAGCAGGTAGGCTTCGCGCTTTTAACTTCTCCTGGCGCTTCGCACGCGGTGAGCGCACGTAGCGCAAGCAATGCGAATCAAGAACCAGCGAACCAGCCGACCATGCTAACCCACTATTCGGCCGTCTTCTAGATGAACGAGCTGTTCCGCCCGGTCGATGACGCGTTGGTCGTGGGTGCTGAACAAAAAGGTCGTTCCCTCTTGGCGGTTGAGCTCGTGCATGATGTCGAGCAGGGTTTCGGTGCTCTTCGAATCGAGGTTGGCGGTGGGCTCGTCAGCGAGGACCAGCGAGGGGCGCGAGGCGAGGGCTCGGGCTACGGCGACGCGCTGCTGCTGTCCGCCCGATAGCTGTGCGGGGCGCTGCAGCTCTTTGCCCGCGAGCCCGACGGAAGAGAGGAGTTCAAAGGCCCGGTCGCGGCGGTCGCGCACCCCGACCCCTTGGAGTTCCATGACAAAGGCCACGTTTTCCCAGGCATTGAGCACGGGCACCAAGTTGTACGCTTGAAAAACGAACCCGATGCGGTGCAGGCGGAACTCAATGGTTTCGCGGTCGCCCAAGGCGGTGATTTCGGTGCCGTCGATCCATATTTGGCCCGAGGTGACGCGGTCGAGGCCGCCAATGGCGTTGAGTAGGGTGGTTTTGCCGCAGCCTGAGGGGCCGACAAGGGCCGCGAAGGCTCCGCGCTCGAGGTCCAGCGAAACACCCTGAACGGCGTGCACCGGTCCCGCCGTGGATTCGTAGGTTTTGACGACGCGGTCCACGCGCAAAAGGGGTTGGGACGAAGTACTCATAGCACACGCATGCTTTCAATGGGGTTTAATTTCAGGGCCTTGCGGGCCGGATAGAGGGAGGACAGCAGGCCGAGTACGGCCACGAGCACCGCAATGGGTAGGTAGTATTCCGGAACAGAAACGGGGTAAATCGTGGACTGCAACCCAAATTCCGCCAAGCCTTTGTCGACGCCCTCGATGGTGATGCCCGTGCGGCTCGTAACCGCAATGGTCACGTGGCCCAGCAGCAGCCCGAGGGGCATTCCGGCAAAGCTGAGCAGCAACGTTTCCCAAACTACCAATCGAAACACCTTGCGGCGGGTGAGCCCGATGGCCATCAGCATTCCAAGCTCGCGGGTGCGCTCGAGAATGGCCATGAGCATGGTGTTAAGGATGCCGAAGGCCATCGCAAAGAGGATGACGGCCATGAACAGCAGCAGCGACTGCGCGAGCACTTCGTCGGCGTAGCTGAGGTCGGGGCTGATTTCGCGCCAGGTGCGCACGATGGCGGACCCCGGTTGCGCTACCGCCCCCCGAAGTTCGGCCACGGTGGCGTCGAGGGAGTCCAGGTTGCGCACCCTAAAGTGAATTTGGTGGACGGCACCACGACCTTGGACCAGGCTGTCGCCCCCCATCAGTTCGGGAGCGAGTGCGGCAAGCGGCGCATAGACTTGAACGCCCTCAACCAAGTTGCTGACGCCGTCGTACACGCCTTCGACGGCAAAGAGCACGGTGTGAATTTCGCCGCGGACATCTTGAAACGTGAGTACCACCCGATCGCCAAGCCCGGCACCAAGCTGTTCGGCCAGCTTTTGGCCGAGGGTAATTCCCTCGGAACCCAGCCGGCCCTCCACCACATGGCGCGGAGCCGTGAACACCCGCGACTCGCGCTCAGGATCAACCGCCAGAACCTGTACGGGGGCCGAAGCGGCGCCCGCCTGAAGCACGGCGGTAAGTACGACGCGCTCCGACCAGGCCTCGACCCCAGGATGGGCGTCTAAGGCCGCGGCCCACAGCTCGGGCTGGCCAAGCAACGCCTGCACCTCTTGGTTGGCAACAAAATTCGAATCGGTCACTTGGGCGTGGCCCACGTAGTCGTCGAGGGCGGCCGCGGTACGGGCGGCATTGACCCCTTGGGCGAGGCCCATCATGAACACTCCGGCCCAGACGCCGAGGGCCATGGCCCCTACGACCACGCCGCTGCGCCACGGGCTTCGCCAGATGTTGCGCCAGGCCATTTGAATGAGGAGGTTCATCGTTGAACGGGATTGGTTTTGAACACGGTGCGGAGCGGCCATGCGGCCGCGAGTAGGGCGATCAGCACAATAATTCCGGCATGTGTCAGGGTAATCGACGCGTCGAGGCTAGGCGGCAAAATCGGCTCCCAGCCCTGCTGCTCCATGGCGGCGGCCACGTCACCCTGAAGCCGGAGCGGAAACCGGTCAAGGACCAGGACCGCCACGCGGCCAAGCAGCGCACCCACCAGGGCGCCCGCCATGCTTAAAATCAGAACTTCGACAAACACGATTCCGGCCAAAAGTCCGCGGCGCATACCCATCGCCAGCTGCATGGCGAACTCCCGCTGGCGCTCGTTGGCGAGCATAATCATGGTTCCGAGCAACCCAAAACCGATGACCACATACAAAATGAACAAAATCACCTTTCCGCCCGACGAGTCGGCCTGAATCGCTTGAATCAGCTCGGGCATGCGGGTTTGCCATCCCAAAAAACGGGCGCCCTCAAGCGGGTGCTTAGCGCCCAGCTCAACGGTGGGATCGTGGCTGAGCTCTGTGCGGCGGGGCGTAACCTGCACGTAGCTCCACATTCCGTAGGCCCCGGCGAACTCTTGGGCGTCGGCCAAACCCACGACGGCGCTGCGCTTTTCGAGCTCAGGATTGCCCATGTTCAACGTGCCGGCAACCACCCACGACGCCCCGGCCATGCTGCCCTGAAAGCCTTGGCCCATGGCCACGACCGTATCGCCGACGCCGGCGCGAAGCTGTTCAGCCAAGCGCTTGCCTAGCCAAACCGACCCCGGAGCGTCGGTCCATGAACCGCTCGCCAAGCGCGCTTGCCAGAGCGGGGCGGCGGCCTCCTCAGGACTGATGCCGATCCATTGGGCCACGCCGCTTTGCTCCCCCATCGTGACGAGCGAAAAGCCCTGAAGCCGCGGATAGGCGCTGGCCACGTCGCGGTCGGCGCGCAGTTCATCGAGCCATTCGGGGGCTTCGTAGAGGGCGTAGTCCAGGTTCTGGCTCGGCCAGTAGGCCGTATCGCTGACCTGTACATATCCGCTCATGCTGCCGACTACCGTTGCCACCATGTGGTTGTACACACCGAGCTGCAGGGACCGCAAAATCACCGCAAAAAAGAGGGCAAAGGCAATCGCGGCCCCAGTAATGAGCGATCGGCGTCGGTTGCGGCCGAGGTTGCGCCAGGCAAGGCGAACCGCGGTCACGGCTGAGTTTGCTCCAAGCGCTCTGGGGTGAACCAGGCGGGGTTAAGCTGGGGCTGCTTCTTCCAGGCTTTAACCGTCATCAGCGTCGTCTGCTTTCCGCCCTGAGTGCTGAACTGCAGCTTGACGGGCATCTGCACGCCGTCCATGCGGCCAAACTCGAGGGCGTCCATGCGCTGCAGCTCGCCGTTGCGGGTGCTCTGAAAACTGAGGCGGACCCATCCCTTGTCGCCCGTATGAACCCAGGCTATCACCGCGTCAGCCGCCACCGGAATCCCCGGCTTGGGCGTGCACTTTATTTTGTGGCAGGGGAGTCCGTTGACCGTCTCGGTACCGAGGTACTGGTGCGTGAAATCCTTTGCGAGCGAGGCCTGGCCCAGCAGGTTGTCCATCGAGGCGTCGGTGCCCATAAACCCCCCGGCCATCAGCATGCTTTGCGGCAGCTTCACGACTTTTCCGGTGCGCGGAACAAAGCTGTACATCTGCTTGTCGGCCCGCAGGTAGCGGGTGCCGCGGTCGCGTTCGGGGCCGGTGACCACGATCAACGCGTACTTATTGGTGTGGGTCCACGACTTGATGTCGAGTACCCGGGTGTAGCGGGCGCGCTTCGCCGTCATCGAAAGCTCGCTGTAGCTCGAGGTTCCGATCGCCGTTTTTTCAGCTTTCGCAAGGATGTCGGTCGGATTTTGTGCCATGACTGTGGTCAGCGGCAAAAGGGCGATGAGCCCCAACAGCAGAAAGCGTTTCATAGGTACTTTTCCAACACGGAGCCCTTCAATTCGTTCACGTGCGTGCAAATATCTGGCCGTATTTTTGCAAGAAATCATGGCGCCTGTACCTAGGCACCACTTAATTAGAGCACGACCCATGTACCCCGAAGACTTGATTGCGCCCATGCGCGCCGAACTGACCCAAGCAGGTTTTGAAGAACTCCGCGACGCCAACGCGATGAAGGCGGCGATCCAACGTGAAGGAACGACGCTCGTCGTCATCAACTCGGTGTGCGGATGTGCCGCTGGCTCGTGCCGCCCCGGGGTGCGTCAAGCCCTCGCAAGCCCCGGCGCCAAGCCCACCCGCGCCGTAACTGCATTTGCCGGCAACGATAAAGCGTCGGTAGATATGGCTCGCGGACTCATGCTGCCGTTCCCTCCGTCTTCGCCTTCGGTCGCGCTGTTTAAGGACGGCGAACTCGTGCACATGGTTGAGCGCCACCACATAGAAGGCCGTACCGCCGAGGCCCTCGCAACGAACCTCGCGGCCGCTTTTGACGAGTACTGCAATTGATTCAATGGCGCCCCGCTAAATGACCTTGAAGCCCGGTTAAGCCGGGCTTTTTTTTGTGCCCGGAGTTACACGGTGTATTGTGTACACTATATAGGTTTGTTTTGTACATTGCGACAACCTAACGTTAACACTGATGATGAAAACTCGTACGATTTGGGTGGCTTTAGCGCTTGTGCTGGGCTCCGCATCTGCTTGGGCACAGGGCCAAGTATCGGGATTTGTTCGGGATGCTGAAGGCAAACCGCTCCCGTCAGCCGTGGTTAAAGAATCCGCTTCAGGCACTACTACCGTTGCCGACGCCAACGGCCGGTACAGCCTTCAGGTGGCCACCAAAGCGGCCAACCTAACGGCAAGCCTTATGGGGTACGTGAACCAAACGAAGTCGGTGCAAGTTGCCGGGGCCGTGACGGTCAACTTCGCGCTCGCGGAATCCCAGGAACAGCTCGACGAAGTGGTGATTGTGGGCTACGGAACCACCACCGCCCGCGACCTCACCGGTTCCCTAGTAAGCGTTAAGGCCAAAGCGTTCCAAAAGGGCGCGTTTGCAAGCCCTACGCAGCTGATTGTGGGCAAGACTCCGGGGGTGCGCATTACCTCAGGATCGGGACGCCCAGGTGAGGGAGCGCGCATTCGCATTCGCGGCGGATCTTCGATCAACGCCAGCAACGACCCACTGATTGTCATCGACGGACTGCCCTCAGAGGGGTTGGGCCTCATTAACCCGAACGACATCGAGAGCTTTACCGTGCTCAAGGATGCCTCGGCCACGGCCATTTACGGTTCGCGCGCCGCCAACGGCGTCATTCTTATCACGACCAAGAAGGGTGCTAAGGACACTCCTTTGAAGGTCGAGCTTAGCGCGGTGTCTTCGGTGCGGAACACGCGCAACCGCATGGACGTCCTCTCGAACCAAGAGTTTGTAGACGCCATCAACGAATTTGGTTCGAATGCCCAGCGCAAGCGCCTCGCCGCCGCCCGCGGGTACTACCTTGACGGCGGACTCGTGCAAATCGCTGCCGATTCATTGCCCACCAACACCAATTGGCAAGACGAAATCTACCAGCGCGGCATGGCCCAAGACATCAACGTAGCCCTATCGGGCGGCGTGAAAAACCTGCCCTACCGCTTGGGCATTGGATACTACTCCGAGACGGGCGTGCTTAAAACTTCGGCGCTCGACCGCTACAGCGTTACGCTGAACGCCTCGCCCAAGTTGGCCCGTAACCTGACCGCCAACGTGAGCGCCAAGGCGTACCGTGCCTACAACGTTTATGCTAACCAAGGCGCCATCGGTTCGGCCGTTTGGTTTGACCCGACCCGCGAAGTGCTTTCTGGAGACACGTCGAAGTACGGCGGCTATTTTGAGTGGGCGCTTCCGACCGGAGCACTCAGCAATCTGTCTCCGCGCAACCCCGTGGGCTTGCTGCAGCTGCGCGACGACCGCGGAACCAACGACCGCTTCATCGGCAATGTCTTGTTTGACTACAAGCCGCTGAGCGAAACCGACCTGCACTTGTACGTGAACGTCGGTGGCGACTTTGGAGCCAATAAGGGTACCGTGGTTGTGCCGGATTACGCGGCGATGAATTTCGTCAACGGTGGTGAAAATAACCGGTACTACAACACGCGGAGCAACCAGCTCATCGAGACCTACTTCAACTACAAAAAAGACCTCGCCGCCGGCAAGATCAAAACCGATTGGACCGGGGGGTACTCGTTCCAAAAGTGGCGTTCCTACTCAGAGAACCTGCCTAACCTTCGCTACAATGGCGATACGTTGGCGCCCGCTAGCCCCTTCCCCTACGACGTCGACAACGCGCTCATGTCGTTCTACGGCCGCAGCAACGTCAACATTCTGGGCAAATACCTGATCACCGCCACGCTGCGTTCTGACGGATCGAGCCGCTTTTCTCCCGAAAGCCGTTGGGGCCTGTTCCCGTCGGTAGCTTTGGGTTGGAACGTGCTCGAAGAGAAGATGTTCGCATCGCTCAAGGGCAAGGTTTCGTCGCTCAAAGTCCGCGCGAGCATCGGGGTTACCGGACAGCAGGACATATACAACGACTACGGCTACATCGCCAACTACGCCTACGGCACCGGAACAGCTCAGTACCAATTTGGCAATAACTTTTACGACGTGCTGCGCCCCGACGCCTACGACTACTTCTTGGAATGGGAGAAGACCCGCACCACCAACTTCGGTCTCGACTTGGGCATGTTCAAGAACCGAGTCAATGCCAGCCTTGACCTGTACGAAAAATATACCTACGACCTGTTGGGCGTAATTCCGGTGGCCGCAGGCACGAACTTCTCCAACCTCGTTCTGACCAACGTGGGCGCCATGACGAACCGCGGGGCAGAGCTCAACCTCAACCTGGTGGCCATCGACAACGAGAATACCAGCCTCGAGTTTGGCATTAACGGAGCCATCAACCGCAACCACATTGACAAGTTGAGCCGTGTGACGGACTCGACGTCGAAGGGAATCCGCGTGGGCGGCATCGCTGGCGGCGTGGGCAACACGATTCAAATCCACCAAGTGGGGCACCCGATGTTTACGTTCTACACCTACGAGCACCGCTACGACGTCAACGGCAAGATCATCGAGCGCAACGGCAAAATCGAACGATTTGACGCCAGTGCCGACGAGAACGGCAACGGCAAAATCGACGACGTCGAGGCGTACGTGGACCAAAACGGCGACGGAATCATCAATTCTGACGACCTCGTGTACATGGACGCACAGCCTGAACCGATTCAAACCCTGGGCTTTACCACGACGTGGCGCCACAAAAAGTGGAGCGGCGGCATGACGTGGCGCGGCGAGTTTGGCCACTACATCTACAACAACAACAATTCGCTGCACGGCAACTTCTTCTCGGTAGGTGGATCGTTCCCGCACCTGAACAACATGTCGCGCGACTTCATCAACACGGAATTCATGTTCAACACCACGGAGCAGCTGATGTCAAACTACTTTGTGGAGCGCGCGGACTACATCCGCCTCGACAACTTCTACTTGGCCTACGACCTCGGCAACCTCGCCAAAGACAAGTACCCGGCCAGCATCAACTTCTCGGTGCAGAATGCGCTGGTATTCACCAAGTACTCGGGACTTGATCCTGAGTTGGCTGGCGGAATTGACAACTTGATTTTCCCCCGGCCCCGCGTATTCAACCTGCAACTTAACGTAACCCTTTAAGCACCCGTCTTATGAAGTTTGCAAAAACCCTCGCTTTGGCCGCTGGCGTAGCGCTGTTGGCCGTATCGTGTGCAGATGACCTCAACCTCAAGCCGAAGTACGGTTTGACGGCTGAGCAGGTGTATGCCAAGCCCGAAAACTACATTAATGTTCTCGCCAAGCTGTATGCCGGCCTGTCGATTTCGGGTAACAACGGGCCCGCCGGAATGCCGGATATCGGCGGAATTGACGAAGGATTCTCGCAGTACGTGCGCGTACTTTGGAACCTTCAGCAGCTGCCGACCGACGAGTCGATTTGCGGCTGGGCCGACCCGGGCATCCCCGAGCTGAACACGATGGACTGGAACGACAATTCCCCGTTCGTGAGCGCGATGTACTACCGCATCTACTATCAAATCAGCCTCGCCAACGAGTTTATTCGCTACTCGAATGACGACTACTTGGCGACCAAGAGCTTTACCGACGCCGAGAAGGCCGACATTCGCCGCATGAACGCCGAGGCGCGCTACTTGCGTGCCCTGAGCTACTACCACGCGCTGGACTTGTTTGGCAACGTTCCGTTTGCTGACGAAAGCGTGCGTCCGGGTTCGGAACCGCCGATGCAGATTTCGCGCACTGACTTGTTCAACTGGATTTTGGGCGAACTCAACGCCATCGAAGCTACGCTGCCCGCCGCCCGCACCGCGGACTACGGCCGTGCCGACCAAGGCGCCCTGTGGGCGCTCCGCGCTAAGCTCAACCTGAATGCCAGCGTGTTCACCGACGGCGCCCAAACCAAGTGGGCTGAGGCGATGGCTGATTGCCAGAGCATCATCAATGCCGGGTATAGCCTCGAGCCGACCTACGGATACAACTTCATGGCCGACAACCACCTTTCGCCCGAAATGATTTTTGTGGCAACGTTTGACGGCAACCGCACCCGCAACTACGGCGGAACGACGTTCTTAGTGCATTCACATCTGGGCGGCTCGATGAACCAAGCCGATTTTGGTACGACCTCGGGCTGGCAGGGTAACCGCGGCACCTTCAACTGGGCCAATAAGTTCACGTTGCCGGGGGACCGCCGCGCGCAGTACCTCTACCTCGACGGCCAAGAAGACACGATCACCGATGTCGGCACCTTCACGCAGGGAATCGGTATCACGAAGTGGAAGAACATCAACCGCGACAGCACCGCCGGCGTGGAGCCCGCGACCTTTGTCGACATTGACTTCCCGATCTTCCGCCTCGCCGACATTTACTTGATGTATGCCGAAGCTGCCGTGCGCAGCGGAAGCAACGTGGCGACTGGCGTGGACTACTTCAACCTGGTCCGCGAGCGCGCGCTAGGCAACAATAGCCAAAACGTGACGTCGCTAACGCTCGACGAAATTTTGGACGAGCGCGCCCGCGAGCTCTACACTGAGGGTCACCGCCGTCAAGATTTGATCCGCTTCGGAAAATTCACGTCGGCCAGCTACCTCTGGCAGTTCAAAGGCGGCGAGCAATTCGGAACTTCGATGCCGGACCACTACACGCTGTACCCGCTTCCCGCGGCGGACCTCAACGCAAACCCAAACCTGGACCAAAACCCGGGCTATTAATCAACACCAATTTTTTATAACTATGAAAAAAACCCTTACTCTTGCTGCAGCGCTCGTCGCGAGTGCTGCGTTTGCCCAGGTTTCTGTGACCTACAAGGTAGACATCACTGACTACCTCGGTGGCGGTGCAACCCTTGGTGCTAACGGAATGCGCATCGGCGGCAACTTTGCTGCTCAAGGTGCTACCGCCGGTACTAACGCTATGGTGGACTGGTCGCCTTCGAACCAGTATTCTGCAATGACTGCTGAAGCCAACAACGTATGGTCAATCACCGTTAACTACCCTGCATCTGCTGTAGGTGCTACGCAGCTCTACAAGTTCGTGAACAACGACTGGGGTACCAACGAGGGAACAGCTGGAACCACCATCGCAACCGATAACTGCGGTGTTGACGATGGCGGCGGCAACATCAACCGTACGCTTGTTATTCCTTCGGCTAACGCTGCCTTCTTGTTCTGCTACGACCGTTGCTTCCAGTGCGACGGATCTTCTCCGGCCTTGACCTCAGAAGAGCTTGAAGTAGCTGCCTTGACGGTTGCTCCGAACCCCACCGCCGGTAACGTAAACGTGACCTTCAGCGCCCGCGCTGCCGGCACGGCCACGGTTAAGGTAATGAACCTCCTCGGCCAGTCAGTGATGGTTCTCGACCGCGCCGTTGAGGCCGGTGTGAACACCATCAACGCTGACTTGAACGTAGCCAACGGCACCTACTTCGTTGAAGTAGCCGTAGACGGCGTGAAGAGCGTGAAGCGCGTAGTGGTTGCCCACTAATTCGCTAAAGCGATTGAAGAAGGGGCCCTCCGAATTGGGGGGCCTTTTTCATTTTACTACCTTTATTTTCATGCTTCGGATTTTTGCTTTTTTCTTGATGGCTGCGGGTTCTGCGGCCGCGCAAACCCTTCGGGTCGACCCCCCGCATTGGTGGGTGGGCACCCCCTACAACCGAATTGAGTTGCTGGTGAGTGCGGACGTCCCGCTGCGCGCGGCGCACGTTCAAGGACCCGGAATCCACGTAGTTTCGGACGTACCGGCATCCAATCCTCGCTACCGCTACGTGACCGTGGAATTGGAACCCGGAAGCAAGCCCGCCACGGCCGCGGTCGTGGCCCGAACGGACCAGGGTAAAGTCCGCGCAGAATGGGGCCTAAAGGCCCGCCGCCCCCGCACGGCCGCCCCAGGCTTGAACCAGCGCGACCTAATTTACCTGCTTACGCCCGACCGGTTTGCCAACGGGGATTCGCGAAACGACGACGTTGAGGGCCTAACCGAACGCGGCGTGGACCGCAACCACAACTACAAGCGCCACGGCGGCGACCTCGCCGGAATGATTGCCCAGCTGGACTATGTGAAATCCCTGGGCGTAACGGCGGTGTGGCCCATGCCCCTGCTCGAGAACGACATGCCAGCGGCGAGCTACCACGGCTACGCCATCACGGACCACTACCGAATTGATCCGCGCTACGGCACCCACGCGGACTACCTAAAATGGGCCGATGGCCTGCACGCCCGAGGCATGAAGGCCATCAAAGACATGGTATTCAACCACGTGGGAACGGGCCACTACCTCTACCAGAGTCCGCCCGACTCGAGCTGGTTCAATGCGTGGCCGTCAGCGCCTGCAAACGACCCTCGCGCTAAGGCCCGCGGAGAAGAGAAGCCCGAATTTACATCCCTTCACCGCTACCAAACGCTGTACGACCCATATGCCTCGGACCGCGACCGCGTGCGGCAAACCGACGGCTGGTTTGTCGGCTCGATGCCCGACGTGAACGGCCGCGATCCGCACTGCGCGCGCTACCTCATTCAAAACAGCCTGTGGTGGATTGAGGAAGCTCAGCTGGACGGATTTCGCGTGGACACGTGGTTGTACCCGGATCAAGCGTTTCTGCGCGAGTGGATGGCCGCGGTGAAATCGTTTGAGCCGCAGTTTTATGTGTTCAGTGAGTCGTGGGTGCACAGTGCGCACGCCCAGGCATTTTACCTGAAAACCCACCCAGATCTGCCGGGGGCCGCTGATTTTCCGATTTACTGGGGCCTCAAAAAGGCCGTCGAACGCCCCAGCGGCTGGAACGAAGGCATGGCCGACGTGTACAACGCGTTGGCTTCGGACTACCTCTACGGCGTTGACCGCGCGGGCGACCACCTCGTAACTTTTCTCGACAACCACGATGAGGGTCGCTTTTTTGGCAAAGTGGGCAAAGACCTCGACCGCTTTAAGCTCGGCCTCGGGATGCTGTACACCATGCGCGGAATTCCAAGCATTTACTACGGAACCGAGCTGCTCTACAGCGCCTTAGACGACCACGGATCGATGCGCCAGGATTTCGCCGGCGGATGGCCCGGAGACCGCAGTTCAGGATTTACCGGCCAAGGACTGACGGCCGAGCAGCGGGAGGCCCAGCGCTTTGTTCGCCAGCTCGGAGCCCTGCGTGCGGCTCAACCACTTATTGGCGGGGGCTCGTTTAAGCAGTTTACCCCCGACATGGGCTCGTTTGCTTATGCTTGGTATTCTGACGCTGAGGTCATCTTAGTTCTGGCCAACGGCGACGCCCGCGACCACCAGTGGCCCACGGAGCGCGTGGCCGAACTCGGCATTCGCGAGGGAAGCCAAGGCGTCGACCTCCTCAGTGGGGCTCCGTCCACGCTGGGCGCGCAGCTGGAATTTCCCGCCAAGGGGATTCGCATAGTGAAGTTTAGTCGCTGAGTTAGCGAACAAGCCAGCCGACCACCGTCTTTACCCAGCTTTTGTAGGGCGGAGTTAAGAGCATGGTAGGCGCAAGGCGTCCGCGTCGGTACACGCTGCGGGCGTTGCTGAACTCGCGGAAGCCCCAGATTCCGTGGGACTTGCCGATTCCGGAATTGTTCACGCCGCCAAACGGGAGTTCGGGGTGCATGTAGTGCAGGTAGAAGTCGTTGACGACGGTACCGCCGGCGCGGGTTTCGCGAAGAATGCGGTCGGTCCAGCTTGTGGCATGGCTGAGTACATACAGCACCAAGGGTTGCGGACCCGCATTCACCCGGTCCAAGGCATCTTCCGTTGAGCCGTAGGTGAACACCGGCAGAATCGGCCCAAAAATCTCGTTGCAGCTTACCTGCAGGTGCTCGGGGGCGTCCCAAACCAGGGTCGGCGGAAAATACAGCCGGTCGCGGTCGGGCGCATCTGGCTGCCAAACGTGGGCGCCTTCAGCAACCGCTTCGTCGAGCCAGTCCTTAAGGCGGTCCCAATGCCGCGGCTGAATGATGCGCACCCAGTCGGGATTGGTCGAAGGCTGGGCCCCGTAGTGCTGGGCGACGCCCGCTTGAAATCCGCGTATAAAGTCCTCGCGCTGGGCAGAAGGAACCAACGCATAGTCTGGAGCTATGCAGACTTGCCCCGCATTCAAGCCCTTGGCCCACGCCACGCGGCGGCCAGCAGCTTCGGAGCCGTAGTGCTCGTTCACGAACACGGGCGACTTGCCCCCCAATTCGAGGGTTACCGACGCGAGGTACTTTGCCGCGGCCGTCATCACTTTGCTGCCAACTCCGGGCGAACCGGTGAAAAAAATATGGTTCCAGGGTTGCTCCAGCATGGCGACGGCCGTGCTCACTTCCCCTTGAACCACGCAGACCTCGTCGGGCGGAAAAACCGCCTGAACCACCGAAGCGATGAAGGCGGCTGAGGCCGGGGCCAATTCGCTGGGCTTTAGGCACACCGTGTTTCCGGCGCCCACGGCATATACCAGCGGAACCAAGCACAAATTCACCGGAAAATTCCAGGGCGACACGATCAAGGCCACGCCCTTGGGCTCGTGGTGGATTTCGGCCCGCCCAGGAATAAGGGTAAGGGGAAGGGGGAGTCGCTCCGTGCGGGTCCAGCGGCTCAAGTTGGCCAGCACATGGTCAATGGACTCCTTAACGGGCAGCAATTCATTCAAGTCGCTTTCGACCTCGGGGCGGTTGAGGTCGGTCCTCATAGCGGCGTGCAGCTCGCTGCGGCGGCGAATAAGTTCAGCGCGGAGCGCCTTAAGGCGCGTTCGGCGGTGGCTCAGCGGAAGCGCAGCCACGCGGGGTGCGGCGGCGCGAAGCGCCTGATATTCTGCAGTAAAATCGAGACTCATAATCCTAAGGTAACGCCGAAGGGCCGCCCTCAGTTCGATACGATGCCGTCGCGTAAACGAATGATGCGTTTTGCGCGCTGCGCAATGTCTTCTTCGTGGGTGACCACCACCAAGGTGTTTCCGAGGTCGTGGATCTCGTCAAACAACCGCATGATTTCCTCTGAGGTCGCCGTGTCAAGGTTTCCCGTGGGCTCGTCGGCCAAAATCAGCGAAGGCTTATTGACCAAGGCGCGCGCAATCGCTACGCGCTGACGTTGGCCCCCTGAAAGCTGGTTGGGGCGGTAGTCCATGCGGTCACCTAGTCCTACCGACCGAAGCACGTCGGCCGCTCGGTCGAGTCGCTCTTCTTTGCCCACACCGGCATAAACGAGCGGAAGGGCAACGTTGTCCAGCGCTGTTTGCCGCGGAATCAGGTTAAACGTTTGAAATACGAATCCAATTTCTTGGTTGCGCACTTCGGCGAGTTCGTTTTCAGCCATTCGGCTCACATCGCGGCCGGCCAACACATAGGTTCCGCTCGTGGGGGTATCGAGGCAACCCAATAAGTTCATCAGCGTCGACTTGCCCGAGCCCGAAGGACCCATGAGCGCAACGTATTCGCCGCGCTGAATGTCGAGGTCGATGCCTTTGAGCACGTGCACCGTTTGCGCCCCGAGTTTGAAGTCGCGGGTAATTCCGCTAAGGTGAATAACAGCTTCAGTCATGGCCTTCGGTTAACGCAAGGTTGATGCCAAGGTAGACCATGCGGCCGAAAATCGGACCCCAAACGCGCGTAGCATCAAAACCGGCCAAAAAAGCGTACTCGTCGGCACCCCGAAATCGGTGGTTGTCCAGGTGGTCTACGACGCCGGCAATGGGTTCCGTTTGGCGCACATTCAGCGCGTTTTCAACCCCTAGGTAGGCATCGCCCCATGCCGTTTCGCGGCGGATTTGGGCGTGGAGCAAGGCAAAAGTCGGGCTGGTTTCGCGAACGGCGCCCCCGGGCCCTGGAGGCAAGGGCATTCCCGCATAGTGCTGCCACGTGGCATTGGTGAACCACTTTTGGCGGAACTGGTATTCTGCGTGCAGCATAATGCGCTGCGGAGCGACGTAGGGAACCCAATCGCGCACCCCAAAGAACGCTGCGGTCACAGATTGAACCCGGTAGGCCGCGCGGGCCTTCCAGTTTTTGGAAAACTGATGCTCCCACTGCAGGCTAGCGCTCCGCGCCTGAAGGCTGCTGGAGTAGAGGTAGACCTCTTCGGCCGATTGGTAGAAGTCGAGGACCAGGGCGTGGTCAAGCACCGAGGCCTGAAGGTCCAGAACTACGCTGCCCGGAAAATAGTTGGCTACGTAGGACCAAACGCCGGAGGCGCTCGCGGTCCAGCCCGATTCGACGTTGCTTCGGCTTCCCCAGGGGTTCACGGTGTGGTTGATGCTGCGCGCGCTTGCGAAGCGCCCAAGCGATTCCACGGCCGGCATGGCCATGCGGTAGCCGCGCCCGATTCCGCCGCGAAACGTCAAGCGCTTGATCGGCGCAAAGCGAAGGTGCGCCCGAGGACTAAACTGCCAGCCCGCTACCGAATGCCGGTCCAAACGCGCGCCAAGCACGGCAGTCAGCTTGGACGAGGGATCCAACGTCCATTCGCTGAACGCGCCCGGAGCCGACTCGACCCACGAGTCGTCGTGGGCGATTCCGGGATGGTGCCAGTCCATAACGTAGCGGTCCAGCGACCAGCTCAGTCCCGAGGTTTGGGACCACCACGACCCGCCGTCGCGCACCAGCAGTTGAGCGAGTCCGCCCTGCTGCAGGCCGTGCAGTAACTGCCGCGACCCCAGGGGGACGGGTCCGAGTCGGGCGTCGATGCCTTGGCTGTAGCCGTGAAGAATGATGCCAACGCTCATGTCGGGGTCGTCAGGGTTTACCCAGCCCGTTTTGGACGTGAAGGCAAGGCGCTGCTGGGCGACCGAAGAAGTCCAGGGCACCGAAGGCGCGGTTGGCCCCAGCTGACCTCCTTCGCGCACGTCCTTGAGCGCGTGAAGCGTAAACAGGCCTTCCCAGCCGTTCTGGCCCACGTACCGGGCGCGGAGCATCCCATTCAGCTGTCCGCCCAGGGGGTTGTCGGCAAAGCCGTCAATGTTCATGTCGCGAAACCATCGGGTTTGGTTGGCGTGCAGCAGGGTGCCAACCGACCACTTCGCATTAAGGTGCTCGGCGTAGCTGCCGTTCAGCTCCATGCGTCCCGAATTCGCGAGGTAGGCGTTGGCGTGCGCCAAACGGGGTTTTTCGGCCGACAGGCCTTCGTCAGGCTTCAAGAGCTCGACGTTGACCTGCCCGGTCATGCTCTCAAAACCGTTGGTTACGGCACCAATCCCTTTCGTCAGCTGAATGCCTTCCACCCAGGCTCCTGGAATGAACTGAAGTCCGCTGTTCGCCAGCACGCCGCGCACCAAAGGCGTCATTTCGGTTTGAATTTGGGCGTACTTGCCGTCGAGGCCGAGAAGCTGGATTTGGCGGGTGCCCGTAACCGCGTCAGTAAACGCTGCGTCGATTGACGGATTGGTTTCAAAGCTCTCGGACAGGTTGCAGCAGGCAGCTTTTTTGAGTTCGCCTCGGCCAATTGAAGTAGTTAGGGTGGAAGAGCGCGCCTTAACCACGGCATCTGGAGCCGCAGAACGCACGACAACCTCATCAAAGGCAACGACGCTGTCGCGCACTTGGGCCTGTGCTACGCCAGCTACCAGCAACCAGAGGCCTAAAGCACTAATGCGCATTCAGCTCGCGGTACTTGCAGCAGGCGTGGACTTTGGCGTAGGCCTCATCTTTGGCCTTGACCTTTTGGGTGTCGTGGCCAGTTGCTGCTACGATTTCGTGAAGCTTTTGTTCGTTCAACTTCTTGGGGTTGAACGACACCTTGACCGTGTGGCTGTCGGTGGACCAGTCGGCGAAGCGCACCCCCGAGGTGTTGAGCAGGGCGGACTCGATGCGCTTTTCACACATTCCGCATACGCCGTCGACCCAAAACGTCACTTCTGCGGTTTGCGCAAGCGCGGAACCAGCAACTTGCAACCAGATACCTACGAGTAGCTTTTTCATCTTAATTGAATGGATTTTGGAAGAGCGTATCGCTCTCGATGGACGTGTCGGTTAACGTGTTCAAAAAGGCGACCAGGGCCATGCGCTCCTGAAGGTTGAGCCCGAGTCCGCCGGCGCGAATAATGTCGCCCATCGACGGGTCGATGTTGGGGGAATTGGCGTGGGTTCCGCTGTTGTAAAACTCGACCACCTGCATCAGCGTTTGGAATCGGCCGTCGTGCATGTAGGGCGCGGTGTAGGCAAGGTTACGCAGCGACGGAACCTTGAATTTTCCCACGTCGTTGGCGTTGCCGGTGACGCCGCCCAGACCGGGGTCGTCGTGCTCTTGGTCAAGGCCGTTGTTCATGAACTTGTGGTTGGTGAACAGGGTTCCGCCGTGGCAGTGAAAGCAGTCGGCCCCGCGCGTGGGAGCGTTGGGGTTGGCCTCGCCGTTGAACAGCTGCATTCCTTGCTGTTCCTCGGCCGTTAGGCTCTCAAGGCCGCGAACAAAGCGGTCAAACTTGCTCGATCCGCTCATAATTGTGAGCATAAATTGCTCCACGGCAAGCCCAACTTCTTCTGCGGTAATGGTTTTTACGCCAAACGCCTTCCAGAACTGGTCGCGGTAGACAGGGTTGGCGTTTAGCGAGGCCAGAACGGCTTCGACACTATGATCCATTTCGATCGGATTCTCGATAGGCTCGAGGGATTGCTGGCGCAAGGTGGGTGTCCGTCCGTCCCAGAAAAAGGCGGTGTGGTAGGCCAAGTTGTGCAGCGGCATGCTGTTGCGGTCGCCCACGGCTCCGGTAATGCCCACAGAGTACTTCAGTCCGTGGTCGGTCATGCCAAAGCCCGTGTTGTGGCAGCTTGCGCAGCTTTGTGTGGAATCGCGCGACAGCACGGGGTCGTAAAACAGCCGTCGCCCAAGCAGAACGCCCTCGACGGTGAGCGGGTTGTCTTCGGGAATCGGCGGCGGCGGAAACCCTTGCGGGACCGCCAGCGCAAAGGGCGTCGTGGGCGGAGCGTCTTCGCCGCAACCTACCGCCACTGCGGCAAAGGCTAGGACGATCAGAATTCTCATTTTTTGTTTTCTAAAGCGACCCAACTAAACGACTGACGCACGTTTTCTGAAATTCGGTGGGCGACTCCGCCATCAAACGTGCTGTGCGAGAAGGCACCGTCTTCGGATGGGCGAATTTCGTGGATGCCATAAAAAAGGCGGTCGGCATTCCAGTTGAGCACGAGCCGGCGCGATCCGTCGAGGTGAAGGTCGCCTTCGACGCGCACGGGCATTTGGTTTTCGAGCAGCGCGATGTGGTACAGCCACGGTTCTCGGGCGCCTAATTTTTGGTAAAACCCCTCAATGGCCATAAAGACGTACCCACCTTGCCAGCCCCAGTGAAGGTTGTTGACGGTAGGGTTGAGCGGGTGCCCCACCTTCCAAACCGAGGGATCGCCAAAGTTGACGGCCGAATCCAGCCCGACTTGGAACGTGATTCCGAGGTAGTGGCCTTTGGGAATGTTGTCGGGGATCTGCACCGTCCAGGGCTTGCCTTTGGTAAAAAAGGCATACACGGGGTCGCCGGCCTCGTCCATCAAAGGCATTAGGCTCCCGTCCTCTTTAATCAGTGCAAATTCACTCAAGAGCATGTCGCTGCGCTCCCACTGAAACGTGTCGCCCGTTTCGGGCTGTACCATATCCATGCTTTGGTAGGTGAGCTCTTGGCCGGCCCATTGGGGTTGCACGCTGATTTCGAGCGGAACTTCGGTGCCTTCGGGCGTGCAGGCCATTGCGAATGCGAGGAGGCTAAAAAAAAGAGGGTTGTAGCGCATCGCGGTAAAGTTAAGGTTGCCGAACTTCGTGCCATGACCGTGCCAAAAAAACCGCGGGGCTTGACGAAGTCCGAATACCTAAAAATACTCATTTTGTTGGGGATTTTTGTGATCGGGGTCACGGTCGCGTACCGCATTCAGCGACCGGAGCGGCAGTTGCCGATCCTTAACCCTTCGGACCTTAATCCGGCCTTGGTCGCCGACAGCCTTGAGGGCAAGGGCATGGACCACCGCGTGGCCGATTTTGACCTGGTGGACCAAACGGGAACGCGCCGTTCCGCCCGCGACGTCGAAGGAAAAGTCCGCGTCGTGAGCTACTTTTTTACCACATGCCCCAGCATTTGCGTGGACATGGCTGCTGGACTGCGGCGGGTTCAAGAAGCCTACCAAGGCGACGACCGAATCCGCATTCTGTCGCACACCGCGATGCCCGAGTACGATTCCGTACCCGTTTTGGCCGACTATGCCGCCCGGAACGGTTGCGATCCAGCCCAATGGTGGCTGCTAACGGGCTCACCTGCTGAGCTCAATCGCCTTGCCCGCACGAGCTATTTTGCCGTGCTCGAAGAGGGGCAGGGCTGGGACGAGCACTCATTCATCCACACCGAGAATTTAGTGCTGGTGGACGCCCAGGGGCGCTTGCGGGGCTACTACGACGGGACCGACCCCAAGGCCGTGGACCAGCTGATCAAGGACCTTCCATTGCTTTTGCCCGATGCCCGCTAACCTGAGCCCCTTGCGCGTGGCGCTCCTTCAGTACGGCATCGAATGGTGCAAGCCCGAAGCCAATTTTGCGCGGATTCGCTCGCTGCTTCCCGCGCCCGGCAGCGTGGACGTGCTGCTGCTCCCCGAAGCGTATGCAACGGGATTCGCCACGCCTCAGGCCCGCGAGGTCGCGGCGCATTCGGTCGCAGCGGTCGACTTTTTGAAGGCGCTCGCCGCCGAATTGCAGTGCGCCGTGGGCGCTTCAGTGTTCAGTCCGCACGCTTCAGGCAAGGTGGCCAATCGGTTTTATTGGGTGGAGCCCGACGGAACCACCACCACGGCCGACAAGCGCCACCTTTTTGCCGTGGCAGGCGAGCACCGCGATTTTGAGCGCGGAACTGAGGCGGTTGTCGTGATTTGGCGCGGATGGCGGCTCCGTCTGGCCGTGTGCTTTGACCTGCGTTTTCCGGTTTGGCTGCGCAACACGCTCGATGCCGACGGAACCCCCGCCTACGACGGCCTGCTCGTGGTGGCCAACTGGCCAGAGGCCCGCGAAGCCGCGTGGACTACGCTGCTGGCAGCCCGAGCCATGGAAAACCAGTGCTACGTCGCAGGCGTGAACCGCGTGGGCACCGACGGATTTGGGGTGGACCACAGCGGGGCGAGCCGCATCATCGGCCCGTGGGGCGACATTTTGGCCGAATCAGCGCCCCATCAGCCTGTGGTACTCCGGGCCGAATGGGACCCTATTCACCTGGCCGCGGTGCGGAAGCGCTTCCCGTTCCTTGCGGACCAGGATCCGTTTGCGGTGCTGGGGTTGCCCCCGGAAGCCACTGGCGTTCCACCGTCCAGCCAACCGTAACCTCGATTGCTTCAGCATCGGCGACGGGGAGTTCGGCCGCCGTCCGCGTCCACCATTTGGGGGCGTCGCGCAGCCCGTTTGCGTTGCGGTCCACAAAACTCTGGAGTTGGTACTTGCCGGGCTTCAAACCTTCTAGCGTCCAGGTCCCCGCGCCAAACCCCTGCCACAGCACGATTCCGTCGCGCCGCAGCTGGTGAACCCAAGCACCTTCTCCGCCGGCGGGGGAAACTGTCAACCTCAGGACGCCCGAGGAATCCGCTGGGAGCGGGCGGTACAGCGCCACGCTGTCGGGCTTCGATCCGGGCTCCGCCAGCCAGAGGACTAGGCTGTCCCCGGGACCCACGTCTTCAGCGAACCAAGCGATGGGTACCTGCTCACCGGTTCCCAACTGAAGGTTGCCGTCGGGGTCGCTGAACCCGAAAATTCGGTAGCGCCCCTGGGCGAGGTAGGGTAGCGTGAAGCCGCCGTCTTTGCCGCTTCGGGTCCCGTACAGCGGAGCGCGGTACATCGCGGAATCTGGCGCGTCGGCCCCGTGCAGTACCACCGCTTGGTTGTCCCAGGCCCTGCCCGTCACCGAGTTCATCACCACGCCCCGAATTTCACCTGAATCAATCGCCTCGCCCGTGGCAAACACCCAAAACGGTTCCTTCATCGGATTGCCCTCGTGCAAATCCTTGACGGCGCTGCCAAATTGGACCACGTAGGTGCGGTCAGGGGCCAAGGATCCGTCCCATTGCACGCGTAAGGATTTACCGCTCAGGTTAAACCGAGGTTCCGAGGGTAGGGGCGGCGAAAAACGCAGGTTGACGCCCGGATTATTAAGCACGACAAATTCGTCAAACGTCCATTCGAGGGAATTCGTCTGCACCGACGTGGCACCCAACGTCACACTCGCGGAACGAACCATGGGGCCATCCTGGTCGCGCGGACCCCCATCGGGCGGAGCGGGTAAAGCACAGCCATAGATCACGCTCAATGCGCTCACGAGTAGAATTATTGAACGACAGGCTAAACGCATAATATGTTTTTATCCCGATATTTACAAAGTCTATAATCCTTTACCTGCAAAAACATGTACAAACCTACTCTATTTGCTGCGCTGGTAAGCATTTTTTCCTTGGGCGCAACCACTTCAGCAGTTGCCCAAACCTACTGTACCACGGTAGGTCCTTCATCACTTATTGATACCGAAATCCGCGACGTATACCTGCAGGGCGACAACTACGGCATCAGCAACCCCACGACCTGCCCGGCGGTGGCGGGACTCCGCGACTACACTCAAGTGGACTCGGCCGATTTGAGTTTGGGCACCTCCTACACGCTCGAGGCGCTGATGGGCACCTGCTTGGGCAACTACAACTCGTTCGCCAAGGCCTGGGTCGATTGGAACAAAGACGGTGATTTTACCGATGCCGGCGAAGAATTGGGAACCTGGGGCCCGTTAATGACCGCGCCCCTGGCTTCTACCCAACGCAATTCGAGCTTCAGCTTTACCGTTCCGACCGGCGCGAGCCTTGGCCGCAGCCGCCTCCGCGTCATGCTGCGTGAAGGCGGAACCGCTACCAACACGACCCCGTGTGCGTCATTCTCGTGGGGATCCGTTCACGACTACACCGTTCGCATCACCAATACTCCGCCGGCGTGCCCCATCCCGGGAACGCTGAGTGTTTCGGGTGTTGCTTCGACCCAAGCCACCATTAACTGGGTATCGCTCGGAACCAACTTTGACATTCAGTACGGTGCCACAGGCTTCACCCTCGGGTCAGGCACCACGGTGATGAGCACCACGACGAGCAAGCAGCTCACAGCACTCACCCCCAATACTGCGTACGACGTCTACGTTCGCCGCAACTGCGGTGCAGCCGGTACCTCAGGCTGGGCTGGACCTATTGCCTTCAGCACCACTTGTGCAACCTTGGCTCTACCGACGACCGAAACGTTTACCACCTTCCCGCCCAACTGCTGGACCCACAACACTGGAACGGCCAACTGGCTTAGCTACACCACCGGCGGCGTTACGTATGCAAAGGCGGATTTCTGGTCCAAGAACCAGTACTCGTACATATTGCAGTCCGCACCAATTGCCATTACGACCGCTGCTCGTGCGGTGGTGGACTGGTCGCACATGTACATGAGCAGCTACCCTAACGATAGTTTGACGCTACGCGTTCGCGACATCAACAGCAGTACCTGGACCAACGTATTCACGCTCAAAGGAACCAACTTCAATACGCCTGGCGCTGCCTCGACTTCGCCAGCGTCTGCCTTCTCGCATACCATTGCCTACTTACCGTCTTCTTTTGTTGGTCAAACAATTGTGGCTCAGCTTTATGGATGGTCAGACTTCGGCCCAGACTTATTCGTGGACTACATCACCATTGAAGCGCAACCGGCTTGCCCCGAACCTTTGCAGTTAGGTGCAACGGGCATAACGGACGTAGGAGCTACGCTTAACTGGCAAAGTGGAGCTAGCAGCTTCGCCGTACAGTGGGGGCCAACAGGCTTTAACATTGGTACGGGAAGTTCGGATACGGTTTCAACTACTTCAAAGACGGTGACTGGACTTATGCCGAACTACGACTACGACTTTTATGTGATGACGTTGTGCGGAACCGCCGGCAACTCCGTGTGGAGTGGTCCCTACAGCTTCACCACGCTTTGCGCGGGCTTCGCACTCCCGAGCGGCTACAGCCAAAACTTCGACAACCTGACGGTGGGAGACCAACCCGAGTGCTGGTTTGTCAACGGTGGCGCTACGCTCGAAGTCGCGACGGGCACCGGAACCGGAGCGGCCTACTCGACTCCGAACTTTGCAGAGTTCTATTCGGGATCCACGGCCGGTGCTGGGGCAATCTCTCCGATGTTTAATGGCCTTGCTAACGGCACAGGGCAAATTCGCTTCCGCGCCAAAAAGGCATTTACCTGGTCGACTGTAAGCCTACAGGTAGGAGTGCTCTCTTCACCAGCCAACCCAAGTTCGTTTGTGCTGGTTGCAACCATTCCGCTAACCGACAACTGGGACGAGTTCACGGTTCCCTTCCCCGTAGTTCCGGCAGGCTTCAAGCACGTTGCTATTCGCACCAGCACAACGTGGGTCACGGCAAACATTGATAACGTAGTGTACGAAGCCCAGCCGGCTTGCCTGCCTGCAACATTGGGTGCGGCTAGTGCGGGAGCCACCAACGCCGTCATTACGTGGACGCATGGCGGAACCAATACTCCAGGGGCAACGATCGCATGGGGTCCGCTCGGCTTTAATCCGGGAACGGGGGTAATCCCCAATGTTGGTAATGGTGTCGGAACGAGCTACACCATAACTGGATTAGCTCCTAACACTTCCTACACGGCGTGGATCGCCGACTCGTGCGGTGCCACCACGCGTGCGCCTTGGCACGGACCGATCAACTTTACGACGAGCTGCTTAGGCGTGGCAATGCCGTATACCGAGAACTTTGACCTCAATCCGCTTCAGTGCTGGACCAACGGTGGAACTAAAGTGATGATGCAGCATGCCATGGCTACGGGCAATGCGATGCGAGGAAACTTTTGGTCGTGGACCGGCGGAAACTTTGCGACCATTTCTTCGCGGCCGGTGACCATAAATGCCGCCGCTCAGGCGACGTTTGAGTGGTCGCACCAGTACATGTCGTTCTATCCGAATGACCGACTGTACCTGCTTGGCAAAACCCTCACGGCTACCTCATGGGATACCCTGGTGAAGCTATCAGGACCGTCGTTTAACTCACCGGGTGCGGGAACTACCACTCCGGGCACCTTTATCGATACGACCGTAACCTTGCCCACATCATGGGTGGGTAGCCAAGCCGTGTTCCGATTTGTTGCCCACTCAGGTTTTGGACCCGACGTCTTCTTTGACAACCTCGTGGTTGAAGCAATACCGACCTGTCCTAACCCCTTGGGAACGATTGTGGCTGGAAGCGTTTCGACGACGAGCGTTGGCGTGAACTGGACGCACGTGGGCAGTACGCCCCTGGGCTCCAACGTCAAGTGGGGCCCCACCGGCTTCTGGACGGGAACCGGAACCGGCGCCAACGGTACGACGGCGTACAACGTTACGAAGCCCTACACCATTACAGGTCTTACCGCGGGCACCTCGTACGACGTGTACATTCGCGACAGCTGCTCGGCGACCGATAAGTCGGGCTGGGCAGGACCCTACACAGTGACTACGGCGCTTTGTCCTCCGGCCAACCAGTGTACGTCAATTATGTACATGAAGGATTCGTGGGGCGACGGCTGGAATGGCGGCGTCATCTCGGCCCAGCAGAAGATTTCAGGTAACTGGGTTAACGTGAAAAACTTTACGTTCACTACGGGTACTTCAGCTACGGACTCGGTGCGCTTCTGTGCGGGCGACTCGGTACGGATCATGGTGACCAGTGCCGGCGCCTACCCAGGCGAGATGGGCTTTGACCTGGTCGGGCCCTTTGGCGACACGCTTTCAACGCTTCCCTACAACTCGACCCTAGTTGCGGGCTCGTCCATCAACAGCTTTGTAGCACAGTGTTCTCCGTGCGGAGTTCCCGTTGGGGTCAACGCCGCCGGCAGCACGACCTGCACCACGACTACGGTGACGTGGACGGCTCCGAGTTCGGCCACGAGCAGCAAACTGGAGTACGGAGTTACGGGATTCACTCCGGGCTCAGGTACGCTGATCACGGGCATTACGGGAGGAACGACCAACTTGACGGGCCTAACTCCGAACACAACCTATCAGGTGTATGTGCAGTCGGTGTGCAGCTCAGGCACGAGTTCGTGGTCATCTCCGGCTACAGTGACGACGTCCAATGCGCCGCAGCCCACGGTTACGGCGACGTATTCGGTGCTCTCGCTGAACCCGGTAACGATTCAGTTCAACGCCACCACGGCCAATGCAACCAGCGTCAGCTGGAGCTTCAGCAACGGCGGATCGGCCACGGGCGCTAGTACGGTTCAGACCTTTGGCACCAACGGCCCGGCATCTGCGGTAGTTACCGCAACCAATGCCTGTGGATCAGCCAGCAGCACGCTGAACTTCACGGTAGGCATGGGTGAAAACGCCCTGGCAACGCTCCGGGTGTTCCCGAACCCCACCAGCGGACAGGTTCGCGTGGAATTCCCCATGCTTGCGGGCGGAACGGCCGAGGTGCGCGTAACCTCGGTGGCTGGAAGCCAGCTTGCAGTGAAGCGCGGAGTATTTGCCGCGGGAACCCAGCAACTTGAGCTCGACCTACGCCATTTGGCTTCGGGCATCTACTTGCTCGAGGTACAAACGGAAGACGCGGTAGGTGTCCAGCGCCTCGTGATCGAGCGCTAGGGCTCGTTAGCGCCCCCGGCGCGTCGCATAAGCCAAGGTGAGCGGAACAACCTCCGCCACCTTGGCTTTTTTTATGCATTCTTCGGCCGCGGCATTAAGCGTGCTTCCGGTCGTCAACGTGTCGTCGATCAATGCGATGCGGACTCCCCGCCACTGCGGGTCAGCACGAGCCTGGTAGGCGCCGTAGATCTTCTGCCGTTCGGCTTCGGTCCGCGCGGACTGCTTCGCAGAGGTCCATCCGCGCCGGTGAAGCAAATCGGTGGCGACGGGAACGCCCCATCCGAGGTGAAGGCCCTGCGCGATCCGCTCGGCTTGGTTGTAGCCCCTCAGGTACTGCCGAACGGGGCTCAGCGGAACGGGAACGAGCACGTCGACCTCTGGGCGGGGCAGGGCGCGGGACATGGCCAGACCGAGCTGCAGGGCGAGGCGGTCGTGCCCACGAAACTTGAGCGCGCCCATGACACGCTTGACTTCGGGGATTCCGTAGGGAAGCCACGAGCTGCCTTCGGCAGTAAACGAAAGGGAGATGGGTTTAGGGTCCGCCGCCAGATAAATTCCGCCCCAGCAGGCCGCGCAGAGCGGCTCCGAACTGTGCACCGCTAGCGCACCGCAAGCGCCGCAGGGCAGCGAAACGAGGCCGCTTAAACGGCGTTGCATTAAGTGGTACATTTGCACAAATTCTGAATGCCATGAGCAACGATTCGTCAGCTAAACGACAAAAAACAGTTATTGGACTTTTAATCGCGTTGGTTCTCGCGCTGGGCTTCTTTGCGCTGAACCGCAATTCTGAGGTGCAGAACCTCGAAGAAGAAAAGGCGATTTTGGTCAGCGAACTCGAGGAGTACAAGCGCGACCTCATCGGCCAAGTAGCGGCTAACGACAGCATGAACAGCTACATCATTGCTGAGACCGCGCGCCTCAACGCGACGATCGAAGAAATCACCAACCTGAAGAACGCGTCGCAGTCGGAATTGGCGAAGTACCGCAGCCAAGTCAACGACCTGCGCAAAATGGTGGCCCGCCTCAGCAGCCAGGTTGACTCGGTCAACAAGGCCTACGCCGTTTTGGGCGAAGCCAAGCGCCAAGTAGACGAGCAGCTGGGTAGCGAGCAAGTGAAGAACGCTGAATTAAACGCAGAAAACACCAAGCTCAGCGGCAAGGTTACGACGGCGCTTAAGCTTCAGTTATCCGCCCTTGAGGCCACGGCTGTGCGGGTTAGCAGCAAAGGCGTGGAAAAGCCCACGACCTCGGCCAGCAAGGCAAACCGCGTGAAGGCGTGCTTCACGGTAGCCCAAAATGCGATCGCGGAATCGTCGAAGCGCACGCTGTACATGCGCATCAATACGCCCGATGGACGCGTGCTTCCGAGCCAAAGCGAAGAGCGCAGCATGAAGGTGGGCAGCGAAACCATTTACTTCTCGGCCAAAACCGAAATCGTGTACGAGGGCAAGCAGGTCCAAAGCTGCGCGGCCTTTGACTTGAACAGCACGCTGAAGCCCGGCACCTACACGGTTGAAGTGTTTAGCGACAACGCCAAAATTGGCACCTCGACGCTGGTGCTGAACTAAGTGGAGGCGGTAAGCCTTAATGCAAACGGCCTGCGGGCTGCGCTGCGAAAGGGTCTGGATGCTTGGCTTGATGCCGAGAATCCGGACCTTGTTTTTGTTCAGGAGGTCAAGTGGAACGACGAGGCGGCCCTGCGCGCCGCGCTACCCGGGTGGAATGTGGTGGCCAGTCTCGCGCACAAGCCGGGCTACAGTGGAGTGATCATACTCGGGCGCGGGAAGGGCGATTCCGCCCCCGTGCCGCCTCTGCCGCGAGGACTTGAAGGCGAAGGCCGCTACGTCGCGCAGTGCGTTGCGGGGGTAACCTGGCTCAACCTCTACCTGCCTTCGGGGAGCCAAGGGGCAGGGCGGCAGGCGCTGAAGCTCGAAGCCCTCGAGCTCCTGGGGCAGTGGCTCGACGGCCAATCGGGGCCTACGGTTGTGGGCGGAGACTGGAACCTCGCCCCCACCGCCGCCGACGTGCACGATCCTCGGCGCCTTGACGGCCAGCCCGGATTTACCCCCGAAGAACGCGCGTGGTTTGCCGCGATGGCCGAGCGCGGATGGGTCGACGCCTACCGGACGAAGCAACCGCAGTCCGCCGACGTGTACAGCTGGTGGAGCATGCGCTCTGACGCCCGAGCGCGGAACAAAGGTTGGCGCATCGACCACTGGGTTACCAACGCCCCAGAGCGGGTCGAGGCCGTTTCCTACGATGCTTTGGCTCGATTTTCGGACCATGCCCCCCTGCGACTCCGTTGGAGTTAATTACCTTCGTACTATGCGTATCCAAGTTTATGCGGCTCTGGCCGCCGTTGCGCTCCTCAGCGCCTGTGTTTCTCCCAAAAAATACTCCGAGCTTCAGTCGTCGTTTGACGCTTCGGTTCAGCGCGCAGAAGCGCTAAAGGTCGACGCCGAAAAGGCGCGGATTTCAGCCAGCGAAAGCGAGGCCCAGAAGTCCAAGGCTCTTGCGGCCCTCGACGCGGCCATTAAAGACACGTCGGCGCAGGGCGTAGAAATGCGCAAGCTGCAGCGCGCCTACCGCGACCTGAACTCCAACTACGAGTACGCCCTGCAAAACAACAGCCGATTGGTGCAGCAAAACCTCACCGAAAACAAGGCCATGCTCGAGCGCATGGAAGGCCTGGCGGTGCGCCTCGCCGCCAAAGAGGACTCGCTCAAGCGCGAGCAAGACCGCCTTTTTGTGCTGGAGCAAGAGCTCAAGCAGCGCGAGCTTCGCGTGGCTGAACTGGAGCGCCTCATCAGCCGCAAGGACAGTGCGGCAGCCTACCTCCGCCAGCGCTTAGCCGATGCCTTACTTGGCTTTAAGGACCGCGGACTCAGCGTCTCGATGCGCAACGGTCAGGTGTACGTTTCGCTCGACAACCGCCTCATGTTTGCCAGCGGATCGTGGGACGTGCAGCCCGACGGCGCCAGCGCCTTGAACGAGCTCGCCAAGGTGCTCAACGAAAACAAGGACCTCAAAATCGCGGTCGAGGGCCACACCGATTCGGACGAATACAACGGCAAGACCGCAGTCAAGGACAACTGGGACCTTTCGGTGATGCGCGCGACGAGCGTCGTCAAGATCTTGGTGAAGCAGGGTGTCAAGCCCCAGCGGGTACAAGCCGCCGGCCGTGGGGAGCACCTGCCCATTGCCGCCAACGACAGTCCGGAGGGCAAAGCCAAGAACCGCCGCACCGAGATCATAATTACGCCCAACCTCGGCGAGCTCGCAGAGCTGATCAACAACTAAGGGAACTCAACGGCACCCAAAGAATACGGCCAACCCCACCAGGTTGGCCGTTTTTCGCAGCGCCCGTAGTTGCGGAACTTAAAAAAGGTTGTCTACGACGTGGTTAATGCGGTCGAGCGCCACGAAGTGCACCCCGTGAACGTTCTTGGGCAGCCCGGGCGTTTTGGCGCCCCAGACGTAGTCAAATCCGAGTTGGCCGGCCTCGTGGATGCGCGTTTCCATGCGCGCGACGGGGCGGAGCTCTCCGCCCAAGCCCACCTCGCCGGCAAAGGCAACCCCCGGCGGGATCGGGCGGTCCTCTTGGCTGGACAAGATGGCGGCGCACACCGCGAGGTCCAGGGCGGGGTCGTCCACGCGAAGTCCGCCGGTCACGTTGAGGAACACGTCTTTGCTGGCCAGATGAAATCCGCAGCGCTTTTCGAGTACCGCGAGGAGCATGTTCAGACGCCGCGTGTCAAACCCGGTGCAGCTGCGTTGGGGCGTTCCGTACACTGCGGTCGAAACTAAGGCTTGAACTTCGACGAGCAGGGGCCGCAGGCCCTCGGCGGTAATTCCTATGGCGGAACCGCTAAGCCCTTCGCCGCGCTGCCCCAGCAGCCACGCCGAAGGATTGGCGACGGGCCTAAGCCCTTTTTCGGCCATTTCGTAGAGGCCGAGCTCCTGGGTTGAACCGAATCGGTTTTTAAGGGCCCGAAGCGTGCGCACGAGGTGGTGCTTGTCGCCTTCGAACTGGAGCACGACGTCGACCATGTGCTCGAGCACTTTGGGTCCGGCGAGCGTTCCCTCTTTGGTGATGTGGCCAATGAGCGCCACGGGCACGTGCCTGGCTTTGGCGTAGCGCAGAAACTCGGCGGCGGACTCGCGAATTTGCCCAACGCTTCCGGCGGCGGACTCAAGCTGCGGGTTGTAGGCCGTTTGAATCGAGTCTACGACCAACAAATCGGGCTTGAGCTGCTCAGCAGCCTGCAGAATTTTGGACGTAGAAACCTCGGCCAGCACGTGGCAGCCTGGACCGTCGAACCCAATGCGTTCGGCGCGCATGCGAATCTGCTCCGCACTTTCTTCGCCGCTGGCGTAAAGCGCTTTGGCGCCCGCGTTCAGGGCCACTTGAAGCATGAGGGTCGACTTGCCGATTCCGGGCTCGCCGCCCAGCAAACTGAGCGAACCGGGCACCCATCCGCCTCCAAGGACTCGATCGAGCTCGGCGTCGCGGGTCGGAACCCGGCGCTCGGCGCTTCGGTCGACCTGGTCAAGGGTAAGTGCGCGGCTTTGGCCGGGAGCGACCCAAGCCTGCTCAGCGGGGGCCCCCCGTTCCACAACCTCTTCCACCAGGGTGTTCCACTCTCCGCAGCTGCGGCATTGGCCGGCCCACTGCGGGTAGTTGGTTCCGCAGGACTGACAAACAAACGCTTTTTTTAACTTGGCCATAGACGCTCCGCCAAGGTACGCACCCCGCGCGGCTTAGTCGTTTTTAAAACGGCTAAGTCCAATGAACCCAACGACGCCCGTAGACATCAACATCAGCGCTTGCGACGCGTGAACGAGGGTGGCAAATGCGAGGCCTTCGACGTATGGAATACTCAGCACCTCCAAGGCCTTGGCGACCAGGTAGTGGTAGGCGCCCACGCCTCCAGGAACCGGCACTACAACACCCAAACTGGCCGCCATCATCACGAACAAGCTTTCGTCGATCTGAATATTCTCAGTAGCTGGTAGGGCAAAAAAGCACACATAAACCATTAAAAAGTAGGCACCCCAGATGAACAGGGTATGGCCGAGGTAGGCCCACGGGTTGCGAAGGCGGGTGATGCTGGTAAAGCCGTGGGCAAGTCCGCGCAAAAAGGCCTGAACGCGCTGGCCCAAGGCCGTTTCAAAAAATCGGCGACGGCCGAACCAGGCAGCGAGTCCAAGGGTTAGGCTCAGAACCGGAATCCACGGAAAACCACCTTCGTCCTTCGACGGCGCGGACTGCGTGCTGGCGAGCAGCTCCTGCAGCTCGGGGTAGGTGAGCATCACGGTAATTCCGAGCAAAATGCTCATCATGATCAAGTCAATCAGGCGCTCAACGATGATCGTGCCGAGCAGCACGTCAACCGGGGTTTTGTCGCTCCGCCGAAGGGCGGTGGCCCGTGCCACTTCTCCGGCGCGCGGAAAAACCATGTTGATGAGGTAGCCAATTCCGATCGCGTGGGTTGCCCGCCACGCGGTGGTGGGGTAGCCCATAGAGTCGAGCACGAGCTTCCAACGCATTCCGCGCGAAATCACGGCTGCGTAACCAATGGCTACGCTGACGCCAAACCAATACAGCTTCGCGCGCCCCATTTCGCGGCCCACGGCTTCGAGGTCAACTCCGCGAAAGGCGAAGTACAGCAAGCCCGCTCCCAGCAAGGCAAAAAGCAGGGTTTTGAGCCAGCCGGGAATGCGCGGAATCTTCATAATCAAGCCCGCAAGCGGTTAGTCGGCTCTTCGGGAAAAAGTAGGGTGGGCTGAAACCTGCGGGCCTCGTCAGGGCTCATAGCAGCGTAGGCAATGATGATGATTACGTCGCCCTTTTGTACCCGGCGCGCGGCCGGTCCGTTCAGGGTGACTTCGCCGCTGCCCGCTGCACCCCGAATCACGTAGGTGTCAAAGCGTTCGCCGTTGTCGATGTTGACGATGGTAACTTTTTGGCCCTCAATTAGTTTGGCGGCGTCGATGAGGTCGCTGTCGAGGGTAATGCTGCCGATGTAGTGCAGTTCGGCGCCGGTAACCCGCACCCGGTGAATTTTGCTGTAAAGAACCTCGACGGTCATGGCCGGCAAAGGTACAACGGGGCGTTGTCGATGAGGCGGACTTCCCCAGCATAAACGGATATAAGCGTTTGAACGCTTCGGCCGTAGCTATCCACCGGCCGATCGGGGTCGGTTAGGGCCTGCAGATTGTCCGAAAAGACAAAATCAATGGCCTCAACCTTAAGCTGTTGCTCGCGCTCAATCTCTTTGCGGAGCTCGCGCTTTAGGGCCTTTGGCGGCACCGGGAACTCCGCCACCTCACGGGCCGCCCACTGGAGCGCGCGAAAAATCGCCGGGGCTGCTGCGCGCTGTTCCGCACTCAGAAGTCGGTTGCGCGAACTCATGGCCAAACCGTCGACCTCGCGAGTAGTTCGGCACGAAACAATCACTGGGGTTCCGCCCCTTAGTTCGGCGAGTCGACGGACCACCGCCACCTGCTGAAAATCCTTCAGCCCAAAGTAGGCTTTGTCGGGGCGGCAAGCCGCAAACAACCGGTCGACCACCGTGGCTACGCCTTGAAAATGACCGGGCCGCAACGCTCCCTCCAAGCGGGTATCGAGTCCGAGCAAGTCAAAATGCTCCGAAACCAAGCCCTGCGGATACAATTCTGCCACTTCGGGGAACCATACGGCTTGGGCCGACGACTGCGCGAGCGTCGCCAAATCGCCATCCTCGTCGCGCGGATAGCTCGACAAGTCCTCAGGGCGGTTAAACTGCGTGGGGTTGACAAAAATGCTCACGAGCACGCTTAACCCGTCTGAAGCAGCGCGGTCCACCAAGGCCATGTGGCCGGCGTGCAGCGCCCCCATCGTGGGCACTAGCGCCACATGCTTCTGTTCCGCCCGCCAGGCTTCGAGCTCTGAGCGGGTTTTTAAAACCTCAAGGGAATGCGTCAAAACATGCCAAAACTAGAGCGCCTCGCGAGAATTTCGTACCTTTGTTGGCCTTTTTTATTGGCACTATAAGACGAGATTATGGCAAAGCGGCGGATTTTATACATCTCTCACGAGATAAAGCCTTACTTCCCCGAAGGAGAATTGGCAGAAATGGCCTTGGCTTTCCCCAAGAAAATGAACGAGTTGGGGCATGAGATTCGCGCCTTTATGCCGCGTTTTGGAGTGATCAACGAACGCCGCCACCAGCTCCACGAAGTCATCCGCTTAAGCGGCATCAACGTGGTAATTAACGACTACGATCAGCCTTTGGTCATCAAAGTGGCATCCGTTCCTGGTGCGCGCATCCAGGTCTACTTTATCGACAACGAGGAGTACTTCAAACGCAAAGGAACGTGGGAAGACGCCCAAGGAGCGTTCTATGACGACAACGGCGCCCGCGCCCTGTTTTTTAGCAAGTCCATCATCGAAACCATTAAAAAACTGGGATGGCAGCCTGATGTGGTACACATTATGGGATGGATGTCTACCCCGCTGCCAGTGTACTTGCGCCAGTTTCACGCCGACGATCCGCATTTTGCTGGAACCAAGGTCGTGTACAGCTTGAGCGATAACGCATTTGAAGGTGCACTAGATCAAAGTCTTGAGCAGGGCATGGCGTTTGACGGAGTGAAGGACATGGATGCCTTCACCAAGCCTACCGCGGAGTCGCTGTACTGCGGAGCCGTGCGCAACGTAGACGCCGTGCTTCAAATGTCAGACGCCGCACCCGCCGCTGCGCTCAAGGCAGCTAAAGATGCAGGGGTTCCGGTCCACGACGGAAAAGCCTTTCTCGAGCAACCCGCCCTATTGGATGCCTTTTATGAGTCGCTTTTTGCGTAAGGCTTGGGGTTTTAGCGGAGCAGCGGTGCTGCTCAGTACCCTACTGGTCACAGGTTGCGAAAAGTCCAACGGCGAAGTCGGAATCGACTTTGTCGACCAAAGCGCCCTGGCGTTTGGATCAAAAAAGGCAGTCGCCATTCGTTCGTGGACCGAAGAATACGATTCGCTCATCACTCTGCGGCCCAACAGCTTGGTTGTGGGCAGCTACCAAGATCCTGTTTTTGGCCGACCCACGGCAGCGTTTGCGACCCAGGTAATTCTCACCGCGGTCGCCCCGCAGTTTGGAACCAATGCCACGGTCGACTCGGTATTCATGATTCTGCCCTACACCGGTTGGTACGGCGACACCTCGGCCGCGTTCAGCGTGAAGGTGCACCGCAGCGCGGTTCCGCTCACGGACTCTGTGTACTATGGGTTCAGTCCGCTCACCCCGGGTCTACCGCTGTGCGATACGACGGTTCGGCCCGATGCTTTGATAAAAACGTTGAAAACGGGAATTCGCTCGGGTAAGCCTGCTTTGGCGCTCCGGTTAGATGCGGCGCGCATGCAGCAATGGATCGTCGACGAGGCGATAGCGCGACCCGGAAATTTTTCGAGCAATTCGGCGTTCATCGAGTACTTCAGGGGCCTCATTGTTTCGGGCACCGAACAAAACGAGGCCATGTACCAGTTCAATTCGGGCGACGCGGCGGCGCGGATCCGCATTTACTATACCAACGACAGCATTCGCAACGATACGTCGGCGGCCGGCAAGGACTACGGCCTGTTTCAGCTCGCCCTTTCGTCGGGGGTGCAGAGCTTCAACCGCATCACGATAGATCGCAGTGCGGCCAGTTTCGATTTAGCCGATCAAGACACGGCCCTTGGAGAATCGACGACCTACATTCAGGGCATGGGCGGAGCGGTCACCGTACTGCGCCTCGACGGACTCAAAGCCTTAGTTGACAGCGGCTACGTCGTGAACTACGCCGAGCTTGTCGTTCCGGTGCGCGAGGGGTCGAATGTGCGCTACGCTACTCCGGCTTCGTTGAGCATTTTACAGGTCAATGGTTCCACGAAAACGCTCATTCGTGACTACCTCCGCGGCAACCCCGGAGGCAACTTCACGGCTACCGGTGTGCTCCGCAAGGGCGCGTACCGCTTCGTCGTAACCCGCCACGTGCAGGATTTACTTCGCTTCGGCGACACCGCGAGCTTCAAGATGATGCTCGTTCCCGAGCGCATGGCTTCGTCTCCCGCCCGCGCCGTGCTGCACGGCAGCGCCGACGCAGTCGAGCCGTTGTCGTTAAATTTGTGGTACACCAAACCAAACTAACTCGCCTATGTGCGGCATTGTCGGCTACATCGGGCCACGCGAAGCGTACCCGATCCTCATTCAAGGTCTAAAGCGTTTAGAATACCGCGGATACGATTCCGCCGGCGTTGCCTTATCCAACGGACGCTTGGACGTCTTCAAAAAAATGGGCAAGGTTTCGGCCCTTGAAGCGGTTGCGGACGGTGAACGTCCGCACGCCACCCTCGGAATCGGGCACACCCGCTGGGCCACCCACGGCGAACCCTCAGACCGCAACGCCCACCCGCACACCTCGAATTCGGGCCGACTGGTGATCGTACACAACGGAATCATCGAGAACTACGCCCAGCTGAAAGAACTTTTGGCCAAGAAAGGCTACACGTTTTCGAGCGACACCGATACCGAGGTGCTCGTGAATTTCATCGAGTACATCCAAAACGAAGAGAAGGTTAACCTTCAGCAGGCCGTACGCCTGGCCCTCAACGAGGTCGTAGGCGCCTACGCCATCGTGGTCATGAGCACCGAAGAGCCCGACCAAATGGTCGTCGGCCGCCTCGGTTCTCCGCTCGTGCTCGGCTTGGGCGACAACGAGTTTTTTGTCGGAAGCGACGCGACTCCCTTCATTGACTCGACCAAGAAGGTGATTTACCTCGAAGAAGGCGAAATGGCCGTGGTGCAGCGCACCGGCGTCGTAGTGCGCAAAATCGCCAACGATTTGCCGGTGGATAGCGTCATTCACCAGCTGCAGCTCGACCTGGCCGCCATTGAAAAGGGCGGATTTGATCACTTCATGATCAAAGAAATCTTTGAGCAGCCAAAGTCGATTCTCGACACGGTGCGCGGACGTCTGAATTTCAAAACGGGCGAGGTAAAAATGGCCGGCCTGGACGCCATCAGCGACAAGCTGCTCAACGCCCAGCGCATTTTGGTCATTGGCTGCGGAACCTCGTGGCATGCCGGACTCGTCGGCGAATACCTTATCGAGGACCTGGCCCGTGTGCCTGTTGAGGTTGAATACGGAAGCGAGTTCCGATACCGAAACCCCATTATTGGACCCAACGACGTAGTAATCGCCGTGTCGCAATCGGGCGAAACCGCTGATACGCTTGCCGCCATCAAAATGGCTAAGTCCCACGGCGCCACCGTCTTCGGGATTTGCAACGTCGTCGGCTCGTCCATCGCCCGCGAAACCCACGCTGGTGCCTATACCCATGCTGGCCCCGAAATTGGAGTGGCCTCCACAAAGGCATTTACCGCCCAAGTGACCGTGTTTACCCTGCTCGCGATGTGGCTCGGCCAAAAGAAGGGGGGAATGACCCCCGAGCGCGCCGCCGAACTGGCTCGCGAGCTCGAGGCAATCCCCGCCAAGATCGAGTCCATGCTCAAGCTTGATGGCCAGATTCGGGAGATTTCAAAAACCATGGTCGACGCGACTAACGCGTTGTTTTTGGGTCGCGGCTACAACTTCCCTGTAGCCCTTGAAGGCGCATTGAAGCTCAAGGAAATAAGCTACATCCACGCTGAGGGATACCCGGCGGCCGAAATGAAGCACGGTCCTATCGCCCTCATCGACGAGCAAATGCCCGTTGTTGTCGTGGCCCCATTTGGCGAGCTTTATGAGAAACTTGTGAGCAACGTGCAAGAAGTGAAGGCCCGCAAAGGCCGCATTTATGCCATTACTGGTGAGGGCAGCGATGCCATTGCCGCGGTGAGCGACGAGTTGATTTCCATCCCGTCTACCGACGAAGCACTTTCGCCCTTGCTCACCACCGTTCCGCTTCAGTTGTTAAGCTACCACGTGGCCGTCCTCCGCGGGTGCAATGTCGACCAACCGCGCAACCTGGCTAAGAGCGTTACGGTGGAGTAGGCTTGAGGCTCGGGCGCCTTGCCTCGATTAGGCAAACCAAAAAAGGGGGGCAATCGCCCCCCTTTTTTATTAACGGTCTAGAGGACTAAATCCGGTACACCCCACTAATACCGAT